>Ga0315902_10002502_pt1 | contig 28527 bp, 26 predicted proteins | sample LakEriMetagenome_9_FD_203523 | JGI IMG/M metagenome (GOLD analysis project Ga0315902, IMG submission 203523) | Freshwater fungal communities from buoy surface, Lake Erie, Ohio, United States - Buoy 12 MA117 | ecosystem: Environmental > Aquatic > Freshwater > Lake > Lake biofilm | place: USA...
AGGCGCTCCTGGTCCAATCAAAGCCCAAACGCAGTTTGCTGGGGGGCTTGGTTAAATCCTACGCCGTTGGCTACGGGTTAAACGAAATCGCCTAGATTGGTGCTGTCTTAGGCTTCGTCGAGGATTTCAACGGCCCTAAACTTCTCCCCTTCAAGCATCGAGAGGCTCGCCCCCCCGCCAGTGCTCACGTGGGTGACCGCATCGGCAAAACCAAGCTGCTCGATCGCCGCGGCGCTGTCGCCGCCTCCGATGATGCTGACCGCATCGCTATCGGCAATCGCCTTAGCAACGGCCTTGGTCCCCTCATCGAAAGGTGGCATCTCAAAAACCCCCATCGGTCCGTTCCAAACAACCGTCTTGGAGGACTTGACGATGTCCGCATACCGTTTGGCTGTCTCGGGCCCGATATCGAGTCCTTCCCAACCATCGGGAATATTCCCTGCCGCGACGACCTGCTTGTTGCAGGAACTACTAAAGGCGTCTCCGCAGTGGGTGTCGCTCGGAAGGATCAGCTTGCCCGAACCGGCCGCAATGAGCTCTTTAGCCAAGGGGACTTTATCGGGTTCTACCAAGCTCTTGCCAGTTTTTCCACCTTGGGCTAGCGAGAAGGTATAGGCCATCGCGCCGCCGATGAGGACATAGTCGCAGATGCCCAGAAGGTTCTTGATGACGTTGATCTTGTCGCTGACTTTCGCGCCGCCAAGGATCGCCACAAAGGGCCGACCTGGCTTGCTGATCGTGTCGCTGAGGTATTGAATTTCTTTGGCGACAAGGAACCCGACGACTTTGGGTTGGTTGCCCATGGCAAGCGGAACGGCAACCATAGATGCCTCCTCGCGGTGGCAGGTGCCGAACGCATCGTTGCAGTAGATGTCGGCAAAGGAGGCTAGGGTCTTCGCGTAGGAGGCTTCGCCTTCTTTTTCGCCTGGATTGAATCGAACATTCTCCAAGACCAGGACATCGCCCTGCGCCAAGGCCGCGACTTTGGATTGCGCATCGGGACCGACGGTATCGCTGGCAAACGCGACCGGTTTACCAAGCAACTCCGCAAGACGAACCGCCGTCGGATGGAGTGTGAACTCCGGTTCTGGACCTTTCCCTTTCGGGCGCCCGAGGTGACTCATCAGGATCAGCTTTCCACCGCGATCGATCACCGATTGGATCGAGGGGAGCGCCATGCGGATGCGCCGATCGTCGGTGATCGCGCCTGTGTCGTCTTGGGGCACGTTGAAGTCAACCCGCATCAAAACGGTTTTGCCGTGACAATCGACATCTGCAATGCTTTTCTTGGCCATGGAATCCCTCTGCTGAATATCTGCTAGGTTAACGATCTGGGGCTTACTCGCCCGGCCATTATCGACAGGTTTTCGCGGAGCGAAAGCCCCAACGGAGCAAACTGCAAAACGGTTCCCACTGTAGCATGGGTCTGCGACCCGTGCGTCGTTTGCTAAGCTCGCCTCGCACGGGCTCAAAGGCCTCATGCTACGGCTAGTGATTGTGGCGAGGTACTTTGCTGCAGACGTCGCGGAACGAGCAGGCAAAGTCCAGGCAAGCCCCGGTGTGGAGCTGTCCGACGTGTTGGCGATAGAGTTGTTGCCAAGGGGTGGCCGTCGGGGGAATCGGTCCGTCGGTCCCATCAAGTTCGGTTGCGGTATGGTAGCTCGCGCGCTGTTCCCAGGTTTGCGGATCGACCAGGGCATCGACACGACGGGTATTGAGGTCGATGCGGACAAGGTCCCCGGTTTGGAGTTTGGCCAGCCCCCCTCCTGCGATCGCTTCGGGCGAGGCGTTGAGGATCGAGGGGCTTGCGGAGGTCCCGCTCTGTCGACCGTCGCCCAGGGTGGGAAGCTCCCGGACCCCTTGTCGGATCCAGCGATCCGGGGGGAGCATGTTGACGACTTCTCCGCTGCCGGGGAATCCCAAGGTTCCGCAACCTCGGATGACCAGCAGGGTATTGGGATCGCAGGCGTCTTGGATTTGATTGATTTTCTCGTGGTAGTCCTCTGGTCCATCGAAGACGATCGCGCGAGCGACGAAGGCGTTTGGATCGTCGGCTTTCGAGAGATACTGTTTTCGGAACGAGGGGCTGATGACGCTGGTTTTGATCAAGGCAGCATCGAAGAGGTTGCCGCTTAGGACCATGAATCCCGCATCGTGTTTCAGGGGATCATCGATCGAGCGAATAATCGCTCCGTCGGGATCGGGTGCGTTTTGGAGCTGGTCTTCGATGGGCTTGCCTGTGCATGTCAGAAGCGACCCATCGATCAGACCACCTCGGAGGAGTTCCTTCATCACCGCTGGGAGTCCGCCACTGCGGTGGAAGTCTTCGGCCAGTTGCGTGCCGGCAGGTTGAAGGTTCACCAGCAGAGGGATTCGGTAGCCGTGATCCTCCCAGTCTTGGATGCTCAGTTCGATCCCTGCGTGGCGAGCGATCGCGATCATGTGGGGTGGGCAATTGGTCGAGCCACCTAGAGCGGTATTGACGCGGATCGCATTGAGCATCGATTTGCGAGACATGATCTTCGAGGGGCGAAGGTCTTCGTGAACCATTTCGACGATCCGTTTGCCTGCGGCGTGGGCCGCTTGGGCTCGCTCGCGGTAGGGGGCTGGGATCGAAGCGGAACCTGGCAGGGCCATGCCCATGGCTTCGGCCAAGCAGTTCATCGAAAGGGCCGTTCCCATGACGTTGCAGTGACCGGCGCTGGGGGCTGAGGCGGCCAGCAGGTCCATGAATTTTTGTTGGTCGATTTCCCCGGCCGACAATCGCCGTCGGGCCTCCCAGATGATGGAGCCTGCGCCGGCGAGTTGGCCGTCGAGGTAGCTGTTGAGCATCGGTCCGCCGTTGAAGATCAGCGAGACGATATCGGTGGTGGCTGCTGCCATCAGCGCAGCGGGGGTGGTTTTGTCGCAGCCTGTGGTGAAGATCACGCCGTCGAGGGGATAGCCGTGAAGGATTTCGACCAAGGAGATATACGCAAGATTTCGATCCAGGGCGGCGGTGGGTCGACGGACCGATTCCTGGATCGGATGCATAGGAAAGACCAGAGGCACGCCCCCCGCGTCGCGGACTCCGTCGCACAGGCGCGAGACGGTTTGCAGGTGGGCTCGATTGCATGGCGCAAGATCGTTTGCCGACTGAGCGATTCCGATGATCGGCCGACCGGCTTGGAGTTCACCGAGGGTCATTCCGTAATTGAGGAATCGTTCGATATACAGCGCCGTCATCCCCGGGTTGCTCGGGTTGTTCCACCATTGCTCGGATCGAAGGTTGGGGAGTTTCATGGGTAAGGGTCGATCGGAGCTGCGGGAATCGGAGGTGTGGGAATAGAGAGCCGTGAAGGTCCGTGAAGGAATCTTCCCAAAGTCGAGTCGATCCGAAAAGGACCCCGAGGGTGGTTTGAGGTTCTTAGCGATTTGGTGCGGGCCGCTTGTCGGTCTGCCTGTCGATCGGTTAGGATCCAGCGATATTCTCATTAGTTTCCTGCTTTTTCGTACTCAGTCCGCCGCGGCGGACGGTACTTGTACTCCTACTCGTACTCGATGGCTTGAATCGATTAGCGACGAACACCCAGTTCAAAGCACTTGAGAACATTGGCCGTCGGGACAGTTACCAAGGGCCCATTCAACGCGTTGGCGATGATTCGCGATGGGATGCTTTATGTTGCTGAGGCTCAGCAGCGCGTGGCCAAGCAAGAAGTGGATATTCGGTTGGCTAAACGGAAGCTTGCGAGTCTCGAAGCGTATTGCCAGCAGGCCAATCACCAGCAGGTCATCGATCGCTTGCAACTGACCGAGCGATTGAAGCAGGCTCGGTTGGATTTGGATCGGTACGAGTCGGCTGAGTACTTGCAGAGTCTGCGGGGCTGTATCGGGGTCGATCCGGCGTTGTGATCTGGCGTTGTGATCTGGCGTAGTCCAAAACGAATCGTTGCCGAAGTGCTACCAAAGTGCTACCGAATCGCTACCGAGCCGGTTCGGGAACTACCCCGGGAACAACCTCGGGAGCTGCCTCGGGAACAACGACCTGAGGTTGCTGGCCTGCGACGGATTGATCCAAGCCCAGGGACTGTTCGAGTGGATCGAGCCCGAGGACGGCCTGGAGCATGGCTAGAGCAAAGTAGTACTCACGTTCTGCATCGAGCAACTTGATTTCCGCCTCAGTCGCTTTGGCTTCTTGGGCCAACAGGAACAAGAAGTCCTGATTTCCCGAAGCGAATTCTCTTCGGAAATACTCCAAGGTCTCTCGGGTTTCACGGAGCAATTGGTCGCTGCGCAAAACCATCTCGCGGCTGACTTCGAGCGCGTTTCGTGCGACCCGCAGATCCATTTCGATCTTATTGGACATGAACCAGCGTTTCTGCTCGACCTGCTGGATCTTGGCCAACGTGCTCTCGATCTTGCCTCTGGCTTTGCGGCGCTGTACAGGCACTCCCCCGACGACCCCGGACTCCAGGATAAAGTCCTGCTTGTCGTTGAGCGAGGTGGCTTGATCTCCCACATCCTGGACGGCCTGAATGGTGAAGTCCAAGTTGGGGAGGGTTTGATTGCGAGCCAGTTCCAAGTCCCATCGAAGTTTTTGCAAGTCGATGTTGATTAACGCCAACTCTGGACGCCTTTGTTGGGCTTCGAGAAACGCGGTCTCAAAATCCTGGAGTTCGAGTCGCTCGATGCGAGGAAAATCAACCGGTAACCATTCGGGGCGAGCGAGCATCGGTGTGCCGTTCTCGTCTCGCAGGAACACCGCCAACTTGAAAGCTGTATCTCGGAATTTCTGCCTCGCTTCGAAAACCTTTAACTGTCGCTCGGAAATCGTCTGCGCATTGATCGAGAGCTCTTGGCGGGTCGAAAGCCCACGCTCAAGAAGCTTGTTGAGTCCGTCGTTGCGTTTGATGGCAAGTTCCAGCAATTGCTCTTGTGAACGAAGCACATTGCCGGCCTGGACCCAAGCCCAATACGACGACGCAGCCGCAAGACTCGCGCCCAAAACATTTTGCTGGATCTCCGGCGCAACGGCTTGTTGATTGAGATTGGATTGAAACAAGGCGACCCGATACGGGTCGATCGCTCGACCTTGCAAAAGGGGTTGAACCCAACCGACGCGAAACTCGCCCCCTTTGTTCGTTTCCCGCTCTTTGTACCAAGGCTCAAACACACCTCGGCCGATTCGATAGCCGGCGATGGCATACCCACCCCACCACAGTTGCCTCGATAGACTCACTCCAGAGCGGCTGTTTTCATAGTAACCCACTGGTTGGTTGAGGCTGAAATAATTCAAGTGCAAATCGTAGGCTCCATTGGCCTGCGTAATTTCGCCACTTGCGACATTCGCTTCGAGTCGCGCGATCTCAATCTCTGGAAACGATCGGAACGTCGAGGCGATCACATCGGCAAGCAAGAGCGATTCGCCGAGCTCCAAATCGCCTCTAGGAATCGTCGAGCCAGACTGCCCTGAGTTGTCTTGAGGGACGGGCACGGGCTGTACCAACTCGGGGTTTGTGGGGATACGTGGTCCCAACGGAGTCTTAGGAAGCTGCAAAAGCTCTTGCTGGCGCTGATCGCGTCGCTTGTTGATGATGGCTTCGAGCTCCAGAAATCGCTTCTCTCCATCGCGTAGCGGGTCGGAATCCTGCGATTCTTTTGACAGAGCGTCTTGGTCGGCCAATCGTTGGCCGAGTTCGACTCGCGATGCCTTGAGCATCTGCTCGAGCTCCTCGAGCGACTTGCCGGAGATCTTCAGTGGGATCTTGCTCGCCGGCGGAATCTCCCCGAGCGGTGGCTGAACGGCAGGTTGCTGAACGGCAGGTTGCAGCAGATCGCCGGCCTTCGGTGGAGCGTCCTGGGCCAAGGCCCAAGGACATGGACAGACCGCTAGCAGCAGTAGTCCTTGGGCGAGCTTCAGAGTTGATGCTCTGAGGCCCGAGAACCCCGAGCATGGGATTAATCGTCTAGAGGTGACAAGAGCCACCCCATCGCGATTTGCTGGCTTTGCTACTTGATCTTCGGAGCCTTGGGCTCCTTGGATTCTTTGTCCTTGCCGGGCTCCGAATCGCTGATCGTGATCGGAAATCCATTGAGTTGACGCCATATCTCGTAACCTAGTGGCACTGTCTTGAGTATTACCCAACCGTTAGCTCTGACTCCTTGTCGGAGGTATCGACTGTCGGGCCACTGAACATCCGTTACATTCGTTACATTCGTTGAATTTTGACTGCTTTTCCCATTTTGAGGGGGTCCGACAACGATCTTGAAGATTCCTCGTCCTGAGTCGGTCGGATTGATAGCAATGACTTCGCCAGGAAAGGTACCGACGGCGACCGATGGCCAGCCGACGAATTGGATTGCGGGCCAACCTTCGAATTGGAGCCGAACGGGATCGCCGACGTGGATCAAGGGGGCATCGACTCCTCGGACGGTCATTTCGACGGCGAGGTCATCGGTTTCGGGGACGACTTCAAAGAGGATATCCCCTTCTTTCACGGAGTTGGTTCCGGCTTGGCCTCGGATGGATTGGATTCGTCCGCGGCTTGGGCTCGGCACTTTGAGTCGGTTGAGTTCCCCTTGTTTGGTCAGGACATCGTTGAGTTCTTTTTGGGAGTTGTTGACATCGGTCAGGGATTTGTCGATGTAGTTTTGTGCTTGGAGAATTTTTTGGTTGACTTCGTTGCGTTTGCCTTCGAGGTCACGTTCTTTGGCGTCGAGATCGTTGTAGGCTTTTTTGGCACTGGCCATGGTTCCTTCGAGTTTGGCCAATTCGCTGAGTTCTTTGTTTTCGAGTTTGATGAATTCGACTTCGGAGATCACGTCGACTTTAAGGTCTTGGAACCTTTCTCTTTCGAGTTTGGCTTGGTTGAATCTAGCGAGTTGGTCTTCGACATCTCGGGTGGCTTTTTCCCATGCGTTCGTCGCGCTGCGGACCTCGGCTTCGGCTCCGGCGATGGCTTGTTGGCCTTGTATGCGAACCGAATCGGCCTGTTGGCGGTTGTTTTCGAAGATAAGGCGGTAGGAACGGATTTTGTCCTGAACGGCTTTGACAGCTTCCTGGGTGAGTCTTTCGGCGTCTTCGGCGAAGGGTTTGATTTCCATAATGATTTCATCTTTTTCGACGAAAGAGCCTTCGCGGAGATCGGGCCGAGTCGAGGAGATGATCCCTTTAGCCGGGCTCTCGACGGCTTGGCGGCGCAGTTGCGGCAGCCTCGCGGTGACTTGGCCATCGCCTCGGATCGACTGTAGCCAGGGCAGGAAGATCGAGGCGGCCAAGAGCATGACCATAAGCAAGAGCAGAGCGCGGGCTAGACCTCGGGCGTACCAACTGGACCGGACCAAGTGCATTGCCGGGAAGCGTTCACCGAGTTCCTTGGTCGGCCTCAAGCGGATCATCCGGCGCGAGGGGGATGATTCGAGGTGGCTCGATTCGGTGTGGTTGGATTCGGCCGTTGGCGATTCGGTGAGTGTAGCCATTAGTGATGAGCGTCTGTAGGTGGAGTAAGTTCGATGCGTTTGTCGCAGCTATTGATGATTTCTGTATCGTGCGTGACGATGAGCATGGTCCAAGGTTGCAGATCGGATCGGAGGTTCTCCCAAACACGCTGCCTCATCCTAGGGCCGAGCTTATCTAAGCTGCCGTCGATGAGCAACAACCGGGGTCTTGAGACGATGGCTCGGGCGATCATCAATCGGTGAGCTTGAGAGCGACTCAAGGGAAAGCCGTCGGTCTGAAGCATCGTGTCTAGGCCCATCGGGAGCGAGAGGACTTCGTCCCAAAGACCGGCGAGTTGCAAGGCGTCTCGGAGGTCCGAATCGTGGATCGAAAGTCGATTCAGGGTGATGTTCTCCTGAAGGCTTCCATGAAAAATTTCGACTTCAGAGGCAAAGCCGACCATGGATCCATCCGCAAATCGATTGACATCGCGAGAGTCGATACCGCCGATTTCACAAAGCCCAGAATGGGGGTTTCTCAAGCCAGCGACGGTCTGCAAGAGCATGGTCTTGCCCGAGTGGCCTTCGCAGCAAATCGCCACATGCTGACCCGATTGGATGGTGAAATTCGGAATCGCAATGTGCGATCTGCCGGTATGAAGCACCAGATCTCGGAAGCGAACCTCGACCGGTCCGATCCCCGCATCCAAGGGCCGAGCCGGCGGGACCGTCGGCAGATCGATCAAGTGCCCGACTTTGTCCGTCGCTGCCATCAAGTCATAGAACGACTCGAGGCTCTTGCCAACTTTGGAAAATGCGCCGACGACAACCGCAACGACCGACACGCTGGCTACCAACTGCCCGATCGTCAGCGCATTGTTGAGCACCAGCCATCCGCCGAGCGAGAGGAGTGCCGAAATCGAAACGGCATAAAGCAGCAAAGCGAAAAGCGATTGCCGGATCAAAACCGCAAAATGCTTGCGCCTCGCGCTGAGGTATTCCACGATCAATCGATTCGCTCGATCGACGGCCAAGGACCCACCCCCGTGGACCTGAAACGCATTGGGACTGCCGATAATGTCTTGCAACCAGTGGGCAATTCGATATTTGATCAAGGACTCTTCGATGGCCGTCCGAACGCCTCCTCGCCCCAGGGCATAGATCATCACGGTCATGCCCATCAAAAGGATCAGGTCAAAGGCCAAGAGGTAGGGGCTATAGACCGCCAGCAAAAGCAATCCTGCCAACGTCTGAATCGCCAAAGCCAACAGATCCAACAGAAGCGATGCGGTCGCCTTTTGCATCGTCATCACGTCGAAAAATCGGTTCGCCAACTCCGGACCATGAATTCCATCCATCGCAGAACGCTCCAACCTCGGGAGACGCTCGGCAAGGTCGCCAACGATCCGGACGATCATCCGTCGCTGCAAGATTTCCACGATGAAGACCTGCAAGGCCTTGATCACTGCCGAGAGGGTCAAGATCGCGAAAAGCAACACCGCAATCCAAATCAATGGCTGGATGACCGATGCAAATCCGATCGTCGTGACCATCTGCTCGACGGCCAAAGGAGTCGCAAGATCCAGAAAGCTAACCACCAGGGTGAAGACACCCAAGGTCCAAATGTCCTTGGTCTCCAGTTTGAGGAGCCTGAGCAATCGCTTCTGGGGAGAAATATGTTCGGCGTGATGTTGATGCGAATCGTGATCGTCATGCACCTTGGGAATACGGGCTTGGTCAGGCTCATGACTCGAGGTGATGGTCTCACAACTGAGCGACGGCTCGGCGATAAAGTACTGATGCGATCGGCCTCGGGCAAGCAAACCGGAGAGCTCTCGTCGGGTAAGCGAATCGGATCGCTTGCTCTTGGCCGATATCAACGTTGCATCGACGCGACCTCCAGCGACATTCGAGAAAACGGCTGCCTGCTGCTCCCCGTTGCTCGACTGATACACCACTGCCACTGGGAACTCGTCAAGGAGCAATTCCCAAATATCGACCATGCTCAACTCCAGCGGGGCCAATCTCAGGCCAACGGCTGTCCCTGCCCGCATGACCGACATCGCTAGAGCATCGGGCGTGCGAGCTTCGTCGATGAGCGCATCGCTGAGGGCTTGCGAGACGGCGGAAAGTTCGTGCGGAACGTCCAGACGCAGCAAAAGCTCATCGAGCAACTCCCGGAGTATCTCGCGCTGGTTCAACTGCGCCCCAGAGGGCTGTTCGTTCGATTGCTGAAGCATGCCAAACCAGTCAATAAGTGTAGTTAATGCCGGATGCCGGGGTGGTACAAGCCTAGGCTAGAAAAAGTCAATACGCCAGTGTAGGGCAAAAGTTCAATAGTCAATCGTTGTTTTTTTCACAACAAACAGTGTGAAATCTCATTCTGCGAGGCGTTTTGGTGGCGTTTTGGTGGCTTATCGACGAGTTTTACCAAACTTTGACATCCACTAGACTTGCCGACATCGCTTGTTGGCCCCCCCTGAGGTTACTCTTTTAGCGTACCTCAGGGTTGTTCTGCGTCCAATGGACCAACCGTGCCAATGAGGTTTTGGAATCATCATCCCACTGAGCGAGCTTCCCGAGCAAACTGATATGCGAAGTCACCCATCTGAAAACGAATCGTCGACGAATCCAATAATGAACTCCCGCAAAGCCCATCATGCCGAGATGCATGCACCGGCATTGAGTCCAAGCGTCGAGGAGTTTGAATCGAGCGTTACGGTCCGATCGGGTACCAAGACGCAGCCTCGGATCCCCGAGGTTTACCACATTCAATGGGGAGCGACCGCGTGGCTCGTCGCCTTGCACCTCGGCGCTCTTGCTGCTCCTTGGACTTTTTCGTGGAGTGGACTGTTCCTCTGTGTGCTGATTCACTGGATCAACGGTAGCCTTGGGATTTGCTTGGGTTACCATCGGCTCTTAACGCACACGGGGCTTGTGGTTCCTGGCTGGGTCAAATACACGCTGACGTTTTTTGGTGTATTGGCCGGCGAAGGTGGTCCGATCAGTTGGACGGCCAACCATCGCAAGCATCATGCTTACAGCGACCAACCTGGAGATCCGCATTCGCCGCACGAGGGTCCTTGGTGGGCGCACATGTTTTGGTTGGCTTTTTCGACCGACAACGGCGACTTTGATGGATTTGCCAAGCACTGGGTACCGGACTTGGTCAAGGACAAGGGGCTGATGTTTTTCGAGCGATTCTTTTTGCCCATCCACATTGCCTTCGGAGCGGCACTTGCCGGGATCGGTTACTTGATCGGCGGCCAAAGCTTGGCGATTTCCTGGTTGGTATGGGCGGTTTGTCTGCGAATGGTTGCGGTCTTGCACGTGACTTGGTTCGTCAATTCGGCTTCCCACATTTGGGGATACAAAAACTACGAGACTCGCGACGACAGCCGCAATCTTTGGTGGGTTGCTATCGTTGCTTATGGCGAAGGATGGCATAACAATCATCATGCCCTGCCGAGATTGGCTCAGCATGGTCACAAGTGGTGGGAGTTCGATATCACCTTTCAAGCGATCCGACTCTTGCGAGCCTTGGGCTTGGCAACCAACGTGATCGATCTTGCAAGTTACCAAGAGAAGCTGCGCAAGCGAGCCGAGCGTTCGGCCAGCGAGGCAGCCTAGGAGGATTTGGCCGTGACCCAAGCGATCGTCGATCCAGAGCAACTGCGTCAATTTGCGATGATGCTCAAACGCTTCTCAGGGAACTTGGCCGACTCGACGGCCAAGCTTTCCGGGCAGATGCAGCAGTTGTCCTCGAGCTGGCGGGATCAGGAGCACGCGAAATTTGCGGCCCAGTTCGAGCAGGAGCTCAAGCAACTTGCTCGTCTGATCGACGCGAGCGAGCGTCATGTGCCGTATCTGATCCGCAAGGCCGAGCTTATCGAAGAGTACCAGCGCGGTCATGGCTAAAGCCAACGTTGAAAGCATCGATGCGCTCGAGCGGTTTTCCTCGGCGATTGAATCGCTCCGGGACTCCTCCGTGCACAACTCCGACGACATCCGCGATCAGTTCCAGAGAATCTCGATGTGGTTGACCAAGGAATTGCCTGAGTATTGGGCTGACCAATTGCGTATTTCTCAAAAACGCTGGACCGAAGCTCGTGGGGACCTACTGCGATGCCAAGCCAAAACTCGGGCCGAGGATGAAACGTCCTGCATGTTCGAGCGCAAAGCCCTCGAACGGGCCACAGCCCGTCGCCAGATGTGCGAGCAGCGCGTAAGACTGGTCCCTCAATTGGCGATGCAATGGGAGCAGTATCAGCAGGAATCGACCTTGAGTGTGCGTCAACTCGAGGACTTATCGGATTCCCTTTTGCCTTTGGCTCAGGCTCGTTTGCAACAAATGATCGAGACGCTCAAACAATACGCCGCACAAGGGGGGAACGAAGGATGATCGGTTTGTCGACACTTCCGGATTTTGGTATCTATTCAATCTGGCCCGAACAAGGGCTCGAGGCCTTCCACCCCGAGGACCGCGACAAGATCGATGGTTGGATTCCCAGCGATCATGTGATGGAGCGTTTCGCATTCGACGGCGAGTACTACCATGTCCGTTACGGGGATCGGTTGTCGTTCAGGGTCAAGCCGATTTTGTGGAACGAGGTCCGAGACGAAGGGCATCGGTTGGGGGATCAAGTCGAAGTTCTAGGCCACAACATGCAGAACGAAGCGGTGGTGGCCAAGATTCTTGAGATGCGATTTTCTCAAGTGCATTCGGCGATCGAGTATGTGCTCGAGCACAATCTCATGCGGGATGAAAAGGCTTATTTGTCCCACGAGTTTGTCCGATTGACGCAGCGAGAGCAGCTACGACCGCCAGACGATCCGCTCACGATTAAAGTTCCGACGACGCCTTGAGCGCTGCGGCGGCTTGTTCGTGATCCGTCGTGTCGGAAATGATTTTCCCATCGCGCAGCACGATGTTCCGCTTGGCATTCCGTGCGACGCCCAAATCGTGAGTCACAAGGATGACGGTCAGATTCCTGGTCTCATTGAGTTGCTTGAAGAGCTCGATCACTTCTCGACTGGTGCGAGAGTCGAGGTTCCCGGTCGGTTCGTCACCCATGAGAATCGACGGATCGGTCGAAAGTGCCCGAGCGATCGCCACGCGTTGTTGCTGGCCACCGGAGAGCTGTCCGGGATGATGATCGAGCCTATCGCCGAGTCCGACTAAGCTCAGGAGTTCTTTGGCCCGATCGCGTCGCTGGCGGCTGGTTCTTCCTTCGCCGTAGAGCATCGGCAATTCGACGTTCTCCAGAGCGCTGGTTCGGGCCAGGAGGTTGAAGTTCTGGAAGACGAATCCGATTTGTTTGTTACGGATTCGAGCGCGCACATCGGCGGCCATGTTGACGACTTCGATCCCACCGAGCTTGTAGCTACCACGGGTGGGTCGATCGAGGCATCCGAGGGTGTTCATCAGCGTGGACTTGCCCGAACCGCTCGGACCGATCAAGGCGGAGTATTCACCCCGTTGCATCACAAGGTCAACGCCATCGAGGGCGCGGACTTCGACCTCTTCGAGTCGATAGACTTTCGCGACATCGACGAGTTCGATAAGAGGTTGGTCTGACATCGATATTCACTTATTGGGCTGGCGGCTAGATCGCTTCGGGGCCACGTTCGGCCGTACGAATTCGAACGCATTGATCCAAGGGTACAACGAAGATTTTTCCGTCGCCGATACGTCCGTCCTGCTCGGTCTTGGCCCCGCGCAAGATGGCCTGCACTGTCGGTTCGACGAATTCCTCGTTGACAGCGATTTGAAGCTGAAGCTTCCTCAGCAGGTGGATCGACCCGTCCGGGGCGCGTTGGAGGCTCTGGTCCCCCTTTTGCCGGGCGTATCCCAAGCAATCGACAACGGTGAGTCGAAAGACCTCGACTTGGCTCAAAGCTTCCTTGATCGGCTCGAGCCGATCGGGCTGAACGATGGCGATGATTAGCTTCACGCGCGCTCCGATGGATGCGACAAACCGTCTAAAAAAACTTGGTGTTTAACGAACGAACCGGCGGGGCTACCACCGGTTCGTTATGCGTTGATGATTTGGATCGATCCTCTGGGCAATCGCTCGAATCAAGACGGCTTAGAAGCCGCCTTGACCTGCCATCCCAGCACGAGCACCACCGGCGGCGGCTTTGATCACGCCGTCTTGGATGGTGATACGGTTGACTCCACCGCGTTCGATGATCTGAGTATCGTACATGATCATGTCTTCGCCGTTGTTGAGCGAGGAGAGCATTCCATCGACCACAGGGTTCGACTCGATGCTTTGAACGAAGTTGAGGATTTGCGAAAGGCTCAAACGCATTCGAGCTGGGACACCGGCGATCTTCTTGTCGCCTGCATTCGCATCGAGTGCAGACTTGAGGGAAGTTTCGGCAGTCTTGCCAACCGACAGGTAAACGGCTTTGGGAGCCGTCGCAATGGCGATCTTGACATCGTCCCCGACGATCTTGCGAAGCTTATCGTCTGCGTTGTAGGGCAAAGGAACCGAAATATTGTGGAGATTCGCCCCCTGGTGCTTGCCCGACATGAGCTTGACGGAGATCGGAGCCCCTGCATTGGTCGCTTCGTTGGCAAGATCCTGAGCAAGTGCCTCGACTTTGGCCCCATCGGCGAGCGAGAATGCAGCGATGGCGTTGAGCGACGGATCGATCGAGACGCTGATGGCCGCCTCGACAGCACCTTCAGAGCTCGATTCGGTCAAAATCTTGATGAGTCGATCGAGGTACTCTTTGACCTTTGCCGACACGGCTGGATTGTCGATTTGGTCATCGATTTGGCTATAGAGAACCTTCTTGCCTTGATCGACACTGGTTTGCATCTGCGCTGCATCTTCAGGTGCGAACAACGTCATGGTCTTGGCGCTGATGGCGTTGGACTCGGAGATATGTCCCGAGAGTTTGGACATCATCGTCTTCATCGAACCGAGCTGCTTGGCATACCGGGAGCCTTCGACCATTTGAGCGCCGAAGTCGATCGTCATGTTCTTGTCCTTCGGATGGATGCCCAATCCAAAGACGAAGCGATCGGTATCGGTAATGGCCTCTTCGAGGGACTTCATGGCTTGCTCGCCCTGGACGCGATTGGCTTCGATCTCCGCGTCGCTCAAGTCTCCCGACTGGGCTTCCATGGCTTGCTCGAATCCGGTTCGCATCTGGCTCGTCAGCAGGTCGACCAATTCGTCAGGGATGTTTTGGACATTGACCTCGAACATCAAATCGTTCTTGGCGGCCATCTTTTCGATTCGCGATCCTGGGTTCTCAGGGGCCCCTTCAAGAGCTTCCTCAGCCGTGGATACAAACAACCAATCGCCCTTGTGCTGCGCAAAAAGGGTATTGGGCCCAAGATTCATGCTGTAGAGGCCTTCACCCAAATCCTCGGCTTCGCCGAACAATTCCAGACCGCCAAGGAACTCGTCCAAGTCGCTGATAGGGAGGGCCAAGACCCCCATAGGAAGGCCCGCGCTGCTGAGTTTGACAAAGCCGCCAATGGGACGCGCACGGTCGATGCCGCTGGTGTATCCGTTGACAGCACCGGTGATCAGACCGCTCTGAGCCCCGGCTCCAGAGATCCGCATCATGTGGGTAATATCGGGGAGCAATCGGTCCAGAGGAGCGATCGACAAAGTGACCACATCGGTTCCTTCGGTGCTCGATGTCTCGAACCCAGGAATCTCAAGGACCTTGGTGTCCTGGCCAAATACGTTGCATGTCGGCATGCAAACCAATGCACCCGAACCAAGAAAACTCGCTGCGGACATGCCCGCAATGGCTAACCTTCGAAATCTCATAGACAAGCGCTCCTTAAGCTCAAATGCAAAAAGCTCGAATTCAAAAACTTCAAGTTCAAAATCAAAGTCATCCAACAACGGCCAGCGGATTCCCGTGAATCCCCCATCTGGTCTTACCAGCATTCGACGGCACTTCGTTTTTCTTGGGACTTATCCCGAAAACGATTCCCAACCGCCTGCGCGTCCTAGCGTTCTCGAAATACAATACGCCCCTTGGTCAAATCGTAAGGCGAAAGCTCGACGCGAACCTTATCTCCAGGAACAATCCTAATGAAGTTCTTACGAATCTTGCCCGCGACGTGGGCCAGAACCTCAGATCCCGTCTCCAACTGAACCTTGAACCGTGTGTTGGCAAGCGCCGCGACGACGGTACCCTCTACTTCAAATGCTTCTTCGTTTTTTGCCATACAGGTTCCGAGGTTGTTCCCTTTCAAAAATGATCTGGTTTCAAAAGCTCAGGTTTCGCAAAAGACCTAGTCGAAACTCCCTTTGCCATTGTGCTTGTTATTAAGTCTATTTATAGACGATCGGGCCCTAGAGCGTCCACATCCCGCCGGACCTCATTGACGCATTTTCCCTAACTTATCAGGCTCTGCAACACCATCGAAACCGCATCTGTCCCTAAAGCGACCATCACTCCGCCTGATTCCAAGCAGTCTTTTTTGTACGTCGCGTGCCAACAAGGGGCCGCAGCCGGCCTGAAATCCGCCTTGTGCGAACCGAATGGTCCGTTTCGCTTGGCTTATTCGGCCCGAGGCTTGCTCACGCTCAAAACCCAATTGTCGGTTCCCCAGTGGTCTCGAGCCCTGCCTGAACACCCCTTGATTCGGTCCCGAGGTGTGGTCTTGGGCAAGGTCGAGGGGTCCGAATCGGCTCTGATGCTCTCCCAAATCCTTGAGGCGACCAAGTCGCTTGACTGGCAGGTCTGCCATGTCTGGCAACGCGACATGGCAGACCCGGGCTGGAACGGTTTTGAACCCGGCGGCACGCCGCTTGCCTGGCTGGTTGCCGAGCAATTCCGAAACTTGGTCCAAGACCCACGGCCCGTGATCGCCAATCGACCTGCATTCGATTCCGAGGCGCAACGGGTCGACTCACAAGCTTTAGACCCCAAACTTGATCGTATCCTTGAGATCATCATCGATGAGCCGAACCGATGGTGGATCGCCACAAAGCGGGCTCAGCAGAGCTACGATTTTTGGCCCGGGGGAATTCCTGAGTTCCCCATCCCTGAGCTGGTCCTGTCGCGAGCTTACATGAAAATTGCCGAAGCCTTCGCTTGGGGCAACCTGCAGATCCGACCCGGTGAGAAAATCGTCGAGATCGGCTCGAGCCCCGGGGGAGCTTGCCAATGGCTGCTCGACCAAGGAGCTAGTGTCACTGGGATCGATCCAGCGGAAATGGATCCGCGGATCCTCAAACATCCGAACTTCACCCACTGGCAAAGCCGCTCTTTGCAACTCAAACGCAAGCTGTTTCGCCCGTTTCGTATCTTGGTCTGCGATGCGAACGTCGCACCCAAGTACACCCTCGACACCGTCGAGGGTATCGTCATGTACCCGACGACGAACCTTCGAGCCCTTGTCCTGACGATCAAGCTTCCCGAGTGGCAGACCTCCAACAGCATCCCTGAGTTTCTAGACCGCGTGCGATCCTGGGGCTACGCCGATGTCGCCGCAAGGCAGCTTGGACACAACCGACGTGAAGTTTGTGTTATTGCCAAAAATCGCCTCGCAGTGGCCACTTCGGATTGAATTCAAAGAAGTTAGAATACAACCACTGAACACACCGAACACACGAAGGGCATGCCTTCTTGCTTTCCGTGTGTTCCGTGGTTAAAAAGCTAACCCGTATTCGGACTGTTTCAACTTATGCACCCAATTTTGAAAGCTAGCATCAAGCCTAACCGGTTCGCGGACCTCTCGAGCGGTTGCTTGGCTCTTGGACTTCTCGGGCTCTTTGGGCTAGCTGCCGAGTCGAATGCCCCAAGTGCCCCCAGAAAATCTAAGCCGATCGTGATCGCACATCGCGGCGCAAGCGGGTACCTCGTCGAGCATTCCGAGGGTGCCAAGGTTCTAGCGCATGCGCAAGGAGCCGACTTCATCGAGCAGGATGTCGTGCTGACCAAGGATCGCGTGTTCATCGTCTCGCACGACATCACCATGGCCGAGACGACCGATGTCGAAGCGATCTATCCGGACCGGCATCGAAGCGATGGCAAATGGTACTTTGCCGATTTCACTTGGGCGGAAATCCAGAAGCTCACCCTCCACGAACGGACCCGCAAAGATTCATCTGAGCTCGCATTTCCAGGCCGCTTTCCAGGTGGCTTCGGCCAGCGCATCCTGAGGCTCGAAGAGGAGATTCAGCTCTTGGAAGGACTCGACCGAACGACGGGTCGCAGGACTGGCCTGTACATAGAGCTCAAGGGTCCGCAGTTCTATCGCAAGGAGTTTTCGGTATCGATGGGCGCCGAGTTGCTCAAGGTCCTCAAGCGATTCGAGCTCGATGAAGCCAAAGACAGATGCTTCATTCAATGCTTCGAATTGCAGGAACTTGTCAGCTTGCACAAGGAGCACGGGTGCAAGCTTCCTTTGGTCTATCTGATTGGTAGTCCGATTGCCCATGAGAAGCTCAAGGAGCTCAGTTCGACGATCGCCGGATTGGGTCCCTCGCTCGAACTCTTAGCGACCCGCTCTGCCGAAGGGATTGTCCAAAGCACTGGGTTGGTCGAAGCGGCCAAAGAAGCAGGGTTGGTGGTCCATCCGTATACGGTGCGCAAGGAATCTCAGCCCCGATGGTCGCAATCCCTCGAGCAGACCCATCGAGTGCTGATCGAACTGCTCAAGGTCGATGGATTCTTCTCCGATTTCCCAGACACAGCCCGCCGAGCTGTCGACGGAACCTGAGCAAGGCAGCAAAGAGGAGTTGTTGGGCTATTCGAACAAGCTCAAAAGGCAAGACGAAGCAAAAAGTCAACCAAGCTAACCAGCCTACACGAGGACTGTCTTGAATCAGTCGATCCGGCATTTCATGCCGCGAGGCGTACCTATTTCTTAACCTGAAACCCTAGGAAAGCGTTAAGTGATTGGGTTCGGGAACCAACAACCGGCTTTTTTGCGTTGAACCTGTTGAAGGGACTCGTGTGTTTTCATTCGCCTAAGGCATGCTGGAAGCTGCAAGAAAGCAAATAACCACCCCATTTCCGAAAGATTTTTCAGATGCGGCGTTTCGTGAGTCTAAAGGGGCACTTTGCAGTGTCCCGCGTTTTGAGTTTGACTGCTGGCGCTCTGGCTGTATGCGTGAGCATGACCACCCCGAGCGTTGCCGGTACGGTTAGGTTCGGTTCGGGCACTAATACTTTCCAAATGGAGTTTGTTACCATCGGCAATCCGGGAAATTCTCCAGATGACACTGGGACTCCAAACCTAGCCGGTGCCGTTGCTTACGAGTACGGTATCGGCAAGTTCGAAGTAAGCGAGGACATGATCAATAAGTTCAACGCACTGCAGTCCCTGCAAATCTCCATGGGCTCGTTCGGTGCAAACAAGCCAGCAACATTTGTCTCTTGGAACGAAGCGGCTCGCTTCGTCAATTGGCTGAACACCAGTACCGGAGGCGTTGCTGCTTACAATTTCACGACCAGTGGTGTCAACGACAGCATTGCCTTGTGGCAAGCTGGGGATGCTGGTTTCGACCCGTTGAACCCTTACCGCAATAGTCTGGCTAAGTACGTCTTGCCCAGCTACAACGAGTGGTACAAAGCAGCTTATTATGATCCCGACAGCAGTACCTACTACAACTTCCCCAATGGTAGCGACTCCGCTCCATTAGCGGTCACAAGTGGCGTGGCGGATAACACGGCAGTTTACAGCCAGAGCTTGGCACAAGGTCCTGCGGACGTAAACCAAGCCGGTGGCTTGAGTCCTTATCGTGTCATGGGTTTAGGTGGCAACGTTTTCGAATGGGAGGAGAGTTCTGCCGATTTGTCAAATGGGAGTGATTCCTCTTCTCGGGGGCTCCGCGGCGGTGCCTGGAACAGCAACTCCAACAACCTGTCGTCGTCATCTCGCCTAACCTCCTTCCCCGCTTGGTACGAAACAGAAAACGTAGGTTTTCGAGTCGTAACTCTGTCTTTATCCGACCCGCCCGCAGTGCCTGAGCCTAGTATGATGTTGATAGGGACGTTGTTTGGGTTAGGTGGATTAATTGCTAAGGCGCGAAGCAAATCAAAGGGTCAGGGCTCTTTGTTGGGCTCATAAGCCGACTGCTACTGCCGCCAAAGCGATCCCCAAGGTCAATCCTCTGCAAGCCGAACCGACCCTGTGCGTACCGCGTTGCGTTCAACATCTCGGCTTCCTTGTGAAAGTTCGCAGCGAGAGGATTCCTGCGTTTAACAGCAATACCGTTCAATATTTCCATAAGTCGCGACTCCTGCTAGTGTTAGGTTATCTAACGACCACACACTAACAAGGAGCCGCGACATGGACGAGCAAGGATGCTCAAGATTGCTAGCTGACGCGAATGGAAGAATTTTAGACCGTTTGGCCGGTTTGGAAAAGGTCATCACTCCACAGCTCGCTCAACAGGCGTTAAGTGAGACAAATAAGCTATCCAAGCGAACCTGCGATCTGTCCAATGAAGTGATGCTTTGGGTTGTCTTAGGCATGGGGCTATTCACGGAACTTCCAATCCGCCAGGTCTTCAAAGCTACCAGGCGACTGAGAGCAAAAGAACGCACACCAGCACGTTCGAGTCTTTGCATGGCTCGCCAACGACTGGGTAGTGGTCCATTGGTTGCCCTTTATGATTTGGTCGTAAAACCTCGAGCCACTTCACAGACTCCTGGGGCGTTCTATCGAGGCATGCGAAAAGTAGCGATCGACGGTACTATTTTGGATGCACCAGACTGTGACGTCCATCAACACTTGGGCCGTTCATCAGGAAGTAGAGGCGAAGGCCCGTTTCCGCAAGTTCGTAAAGTGAGTCTCGTGGAATTAGGTACGCATATCGAGTTTGCGTTTACGTACGGTGGCTGGCATGACTCGGAAAGGAATCTGGCCGAGCAGCTCTGGAGTAAGATTCCCGCCGACGCCTTAGTGATCGAAGACCGAGGCTTTTTCAGCTATAAAAGCTGGGAAGTTCTGCATAAAAAGCACAAGTTGCTGGTGCGTATCCAAAAGTCAATGGTGTTCAAGCCGATGGAATATTTTCCAGATGGATCATTCCTAGCGAAGATATATCGAAGCAACTGGTATCGTGAAAATGATAAAGGCGGAATCCTTGCTCGGGTCATTGAGTACAAGCTTGATGATCCGCAAAGGACAGGTCACGGAGAAGTCCATCGGCTTTTAACAAATCTCCTTGACGCAGAAGAACATCCGGCGATGGAGTTGATCATGGAGTACCACGAACGTTGGGAAGAGGAGCTTGTGTTCGACGAACAGAAGACGCACCAAAATCCATGCCGTGCAGAAAAGACGACGCACTTACGCAGCGAAACCAGCGATGGACTGCGGCAGGAATTATATGCATTATCAATTGCGCACTTTGTAATCCGTGCGTTGATGCTTGAAGCTGCCACAAGTGCGCAGATCGACGTAGATCAGTTGTCGTTCAAAGGCTGTTTTCAGATCCTCAAAACGCGACTACCAGAGTGCCATGCAAACTCAGATTGGAGTCTTGACGCATGGTACGAAGCGGTCATTTGGGAATTGAGCTGTGAGCGACAACCAGTTCGCCGCAACCGTATCAACCCACGAGTGATAAAGCGAAAAATGTCTCGATGGGGCAAATGTCGACCATCGCATCGAGGGAGAAAAAGGTTGAAAAAACCCTTTGAAAACACTGTAATTATGGTTCATCGAACGGTATTGGGGTTAAACGATTGTTCGTGTTTCCGCTGGGCCAAGAACACTCAGTGGTTGCGAGTCGGACTTGCCAAGAGTTCGACTTGGTCGAACGACTCGATCGTAGGCCCGTCGAAATCCTTAGGCAAAGGCACATTGTTGGGCCGAACGCATGCGATGACTTGCATTTGAGCAGATCGTGCCGCCTGGATCTCCCCGAGCACATCGGTAAAGAACAGGACTTGGGTCGGCGAGAGCCTTAGGTCCTCGGCGATTTTCAAATAGCTCTCAGGCTCTTTCTTCGAGCCGATGGTCGTATCGTAGTTGCCTTTAAAAAACGGTGTTAAATCCCCCACGGTCGTGTGCGCAAAGAAGAGTTTTTGGGCCAGGATCGAGCCCGAAGAGTAGATGCGCAACTCGACGCCAGCCTTCTTCCATCTCTCCAGTGCCGGAACCACGTCGGCAAAAACCTCCGCACGAAGCTTGCCGCTTCGAAACCCCGATTCCCATACGAGACCTTGAAGCGATTTAAGACCGGTGGTTTTGCTGTCGCGATCCATGAGCCGTCCGACGGCCAAGACGACCTGATCGATCGCTTGCTCGGGAGCGTGGAGGTCCGATGATCCTTGCTGGGCTTTCCAAGGGATATTGTCTGGCTTATAGCCAGCATCGATCGCCAAGAGCGACAAGCCGCTTTGGATCGAAGGAGAGTTCCAATGGTCCTGCAAAAACTCGCGCAAGTGCTCCCGAACGAAGGGGAACATCACGTCATAGACAAACCGCACGTCGGCCACCGTGCCTTCGATATCCAGAAGCGCACAGCGAGCTATGCGAGTGGTTTTGGGGAGAGATGCCATCGAGATGTCCTAAGGCCCAAAGTGCCTAGTCGAGGGTTGCGTTTCTAGGTCCGGAGCATCGGACCGGGTTGGCCCGTGGCGTCCGAAGGCAGATGCGACTTGCCAAAACACATCGGGCTAAACTCGCCGTGGACCCCTTGGTCAACATACTCAGGAGTCCAACCCGTGACATCCTCAAAGAATCGGATGCAGCGGATCCGTCGATCGTCGCAGAGATTGAACCAATGCTTCATCCCACAAGGGACATTGATCATGTCTCCACTTTCGACCGTGACGCTAAAGACCGGGCCGCCCTCGGGATGGAGATGAAAGACCCCTTTGCCCTCGACGGTGAATCGGACCTCATCCTCCGAATGGGTGTGCTCCTTGTTGAACTTCGAGAGCATCGCGTCAAGGTTCGGGGTGTTGGGATTGACGTTGATGACATCGGCCGTCAGGAATCCGCCAGCGGCTTTGACCTTGTCGATCTCCTGCGAGTACTCGGCCAGGATCTGGGCGTCGGAGGCTGCCGGATCGAGTCGTCCGGCTACCTGCCAGTGTTCGTACCAGATCCCAAAGGGCTTGAGAAATGCACAGATCGCTTCGGAGTCGGTGATGCTTCGGTTTTCGGCTGGGATATGAACGGTGGCCATAAGATGGATGAATCACAGATAGTTGGTAAACGGGATAAAACGCCTCGTGGTTTATCTATGGTACTCGAAGCGCGGTTATCGATCAAAGTCCCAGAAGTACTTGCTCGCAGGCTTTAGGGCGTCCGGATCGGGAGGAGCAAGCGACTGGAAAATTTATCCCTTTTTTTCCGAATTCTCGGGCGTGTGACCAAACGTGTCACGGGCATGGCGATTCTAAGGGTATAGCAAGCGGGTGACTTGCTAGGGGAATCCGGAGTCGTTGGGTTCAAAGCCCCGTAGGGAGTCAAAAGAGATGTCAGCAGTCGCAGTCGCAAGTGTCAAATACGTGCAGCATACGTTTGATTGGGATGCACCCGCGGTGCAAACCCCAAGGAGCACCACGGCGGTTTCGACGATCGAGCCCCCCGAAAAGGCTTCTCTACGCCGTGGACGATGCGAGCATGTCGGAAGCGTGATGGGTGCCGTACTGAGCAAGTACGGTTTGGGAATCGACGACTTGCTCCGAGCCATCGAGGAGCGTCAAGCTCAAACAAAAGTCGCTAGCCGATGATCGCAGAAATCGGTTTGCCGTGGTCGATTTCAAGCCGTTTTCGACCGGGGATTTCGAGCCGTCGCGAATCGAGCCCAAGCTGCTCGAGGATCGTCGCGTGCACATCGGTCACATAGTGTCGATCTTCCGATGCGTGAAAGCCGATTTCGTCGGTCGAACCATGCACCATACCGCCGCGGATCGAACCACCGGCTAGCCAAACGCTAAACCCGAAGATGTGGTGGTCGCGTCCATCAGAACCCTGGGCACCTGGCGTGCGCCCGAACTCGGTAGCAAATACCACCAAAGTCTCCTTGAGCAAACCGCGGCGTTCCAAGTCGATCAGAAGTCCGGCGATCGGCTGATCGACCGCTTTGGCATTGTTCTCATGGTTCGCTTTGAGTCCCCCGTGCGCATCCCAAGTCCCCGCACCGCCGGCCCCATGCTGGATCTGAATGAAACGGACTCCCCGTTCGACAAGCCGCCGAGAGGCCAAGAGCTGCATACCAAAGTCACGACTATGGGGCTGATCGATCCCGTAAAGGGCTTGGGTCTCTGCCGTCTCCTGCGCAAAGTCGACCACTTCAGGGATCGATCGCTGCATTCGAAAAGCAAGTTCGTACGAAGCGATTCGAGCCGCAAGGGCAGGATCGTTGGGGTACTCCAGACCCCGTTGAAGATTGAGCTCCCGGACCAAATCCGCCCCGATCGCTTGGGCTTTGGGATCCAAAGCCCGCTCGGGTTTTCCGAAGTCCAGAGGAGCATTAGGATCGATTTTCAGAGGGACCGCATCGTGGGCTGGGCCTAGATAGTGACCATCTTTCTTGTTCCAGTATTCGCGGTTACCCATCGAAATGAATTGAGGAAGGTCTTCATTGAGGGTCCCCAATCCATAGTGGACCCAAGCGCCCAAGGTCGGGAAATCGCCGTCGTTTTGATGGCGTCCGGAATGGAATTGGGTCTGCGCTCCGTGGTTCGAGTCGGTCGTCCACATCGAGCGAACGATCGCAAGCTTATCGACTTGAGATCCGATATGAGGGAACCAGTCGCTGACCTCAATACCGCTTTGGCCGTACTTCTTGAATCCGACTTGGAGAGGATACAGAGTATTGCGTTGGTTTCCGTTCCCATCGGGCACAACGAGCCGCTCGATAGCAAGTTTCTTGGGGTCTTGGGTTTCTGCAAAGGGCGTTTCTGCGATCGTCTTTCCCGCATACTTCGTGAGCATCGGTTTTGGGTCGAAGCTCTCCATATGGCTGACCCCTCCGTTCATGAACAGCCAGATCACGCTCTTGGCTTTCGGGGCTGTATGGGGCTTGCCGTCAGGGGGAAGCCAAGTTTGGTCCGAGTGTGCGAAGCCATCCTTTTGAAGCATCGCACTTAGGGCAAGCCCGGTAAATCCCATCCCCATATCGGCCAGGAAGAGTCTTCGTTGGGTCATGGCAAGGGGAACCTTGGGTTGGATGGGGGTCGCATGGATAAACGTCGCACAGATGGGTAGCTAGGCAAATATTTTAGCATGAGCGGATGGGTCGCAGCGCATAAAAAAAGCTTCGGATGCTTTTCAAGGCATCCGAAGCTAGGAAGATCCGTTTTGAACTAGAGCGACCTCGAGTCGCTTAGCAAGCGTTACTCGCCGGTTGGGAAAAGAGGCCCATCGGAGCCAAGACCACCCTTGAGCTCGGATTTCTTGTCCTCTTTGACCTGCTGTTGTTGCTGTTCTTTTTCGGCTTCGTTGCGAATCTGTTCGTCGGTCCAATCGACGCGTCGACGCGAAAGACCGATCTTGCGTTCGTCGCTGTCGACTCGCAGGACTTTGACTTCGATTTCATCGCCGACTTTGACGATTTCCTCTGGGTTCTCAATCTTATTATCGGAGAGTTCCGAGATATGAAGGAGACCTTCGAGGTTGTCTTCCAGGCCGACGAAGACACCGAAGTTGGTGATCTTGGTGACTTTGCCACTGACGAGCTGCCCAGGCTTGTACTTCTCTGGGATGCTGGTGTTCCATGGATCGTCGTCGAGTTGTTTCATCCCAAGGGCGATACGGCGACGGGTTTGGTCGACGCTCAAGACGCGGCACTTGATCTGCTGGCCCTTTTGGAGCACTTCGCTGGGGTGACTGATCTTGCGTGTCCAGGACATATCCGAGACGTGCAGCAGTCCATCGATACCTTCTTCGAGCTCGATGAAGGCACCGTAGTTGGTCAGGTTGCGAACCTTGCCAGCGACTTCTGCGTTCTCTGGGTAGCGTTGGAGGATATCGTCCCACGGGTTGGCTTGGGTTTGCTTGATACCCAGCGAGAGTTGTTGGCCTTGGGGATCGACACCGAGGATTCGCACGTCGATCTTGTCGCCGATTTGGACCATTTCGCTCGGGTGGTTGATCCGACGGGTCCAGGACATTTCGCTGATGTGCACGAGGCCTTCGATGCCGGGTTCGAGTTTGACGAACGCACCGTAGCTCATGACATTGACGACTTCGCCAGGTACCGTCGAGCCGACTGGGAACTTCTCGGCGATGTTGGTCCAAGGGTTGTTTTGCTTTTGCTTGAGTCCCAAAGCGATCTTTTGCTTTTCGCGATCGATTTGAAGAATCTTGACTTCGATTTCTTGGTCGATGGCGACCATCTCGGTTGGGTGTCCGATCCGTTCCCAACTCATATCGGTAATGTGAAGCAGACCATCGATACCACCGAGGTCGACGAACGCACCGAAGTCGGCGATGTTCTTGACGACACCCTTGCGGATTTGACCGATTTCCAATTCGGCCATGAGGTGCTCGCGGTCTTCCTCGCGTTGCTTCTCGATCAAGGACCGGCGGCTGACGACGATATTGCGTCGGGCTTCGTCGATCTTGAGGACCTCACACTGCACGACTCGGCCGATGTAATCGCCGATGTCGTTGGGTCGACGGATATCGACTTGGCTAGCAGGCAAGAAGACATTCACACCGATATCGACCAACAAACCGCCCTTGATTTTGCGGGTGACTGTACCGGTGACGACTTGGCCCTCTTGGACCGAAGCCATCATCTTTTCCCACTGGATGATCTTCTCGGCTTTTCGCTTGCTCAGAACGATCATGTTCCGAGCTTCTTCGAGGATATTTTGGTCTTCGACCTCTTCGATCAAAACCTTGATCATTTGGCCGACTTGCGGAGGCTCTTCGCCTTCTTCCCACTCGTTCTTTGGGATCGCTCCTTCGCTCTTGAATCCAACGTCGACGACGACGAACTCCTCATTGATTTCAACAATCTTGCCTTCGACGATTTGGTTCACGTCGAACTGTTTGTTGGCGTCTTCGAGGGAGTCTAGCAGGAGTTCTTCTGCCGAATCGCCGAACATATCAGCGAGTTCAATTTCGAGGGTATCATCGTCCAGAGAGCGGACCAGAGAGCGGTTGACCATGAGTAACAGACCTGAAAATCCCGGCTCGAACGACGCTGGAGAAATCCCAAAATCGCAACCAGGAATTCGATCAACCAATGCTTACATCGATTGTCTAGGCTCCTTCTTAGCGATAAAACAAGGGAATCAGCGGCGAAACGACCAGTCATGACAAGGAGCGGATCGCGGGGGGCAGACGACAAAGTTTGCCCAAAAACCCTACAAACCTGATGGAACGAAGTGTACCCGCGAGGCCTTCAGACGGCAACGGCGCATTTTTACAAATCCAAGAGACTTTATGAGCCAAACAATACGATATGCGATCGCTGGGGACCACGCCGGATTTTCGATGAAAAACGAGGTGCACCAGTTCCTCGCCTCCTTGGGGGTCGAAGCGATCGATTGCGGTACCCATTCGCCAGAATCCTGCGATTTTCCGGATTTTGCCGAAGCCGTAGCGACCCGAATCATCGCCGGGACGATCGATCGTGGGATTCTGGTCTGTGGCTCAGGGGTCGGAGTCAGCGTGGCGGCCAACAAATTCCCAGGCATTCGCGCCAGCTTGTGCCATGACACCTACTCGGCTCGCCAAGGGGTCGAACACGATGACATGAACATCCTGTGCATCGGTGCCCGGGTCATCGGCCCAGAATTGGCCTTCGAGATCATCAAAGCCTTCTTGGGGGCCCGTTACTCGCCCCAAGAAAGACACGCCCGACGACTCGATAAGATCCTGGCGATTGAACAGCGGGTCCTCGCCGGAGAGTTTTCACAACAGCAATAACACCCGGGGACGGTCGAGGCGGTCACTGACCGAGCTACGGAAATTTTTTCGGGAACCGCAGCACCCGGGGAAAGGGTTCTATTGGTTGCAGGGACGCGCATCGCATTTCACCCACCTTGGCTAGGAAAACTTGGACTCACGGCCAGGGGATAGAAACCCATGCCAAGAGCCCTTCGATGAAAAAAGCAAAGCTACTTTCCTATTCCAAGATCACCGCTATCACCAGTGCCATGTCTGCGTTGATTTCGCAAGGGTCAGCCGAAGCGGGTGTCGTGTACTTCGATGTCAATGTAGCAGGTTGCTGTGACCTGCAAATCATCAATCCGGAAGTTGGCAATTTCAAAAACATTAACTTGGATAGCGAGACGTACGATCTAAGTGTGGGTTACAGCGTCGAGAGCCAGGGCAACTCATTTTCTATAAAACCGCAGTACGGAGGATTTTTTGACTTCAGTGGCGATCCGATAGGTGTATTTGCAGACAAAGGTTTCTACATTACACCCATTTCTCGTGGAACGCCCATCTCGTCAGCCATGATACAAGGCGAGTTTGAATTCACGTCGCTTGGCATGGTCGGGTTTAGTTACGAATCCGAACCCGAAGGACCTACTTTCTTTGCACTTAGGCTCGATGCAGGATCGGGAAATTACAACTACGGTTGGGTGCAAATCCTTGAGCTTGGCACAACGTATATTATTACCGGTTTTGCCTTTGAAAAAGACGTCAACACCATGATCGTAGCGGGCGATACCGGTGCTGCTGCAGTGCCCGAACCAGGGAGCTTAGCGGTCGTCTCTGGACTGTTTGGATTGATGGTTGCTGCCAATCGCCGCGCTCGAAAACGCGATGAACCCTCGGCGCCTGATGCATTGCTGAATCTGGCGTCAGGGGCCCGCGGCGTGCAGAAACTCCGCGAGGAATCCGCCGCTTAAATGCCCAAACGTCGATTGCTCGTCGTCGGCTGGGATTCAGCCGACAAGCACCAGCCCTTGCAGGCTCACGAGCGCTCGCAATTTTTTGGGAACCGCAGTGCCCGCAAAAGAGGTTCTGTGTAATTGCAGGGACGCGCATTTCAATTCACATACCTCGGCTCAGTCAACTTGGACGCGCCGCTGAGGAGAACAAACCGATGCTAAGGATCCTTCGATGAAAAACGTAAAACTCCTTTCCTACTCCAAGATCACAGCTATCGCTGGCGCGGTTTCCGCCCTGATTTCCCAAGGCTCAGCTGATGCTGGTATTGTGTACTTCGATGTCAATCCCGATCTGCA
>Ga0315902_10002504_pt1 | contig 28525 bp, 22 predicted proteins | sample LakEriMetagenome_9_FD_203523 | JGI IMG/M metagenome (GOLD analysis project Ga0315902, IMG submission 203523) | Freshwater fungal communities from buoy surface, Lake Erie, Ohio, United States - Buoy 12 MA117 | ecosystem: Environmental > Aquatic > Freshwater > Lake > Lake biofilm | place: USA...
GACGAGCGAACTTAAATGGGAGGCTCCAACACCAGGCGATACGTTAGCGCCATTGTTCCCACATATCTATGGCCCGATTAATCATGATGCTGTGGTAGGCGTGCGCACGATACAGCGCGATGCTGAGGGGCGGTTTGTGGCGATTGTCGATTAGTACAGCGCATGGGTGGGATACACGCCACTGTGCACGGCATGTGCGTGGTGGCGTAGTTGTTTTGGCGAACCCGTCAGCTATTATTGGCATAAAAAATCGGGTGTACGGGTTTTTACGACAAAAAGTAGTACTACATAATATTGACAATATTGTCATAAAAATGCTACCATGCGTAGTAGAAATCTATGTAATAGCGCACAGTTGATCGACGACGATGCCAGACCGATACATCAACAGGTACGGGCCAATTGAACGGCGGCGGCGTGGGTACACACCACCGCAAAATCAAAAGCCGGGCAATATTGAAGATGTGGTCATTGGGGTGCCCAAGCGACCTGCACCAAGCACGGCAACAATCATGTTACCGACTGTGACCCAACCAGCCTTATGGATTGGGCTGGTAGTGGTGGTGTTAGCGTTTATCACGCCGTATGTGTTCCCTTCATCAGAGCGCGCGGTTGAGATTGGTGTGACCCTGCAAGGGCAATCGATGGAGGGTATGACGCGAGAGATGTTAGACGAGGCAGTGGCAGCGCGCTACGAGGCGTTTTTGGCGCAGCCGGTGACGTTAGTTTATCAAGATCGTGCGTGGCGTCCGAGTGCGAGTGAGCTCGGGGTGTCGTTAAATATCCGGCAGACGAGTAATGATTTGCTCGGGCTGACGACGGATGTCAACCTTGAGCGTTGGGTGCGCAACTGGTGGGCGCGCCAGAATGGCGTGTTGGATGTTGGTCCGCATTTGGTGATTAATGGGTCGCGGATGCAGCAATACCTGGTGACGTTGAGTAATCAAGTAGATCAGCCGGTGCGCGCGGCAGATTTGTTGATTGATCCGCAGACAGGAGCTACGATGATGGTTCCTGCGCAAACTGGACGACAGATTTTGGTCGACGAGACCATGGTCGATATTTATAACGCACTGACGGCGACCACGCCGATGACGGTCACCTTGCGCTCGCGTGAGATAGCACCACGTCTTGATGCTGCGGTGCTCGATAAGAGTGCCCAAGAGGTCGAGCGGTTTTTGGGGTCACCTTTGGTGGTGCGTCATGCAGCCCAGAGTTGGACCTGGGAGCGTGATCGTTTGGCATCATTGATTGTCAGCGAAAAGGATGTCACTGGCAATGTGAAGGTGCGACCTGATGCACAGGCAATCGCACTCGAGGTGGAGCGACTCGCGCAACGCGTTGATAGTCCGAGCGTCGAGCCACGCGTGCGTTGGCGCAATAATACGGTCGAGGTGGTGACACCTGGGCAACGTGGGGTGCGTCTGGATCGCGCGGCCGCGGTGCAAGCGATTGGGGATGCGTTGTATGGTACTGAGCGTATTGTTGAGCTGCCCACTATTGCAGTAGAGCCACAGTTAAATCCGCAAGCATTGAATCAGTTGACATTTGTGGATGTCTTGAGCACTGGGCGCAGTAGTTTTGTGGGGTCGGCGGATTACCGGATTACCAACATCAAGGCTGGCGTTGCCCGGATAAATGGTGTGTTAATTGCGCCAGGGGCCGAGTTCTCGTTCAATACTGAGGTCGGTGAGATTGACGAGGCCAACGGGTTTGTGCAGGGGTATGCAGTAATTGGCAATCGGACACAACTCGAGTGGGGGGGTGGTGTGTGTCAGGTGTCGACGTCGTTATTCCGGGCGGCCTTTTATGCGGGATTGCCGTTCAAAGAGTGGCATGCGCATCCGTTTTATATTAGTTGGTATGACGCATATGCGTTTCCCGATGTGAATGGTCCGGGCCTTGATGCGGCGATTTTTACGGGCGAGCTTGACTTACGTTTCGTCAATGATACTGAACATTGGATGTTGGTTGATGCGACGATTGATGAGCAACAGCAGATTCTTGATATTCAGTTGCGCGGTGTGGCGAGTGGGCGGAGTGTGGCGGTGACGGATCCCAAGATCGTTGGTACGACGCCGGCGCCGAAAGATCCGGTGTACGTTGATGATCCGACGCTCCCCACTGGCACAGTGAAGCAGTCCGACAAAGCCAAAGACGGTATGAATGTAGTAGTCTACCGTACGATTACCAAAGATGGTAAGACGTTGCCGGATGAGGAGTTTGCTACGACGTTCAAACCATGGCCGGATGTCTACCTGCGCGGCACCGGACCCAAAGAGACAACGCCGTAATGGCACTACAATCGACTGGTGTACAGTGGTGGCGAGTGTTCGTCACCACTGTTTTTTGTGGATAGTAGGGCACAAAACTCGCTACAATGAACTATTAATTGATACTAAGGGAAGAACGGAATGACAGACAGGCCAATCAAGGCAATCCCGTATCATATGAACTGGTTGTCTGCGGACAAAGGGCGTCTGCGTGAGGATATTGCCCAGTTGGCTGAGCGTGGACTGACGCATGTGGTGCTGAGCCCTGCATGGTTCCGGCTTCAACCGCGGCCAATGCAGATTGATCGGGTGGTGATGGAGACACTCGAGACCTGTTATGATGCCGCGCATCGCGTGGGCTTAGGCGCGGTTACAATGCTCCTAACTGCGGGGTATATGGGGCAACTTGAATTACCTGATTGGCATAACACGGCTGACGTGGTGGGATGGTTGCAAGGGCGTACCACTGCGCCGATTTATCGACGTGGGGGATCCGTGCGAATAAACGGAGCGCTACGACGCCTACAGCTCGCCAATCCCTATCGTACTGATACCTATCGCGATGGACAACGTGAGCTGATTCGTGTCGTGATGGGATACTTTGCAGGTCATCCTGCGGCGCGTCATTGGTTATTGGCACCGGGTTGGAGTTACTTGGCTGATATAGCGCCAGCAGTGGCCCAGGTCTGGTGGCAGGAGTTGATAGCCTTGGCACGTAAGGTACATGCAGGTGCTGTGGTGATGACCCAGATCGATGCGCCACAGTTGCTCGGGCACGGCTTAGATGCGACAATCGCCGGCCGCGAGGTGGATATAGTCTGTGTTGATACGGCGATGCCCATATTGCCGTATCGGCAACGCCGATTGCCCATATTGCCGATGCAGTTTTTGGCGTATGTTGTGGCAGGGATAACGCAACGCCCTACCGTGATTGGCATGCATCCACTGATGTGTGGGAGCGTGTCGGGCTGGCAGTCGGTGCGCTGGTATGATCGGCCACTGGCAGTGCCGGTTTTGACTGAGGCACAGTTGATCGATGCATGGCACATGCACGTGGAGGTCATGCACCGACGTGGTGTGGCGGGGATTGTGTATCCGCATGGGTGGCATGTAGGAGTTGATGGTGACCGAGATGCGCGTGCTGCGGAAGTATCAGATAGTGTAATGGGCCACATCGATGTACTGATGCGCGACTGGCAGACGGTGGGGACTGCGCATGATGCGTTTGATAGTGAGCGCTATGCCTATCAACCCCAAAAAGAACTTGTGCGCTTGTGGCGTGAATTTAGTATGTGATGCCAACGAATATGCTTGTTGCCACTGCTATAATAATGGCGATGATGGAGGGCACACATGGATACCGATGAGATGTTTGAACGGGGTGTGGCGGATGCCTATATGGGCGATCCGCACCCCTTCTATTATCGTCATTACGAGCCGTATCGACAAGGGTACGATCAAACGCGTCGTCGCATGCGCAAGACTGGTGCCATACCGGTGATTGACGTGCGGCGTATGTTCTTCAATTCGATATTTGTGGTGGGACTAGTGAGCATCGGGTTTGTGATTTATTATTTTACGACGACCACGGTGATTCAACCTGTTCTACCCAAAGCGACGCCGGTGGTATTGCCGACGTTGCCTGCGGCTAGTGTGATGGTGTTTGCCACAAATACGCCAATTCCACCAACGCCTGAGCCACTTGTGTTGCAGAAAGGCAAGCCGGCGCGCGTGCAGAACACCGAAGGGAATCCGTTGCGTATGCGTATTTCGCCATCGACGAATGCCAAGGTTGTGGCATATGTACGTGATAATCAGATTGTTGAGGTTATAGAGGGGCCGATATTGGCAGACGGGTATGTGTGGTGGCATATTAAACATGATGAAGGCACTGGATGGAGTGCTGAACATAATAACGAAGGTATCTATTGGATTGTTCCCATTCCGCCAGAACAGTAATCCAGCGTAGCACGAAGGTCATTGAGTTCATGAGTACAACTCCGATTGTCGATCCCAAGATTGGTCAGCGCATTGCGACCATGTTGTTTGTCACCCAGAGTTTTGGTTCGGCTGCGCTGATTTCGAATGCGACGGTAAATCCAATTATCGGCGCAAAGTTGGGTGGGAGCGATGTCCTTGCAGGTGTGCCTGGCACATTGTTGTTAATAGGCGCGGCGCTTGCATCATATCCAGCGGGTATGCTCATGCAAAAGATTGGTCGTCGTCCTGGATTATCGCTTGGCTTCTTTTTGGGGAGCATTGGCATGGCAATTGGCGGATATGCCATTGTGACACAATCGTTTTTCATCTTTTTGTTGGGACTCCTCTTTATTGGTGGCGCACGTGGTGCAGTTGACCAAAGCCGCTATGCAGCGGCTGATGCTAATTTGCCCGAGGCACGAGCACGTGCCATTAGTACGGTTGTCTTTGCTGGTACCGTTGGTGCCGTGGGTGGGCCATTGCTCGTTGCCCCACTCGGCAACTTAGTGCAGTCGATGTTCGGGTTTGAGGTGTTAGCCGGTCCGATGATTGGTGGCGCCGTGTTGTTTTTGATGTCAGGCATCTTGATTTGGCTCTTTTTGCGGCCTGACCCGCGTGATATCGGCCGTATCATCGCCGATGCCCTCAAAAAAGACGACGATCCACCGCCGGCTGCTGCCCGCCCATGGGGTGAGATTGTGCGTCTGCCGGGTGTACAACTCGCTGCATTGTCGATGCTAATCGGTCAAGCGATGATGGTGCTCGTGATGACGGTTACGTCGTTACATATGAATCATTACAATCACCCATTGGCGGATATCTCGTTGGTGATTATGGCGCATACGCTCGGCATGTATGGTTTGTCGTTTTTGACGGGGACCATAGCCGATCGCTTTGGTCGCAATGCCGTAGTAGTGCTTGGTGCACTGATTATGATTGCCGGTAACATCGTAGCACCAATTTGGACAGATACCTTGCCAATCGCCATCGGGTTGTTCTTGGTTGGTTGGGGCTGGAACATGAGTTACATTGGCGGTTCGTCATTACTCGCTGATAATCTTGTGCCGAGTGAGCGTGGTCGCTACCAAGGTGGTGTGGAATTAACCGTAAATCTTGCATCGGCGTTTGGTAGTCTAAGTAGCGGTTTTATTTTGGCGGGGCTCGGCTTTTCGGTGCTTAACATGCTGGCAATTGTGCTGACGACCACACCGATTATCATGGTGTTGTGGCAACGTGGGCGTCGATTGCAACAATCAACAGTGGAGTCGGTGTGATGTCACGCTGGCATCTGCGCTGGGTATTGTGGTGGGTGATGCTGTTGAGCCTGACGGGGTGTGGCAACCCAGCCCCCATTCCTGTGGCGCAATTGTCGACATACGAAGGGCGTGCAGTCTCGGTTGCAGGTGCGATTGTGATTCAGTCAAATCAGGTATGGTTGGTGGCGCATGTGGTAACCATGCCTGATGTGCCAGTACAGGTGTCAGCACAACGCTACCCGATGATGTTGCCGTGGATGCAGCAACAACTGTTACCGTGGCGCGATGCCGATGGTATTCGCTATGTGCCAGCGGTGGTCACCGGTGAGTTTCGTCATGGGGTCATCGAAAACGTCAGTCACATTGACACAGATATGCGTGAGCAGACGGTGGTGCATCACGATATTCATCGCCTGATTCGCTTGGTTGGCCATTTGCACACGCATCCAGATGGTACCTACATCCACGATCAATATCAGCCCGATCAAAGTCGTGGGTTTTGGCCAGCATGGAATGGTGATGATGCGCCGATTCGCTTGGCCGAAGGTGCTGAGATTTTGATTGAGGGTGTACGGGTCGATGAACGGATTATCCCTGTGGTGATTGCGCCTGTCATCGAAAAGTCGCAGTAATACAAAACAAACACCCCCGAGTCATACATGACTCGGGGGTGTTTATGTGTCTGATTAGACGACTGCCTTCTCGCTGTCGCGATCGAAGACGTGCATCTTGGACATGTCAACCACCAACGAGATGTTGTTGTTGATTGAGGCACTGGTGCGTGGGTCGAGACGGGTGACCATCTCCTTGCCGCCGTTCTCAACGAAGGCGTAGACCTCGCTCCCGAGTGGCTCACGGACGGTGACGCGGGCATTGAGGCGGGCATTCTCCTCGACGCCACGTGGTACGTAGTTCTCGTCGTGGATGTTCTCGGGGCGGATGCCAAAGTACACCGACTTGCCGACGTGGGACTCAAGCTTGCCCGCAATCGATGCAGGCACTGGCAAGCTGAACGGGCCCATGTCGACGACCAAGCCACCGTTACCACGGCCGACATTGGCTTCGAAGAAGTTCATTGATGGTGAACCGATGAAGCCGGCTACAAACATGTTGGCTGGGTTGTCGTACAAGTTCTGTGGGGTGTCGAGCTGTTGCAACACGCCGTCCTTCATGACGGCAATGCGGGTACCCATCGTCATGGCCTCGGTTTGGTCGTGGGTCACGTAGATGAAGGTGGTCTTGAGGCGCTGGTGCAACTTCGAGATTTCGGCACGAGTCTGTACGCGCAATTTGGCGTCGAGATTTGAAAGAGGCTCGTCCATCAAGAAGACGGCCGGGTTGCGCACGATGGCGCGACCGAGGGCGACACGTTGGCGCTGACCGCCCGAGAGGGCCTTCGGTTTGCGGTCGAGCAAGTGGCCGATGGCGAGCATTTCGGCGGATTCTTTGACGCGACGGTCGATTTCGTCCTTGGGGGTCTTGCGCAACTTCAAACCGAAGGCCATGTTCTCGTAGACCGACATGTGTGGGTACAAAGCATAGCTCTGGAACACCATGGCGATGTCGCGGTCTTTGGGTGGCACGTCGGTAACGTCGCGGTCGCCGATGTAGATGTGACCGTCGGTAATCTCCTCGAGACCGGCCAAGCAGCGCAAGGCGGTGGTTTTGCCACAGCCTGATGGGCCGACCAACACCAAGAACTCTTGGTCGTTGATTTCGATGTTAAGGTCTTTGAGGGCGGCGAAGTCGCCGAAGCGCTTCCATACGTGATCGAACTTGATTCCTGCCATTGTTGCATCTCCTCTATGAGCGAACGCGGTCAATATATTCGGAGGATGACTCCCCCGCCCAGATTACGTACGGTTGGGGCCACTACTGCCCCGGATCATCAGCTTTGGTGCGAGCAATCGTGGCTGATGCGGTGTATACCGGCCACTGATTTGCTCCTCGAGGAGCTGAATCGCACTTACTCCCATATCAAACCGTGGCTGGCGGATAGCGGTGAGTGGTGGTTGTAAGTAGGCGGCGGGCGGTAAATCATCGAATCCGATGACTGAGACGTCGCGCCCCACCTGTAACCCGGTATCGCGGATGGCGCGCATTGCGCCGTAGGCCAACTCATCGCTTGCTGCAATCACGGCCGTTGGTCGCTCAGGTAACGCCAACAACTCGGACATGACCGCCTCGCCGTCTGCCTCGCGGCGCCCCCCTGCTAACACGCCACCCTCGATTAACTCGAGGCCGACATCCGCTAGGGCACTCAAAAAACCGTCCACGTACCAGTCGCTACTCGCGAGCTCGGGATCGGGTGCAATCAGGGCAATCCGCTGATGCCCGAGGGCGTGCAGATGCGTGATTGCCAGTTGCATGCCGTGCATGATATCGCTGGCTACCCAGACATCACCTTGGGGGCCAAGGGCCACACGCGGAATAAGTGCGTGTGCCAGTGCATCGAGGCGCGCATCGTGATACTCGGGGTCGCATACGATAATGCCGTCCACTTGCCCACTGCGTGCCGTCACCAAGCATTGTTTGCTGAGATCGTCACTCATAGGGATGAGCAGGAGCCCAAGTCCGCGTCGCGAGGCCTCGTGTGCCATGCCAGCGAGCATTTCCGCAGTCGCAGGATTGGCCAAACGGTCAAACCCACTCGCCATCGATACCCCGAGGGTATGACTGCGACCGCGCATTGAGCGGGCCGCGTGGCGTGGTTGGTAATCTAACGCATGAACTGCCTGCCAGACCCGCGCCTGCGTTTCAGCGGGGATTGAGCCCTGCCCATTGAGCACATATGAGACAGTGGCAATTGAGACCCCTGCATGTGCGGCAACCTGACGGATTGTGGCCATGGGCGTTCAGGTATTCACTCTGTTAGTTAACCGTTTAACTAAATAATATATGTGAAGTGGCGAATTGTCAACTGCGGCGGTGCCCGTTTTTCAGGCTAGAATAGGAATACACCAATACTAAGGAGCATCACGATGACGAATGTGATTGATTTGCGGAGCGATACCGTTACCAAACCGTCGCCGGCCATGCGCGAGGCGATGTTTAACGCAGCAGTTGGCGACGATGTCTATGGCGATGACCCGACCGTCAATGAACTCGAGCGCCTCGCAGCAGCCAAAGTCGGCAAAGAAGCTGCCATACTCGTGACGAGCGGTACCCAAGGCAACTTGTGTGGCGTATTGGCCCATTGCCAGCGTGGTGACGAGGTGATTGTCGGCGACAAGTGCCACATCTATAACTACGAGGCTGGTGGTGTATCGGTCCTCGGTGGCGTGGCCATGCATACCGTGCCAACGACTGCCAAGGGTGAGTTACCTCTTGCTGATTTGGCTATGGCAGTACGTAACCGCGAGGATCCACACTCGGCTTATACCCGTCTCGTCTGCCTTGAGAACACCCATGGTGGCTGTGGTGGTATCGTGGTTGCGCCGAGCTATATGGCCGAGGTCAAGGCGTGGGCGCATGCCAATGATTTGCAGGTGCACCTTGACGGGGCGCGTGTGTTTAATGCGGCCGTCGCCTTGGGTGTTGATGTGCGCGAGATTACACAGCATGTTGATAGCGTGCAGTTTTGTATGTCAAAAGGCTTGTCTGCCCCGATTGGCTCGATTTTGGCGGGCAGTGCTGAGCTCATCCGCAAAGCACGCCGCCTGCGCAAGATGGTTGGTGGCGGTATGCGCCAAGCTGGCGTGATTGCAGCTGCTGGGATTGTGGCGTTGACTGAGATGGTCGATCGACTCGCCGAGGATCATGTCAATGCCAAGGTGTTGGCCCATGGGCTCGCTACTATTCCAGGGATTAGCATCGACCCGAATCAGATTGAGACAGACATTGTGGTGTTTGGTCTGAGCGATGGCCGTTCGGCAGGTGATTTTGTGGCCGCAATGAAAGCCAAAGGGGTGCTCGTCGGTGCATTCGGACCTGGTAAGATTCGTGCGGTGACCCATTATGGCATCGACGGCAACCACATCGAACAGACCCTTGAGGTCGTACGGGCGGTGATGGCCACCCCACCGACGGTTGGTGGTCAGCCGGTGCAAGGTGCGTATCGCTAGGAGACGGCGATCACGATGTGAGCGCCGCACGTCAACGACGTGCGGCGCCTGTTTTTTGTGGGCGTTACAAACTCTTGCCAACCAACTCCAACGCGGCATCGTCGTTGGGTGGATGCGTCAGCCCAGCTCGCGCATCGCGGAAGAAGCGCTCGAGGGACAAATCACGGGTAATCCCAAACCCGCCTGCCGCTCGCATGGCATGATCGGTGGCCACTACGGCGGCATTCGTGGCGGCGTACTTGGCAGCCGCAATCCGTGGCCCGAGGTGCATGCGCGCCGCGGGGTCATGGCTCCAGGTGGCTGCGACATCGTGTAACAAGGCTCGGGCCGCCTGAAGTGGGATGCTGGCCTCGCCGAGGCGCCGTTGAATCATGGGTAAGGTGGCAATTGGCTTGCCGAGAGCCGTGGGGATGCGTGTTTTGGCGTAATTCACCACGCCGTCAAGGGCAGCTTGACCTATCCCCAGATAGACGGCTGCCAGTGTCAAGGCAAACCAGGCCATGCCGGTAGGTGGTTCAATAGGTGCTGGCGTGCCGAGGGCTTTGCGGTCAATGACCCAGGCATCATCAACGGCCACGTCGCAATAGATAATGTCACCGCTGCCGCTACTGCGTAGTGCGAGCGCATCGCTCCACGTGTCAACGATGTCGAGCCCGGCGCTTTTGCCACGCACAATCGCATTTGCAGTACCCCCGTTTGGCATCGCGTCGGTAGGGGGTAATGCGACCGCAGTAATGAGGTAATCGAGCGCAGGCGCCATGCTAACAAACAATTTATGCCCGTTGATGCGCCACTGGACCCCATCCCAACTGGCGGTAGTGGCGGGTAATCCACCACGCGACGGACTGCCGAGGTCCTTTTCGCTGGCGACCGCATTGACCAGTGCGCCATTGGCGACGATGTCGTGGCAGATCTGCGCATAGATGTCGGCAGGGTAGTTGCGTACCTCGCCAATACGCCCAATCACGTGGATGGTCATGTCGACTGCCATGGCGGTTGAGCCACATCCCTTGGCCAGCTCCTCTTGACACAACACCATGTCGTAGAGCGATGCCCCACGCCCGCCGAACTCTTGAGGCACCACGAAGCCGAGATAGCCGGACTGGTGGAGCTCGCGGTAAAACTCATATGGAAAGGTTCCAGTGCGGTCGAACGCATCGGCGCGTGGGGCAAATGATTGCGCAAGTTGCCGAGCAATATCGATCATCTGTTGTTGGTGAGTGGTTGGTGTAGGCATATGCGATCTCATATTGGTTTTGGATGCGTCGATTATACCATTCATCGCATATCTCGACGTGTTGTTGAGGTTTGGTATACTGAATACTGATTGCGTTACTAATGGAGTCGTGTGACCATGTCTTATGAGCAGTTGCCCAACGAATACCACGTGGGTCATATACGGATTCGCCCCAATATCGTGTTGGCACCGATGGTCGGTGTCACCGACAGCATCTTTCGCCGGACGATTTTGAGTCTTGGTGGTTGTGGTCTCGTCTCAAGCGAGATGACCAATGCCGCCAGCGTCAGTCCTAAGGCACGAGCACGCCATAATCAACTCGAGTTCTTGCCCGAGGAGCGCCCCATTACCATTCAGTTGAGTGGTAATGACCCTGATTTGGTGGCCAATGCGGCTAAGCAGGTTGAGCAAATCGGTGCAGATATCCTCGATATCAACTGTGGTTGTCCATCACCCAAGGTCACCGGTGGCGGGCATGGCTCTGCGCTCCTCAAAGATTTGTGCAAAATGGAGCAACTGATTAAGGCCGTGATTGCCGCCGTGCAAATCCCGGTGACACTCAAATATCGGGCTGGGTGGGATGAAAACAGCTTGAATTATCTTGATACCGCCAAGATGGCTGAGGCTGCCGGTATCAAGGCCTTGGCGTTACATCCACGCACACGCGCCCAGTTATATACCGGGTTGGCTGATTGGAGTCGCGTAGCCGAGGTGCGCCAAGTCGTCTCGATTCCAGTGATTGGTTCGGGCGATGTCAAAGACGCCCACGAGGCCCTACGCCGCCTCGAGGTCTACAATGCCAGCGGTATCATGATTGGGCGTGGTGCCATGGAGAATCCATGGTTGTTCATGCAAATCGCTCAGTTGCGCCGTGGAGAGACGCCGTTTGTGCCTCAACCTGCCGACAAGTGTGAATTCTTGGTGCGCTATCTTGAGTTGATGCGCTCCGAAATCGGCGAGCGCATGGCCCTCAACAAAATCAAACAGTTGATTGGCCAGTTTGGCGTGGGCTTGCCAGGTGCCGCCAAGTTGCGCGAATCCGTCCACCGATCTGAGAACTCTGATGTGGCCCGGTCACACATCGAGGCGTTTTTTGAGCCGTATATGGCCGAGACATCAGCCGCCGTTTAGTACAGCACCCTCCCGATATCCACTTCGGATATCGGGAGGGTTTTTGTTTATTTTTGAGTGTTGTGTGGTAACACCGATGCCACTGCCGGGATTAGGACAATCCCTGCTACGGCGTGCATCACGTTAAACCACAAGGCCGTGACGACGCCTGCGGATGCAAACGGTGGCACGCCGTACAGGATCAACGCCACAATCGATACGATGACCCATGTGCGCCGTGGATGTGCAGTGCGCAGTGCAATGAATCCGACTGCACTCCCCCCGAGCATACCTAACAAGAGCGTAAAAATAAACGGCTCAATGACAGTAAGTTCCATCTCATCAGGCATGTTCACGACGAGTGTGCCACTGATTTGTGTTGCAACAAAAAACACAATCGTGTTGATTACTGCGGCAATCAATGATGCAATTGCGGCACGACGAATAACCTCTTTCATCACGTCCTCCAATAAAAAATAGTTCAGTATCGAACCATATTGCGTAATAGTACAGGAATGTACTATTATTGTCAAATGCGGTGCATTGTGCCACAATAGGCGGGCACAAAGGGATGTGTGGGGCAAGTAGGGTGAAAATGACGCAGCACGTAGAACACATCACAAAGGCGCTTTTGGTATTTGGGCCGTTATATGGTGGTTGGCTGACACAACAGTTACCGGTGGAGTATCAGAGTGTCAAAACGCGGTTACTGGTCATGCTAATGCATACTCCGCAGATGTCGATGCGCTATTATGCGCGGCTACTTGGTATATCCAAGGCACACATGACGACATTAGTAGATGAATGTATCCAGTGTGGATTTATGACACGGACGGTTGATGTGCATGATCGTCGTGCAAGTCAATTGTCATTGACATCTACTGGTATGACAGTTGCTGAGCAGATATGGTCGCATTATGTGGCACAAACGGCAACGATTCTTGATGCTGTGTCGGAGGCTGATCGTGCGGTGTTTTTGTCGGTGTGTATGCAGTTGACTGAACGCATGCATGCGATGGGCTGTGGGAGTGGGATGACGTCATGCGATAGCCAGGTGCATAGAGACAACGAGTCGCCGTCTTGAGTATGTGGTGCCCGCGTATGGTTGTGCGCAGGTGATGATAGAGCAGTTCATCGGTGCGTGTGAGTTGCACTGACTGACGGTGTATGATGATGTCATCGATGATGAGTCGTATGAGCCTATAGTATGGTACTCCGTGGTGAGTACCATACTGTGTTTAGGGAGTAAGTTATGCGTCATGTACAGAGGCTGGTAGGAGCGATGGTCATCACAGGGGTACTCGGGGCGTGTGCTACATGGCAGGCGTCTAGCACTGTTGTTCCGACGACACCACATCAAGTGCATTGGAGTTACGAAGGTGACACAGGGCCGGCGCATTGGGGTGATTTAGCGCCAGAATACGCTTTATGTGCGCAGGGAACTGCACAAACACCGATTGATATTGCGCCAACAGAGAATCAGGCAGTAGCAAATCCTATTGTACGCTATCAAGTAGGCGATGTGACCGTTGTGAATAACGGCCACACGGTACAAGCGAATGCGGCACCAGGAAATAGTATTGTTGTTGATAATACCGAGTATTCACTGGCACAAATGCACTTTCATGCGCCAAGTGAACACACTATTGATGGCACGCCAGCGCGGGCTGAGGTGCATTTTGTCCATAAAGCAGCGGATGGTTCGTTGACAGTCATTGGTGTGCTTATCCAAGCGGGAGATGATAATCCTGCATGGGCGCCATATGTTGAAGCGTTGGATACTGCTGTTGATGCGTCAACCACCACCACGCTTGATTGGGCGGCGTTACTTCCGAATGATTTGGTGACGTATCGCTATCGTGGGAGCCTCACGACTCCGCCGTGTTCCGAAGGGGTGAACTGGATGGTGCTCCAAACGCCTATCACGCTCAGCGAGGCGCAGATTGCTGCATTTACGGCGGCGTATGATGGGAATGCGCGCCCCATTCAAGCAGATAATGATCGCACGGTAATTGTTGATAGTAGTGATTCGTAAGTAGACAAAACTCAAAGGTGCATCCACATCGCTAAGAGGTCGATGCACCTTTTGTATTTATTGGTCATTGGTATGCTGATTGCTGGTGATACGCTCGATTTCAGCACGTCGTAGCCGATAGAGCACCTCTTCTTCGACGCGACGGAGCCCGCCGATGCGGTCGGCGATGACGCCAAACAAAAAGATGATAAAGCCGATAATCAACGATGTGCTACCGACACTCAAGGCTTGATCGTTGGTGGCCACCAGCCCAAAGAAGTTACGCCCGATGTAGACATAGGCGGCGCGCCCGAGCAAAATGAGACCGGCTAGCAAAAACGGCGTGGCCAGATATGAGAAGCTCTTGAGGGGTTCGTAGGTGGCGTAGGTGCGCGCAATTGTCGCAGCCTGGCGCTTGATGAAGTTCCAGTTGTTGGTGAACAAGCGTGATTGCCGGGTCACGATGTTGGTGCGAATCGGCACATGATGAATGGCCAATTTGCGCTTACCCGCTTGAATCAGCACCTCAATCGTATACGAAAAGTCGCTGGTGACGAACGTGCGTAGGGCCGCCTCGCGCGAGAGCGCCCGGAACCCGCTTACGGTGTCTGGCACATCAGTGCCCGATGCCCAGCGCACAACACCACTACCGATGTACTGCAAAAACTTCTTAATTGGTGAGAAGTGTTCGAGCTGTTGAACCTGACGATCGCCGACGACCATGTCAGCTTTTTTGGCTAAAATTGGCGCAACAAGGCGTGGAATTTCGTCACCTGGGTATTGATGATCGGCGTCGGTGTTGACGATGATATCGGCACCGAGGCGCAAACAGGTGTCGATGCCGGTTTGGTAGGCGTAGGCCAATCCGCGTCGCGCCGTGTGGCTGATGACATGATCGGCGCCAGCGGCTTTGGCAACGGCGACGGTGTTATCAGTGCTCCCATCATCGATGACGAGGACCTCAACGATGTCGATGCCGGGGATTGACCGCGGTACATGCTGAATGACCTCGGCGATATGTTCTTCTTCGTTGAGCGCAGGAATCTGCACAATCAGCTTCACACCAACCTCCTTTGGAGGATCTCGATACCACTAGATAACCCGGTCATTGCCGCCGTCAATCGGAATTTGTGCACCGGTCGTACGGGCAAACACATCGCCACATAACTCTACCACGAGCCGGGCAACATCATGGCTGGTGATGGTGGTGTGCAGAATGTTGTTCTTTTTGTATTCGTCGATGCTCAAGCCATAACTAGCCGCCCGATTAGTCAGCACATCGTCACTCCAAATGCCCGTATCGAATACCTGATTGGGATGCACGACGTTCACGCGAATATTGTCGTTGCCCCATTCAAGCGCTGCCACGCGGGATAACTGCGTGATGGCCGCCTTTGAGGCTGAGTAGGCTGCAGCCCCCGGCCCAGGTGCCGGCACGTTTTTGGAGCCGATGACGACCACGCGGCCACCTTTGGGCGCTAATTTGAGCATGCCATGACACTCACGCATTAATACTACGTTGGCATCAAGATTAATGGCCATGGTTTGGCGCCACTCGGCACTTGGCATGGCGTTGATATTCCGACTTTTGGGGAATATACCAGCGTTGAGTACCAGCATGTCAATCCCACCAAAGGCCTTGACACCCGTGTCGACCGCATCAATCAGTGCGTGCTCGTTGCTGATATCGCACACGATGTTACACACGTCGGGGCGATTGAATATAGTTGGTAGGTTGGGATTGATATCGAGTGCAATCACCGCAGCGCCTTGGGCGAGCAGTGCCTCCACACAGGCCCGGCCAATGCCCGATGCAGCCCCGGTGACTAGGGCAATCTCGCCGCTTAGTCGTGGTGGTGTGCCGAGGAGCTTGAGTTTGACCTGCTCGAGCTCCCAGTATTCGATGGCAAACAAATCGACGTCGCCGAGCGGCGTGTAGCCGCCGAGTTGCTCGGCGGCGGTAATCACGGGGATGCTTTGGCCATACACATCTGCTGCAATCACAGCCTCGCGCACACGGCGCCCCACGGTGAGCATACCCAACTCTGGGTCGAGGACAATCCGGGGCGCCGGATCAAGCATGGTGAGCGGTGCTGCAACAGTGCTTTTGTGGGTCTCAAACCAGTGATGGTAGCGATTGACGTAGGCGGTCACATCGCGCCCTACCAGCGGAATTTGGCGCGTGCGGATGATGTGATCGGGGGTGACACAGCCACGTTGGGCGATATCGGCCAGATCGGGGCGCGTCACAAAGGCGGCAGTAGTGTCAGTATGGCGCGGTATGGTGACGACGGGCGCGCCCATGACCTGCGAGATGGTGGCGCGCAGTTCGGCGCGTTCCTGCCGCATGGCGGGGAGTGGTTGCGCCGCCGGGACATGCCGGTTGACGCGCGCATTGACGAACTGCTCGGCCATATCGACGTAGTGAATCATGCGCTCGTAGCTGGTACGGGCATCGTTACCCCACGTGAATATGCCGTGATTGAGCAGAATCAATCCTTCATGGTGCGGTTTGAGCTCGGTGGCGAGCTGAACGGCACACTGCCTGGCCAACGCAAACCCTGGCATTACATACGGAATCACCAGCATGCGATCGCCATAAATCTGGTTGACATACTGTTGTGCATGTGGCGTATCAAGGATTGTTAGGACGGCATCTGCGTGTGTATGGTCGACAAACGTCGCTGGAATGATGGCGTGCAAAATCGCCTCGACTGATGGCGTCGGCGCACTACTATCAATCATGGCACAGCGCATGGCGTTGACCATGTCTGCATCGCTGAGTGTGGGCAGTTGCGCCATGCGCATCAGTTCGTTGAGGCGTACTGGTGCGAACCCACGTCGGTCGATAGTGCCTAAATCGTGACCACTCCCTTTGATATAGAGAATCTGCTCTTCATCACCAAATAGATTGGTGTGTGCCACTTTGACCGATGTATTACCACCGCCATGCAAGACAAGCGCAGTGTCTGCACCGAGTAATCGTGAGGTGTAAATACGGAGATCAAGGAGGGTGGTGAGCTGGAGTGTGTCGCTATCGTTCCAACGGCTGTGCATAGGTGTTCAGTCTCATATGAGCAAAAATATTGCTTCTATCGTAGCACAACTGCGTCGCATGATTTTGTAATCGAGCCTTGGTATGCATGGTGCCGTTCACCCGTATAATGTGCATGTGAAAAACAAGATGTGGCAACAAATTGGACAACTGATATTCAGCGTGGCGCTGTTAAGCGGGTGTGCAACCTCGGCAATGGCGCCGCGTGTGGCTACTCCGACGCCATTGGTGGCAGCGGATGTACTTGGTGCGCCGTTGCAGGCGACCATGCAACCGGTGCAGCTCGAACGCTGGCAATCGCCAGATGGGCGGATTGGTCTTGAGGTACCTAAGGGGTGGGGACTTGAGAGCCATATTGATGCCGGGCGCGGACTGTGGATTTGGAATGCGCCAGGTCAACGCGGTTTACTCTCGTTGATGCTCATCGGTAGCCCGACCTATATTGATGATGACGCACAAAACCAGTTGTTGCGTGATGCTGTGGCGCAACTCGACGCCCAGCCTGTGGGCGAGATTGAGCGTGTTGATGACCGTATGATTCGCCTAGAGGCTACTGGGCAAGGAGCAAACCGTGAAGGGCTCCAAGTGCCAATGTGGTTGTGGGTGAGCGCCCATCGGTTTGCCGATGGCGTGGCGATTTGGGTGCTAAGCGTCCCCGAGAGCGATAAGTCGATGCTTACCTCGTGGGCTGAATCGATGCAAGCATCATTGCAGGTGATTCCGTTGCCGACCGCAACCCCATTGCCGACTACGACGCCGGCACCATATACCAAAGAGTCGTTTGACAACGATGTTGGTCGATGGTTCGTCGGCGATGATTTGCGCCGGGCGATTACCATCCAAGATGGCGTCTATCGGGTGTATCTGCGTATGGCCGAGAGCTACTACCTGAGCGCTCCTGCTGAGACGCCGCGACTCGATCAGCGCCTACAAACCCTGGTTTCGTTTGATGGCGAGTCACGTGTCGGCGTCGCACTTCGCTTTCAGTATCGTGCGGATGAGTCCCGCGACTATGTGGCGTGCTGGATTAGCAAACAACAACGCGTTGGCTGTTTTCGCTCAGATGGCGATCAGTGGAGCGTGGTGCATGAGGTGACTGAGAGTGCCGCGATACGGCCTGATGGTGCCAATCAAATTACGTTTGGCGTGCAAAATGATGTCTATACATTTGCCGTGAATGGCAGTGTGGTGGCCACATTTACTTCGCCGGGGATGAATCCGGGTGTGCCTGCACTCTATGTCGAAACATTCAATGCGGCGGCTGGTGGTATATTTGATGACGTTGAGTCTTCGTAACGGCAATCCAAGGTGGACGGAGGTCGGCCATGAGTGATGACACAATTTATCCATCCGGTGGTGTGCTCGCGAATAGCCCAGAGCTCCATCCCGATGAATCATTGATGTACTCGGTGACAGCCAATGATTTGTGTGTGCGCTTTCGTGATATCGCTCAGAATGACCCGAATATTGACCACTACATCCACCTGATCCGGGCTGCTTATGCGATTGCGTTTATGGCACATGGTAATCAAAAACGGGCCTCGGGAGAGCCATATATTACCCATCCCGTGGCTGTGGCGAATATCCTCATTGAACTCCACATTGATGCCGAGACGATTATTGCCTCTCTGCTCCACGATGTGATTGAGGATACAGCAATCACCTATGAACAAATCGAAGCCTACTTTGGTAGTCAAGTGGCCACGTTAGTCGATGGTGTCACCAAACTTTCTGAGCTTGAGATACGCCCCAAAGAAGAAGCCCAGGCTGAGAACTACCGCAAAATGTTTGTCTCCATTGCTAATGATCCACGCGTGGTGTTGGTCAAACTTGCCGATCGACTCCACAACATGCGTACGATTCAGGCCACGCATCCCGATAAACAACGTCGTATTGCCCGTGAAACGATGGAAATTTATGTGCCGCTAGCGCATCGACTCGGTATCGGTCAGCTCAAGTGGGAGATCGAAGACCGCTCGTTTGCTATTCTTGAGCCTGAGCGCTACCAAGAGATAAGTAGACAGTTGGCTATGCGCCGTGATATGCGCGAAAAGACCGTTCAGCGCGTGATGGAGCGACTTAATGAGTTGCTCGCCCAAGAACATATCCAGGCCGAAATCACCGGTCGCCCCAAAAACATCCACTCCATCTATCGCAAAATGAAGCGCAAAGGCGTGCGCATCGAGCAAATCTATGACCAGCTGGCAGTGCGTGTCATTGTCAACTCAATCCCCGAATGCTATCAGGTGCTTGGGTTGGTGCATACTACCTGGCCACCAGTGCCCGGTGAGTTCGACGACTATATTGCGAACCCCAAAGAGAGCCTCTATCGTTCACTTCACACGACGGTGCTTATCCCTGGTGGGCAACCGTGTGAAGTGCAGATTCGTACCCACGATATGCACGAAGTCGCCGAGCATGGGATTGCAGCGCACTGGCGCTACAAAGATGGATACAAGCGCTCTGATCAGACATTTGATGCCAAGATTGCCTGGTTGCGTGGATTGATGTCGTGGCGTAATGAGGTTGCTGATGCCACCGAGTTCGTCGAACGACTCAAGAGTGACTTCCTCGAGGAGCAGGTGTTTGTCTTTACGCCGCGCGGCAAAATCATCGATTTGCCTCTTGGTTCGACGCCGGTCGACTTCGCTTATCGCATTCACTCTGATGTGGGCAATAGTTGTGTCGGTGCCAAAGTCAATAACCGCATGGTACAACTCGACCATCAACTCGCCACCGGCGATATGGTCGAGATTATGACCAAGCGGAGTGCCACCGGCCCGAGCCGTGATTGGCTGAACTTCGTCAAAACGGTGAGTGCACGTGCGCATATTCGGCGCTTTTTTAAGCGGGCTGATCGGGGTGATAATCTGACGGCTGGGCGTGAAATGCTTGAAAAAGAGTTCAAGCGCCTTGGTTTGGTGGTAGCACTTGATGATGCAGCTACGATTGCCGGTATCAAGCCAATTGACGATATGCTGGTGCAAATCGGCAACGGTGAATTATCTGCGCGCATGTTGGCCCAGAAGATTCTTGCTACCCAGATGCGAGACGACGAACCTATCGATCCACCGATGCCGTCCACACCGACCAAGAATACGCTTGACAACGCCGACATTCGCGTGCGTGGTCTTGATGGCATGTTGACGCGCATGGCGCGTTGTTGTAGTCCGGTTGTCGGCGAGCCAATTGCAGGGTATGTGACGCGTGGCCGCGGTGTGACGGTGCATCGGGCAGATTGTCATAATATTTTGAATGAGCCCGATACGAATCGCATCGTGGCTGTGACCTGGGGCGGATCGGTGCCTAAACTAGGCTTCTTGGTGCCACTTCAAATTGAGTCATGGGACCGGGTGGGATTGTGGCGCGATATCTCAAGTACTATTGCCGATGCCGGCATTAATATCGATGTGGTTGAGCAGGTACCGACACGCCGTGCAAATATCTCACTGTTGCGCGTGATTGTGCGTATCCAGAGTGTCGAGCAGCTGACGCGCTTGATTGACCGTCTCAATCGCCTGCCTGATGTGATTGAAGCACGCCGTGATATGTCGAGCAGTCGCAATTTCGAGAATTAGTCGATGATGAGTGATGGTCTGCATGAATGTGCACTAGCAGACAATTCGATATAATACACATGGGTGTGTATTGTATTGAGGGCTGATTATGAGCGCAGGGAGCAAGTCCGGATTATTGTTTATTCTGCCGCAGATGATTGCGGTTGTAATTGCCACGTTACTCGGTTTTGTGCCATTGGTGTTCTTGGGTGGTTCCCCGATTGCAATTATTGGGTGCTGTGCGGCGCCATTCGCTGCGTTGATTATCGCAGTAGTCGCTGGCTTTTTTGCTTCGTACTGGCATGACGGCAGTGGTGCGCGCCATCAGTCGTTGATGGCAGGGCTGATATCGGGCGTCGGGGCACTACTCGGCGTGACGTTGTTTTGGGTGGTGATGGGTGTCTTGATTAGCACCACCGTTGATGCAGCCACGATGAACGAGGCGTTCCGTCAAATGGAGCGTATGCAGCCAGATGCCCAACTTGATCGAGGTATGTTGACTTCGATGATGGGGATTATCTCGTTTGTGATGGCGGGATTTGGAATTCTGCTTGGGCTTATTTCGTTGGCGTTTGCGGTATTGGGCGGGTTGCTTGGCGCCATGCTTGCGAATCGTGATGAATCGTCGCCACCACCATCAATTACCACGACGCCGTTGACCTAGCGGTGTCTTTTTTCGGAAGAAACAGATTCTATGTCGATTTTGCAGGTGCATACGCTCAGCAAGTATTTTGGTGCTGAGCATATCTTCTCGGGTGTGTCATTTAATGTGGCGCGTGGCGATCGCGTGGCAATCGTGGGCGTCAATGGCGCTGGCAAAAGTACGCTGTTGCGAATTATTGCCGGTGAGGAGAGTGCCACGAGTGGTGCTATTGTGCCGGCACGTGGCGTGCGGATGGCCTATCTCGCTCAAGAGTCGCGCTTCGATGATCGCCAAACATTGCGCGGATTGCTCGACGAGTCGCTCGAACATCTCTATCATATGCACCGCGAAATGACCGCACTTGAGACAGCGATTGCTGATACCAATCATCCCGAATGGGCTGAGCGCATGGAGCGTTACGGTGATTTACTGTCGCGCTACGAGCATGCTGGTGGCTATGACATCGAGCGCACGATTGAGCGTATCTTGACAGGGCTCGGGTTCGATCCTGCCTACCATGGTCCCATGTTGCTGGCCCAGTTCTCCGGTGGCATGAAGACCCGCGCCGCCTTGGCGGCGATTTTGCTGTCAAGTCCTGATATTCTGCTCCTTGATGAGCCGACCAATCACCTTGATTTGGCAGCTCTCGAGTGGCTCGAATTTTTCATTAAACAATGGGACGGGACATTGATGGTCGTCTCGCACGACCGCTACTTCCTTGACCGTGTGACCACGCGTACACTTGAGATTGCCCATGGGCGGCTTGATGGCGATTACCCCGGTGGCTACATGAAGTATCAGCAACTCAAGGCTGAGCGCATGGAGCAGATGTGGAAGCAGTATCAAGCCCAGCAGGAAGAAATCGCCCGGATGGAGTCGTTCATTCGTCGCTACAAAAACAGTACGCTCAGTACGCAAGCACGTGGGCGTGAACGCCGCCTTGAACGCCTCAAAGAGGGTTGGACTGGCGGGAGCGGCAAGAGCGAAACCCTGATGAATCGCCCCGACCAACAACGCAAACTGACGTTGGCGCTCCAGGCAAATCAACGCGGCGGTGACCTTGTGTTTGATTTTGAGCGCCTCGAGATTGGCTACATTCTGCCAAATAATCAGCATATTACGCTTATCAACATCCCTGAGCTCGAATTACGTCGCCAGCAACGTGTGGCCTTGATGGGCCCGAACGGTGCCGGCAAAACTACGCTGCTTCGTACACTTGTCGGTGAACTACCGCCATTACGTGGACATGCCCGACTCGGTAGTAATGTGCAAATCAACTACTATGCCCAAGCCCACGAAGGCTTGCAGATGCATAATACGATTCTTGACGAGATGCGTCGTGTGCGCCCTGCTATCAAAGAGACCGAGGCGCGTACGTTCCTTGGCCGGTTCTTATTTAGTGGTGACGACGTCTTTAAGCGCATCGGTGATTTGTCGGGTGGTGAACGTGGGCGTGTGGCATTGGCGCAACTTACTTTGATCGGCGGGAATTTGTTGATTCTCGACGAACCCACCAACCACCTTGACATTGGCGCTCGCGAGGCACTTGAGGATGTGCTTAATGAGTACGATGGCACCATTCTGTTTGTGTCGCACGATCGCTACTTTATTGATGCCGTCGCTGATACGTTGTGGATTGTCGATAACGGCGTGGTGACGGTTTTTGATGGCAACTATAGTGAGTATCGTGAGTCGCAAGAGCAGCGCGACAAAAAAGCCACTACGCTGGCAACGCCGACTACTTCGAGTGTGCCCAAAGGGATGCCATCCCAGAATCGCCCGACATCGGTCAATCAACCAATTAACAAAGAAGCTGAGCGCGAAGCGCGCAAACGCCAACGCCGGAGTGAACAGCTCGAGCAGCACATTGCCGTGCTCGAAAGCGAACGTGGCGTCATTACGCTGGCACTCTCTGGTCAAGAGACTGACCCTAAGCGGATCGCTGAATTGGCTGCCCGTTATAGTGCTCTTGAACGTGAGTTACAGACGCTCTATGATGAATGGGCCACGGTTAGTGGCTAGTTTTTGTGATCCATCAACTGAAAAACCGGATGTGCAACGGGCTGCGAATCCGGTTTTGTGTCGCTGTAATCTTTTTGTAATCTAAAATAAGAACTCTGATATCATGCAAATTTCAGATTACAATAAGGTTACAAATTGCAAAAATATGTGATAGAATGGGAATTGGTTAGAATACTCCCTCAATAACATCCGTGCATAGAGTACTAGTCAAGGAGATTGCATCTTGTTTCGACGATTATTGTCATCAATCACGTTGATGGTGGCGATTATTGCGGGCACCATCATTGCACCTGGTGTGACGCAAGCCGTCCCACACAGTCCGAATGAAGTGCCGCAATCGCGCACCTTTGCTGGGTCACGCACATTCAGCGAGACAGGGCACACGATTTCGAACTATTTCTATCAGAAGTGGACTTCCACGCCAAACGCATTGTTTGTGTACGGCATGCCCATTTCGCAGCCATTCATCGAAGAGAGCTTTACCAATCCTGGCGAATTTTATCGTGTGCAATACTTCGAGCGTGCGGTGTTAGAAGAGCATCCTGACAACACGGCGCAGTACTACATTCAAGGGCGTTTGATGGGCAATCGATTGGTTGCATCGCGCCAAGCTGAGACACCATTTAAGCCAGTCGCTGACCCCAAGGATGGTACCTACGACAGTGTGAGCAAGCACACGTTGCGTGACTCACCGGCTCCATTCCGCACCTTCTACAACAACAACGGTGGATTGACGGTATTCGGACGTCCATTGTCAGAGCAGTTCCAAGAGGTCAATAAGGCCGATGGCAAGACCTACTGGGTGCAGTATTTTGAGCGTCAGCGTATGGAATGGCATCCTAATCAGTCGAACCCACAATACCGCATTTTGTTAGGTTTGTTGGGGAACGAGTATCGCGATGTTAACCACAAGAGCAACCCGGCCTTCACGCCTGGTGCAGCCTTGCCCCCCGAGTTATCAGGTGCCAACAATGGTGCGGCAAGTGCGCCAACCACGCCAACCAATCCCACAACGCCTGTGAACACGGGCGGCATTGCCTACGGTGTCAACATCAACTTGTCAGAGCAAGATAGCGGTATCGATCGTAAGCGTTCATTGCAAATGACGCGTGATGCTGGTTTGGGTTGGGTGCGCTTCATGGTGTACTGGAAGTTCCAGCAGGACATCTCACGTGAGGTCAAGTGGGGTGAGTTGGATGCCAAAGTCAACGACGCCCATGCTGCCGGTATCAAGGTGCTTGTGACGGTGGCCAAGTCACCATCATGGGCTACATCGAATGGTAGTGATGGTATGCCACGCCGTGAGAATTTCGGTGATTTTAATGGCTTCTTATCACAAGTTGCTACGCGTTATAAGGGCAAAATCAACGCTTACGAGGTGTGGAACGAGCCCAACCTTGCGCACGAGAACGGCGGTCGCGTCGCTGGTGCATCCTACTACATGGATTTGTTGGTGGGTGCATCACAAGCAATTAAAGCAGCTGATCCAAGTGCCTTGGTTGTCTCGGCAGGTCCATCATCGACCGAAACCAACTTGTCAAGCGTCGCCATGTCAGACTTGGTCTTCTTTGATCAGATGTTCAGCGACCCACGCTTTAAACAGCATGTGGACATTGTTGGTGCGCACCCGGGTGGTGCAGCTAATCCAGCTGACACCTGCCCTGGTGGCAAGCCGAGCCCAGCAAATGGGTGGACAAACAACAGCGAGTTCTTCTTCTGTCGTGTTGAGGACGTCAAGGCTCGTATGGACAAATATGGTATCAACAAGCCAATGTGGGTGACTGAGTATGGTTGGGCCACGCCAAATCATACACAGAACTACCGTTTCGGTAATCAGACATCATACGAAGAGCAAGCACAGTACATTGTGCAGTCGCTGGAATTGGCGAACACCAAGTACAGCCCATGGTTGACTGGTTTGTTCCTGTGGAACTTGAACTACTCGGTGTCGGATGAGATTGCCAAGAAGAAGACCGGTCGTTATGGTGATGATCCATTCTATGCCTATAGCATCATTAACGCCGATTACAGTCCGCGACCTGCATACAACGCAATTAAGGCGTATCTGAAGCGATAATGTCGTCAACTTGTGTTACTATGCAAGTACTTTGTGGGGAGGGCACGCAACGCGTGCCCTCGTGTTCAGGGAATCCTTGAGTCCCAGCATGCTGGAGTATTATGTATGAAGCGAATGGGTAATTTGCATCGATGGCTGGTTCTCAGCTTAATGGTGCCAATCTTGGTGGCGTGTGGTGGCGAGGCTGCGAGTGAGCCAACGCCTGAGGCGGTGGTCGATTTTGCGACGGCGACTGTGCCCGCCGATGCTACGAATGCGCCTGAACCAACCGCCGTGGTTGAGCCAACCGCAGCAGTTGCGCCGACGGCAACTGCCGAAGCAGTGACTGCGCCAACCGGCAAAGTCCCACTGCGTTCCGACGTCATGGAATTCAGTATTGTCAACCACCTGTACTACACTGACCGTGAACGTGTCTTGGCGTTGACGAATATTGCCGGGTTCGATTGGGTGCGCCAACAAATCGTCTGGAAAGATATCGAAGGCCCAAATCCAGGTGATTACAAGTGGCACGAACTTGACTATATCGTTGACGATGTAAACTCACACAACCTCAAGTTGTTGATTAGCATCGTGCAAGCGCCCACATTCTATAGTGAAAACAACGGTATGCCCGATGATCCGGTTGCATTGGGCAACTTCGTTGAAGCGATGATGAAGCGCTACGGGACAAAGGTCCAGGCTGTTGAAATCTGGAACGAACAGAACTTGGCTCACGAAAACGGCGGTCGCGTTGTCCCCGAAGATGCTGGTCGTTACGTGGAGCTCTTGGTTGAGTCGTACAAGCGCATCAAAGCGGTTGAGCCTACCACGATTGTATTGGCTGGTGCCCCATCATCATCGGGTATCACTGATCCTACGTTGGCCGTAGCTGACGAGGTGTACTTCCGTGAAATGTATCGTTACAAGAATGGCTTGATCAAGGATTACTTTGACGTGCAAGCAGTCCATCCAGGTGGTTCAGCGAATCCGCCAGAGACCATGTGGCCGGATAACCCGAGCAATGCTGATGGTTGGACTGATCACCCGACGTTCTACTTCCGCCATGTTGAAAATGTACGTAAGTTCATGGTCGAAGAGGGCGTAGGCGACCATCAAATCTGGATTACCGAGTACGGCTGGGCTACTGAGAACGAGACTCCCGGGTACGAGTTCGGCAACCAAGTTTCGTTCGAAGAGCAGGGTGAATACATTCTCGGTGCCATGAAGTATGCCTACTTCAACTATCGCGAGCCAAATGGCGAGCCGTGGCTAGGGAACATGTTCTTGTGGAATATGAACTTCGCCGTGTTATGGGGAGCCCAAGATCAACCACTCCACGAACAGGCTTCGTTTGGTATTCTCAACCCTGACTGGAGCCCCCGCCCCGGTTTCTTGGCGGTACAAGGCTTCATGAATGCGATTAAGCAAGAAGGCCGCCGTTAGGTCGTCGCGCAATATTTGTTCGTTCAACACAACGCCCCTGATGCATGGTAGTGCATCAGGGGCGTTGTTAGTGTATGATGCATACGATTCATGGTCGTATAAGAAAGTAGTGGCTACGTGAGTACTGCGCCGCAACGATTTACCTGGAGTGATTTTGGGCTACTCGCAACCATCGTGATTTGGTCAGCGAACATGTCAATTGTGAAGTCGGCCTTCGATAGCATGCCCCCGTTAGCATTTAATGCAGTGCGCTTCATGTTTACGCCGCTGTTGATGCTCTTGATTGTCTGGATCATCGAAAAGGATCTCCGCATTGATCGATCCCTCTGGCGCAACGTCATCTTGGTGGGTCTGATTGGCAATAGTGGGTATCAAATATTTTTTGTGGTAGGACTCAATCTTACTAGTGCTGCCAGCACCGCACTGCTTGTGGCCACCACGCCCATTTGGGTCGCCTTGATCGGGCAATTACGTGGCACCGACAAACTTGCACCAATTGGGTGGGTCGGTATTGTCATGTCATTTGTCGGTGTGTTTGTGATTCTTTTTAATGGCGAAGAGATGAGCTACGAGAGTATTTTAGGCGATATCCTCGTGCTAATCTCGGCCGTGTGTTGGGCCTATTACACGATTGGGGCCCGTCCTGTGTTGGCCAAATACTCCCCGCTTAAGGTCACTGCGTTGACCCTGAGTGTGGGGAGCATCCCGATTATGCTGGTCGGTATCCCTGAGACCCTCACTGTTGATTGGGGAGCTGTCACGTTACAGGGCTGGGGAGGTATGGCGTATTCGGTCTTGCTGTCGATTATCTTGGCGTATATTTTGTGGTACAACGGCGTCGTCAAAGTTGGTGCGACGCGTACTGGTATCTACACCAGTTTGCTCCCTGCTGGTGGGGTAATCTCCGCGTACTTGATTCTTGGCGACCCAATCACCATCCGTGAAGTCATCGGCACCGTTGCGATCGTCGTGGGGCTATATTTGACGCGTCGTGGTTAATCCACACAAAACAACGCACCCCGCAGTATTACTGCGGGGTGCGTTTGGTGTATTTAGCGATTGGCCAAGGCCGCTTGCCATTGGCCGAGTAATTCGGGCAAATCGGTATAGACGACGTCCGGCTTGATATCGGAGGCTGCAACATCGGCACGCGTGACCACACCGGTCAAGACTAAGCCGGCCGTCATATTGGCGGCCAGTGACCCAGCGATATCGGTGTCGAGCCGATCGCCGATGGTCAAGGTTTTGCGCGGGTCAGCGCCGAGGACATCGGTGGCGATATGGAACATGGTTGGGCCGGGTTTGCCGATAATAAACGGCTGAACGCCAGTCGCTGCCGACAAAAGCGCCAACAACGCACCACACCCCGGTACGAGCCCCTCGGGCACTGGCAACGATACATCAGGGTTGGTGCCGATGAACTTTGCGCCGGCACTGATCAGCAACGTGGCCTGGCGCAGTTTGGCGTAGGTGACCTCGGTGTCGAGCCCAACAATCACGTAGGCTGGTTGCTTATCATCCTCGACGAAGTAGCCGTCACTAAACAGCGCAGTGCGCAATCCATTCATGCCAATGCAAAAGATTTTGGTGCCGTGTGGGACCAAGCCCTCAAGATAGCGACGCGTGGCCACCGGTGAGTTGATGATGTGAGCTGCAGGGAACTCGATGCCCATACCGGCCAGCTTTTGTGAAAACTGTTCGGGTGTCATGGTGGCATTGTTGGTGATACACGCCATCTTAATGCCGTGTTGTTGACAAAACTGAATCAACGTGTCGGCACCGTCGAGCCGCTCGTGCCCACGATACAAAACGCCG
>Ga0315902_10002507_pt1 | contig 28505 bp, 32 predicted proteins | sample LakEriMetagenome_9_FD_203523 | JGI IMG/M metagenome (GOLD analysis project Ga0315902, IMG submission 203523) | Freshwater fungal communities from buoy surface, Lake Erie, Ohio, United States - Buoy 12 MA117 | ecosystem: Environmental > Aquatic > Freshwater > Lake > Lake biofilm | place: USA...
GAGCGGCCTTCCACCATCCCCCCGCGGAGGTGATCGCCCTGCTGGAGCGCACCGCCGCCGCCGTGGAGGGGGTGCTGCCCTCGCCCCCGACCCAGGCGTTCCTGCTGAGCTACGGCGATTCGGCGATCCAATACGCCCTGCGCTTCTGGATCGCCAGCGCCCTCGACAACACCTGCATCAGCAGCGCCGTGCAGGAGGCGATCTGGCGAGCCTTCAAGGAACAGGGGATTGAGATTCCCTATCCCCATCAGGTGCAGGTGGAGGGGCGGATGGAGCCGGTGGCGGGGGCCGGCAACCCTCCGCGAACCAGCGAGGGTCCTAGCCCTCCAGTTGAGGGCACCCAAGTTGGCTGAGTCATTCCCACGCGCGCGTCCGACATCACCAGTCGCACCCCAGCCAGGCCGGGCTGTTTGAGGCCAACCAGGAACTCTCTCCAGAGGGGCTCACTCTCGCTATCGCCCACCGAGGCCGGGCGGCTCTCGGCGGCCATCGGCATGGACACCGGGGCCCTGACAGATGCGACCGGCCTTCCAACGGGACATGCCGGCATCCATGCCAATGGCACTCACCAGGGCGTCGACCCTGCGGGTGGAGACGCCATTGACCCAAGCTTCCATGATCACGCCATACAGGCCTGAACGATCCGCCACCTGGGATCGAGGATTGTCTGGAAGAGGATCCCGGCACGGAGTTTGTGGGCAGCTCGCCCCGGCCACTCCGGGTCTGGGGCCCCAGGAAATGTCCGCCACTGGATGGGACTCAGGCACCCATCCCAGGGGCAAAGAGCACTGAATCACGCGCTGGCCTCCGTATCCATAGAGACAACAACCGCTGGTGAAGCCATGCCCAATCCCGATCCGTTGCCGCCAGCCTTTGGTCCATCCAAGAAAGGGGATCTTTCGTGCCTCATCGTGTTTACCTGTGTCTTCCTGGGCTGTGTCAACGGCTTCCTCAACAGCCTGCGTTCCTGGCAAGAGGAGACGCAACTCTCTAAAGAGGGCATTCTCATCACAGGATCACTTACCGACCGAAGGATGGACGTGTATAACGAGACCTGCCACGTTTCCTATCGCTTCTTGCTTTCGGAGCCGAAGGCCCATACCCAGTTCCACAAACAGCAATTGGTGGGTTGTTATCTCTACGAAGCTCTGGATGGAGTCCGATTTGTGGATGTGCGTTACCTTCCAGAGGATCCTCGCGTATCGCGATTGGAGCTGAACGGTTCCAGGGCCACGGGCTATGCCATCACGATTGTTCTTTCACTCGTGGGTGGGGCTCTTGGCTTGCTAGCGGTGCTCTGTGAGGCTACTGGGTGGAAACCATTGTCCAAACGGAACCAATGGGTATTAGACCAAGACGGAGTGTGGAGGAGTCAGCCGAGGAGATAGGGATTGCCACCGAGAGACACAAGGGCGGGGGATGGGGCGGCGGCCAGGCGCGACCGCGGGGCCAGCCCCTGCTCGATCAGCCCTCCAAGCTTGAGCCGGTCTCTTCCTTCGCCCTGGGATCCGCGACTGACACCGGAACCATTCGAGCGGGCGTGCCAGGTCAATCTGGAAGCGGTGCTGGAGCTCACGGCCAAGGAAGCTCTGGTCAATACGCCTTCAGAGCCCACAGGGAGCTTAAATGGTTCAATCTCAACTGCCTTACATGCTCCGAGTGCGATTTCGACAAGTTTCAACCATTTCTGTCTAATCATTTGGCCTTGCTCAAGCCAGTTGAACGTACCAGCCCCTCGTCTACAGTGGTTTGAACAAAAGTCTACGAGCCAGGAATAGATTGGTCAACGCGGCGATCACCTGCACCTTGCAACGGTTTTTCGCCATACCCCTCAGTCTCGTCGTCTGAACACAGAGCTGTTGTTTACACACACGGGACGGGCCCCCTCTGTCAGGAAAGTTGACGCCTCTCCCACCCGTCCATGTTTCATTCACCAGTTAACGCCTCCCGTTCCCCACGCACGAGATCCCAAAGGTCAATGGCAAGGGCCTGCGGTCGCTCCACAGATTTTGGTCGCAATCGGTAGCCATACCGATGCCGCACAAGAGGGCGAAAGCGCGGCAACTCACCAATCGCTGTCGGTGGCGTTCCTCCAGAGGCCGCTGCTCCTGGGCCCGGCGGTGCCGAAAGTGCTGGAGGTGGAACTCGATGGCAAGCCGGATGGTACGTCAGGAGAGCCAGCACGCCACTGGATCCCCCCGCCACGCCCTGAGCCAACCACCCGCAACAGACTGTGACCCCACCGGATCTCCCCCCACCGGCCTGCCTACGGTCTGAGCGATCCCTCCGGCCCAGCCCTTCCCGCCATGACCGAACTCGGCACCTGCCCCTTCAGCGGCCACGGCGGCGCCCCGATGGCGGTGGCGGGGCGGGGCCCCTCCCCGCGCGACTGGTGGCCCCAGCGGCTCAACCTGGCGATCCTGCGCCAGCACTGCCCCACCGCCAATCCCCTCGGAGCCGATTTCAACTACGCCGAGGCCTTCCGCCAGCTCGACTTCCAGGGCCTCAAGCGCGACCTCCTCGCCCTGATGACCGACTCGCAAGAGTGGTGGCCGGCGGATTGGGGCCACTACGGCGGGCTGTTCATCCGCATGGCCTGGCACAGCGCCGGCACCTACCGCACCGCCGATGGCCGGGGCGGCGGCGGCACCGGCAACCAGCGCTTTGCGCCGATCAACAGCTGGCCCGACAACGGCAACCTCGACAAGGCCCGCCGCCTGCTCTGGCCGATCAAACAAACGTATGGCAACGCCATCTCTTGGGCCGATCTGATGATCCTGGCCGGCAACTGCGCCCTCGAATCCATGGGGCTGCGCACCTTCGGCTTTGGCGGCGGCCGGGTCGACATCTGGCAGCCGGAGGAAGACATCTTCTGGGGCAACGAAACCACCTGGCTCGGCGATGAGCGCCACAGCGGCGAGCGTCAGCTGGAGCAGCCCTTGGCGGCGGTGCAGATGGGGTTGATCTACGTGAATCCAGAGGGTCCCAATGGGGTGCCCGACCCCGTGGCCTCCGGCCGGGACGTGCGCGAGACGTTCGCCCGCATGGCGATGAACGATGAGGAAACCGTGGCCCTCACCGCCGGCGGCCACACCTTTGGCAAGGCCCATGGGGCCGGAAGCGCCGCGCTGGTGGGGCCGGCGCCGGAGGGGGCACCGCTGGAGGAGCAGGGGCTGGGCTGGCACAACCACCACGGCAGCGGCAAGGGGGCCGACACCACCACCAGCGGCATCGAGGGCGCCTGGAAACCCCACCCCAACCGCTGGGACATGGGCTATTTCGACATGCTCTTCGGCTACGAGTGGGAGCTGATCAAAAGCCCAGCCGGCGCCTGGCAGTGGCAGGCCAAGGACTGCCGCGAGGAGCACCTGATCCCCGACGCCCACATCCCCGGGCTCAAGCACCCGCCAATGATGACCACGGCGGATCTCTCCCTGCGCTTTGATCCCCTTTACGAGCCCATCTCCCGCCATTTCCACCAGCACCCCGAGGCGTTTGCCGACGCCTTCGCCCGCGCCTGGTTCAAGCTCACCCACCGGGACATGGGCCCCAAGGGCCTGTACCTGGGTCCCGAGGTGCCCGCCGAGGAGCTGCTCTGGCAAGACCCCATCCCCCCAGTGGATCACCCCCTGGTGGATGGGGCCGCCATCGCCGATCTCAAGGCCCGGGTGCGGGCCTCTGGCCTGACCACCGCTGAGCTGGTGGCCACCGCCTGGGCCTCGGCCTCCACCTTCCGCGGCTCCGACAAGCGCGGCGGGGCCAATGGCGCCCGGGTGCGCCTGGCGCCCCAGGCCAGCTGGGCCGTGAACCAGCCCGAGCGGCTGGGGCGGGTGCTCGGGGTGCTGGAGGGGATTCAGGGCGCGTTCAACGCCTCCCGCGCCGATGGGGTGCGGATCTCGCTGGCCGATTTGATCGTGCTGGCGGGTGGCGTGGGCGTGGAGCAGGGGGCCGCCGCCGCCGGGCAGCCGCTGGAGGTGCCCTTCACCCCCGGCCGCATGGATGCCAGCCAGGAGCAGACCGATGCGGCCTCCTTTGCCGTGCTGGAGCCCCAGGCCGATGGTTTCCGCAACTGGCAAAAGGGGCCGATGAGCGTGCCGGCGGAACACCTGCTGGTGGATCGGGCCCAGCTGCTGGGGCTGAGTGCGCCGGAGATGACCGTGCTGGTGGGTGGCCTGCGGGTCCTCGGCGCCAACACCGATGGCAGCCCCCATGGGGTGTTCACCGAGCGGCCCGGCGTGTTGAGCAACGACTTTTTCGTGAACCTGCTCGACATGGCCACCACCTGGAGCCCCACCACCGACACCGGCGAGCTGTTCGAGGGGCGCCACCGCGGCAGTGGCGCCCCGCGCTGGAGCGGCACCCGGGTGGATCTGGTGTTTGGCTCCGACTCCCAGCTACGGGCCATCGCCGAGGTGTATGCCCAAAACGATGGCGCCGCGAAATTCGTGGCCGACTTCGTGGCCGCCTGGGGGAAGGTGATGAACGCCGATCGCTTTGATCTGCTGCCCTGAATCCACCGCTCCGTGAGCATCCACCGCTCCGCGGACGGTTGGGGCGGGGCCGCCGGCCACCAAGGGAATGTCGCGGCCAAAGGCGCTTAGCGTCAGATCAGCTGTCTAGGTTCTGTCATGTCCCTAGCTCCTCCGACTGCTCCTGAACCCCTGGTGTCCCTGGTGGCCGCCGCCGGTGGTCACTCCCTGCTCCTCCGCCAACTCTTCGACGCCGAGAGCGGCACCTTCACCTACCTGCTGGCCGATGGGGAGAGCCGCCAGGGGGTGCTGATCGATTCGGTGTTCGAGCAACACGACCGTGATCTGGCCTTGATCCACGAGCTCGCCATCGATCTGGTGGCCGCGATCGACACCCACGCCCACGCGGATCACATCACCGGCAGCTGGCTGATGCACCTGGACACCGGCTGCGCGATTGGCCTGGCCGCCGCGGCCAGGGCCGAAAACGTGAGCCTGCCCCTGCGGCACGGGGATCACGTGGCCTTCGGCGGTCGCTTCCTGGCGGTGCGCGGCACCCCAGGCCACACCGATGGCTGCCTCACCTACGTGCTCGACGACCAGTCGCTCGCCTTCACCGGCGATGCCCTCCTGGTGCGGGGCTGCGGGCGCTGTGATTTCCAGCAAGGCAATGCCCACATCCTCTGGCACTCCATCACCGAGCAAATCTTCACCCTTCCCGAGGCCTGCCTGCTCTACCCGGGCCACGACTACTCCGGCCGCGGCGTCACCTCGGTGGTGGAAGAAAAGTTGTTCAACGCCCGCCTGGGCGGCACCGCCACCGAGCGCGACTTCGTGGGCCACATGGAAACCATGAAGCTGCCCCACCCCGGCAAGATCGCCGAGGCCCTCCCCGCCAACCTGCGCTCGGGCCAACCCCGCACCCCCGCGAGCGTGGAGAGCTGGGCCCCCCTGGAGCGCAGCTATGCCGGACTTCCGGAACTCACCCCCGCCTGGGTCGCGGCCCACCAGGAGCGCCTCACCGTGCTGGATGTGCGCTCCGCCGAGGAGGTCTCAGGGCCCGAAGGGCGGGTGAGCCACAGCCTCTGGATCCCCCTGCGGGAGCTGGAGGCCCGCATGGAGGAGATCCCCAGCCACCAGCCCCTGGTGGTGGTGTGCCATTCCGGCAGCCGCTCTGCCCTGGCCACCCAGCAACTCCTCAAGGCCGGTCGGCGACAGGTGGCCAATCTGCGCGGGGGATTGAGCCGTTGGGCCTCCGAGGGCTATCCGCTTGAGCGGGCCACGGCATCCTGAGCCCCGATCGGCAAGCCCCCTGGTGGGGAAGCTTTGACAGACTGAGACCAGGACACCCCATCTCCCCCTTTCGCCCTCTGCCTCTGCCCCCAACCCATGGCTGAACGCTTTGACCTGATCGTGCTCGGCGCCGGTTCCGGGGGGCTCGCCGCCGCCAAGCGGGCCGCCGCCCACGGGGCCTCCGTGGCCATCGTGGAGGGGGATCGGGTGGGGGGCACCTGCGTGATCCGCGGCTGCGTGCCCAAAAAACTGCTGGTGTACGGCTCGGCCTACCGCCACCTGCTCGCGGACGCCGCCAGCTATGGCTGGGATTTGGGCGACGCCCGCCTGGACGCCTCCCGCCTGCTCGCCAACACCCGCGCCGAGGTGGATCGGCTCAACGGGCTTCACATCGGTTTTCTGGAGAAAGCCGGGGTGACGCTGGCGCGGGGCTGGGGCCGCTTCGTGAGCCCCCATCGCGTCAGCGTGACCGCCGCCGACGGCGGCGAACGGGAGCTGGAGGCCGAGCGCCTCCTGATCGCCGTGGGGGGGCGGCCCCAGCGGCCAGAAATCCCCGGCGCCCACCTGGGCTGGGTGAGCGACGAGATGTTTGAGCTGGAGGCGCTGCCGGAGGAGATGGTGGTGGTGGGGGCGGGCTTCATCGCCTGCGAATTTGCCTGCATCCTCCATGGGCTGGGGGTACGGGTGACCCAGCTCGTGCGCGGCGACCACTTGCTGCGGGGTTTCGACCGGGAAGCCAGCGAAACCGTGCGCGCCTCCATGGAGGCCGACGGCATCGAGATCCGCTTCGCCCACTCCCCCGCGGCGATCAGCGGCCAGTGCACCCCCGGGGAGCTCACGGTCACCACCCAAAGTGGCGAATCGATCCCCTGCGGCGGCGTGCTGCTCGCCACGGGCCGGCGGCCCTTCCTGAAGGGCCTCAACCTGGAGGCCGCCGGGGTGGCCGTGGAGGGCCACCGCGTCCCGGTGGACGCCGACCAGCGCACCAACGTGCCTCACATCTATGCCGTGGGCGACGTCACCGAGCGGGTGTGTCTCACACCGGTGGCCATCGATGAGGGCCGCGCCTTCGCCGACACGGTGTATGGCGGCAAGCCGCGGCAAGTGGATCACAGCCTGGTGGCCAGCGCCGTGTTTTCCCAGCCGGAGCTGGCGAGCGTGGGGCTCAGCGAGGAACAGGCCATCGCGCGGCACGGGGCGGAGGACATCGAGGTGCACCGGGCCCGCTTCAGGCCCATGAGCCAGGCCCTGCCCGCTCGGGATCCGAAGGTGTTGCTCAAGCTGATCGTGGAGCGCGCCAGCGGGCGGGTGCTGGGCTGCCACATGGTGGGGGAACACGCCGCGGAGATCATTCAGATGGCGGCGATCCCCCTGGGGATGGGCGCCACCAAGGCCGATTTCGACCGCACGATGGCGCTCCACCCCTCGGTGGCGGAGGAATTCGTCACCCTCCCCGGCTAAGCCTGTGCCCACCCCCATCGACCATGCCCTGCGCCTGCGGCAGCTCTGGCTGACCTACCTACTGGCCATGCTCTTCCACGTGGATCTGGGCCTGATGCCCCTCTTCCATGGGCTCTCGCCCGAGATCGAGAGCCACGTCAAGCCAGAGCGCCTATCGCTGGTGTTCTGGGGGATGCTGATCTACTTCCTGATTCCGCTGCTGGCGATCCTGCTGATCACCTGGACCGCCAGCGACCCGGCCACGGCGGGTCGCTGGCGCTGGTGGCGCCGCGCCCACTTCTGGCTGAGTGTCGTCTACACGATCACCAATGTGCCCCACCTGATCGCCGACATCCTGGTGCCCGATTCCCGCGGCGACCAGGTGGCTCTGATGGTGGTGCTGCTGGGGCTCGGCCTGCTGATCAATGTGGAGGGCTGGCGCTGGTGGCGGCAGCCCTCAAGCGCTTAGCGACAGGCCCATCTCCCGGCGGCCCCCGGGCTGGAGGCAGACCCGCAGATCCCGCAGGGCCCGCTGTTCCAGCCCCTGCACGGTGCTTTTGGTGAGGCCCATGCAGTGGGCCACCTGGCTGAGGGAGCGGGGCTCCTCGCCGTAGCGCAGGGCCAACACCCGTCGGGCCTGAACACTCAGGCGGGCCAGGCCCCGGTGCAGCCAGCGATAGTCGTCCCGCGGTTGGAGCTCCCGGCCATCGCTGAGCACATCCAGCAGCTGACCCTCATCGTCGTCACCGTGGGGTTGATCGAGAGACATCACCCGGCCCGCCTGGCTCATGGCCAGCACCTGCTCCAGCCGGGCGGGATCGGTACCCAGCCGGCTGGCCAACACTTCCAGGGAAGCGGTGGGCGTGGCCTGGCGCAGGGCCTGGGCCTGCCCGGCGAGCTTGCGGACACTCAGCGGCACCCGCAGGATCTGCCCCTGCTCCGCCTGGGCGCGGCGCACCCCCTGGCGAATCCACCAATAGGCATAGGTGGAGAAGCGGTAGCCGCGGCTGGGATCAAAGAGCTCCACCGCGCGGATCAGGCCGAGATTGCCGGCCTGGATGAGATCCATCAGCTCCACCCCCGCCGCCTCCCGCAACTTGTGCCGGCACACCGACACCACCAGCCGAAGGTTGGCCCGCACCATGCGATCCAGCGCCCGCCGGCCGGAGCGCACCTCCACGGGCGAGGGGGAGGAGGCCCGTTGCCAGCGCTGCACCAGAACCCCCAGGTGCACTTCTTCGGCGGGGGTGAGGAGGGGGATTTTGGCAATCCGTCGGAGGTAAGCCGACGTCGCGTCACCCGTCTCTGTTCGCTGGACGCCTGGAGGGGCTGCCATGGTGATCGCTTGGCCAACACGTCTTCAGCCTTCCCGAGGGGGTGGGGGTTCAGCCGGCGTGAGGCGGAACTGCAGCGGCCCCTTCATACAGCTTCAAGCTGGGCGCTCGCGGGTGATGGACAGCTTGTGGTGGAGCGTCGTCATGTCACCGGCACCCGCGGCGGATGAGCCGCCCCACGGGCGCCCGTGGCGATCGAAAAACTCTTCGATGCCTTGGATCGGCCCCCCCTTCTCCAGCGCCATGGGGATCTCCCGCACCTATCCCCAACCTGTGGAGACCAGCGGGGGGCGTATGGCGAGGAGCTGGCTTCCCAGATGCCGATCATCCGCCGCGGCTCACCAGCCGCGCCTGCCCAGTTCACGAACCTCAGGAGAGATGCAAGTGGCTTTTGCGGCTTTCACCACCGCGCCCAGGCCCGTGTCTGCAGGGATGGAGGCCAGATCGATCTGGTCGCAGGCGGCGCGGGCGATCGGGACGGGCGACCAGCGCCGCAGCGTCCCGTCAGAGCCACCACTAATCAGCTCTCCGTTCTTCAGCTCGATCAGGCTCCTCACCCCCCCCTGCCCCGTCGCGATCGGGGCCGAACGCGCCAGGTTGGTCATCGCCGCCTCCCGCAGGCTCTGGCTCAGCTGGGCCGCCTCCCAGGGCTTGGTGCCCCCCAGCAGCGGCTTGGCCGCCGCCAGGCCATACACCACGCTCATGAACGGATCGCTGGACACCAGAGCCCGATGCGTGGCCTCAAACTGAGCCGCCTGGGCCGCCCGGATGGCTTGCAACTGCCACCAGCTCCCGCCAGCAAACGCGGCCAGCACGGAGACAGCGGCTCCCGCCAGCACCCGGCGGGTGAACCGCTGGCGCTTTCGAGCCCTGAGGCTTGCGTCTATCAGCTGCCGCGCCCTCGACTCGGGGGCCGTGCTGGCCCGCCAGCTCTCCGCCTCCTGGAGCTGCTGGTCGCGAAGGAGGGTGCCGTTGCTGTCGTATTCCGCCAGGGAAGCCTCCAGCCGCTGGCGCCAGAGCAGGAAGGCCCGGTTGTCATCCAGCCAGTCCTTCAGCGTGTCCCAGGTGCGCAGCAGCGCTTCATGGGCCACCTCGACCATGCCGGTGTCTTTGCCTGATACGAGCAGGCGGGCCGCCACGAAACGCTGGAGGATCTCCAGGCTGTTGGGCGGCAGCTCGCTCCAGAGGGCAGGCCGGCGGCAGTATTGGCTTTGCTCGTTGATGCGGGTCATCGCCAGGAAGGCCTGGCGCAGGTCGGCCATCTGAGCTGGGTTGAGGGGCCGGGCGTTCAGCACCCCGTCGGCGGCCTTCCGCACCGAGCCCACCAGGCCGCCGAGGGAGTTGTAGCCGGTCAGGGAGAGGCCGCGGTGGGGCTCCCACAACTCCCGCAAGGTGAAGGCCAACAGGGGCAGGGCGTCGCCCGTTTGGGCATCGCCGCTTGCGGTGTCGGCCACCATCCGCTCGCTCAGGCCTGGCTCCAGCGTCACCCCAGCCACCCGGGCCGGACCCTCGATGATGCGGGTGTAGGCCCCGGGCCCGAGGGGCCCCACCAGCAGCTGCTCGAAGGGCATCTCCCGCGGGGCCGGATGGCTCTGCAACAGGCCGAGAAAATCGGAGCGCAGGGTGCCAAGCACCACCAACTTGCCGTTGGCTGGCGCCAGGGCCGCCCGCAAACCCGCCAGAAAGCGATCCGCCTTGGCACGAGCCCCGCCCCCGCCGTTGCCGCCGCCGGAGGAGCCAGAGCCAGCCGTGGCGTCCGCCAGGAGCAGCTCCTCAAACTGATCCACCGTCACCACGGCGGTGGCCTCCCGCTCGCCCGTGCGGCGCCGCGGCTCCTCCAGCTGGGCATCCAGCGCGGCGGCAAACGCCTCGCCCGAACCATCGCCACCGTCCAGCTCGGCGGCGATCCGCTCGGGCACCCGCGTCTCACCGAGCCCGGCGTAGGCCCCAGCCAGGCTTGTGGCCAGCTCCAGGAAGGGGTCGACGCGGGGGCGGAAGGGCTCCAGCACCAGCCAAAACACCAACGACAGCACCGCCGAGAGCAACAGGCTGGTGGTGAGGGGAAAGAAAAAGCTGAAGCCAGGCCGCTGGATCGAGATGTCGCCCGGCAGGCGACCCAGGCCGCTGGCGCTGATCCAGGGCCACAGCAGGCCGATCAACAGCAACAGGGCGCCAAGGAGAACGAGGGTTTTCCGCATGGCCCACGCTTAGCCAGCCGGCGCCAGATAGGGATCCAAAAAGCTCAAGGGCCGGGCCATGGTGGCGGAAAAGCCCAGCAGCCCCCGATCCTGAAAGCTGTAGAGCAGGCTGTCGTCCCGCTCCAGCAGGTAGGTGCCGCCCCGCTGGGTGAGGAAGTCGTCGCGGGGCACATAGGTGCGCCAATGGCCGAGCACCTCCACCATGTTGCGCAGGCGCACCGTGGCCAGCTCGAAGGGTCGCTGGAAGCCCTCCCCGCCCGCCAGGGCAAACAGGGGGCTGGCCAACCGCTGGGGTGCGGAGCGATCCCCCGTGTAGCCCCGCAGCACCTCAGCCAAGGTGCCGGGCGATCCCACCCCCGCGCACATCAGCAACAGGGCCGGCCAGGCCCCCCCGGGTGTTTGGAGGCCGGGGTTGAGCCCCAGGGCTTGATGGAGCCGGGGGGTGGCCTCCACCCGCAGAAGCTCCCGCGGCAAGCCGGTGAACGCGCAAAACCGATCGGCGCCGGCCTCCTCTCCGATCCCGATCGCGAGCGGGCGGATCTCGGCCTTCTCCAGCAGGGGCAGGGCACCGGCCAGGGCCTGGGCGTACTCCAGGCTGTCGAAGTCGCCCAGCTGGGAGAGGAGCACCACCAGCCGTCGCCGGCCCCGCTCCATGCCGGGCACCTGGGCGATGTGGCGCAACAGGGGGGTGGGGGCGTCCATGGTGGCCTAGGAGCTTGTTGCGCGTAAACCGCCCAGCAACCTCTCCACAGACGCACCCGTATCTGCCCAAATCCCAGTGACGGGAATGGATTTGAGCGAGAGAATGGGGTATGAGCAAGCCTAAGACCTTCCGCCCCTGGGTTCCGGGGCAAACTTCCCTTCTGCCGCCATGTCCCAATGACTGGCTATCGGCTGATCACCAGGTGTACTTCCTCCTGGACCTGGTGAATGAGCTGGATCTCTCGGCGATCGTGATCCCAGCCCAGAGCAAGGATCCGCGGGGGGAGAAGGGGTTTGACCCCAGGATGATGACCTTGCTGCTGCTGTACGCCTACTGCATCGGAGTCGTCTCTTCTCGGAGGATCGAGCGGGCCTGCTACGAGGATCTGGCCTTCCGGGTGCTGACCGGCAACCAACAGCCGGATCACAGCCGCATCAGTGAGTTCCGCCGCCGCAACCTGGAGGCGCTCAGCGAGCTATTCGTGCAGATCCTGCGGCTCTGCCAGGAGGCCGGGATGGTGAGCCTGGGCCATGTGGCGCTGGATGGCACCAAGGTGCAGGCCAATGCCTCCAAGCACAAGGCCATGAGCCACGAGCGGATGCTCAAGGCCGAGGCGCAGCTGGAGAAGGAGATCAGGGAGCTGATGCGCCGGGCCGAGATCCTGGATGCGCAGGAAGACGGCAAGTACGGCAAGGGCAACCTGGGCAGTGATCTGCCCAAGGAACTGCAGCGGCGTGAGGACCGCCTTAAGAAGATCAAGCAGGCTCGCCAGGCGTTGGAGGCGGAAGCAGCGGCGGCGGCGGCCCGTGATCGGGCCAAGCAGGCAGCCGCGGCAGAGGCTGAGGTGGCTGATGCCGAGGAGGCAGACGCAGAGGATGGCGAGCAGCAGAAGCTGCGCGAGAAGGCAGCCAAGGCGCAGGAGAAGGCAGAAGCCGCCAGGAAACTGGCGATCGAGAAGGCCAAGGAGGCAGGTCTTGAGCCCCAGGGGCTGGAGCCACAGGCCAGTGATGCCATGCCCCATCGCGGCCTGGCCCATCGGGCCGATGGCAGGCCCACCCCCGCTGCCCAGAGGAATTTCACTGATCCCGACAGCCACATCATGAAAAGCGACGGCAACCTGTTGCAGGGCTACAACTGCCAGGCCGTCGTCGACGGTGATCACCAGGTGATCGTGGCGATGGGCGTCAGCAACCAGCCCCCGGATGCGGAGCACCTGGTGCCCATGCTGGAGCGGACCATCGCCAACACCAGCCAGGTCCCCAAGACCTTCATCGCGGATGCGGGCTACTGGAGTGAAGACAACGCAGCGGCCTGTGAGGAGCGCGGTGTTGATCCCCACATCGCCACAGGCCGACTGCCGCACGGCAAACCACCACCACCAATCCATGGCCCGATCCCCAAGGATCTCGATGCCAAAGGCAAGATGGGCCGAAAGCTGCGCAAGAAAAAAGGGAAGGAGATTTACGCCAGACGCAAGACGATCGTGGAGCCAGTCTTTGGTCAGGCCAAGGAAGGTCGAGGGCTGAGGCGTTTCCTGCTGCGCGGGCTGGAGAAGGTGAATGGTGAATGGCTGCTCTGGGGCACAACCCACAACCTCAATAAGTTATGGCGGTACCTCAAGAAACAGAGGCTGCAGGAGGCGATGACAACGGCATAGGGGGGCATCCCCCCACTCCTCCTGCTGAGCAGGAGGCAGCGAACCGCCCTCAACATTCAACGGAATACGGCGTGGAAAGGAATGACGATCTCGGTTGCATGGCCTGAGCGGGCGCTATGGGCAACAAACTCCTAGAGGGGGAAAGGATGGCGATGCCGCAAGCGGAGCGCGTGGCCATGGGCCAGGTGGGCGTTCCAACTCAAGGCCGTGCGGCGGGCCCGCCACACGCTCAACTGCCGATGGAGGATGGCTTGTCGGCAGCGTCTCAGCCCCCGGCAAATGCGGAGCAAGCTGTGATTGCGCAGGCGGATCCGACCGCCGATGACGCGAAAACCAACAATGCTGGCGCCGCGAGCCGTGGGAAGGAGCCTGGTTTTGCTGGGGTGGAGGCGCAGGCGCAAAGCGCTGAGTTCGCTTCGCGGCACATTCAGAGACTGGAGGAGCGGCTCTGGCCGATCCGCAAAGAGAGCCAGATCATCCACATAGCGCAAGCTCACCCTCACTCCCGAGAGGCTGCTCAACTGATGGTCAAGACCATCAAGGTGGAGGTTGGCCAGAAACTGGCTGGTGAGGTTGCCGATGGGCAGGCCCCTGAGACGCTCCAGTGGGGTGAGCAGGGTGTCGCCGGGGAAGGCGTCAATAGCCGCTCCGTCGATGGGTCCATTGGCCAGGATGCAATCGAGCAGCCAGAGGGTGCCGGGACAAGCGATCAACGCCTTCAGCTGGCCCCTGAGCAGATGGTGGTCGATGCTTGGGAAAGACTGCCGGATGTCGGCCTGGATACCCCCAAACAAGTGACGAAGTTGCGCATTTCCGCGCACTTCTGAGAACTTGTCCCTGCTTGATCCGACGTGACCTCCAGAGCATCAAAACCACTGCGCGGCAAAGGTTCCGGCAGTGATGCCAAAGGATTTCAGGCTATGGGTCGCCTGAGATTCGAACTCAGGACCAATCGGTTAAAGGCCGGCCGTAATTCGCTGAGATCCCCTGCGGCGCAATGGGTGTCCCAAAATGGTTCCTCAAAAAAGTTCCTCAAAACCGATTTAGGACAGATTTTCCACAGCCCCGACAACAAGGCCATGAGTCAGTCGTGAGAAGACAATGAGACGCAAAAAGTGTGTCTCATGGGTCTCTCTGCCGACGAAATCGCGGAATCCAGTCCCATTCCTGGTGCCGGCAAGTCTGAAGACGCCTGCAAAGAGCTGGCCGGCAGCTCCGCGCAGTGGTCAATGCCCCAGAGAGCCCTCAGCGATCTTTTGAGTGACCCCCCTCCCGGCTGGCCATGGGCCTGAGTAGGCGGGTGCCATCGGCTTCCCATTGCTGGGTGAGCTGCTCCAGCCAACGCCGTTGCCCCTCTCCCCGATCGGGCGGGTCATGCCCCATGGCCTTTGTGCTCGCTTCGGTTGCCATTGGGGGGCCGGCTTGGTGGGACGCAAGATTGGGCCCACCTCCATAGGCTGCGATGCCCCCGGATGGGGACGATTCAGCCCTGCCCCCGTGGCTGGTGCCCCAGGTGCCTGGCCGCCACATAGCGGGAGTGCTGGCCGGCTTGCTTGAGCTTTTGATTCGCCCGGTGGATCTCCGCCTCCGTGGCGCGGGTGGTGTAGAGCGCGCAGCCCGCATCCCGGTGCAGGAGCACGTAGTCGCTGGCGTCCGTGGGCAGAGGTTGGGGCATGGATCTGCGGGCCATCAATGCGCTGGGGGGAGACAAGCCAGGGCTGAACTCGGGAGCCAGGGGGGTGCAACAGATTGAAGGCTTAAGAGTTTGGCTCTGGGGGGGGCCTGAGGGTTCCGGGGGCTGATCAGCTGGCCATGGGAATCGAGCGCTCGCTTGGCCACCCCTCAGTGATCAACCAACACTCCCTCGTCCCAGCCGCGCACCCATCCACCTGCAGCAACCGCTCCAACACCAACTGGCGATCCTCGGGGCTCAGCTCACCATCGCTCTGCCAGCTCAGGCAGGTCTGGCCCAGGCAGTTGGCGGGGGCGTGGTCACGGGTGTCGGCCATGACACCTCCTTGGAGTTGGGTTCAGTGTCCTGCTAATTTCATGGGTTGTGGGGTGGGGATTGCCGGTGGGTAGGTGTACTTAGGGGGTAGAGTTGTATCTAATGCAGCGCTCTGCGGGTTGTATTTTAGATCCTTATAAAATCCTGGGAATATATCGTTAAATCAATGTCACTTACTCTGGCAGAGTCGGTTTCAGAAGTATGCCGATGAAGCCATGATCATTTTTGGCCAACCGCGCAGACGGCCTACAATCCGATATCGGACCCGCCCATTCAGTGTTCGAAGGACCGGAGTTCAAGCCTAATTTATAGCACTTCCCCCGCTTGTTAGTCTAATCTTGCTGAAAACCTGTATCCTACTACGCCACGTCCCTTGCTCTCCTGCATGAATCATGCAATAATTGGCGAACTAATCATAATGCCGTATTGCAAAGGCGAGGCATTTTGAAGTTCACTCGCACTAGTGGTTTAAAGCACTATTGGGCGTACTCTATGAATTCTGAGCACGTTTGCATGCGGTCAATGATGTATGCGCGCGTCCTCATTCATGGATCATCGGATGTCACCAGTTCGCCAGATTTCCTGTAAAGATGGCGAAAAACTTAGCCGGCGATACCGGGTCTGTATAATATACCCACGTTCCCACCGTACAATCCCACTAGGCTCATTGCAACGCATGCCCTTTGGAGCAAGTTGCCGGCTTCCCATCGGCTGCATAAGCCGCCAACGGCACCCACCGCAGAGCGGATACCGGACCTGCCCATACAGCGTTAGGCATGCCATAATTTTGCAGTAGTTATGAAATATAGAGATTGACAATGACAAAGAAAACGAAAAGATCTTACATAAACTCAATCAAACATTGGCGCTATCTACAGTTGATGCTTCGTAGAGGTGCCGCTGAGAAGACTATCTCACTTTCAGTATTAACCCTTGATGAATTCGTCTATCTGCGTGACGAGATTAGAGGGCATCATGAAATCATAAATCATAGAATGTCTTGGTTTGCGGCAACTCAGTCTCTTCTATATGGAGCATATGCAACAGCAGCAGCAAGTGACAATGTGCCCGAGTTGTTTAGCAATCGTCTAATTCCATTAGTTGGCACGCTCCTTTGCATATTAATGGTTCCTTCTGTTGAATCTGCGTTAGAAAGAATCCGAGCACTGCGCAGAGTATTTAAGGCAAACAGAACGATCCGTCACAAAATAATTTATCCAATTAATAGTGTCTTGTGGCACTGGGTAGCGCTTCAGTATCCTCGGCTTGCTCCTTGGGTATTCTTCTTGTCTTGGGGTTTTCTACTTGCGCACAACCAATGATCATCAAAGCTTGCATCCCCCCAATGAAAGCTTGAATTTGAACTAAGATTGCTTGCATCTCCTCATGCTCATATGAACGAAATGCAATCCATGCAAAAAGACTCCATGGACAGCCTGCCATCAATATGGATAACAATCGGAGTATCTGGGTCGGGAAAGACAGTTGTTGGTCGCTTACTCTCTGAGCGCCTTGAATGTGATTTTCTTGAAGGAGACCGCCGCCATACTTTGGCAAATATCAAAAAAATGGCTTCACAAACGCCTCTTGATGATACTGACCGTAAAGAGTGGCTGCTGAGAATTGAAGAAGATATCCGACGAGTAAAACTTCTTAAAAGTGAAGCAGTTATAACTTGCTCATGCTTGAAGTCGTCTTACAGGAAACAATTGACATCATTAGGCCAGGTTCAGCTAGTCTGGATAAGTGTTCCCGAAGAAGTGCTGAAACAAAGGCTAGCATTAAGAGACAAACACTTCATGAAGCCTGAGATGCTTAACAGCCAATTGGCATCGTTTGAGCGAATCAGAAGCGACGAAAGAGTTATTGTTGTAAATGGGGTATTAAAGCCAAGCGAGATTGTGAACGAAATAATAAGACAGGCTGTTCAGAGATTTCCATGTCTTAGATTATCATGGTGGCAAAGATCTGGGATGCTTGAACAATGAATTGAGTACCGAAGCCCAAAACGACGAGGGTGGACTGCCCAACAACATCATGCACCCGACCGGATGCATGACTAACTTTGTTTGGCGATGGTGGCCTCGGGCGGGTGATGGCAAGCGTTGGGAATGCCATAATTTTGCATAAGTTATGCAATATAGAGATTGTCAATGACAATGAACACGAAAAAACCTTGCATAAATCCAATCAAACATTGCCACTATTTAAAGTTGATGCTTCGTAGAGATGCCGCTGAGAAGACTATCTCCGACTTTCAAAATTAACCCTTCGGCGCAGGGTGGACGAAAAAACCCATCCGGTTGCCCTGCCAGGTGGTGCTATCGCGCTGGCAGAAGTAGGGCACCGGCAGGGTGATGAGGCTCTTGCCTGAGAAAGTGTCCTCGGGTAAAAACGCGGTGGTGGCCGCCTTGGAAGCAACGCTTAGATCTCCTGAGGGTTCCGATGGCAGCGCTCGCAATGCCCAAACCCATGAAAAAGGGTCCCGAGCAGGCGTCTTCATTCTGCGGGGCGGCCTCAAGGATTGGAGCCATGCCCGCGGGTGTTGCGTTGGGGCTGCTTGCCGCAGCCCATTGGACAGAAGGCGCGGGTCCTTGACCCCGCCCTGCCCCACCTCACCCTGCTCTCAGCCGCCACAGCCACAGCTCCTGTCTCTCCTTTCCCTCTCTGCCGCCCGGAGGAGGATCCCTTCCTGCTGCTGGAATCCGCCTTCCATGCCGTTCAGGACATTCTGGCCCGTTTCCAAGTGCGAGTTGGAGCGTCTTGGTTCAGCCAAGCGACGGCCCAGGTTGGGGTGAGGCCCCCTTGAGGGCCGAGGCCCCCCCTTATCTGGGGGATTCTGTCAACGCGCCGCTGACATATTTGTGCAGGACGCTGCTGATCAGGGTCTGATACGGAATCCCTTCCTGCAGCGCTCGGGTGCGCAGGCCCCGCAGATCGGCACTGGAGAGGCGAATGTTGATCCGTTGATCTTTGCTCCCAGTGCGCCGTGCGGCGTCTTGCAGTTGGCTCAGCAGCTCGCCCGTGGCCACCGAGTGCATGGCGCCAGACTCCACATCGCTCAGGAGCTGTTCTTCTGATGGATCAAGGGCGGGAGATCGACTCATGACTGGCCTTTGAGATAGGTGCGTGTGGCCTTGCGGCTGGGGATCATCGTCTTGAGGAAGAGGGCTCCTTCCCCGTCAACGACAAACGGAACCAGAACGACAGACTCGCCGATCTGAACCACGAGAACCCGCTGACCGGGATACCGATCGGGGTTGGGGTGCTCCAACACATCCAACAGATCACCGGCTTCGATGGCGGCCACCACGGCCTCAAAACAAAGGTCGCGATTGGCCAGGAGCTGGGCATTTTTCTCGTGGCTCCACAGGAATGGCCCCATCCGCCTACTTTAGCCAAGCTGTGTGCCGAATGTCTTCAGCTGATGACCCTGGCCCCTGACCTCAGCCCCGATGACTGGCGCCGCATCTGTGATGCCCTGCGCTACCTCGGCCGGGATCTGCATCACCGCTCCTTCTCTGTCAGCTCCGAGCGGCGTGAGCTGCTCTGGGAGGAGATGGATCGCTGCCTGAATCTGGCGGATCGCCTTGCCGAGGCCATCCCAGCCACGGACTGAACACACCTCCCCCGAAACCGGGTGGACACCGCCGTGGGTCAGGGGCTGAGCATGCTTGCCGGGCTGGCCCTGGGTAGCCTGTTTCACCTGAGCAATGCCGTGATGAGCGTTACCCCTAATCCCTGGCTGGAGACCAGCGCCATGGGAGACCACCTCCGCATCAGCCGCCAAACCCTCTGGCGGCTTCGTCGTCTCCTCCCGATAGGCCAACAGAGATTCAGGGGTGAACAGGCAGAACTCCTCCCGCTGCCGGGTGGTGGCCAGCTCACCATCAGCAAAGGCCCGACCGAAATTCCCCCCCATCGCTCTAACTCCAAAGTCATTGAAGCGCGGCGATTTTGCCCAGTTCTCGCGTCAGTTCTGAAATGGGTCGCCTGAGATTCGAACTCAGGACCAATCGGTTAAAAGCCGAGTGCTCTACCGCTGAGCTAGCGACCCCGGGTGCGCTCCGTACCAACCTCCGGAGAGGAGGGCCGTGATCGCTTAGCGAAGGTATCACCCGGGGTGGGGGGGCCACAATGCGCCGGTGGGTTGATCTGTGGCCATGGAACGGGCGGCTGGCGAACAGGAGACGGGGCGGCCTTGGCCTTCCCCCACCCTTCACCCGGAGGCCTGGGTGGCGGAGTCCGCTGTGGTGGTGGGGGATGTGCGCATGGAGGCGGGAGCCAGCCTGTGGCCCATGGCCGTGGCCCGGGGGGATGTCTGCCCGGTGGTGATCGGCCCCAACAGCAATGTGCAGGATGGGGCCGTGCTCCATGGCGATCCAGGCCAACCGGTGTTGATCGGGGCGGAGGTCACCATCGGCCACCGGGCCGTGGTGCATGGCGCCACCCTGGAGGACGGCTGCTTGGTGGGGATCGGGGCGATCGTGCTCAATGGCGTCACCGTGGGGGCGGGGGCGGTGGTGGCGGCGGGGTCGGTGGTGACCAAGGACGTGCCGGCCGGGGCTCTGGTGATGGGCGCCCCCGCCCAGGTGAGGCGCCAGCTCAGCGAGGAGGCCATGGCCGAGCAGCGACGCCATGCCCGCCGCTACCGCCAGCTGGCCGACGCCCACGCCGGGCGGAGCGCTTCCACGGGATTTGAGGAGGGCTGAGGGTGGAGAAGCGGGCCTTCGCCCTTAAGATCACACAGATTTGTTCCGCCCCCCCATGGATCTCCGGGTTGTGCTTGTGGCCGCTCCCATCCTGCTGGCCGCCAGCTGGGCCGTGTTTCACATCGGTCGGGCCGCCGTGGGGCAACTTCAGCTCTTCCTCAAGCGCGCCAAGGCCTGAGCCATCCCCCCCTAAGGCTCCGCCCCTCCGGGCCAAGCCCCGGCCGGGCCCCACGCTCCTCGCCGTCGCTGGAGCAGCCTGGCCCCGCCTCAGCTCCAGGTCTGCTTAGGGTCGGGGTTGCCCTTCCTGTGTTGCCTTGAGTCCCTCCGTCTTGGTGATCGGCGCCGGCTTGGCTGGCACGGAAGCGGCCTGGCAGGTGGCCCAAGCGGGAGTGCCCGTCACCCTGGTGGAGATGCGGCCGGTGCGCCGCTCCCCGGCCCACCACAGCGCCGACTTCGCGGAACTCGTCTGCAGCAATAGCTTCGGGGCCCTGGCCACCGACCGGGCGGCCGGTCTGTTGCAAGAAGAGCTGCGGCGGCTGGGCTCCTTGGTGATCCGCACCGCGGACTTCCACGCCGTGCCCGCCGGGGGAGCCCTCGCGGTGGATCGGGGGCGCTACAGCGCCGCCCTCACCGAGGCCCTCGCCAGCCATCCCCTGGTGACCATTGAGCGGCGTGAACAGACCGAGCTGCCCCCAGCGGAACAGATCACCGTGCTGGCCACCGGGCCCCTCACTTCCGAACCCCTCGCCGAGCGGCTGCGGGCCTTCACCGGGCGCGAGGAGTGCCACTTCTTCGATGCCGCCAGCCCCATCGTTGAGGGCGACAGCATCGATTTGACCGTGGCCTTTCGGGCCTCCCGCTACGACAAGGGCGACGCCGACTACATCAACTGCCCCATGGACCCGGAGCGCTACCACGCCTTTCGGGAGGCGCTCCTGGCGGCGGAGCGGGCGCCCTTGAAGGATTTCGAACAGGAGAGCGCCACCTTCTTCGAAGGCTGCCTGCCCATTGAGGAGCTCGCCCGCCGCGGCGAGGACACCATGCGCTACGGGCCCCTCAAGCCCATCGGCCTGTGGGATTCCCGCTGGGGGGATGTGACCGATCGCGAGGTGCGCCGCGCCAAGCGCGCGTACGCGGTGGTTCAGCTGCGGCGGGAAGACCGCGATGGTCGGCTTTGGAATCTCGTGGGCTTCCAGACCAACTTGCGCTGGGGCGAGCAGGCCCGGGTGTTCCGCCTCATCCCCGGCCTGGAGCGGGCGGATTTCGTGCGCTACGGGGTGATGCACCGCAACACCTTCCTGGAATCCCCCCAGCTGCTGGATCCCACCCTTCAGTTCCGCCGGCGCCCCACCCTGCTGGCGGCGGGTCAGATCACGGGCACCGAGGGCTACGCCGCCGCCGTGGCGGGCGGCTGGCTAGCGGGCACCAACGCGGCCCGCCTCTTCCGGGGACGGCCTCCCCTCACCTTGCCCCCCACCACCATGGCTGGAGCCCTCACCCACTTCATCGCTGAGGCGCCCAGCGGAGGGCCCGGCCGCCGGGGGGGATTCCAGCCCATGCCGGCCAACTTCGGCCTGTTGCCCGAACTCGAGCACCGCGTCCGGGAGAAACGCCCCCGTTACGCCGCCTACCGCGACAGGGCCCTGGCCGCCTTGGAGAGCTCCCGGCCCGCGGCCGCACCAGCGGGGGTGGGTTGAGCTGGCCGCTTCACTGGCGGGGGTGAGGTTGATTAATTTCAGCGAAAGTGCATCAGGAAATGTTGCGCAATTCTCAAGACAATCTTCACCGGCAACAGAGGTGGACGCTGGGCGTGACTACCAACGGTGAGGAAGAAATCTCTTGTTTGTTTCCCGCCAACCTTGTCGCGCCTCATCCAACGCGACTGGCCTGCCATGGGAGATTTCTTCTCTCATCCTTCGCTTTTCTTCTCCATGATTCGACATGTCTTCCGGCCTGCTGATGGTCGCCAAAAGCGTTGGCCCCTTGGCCCATCCCTGGCCGCGTTGATCCTGTCGGCGGTGCTGCTCCTGCAGACCTCCGCCGCCGCCGCCGCCACCCTGTCGGAAGACATGGTTCAGGCCAGCAAGGACGCCTGCGTCAACCTGGCCAAGCGCCGGGGATTCTCGGTGGAACAGGTGATCCAGGCCCAACTCGCCAGTGGCGATTCCGCCAGTGTGGTGCTCAAGCTCATGAAGGCCGGTGAGCCCTATGAATTCACCTGTGGCTTCTCCCAAGCCATCGACCACTTCGTCGCCCCCGCCCCAGCACCGGCCACACCCGCCCAACGCGCGGCTGTCACCCCCGCCCCAGGGCCTGTGGTCCAACGCCCCTCGGCCACGGTGACCCCCATCCAGGCCGCCCCGAAGGTGGAGGCCCGCCAGGAGGTTCGTCAGGAGGTTCGCCGTGAGAGAGCCGTGGTGGTGAACCGCGATGGTCAACGGACCGCGGAAGCCAGCGCGTCACAGAGCCGTGCCGATCGGGGCCGGTTCAACGCCGCCTGGCTCCTGCCCCTTCTCCTGCTGCCCCTGGCCGCGATCCTCTTCCGCAACCGGGACGAGGAGGCGTCTTCCGCCAGCCGGATCGCCACCCCCGCCATAACCAGCACCCTCGTGGAGGCCCTGCTGCGCCAGCAAGACAACGCCATTGAGGTGCGTGCGGGAGCCGGCGCCCAGCACGCCGTCACCCGCACCCTTCCCCCGGGCAGCCGGGTGCGCCTCAGCGGCCGCTATGACAACGACTGGGCTGAACTGGCCGAAAGTGGCTGGATCAGCATCCAGGCCCTCGCCGCGGATCCCCGCCTGAAGGCCGTCAAGCCCCGCTAAGGCGGCGCGATCGTTGAGCCCGGAGCGGACGCTGTTCAGGCGGCGTCCGCTTTTCGTCTGCAGGCCCCCCGGGGATGTCGCCGAGGGAACGGGGGAGCGCACAACCAGGCGGAACCCACCGGAACCGTTGCCGATGGCTGGCGTGCCGCGCGGGTGGCCAGGGCGACGTGGATGCTCTTCGGGGCGGCGCCCGCCCCCTTCGCCTTGCCTGCTCTCTTCGCCTTGCCCGCCCCCTCGCTTTCCCCAAACTTCTATGGTCAGCCGGTTGCCCATCCACCGTTGAGCGCCACCGTTCCCCCCGTCCCAGCGTCAGCGCTTCCCCCTCGCACCTCCCCAGCCCACAACTCCGAAGGGGCGTGGGACGTGATCGTGATCGGGGCCGGCATCGGGGGGCTGGTCGCCGCCACCCAGCTGGCCGCCAAGGGGGCCCGGGTGCTGGTGCTGGAGCGCTATCTCATCCCCGGCGGCAGTGGCGGCGGCTTTCGGCGGGCCGGCTACACCTTTGATGTGGGCGCCTCCATGATCTTCGGCTTCGGCGAAAAGGGCCACACCAACCTGCTCACCCGAGCCCTCGCCGATGTGGGCCAGCGCTGCGACACGGTGCCCGATCCCGCCCAGCTCGCCTATCACCTGCCAGATGGCCTCACCGTGGCGGTGGATCGCGACTACGAGCGCTTCCTCGCCGATCTCACCGCCCTGTTCCCCCACGAAGCCAACGGCATCCGTGCCTTTTACGACACCTGCTGGCGGGTGTTCCGTTGCCTCGACGCCATGCCCCTGCTCTCGCTGGAGGATCCGGCCTACCTGGCCAAAGTGTTCTTCCGGGCGCCCCTGGCCTGCCTGGGCCTGGCCCGCTGGCTTCCGGTGAACGTCGGCGACGTGGCCCGGGCCCACATCCGCGATGAGCGGTTGCTGCGCTTCATCGACATGGAGTGTTTCTGCTGGAGCGTCATGCCCGCTGATCGCACGCCGATGATCAACGCCGGCATGGTGTTCTCCGATCGCCATGCCGGCGGCATCAACTACCCGAAAGGCGGCGTGGGGGTGATCGCCGAGAAATTGGTCGCGGGCCTGGTGGCCCATGGCGGCGCCTTCCGCCCCAAGACGCGCGTCACCGATGTGCTGATCGAAGGCGGGCAGGCCGTGGGGGTGAGACTGGCGAGCGGCCAGGAGATCCGGGCCCGCCGCGTGGTGAGCAACGCCACCCGCTGGGACACCTTCGCCGGAGAAGCCGGTGGGGCCGGAACCGTGGCCCATCCCCTGGTGGACGCCGCCCACACCCCCGCGGCGGAGCGCGCTTGGCGGCGCCGCTACGCCCCCTCCTCCTCCTTTCTCTCCCTGCACCTGGGCATCGACGCGGCCGTGGTGCCCTCCGGGTTCCACTGCCACCATCTGCTTCTGGAGCGCTGGGACGCCATGGAGGCCGAGCAGGGGGTGGTGTTCGTCTCGATGCCCACTCTCTTGGACCCCACCCTCGCGCCGGCGGGCCATCACATCCTCCACACCTTCACCCCCAGCGCCATGGAGGCCTGGCGGGGGCTCTCCCCGTCCGACTACCGGGCGAAGAAGAACGCCGACGCCGATCGCCTCATCGCCCGCCTGGAGGCCCTGCTGCCAGGCCTGGCCGGGGCCATCCGCCATCGGGAGGTGGGCACCCCCCGCAGCCATCGCCGCTTCCTGGGCCGCATGGGGGGCAGCTACGGGCCCATCCCGGCGTTCAGGCTCCCTGGCTTGTTGCCGATGCCCTTCAACCGCACCGGGGTGCCAGGCCTCTACTGTGTGGGTGACTCCTGCTTTCCGGGGCAGGGGCTCAACGCCGTGGCTTTCAGCGGCTTTGCCTGTGCCCACCGCATCGGCGCCGACCTGGGCCTCAACCCCTGGGCTCTGCCCGCCTGACCAGCGCGGCGGAATCCCTCTCGCCCACCGACCTCCCTTCCGTCCGGATCGTCCGTTCTGGCAGGTGGGTCACAAGCGATGGTGTCGGTCAAGACAACGGGCCAGGGGCGGACAGCCAAAGATGAACACATCATGAGGAAAGGACATGACACGCGCCATGGGCACACGCCCCCACTTCCCCGCCCCGCAACGGCGGGACTATCGCCTGATCGATGGCCTTCACCAACCCCATCCCCATCTCGATGGGATCTACGAGAGTGTGGATGAAGCCATGGCCGACGCCATCAGCTGGCTGGAGGGAGTGTTGCCCGGCACGGTCGACCCCTCGATCGGCCTGGAGGTGAGCACCCCGAGGGGTTGTTGGCGCACCATCCGCCAGCCCGACCTGCTGCTGTGTCCGCTTCCCAGTCATTGATCCCGGCCGCGCCGGGATCTCTCAGCGGCTTCCCATGGGTTCAGTGACGGTGGGAAGGGAGTAGGGATAGCGATTGGGCACAAAAAACTGTTCACTTAAGGGCGGCCGTTTGTAGGTGCCGCCACTTTTTCGGGGGGGCAACTCGATCGCTTTGGGCGTCATGTCCTCATAGGGCACCTTGCTGAGGAGGTGGCGGATGCAGTTCAGCCGTGCCCGGCGTTTGTCATCAGCCTCCACCGTGAACCAAGGCGCCTCTGGAATGTTGGTGCGGGCGAACATCTCATCTTTGGCTTTGGAGAAGTCGACCCAGCGATCCCGGGATTCCAGATCCATGGGGCTGAGTTTCCAACGCCGGGCCGGATCCTTGATGCGAGAGCGAAACCGTGCCTCCTGCTCCTCGTCGCTCACGGAAAACCAATATTTGAGCAGGGTGATGCCCCCGCGCACCAGCATCCGTTCAAATTCCGGGCAGGAGAGCAGGAATTCCTCCACCTGCGGCGGCGAGCAGAAGCCCATCACCCTCTCCACGCCGGCCCGGTTGTACCAGCTGCGATCGAATAGCACGATCTCCCCGGCCGCGGGAAGGTGCTCCACATAACGTTGGAAATACCATTGGCTTTTTTGCCGATCCGTGGGCGTGCCCAAGGCCACCACATGGCAGCCCCGGGGGTTGAGGGGTTCCGTCACCCGCTTGATGGTGCCCCCCTTGCCGGCGGCATCGCGGCCTTCGAACAGCACGAGCAGGCGGTAGCCCTCGTGCTTGATCCAGTACTGCATCTTCACCAGCTCCACCTGCAGCCGCCCCAGTTCCTTTTCGTAAAACTTCCGGTCCAATTTGGGCGGGCGCCCCTCGGAGTGGGAACTGAAGTCATCCAGGTAGGGGGAGGGGCGATAGGCGTCATCCCCGTTCCCCCCTTGAAGGGCGCCGGTGCCCTGGCCATCCCCACCCAGCTCGCCGCTGACGGGCTTGGCCATGGGCGGCGGGCCCGAATCCCCTGTCCCGTGGGGATCGCGGTTGTTGGGGTGGCCCTTGGCCTTGTGCTTGGACATCCCTCCCTCCAGCGAAGGTTCCCCTCCGGGATAGCCCCGTGCCCGAGGAGGCCGTGTCTCTGAAGTTACACACTTGGTTTTCGCGGTGCCGTTGTGCTGAAGACTGGCTCTCAGACTGGTCCGACAGATGTCCGCTCCCATGACCCAATCCCCAGATCTGGAGCACGAGCTCACCCTCATCGACGCCTGGTGGCGGGCCGCCAACTACCTGGCGGTGGGCATGATCTATCTGCGAGACAACCCCCTGCTCAAGGAGCCCCTGCGGCCAGAGCACATCAAAAACCGCCTGCTGGGGCACTGGGGCTCCAGCCCGGGCCAGGCCTTCATCTGGGCCCACGCCAACCGGGTGATCCGCCACCACAACCTCGACATGATCTACCTCTCGGGGCCAGGCCACGGCGCTCCGGGGATGTTGGCGCCCACCTACCTGGATGGCTCCTACAGCGAGGTCTACCCCGACAAAAGCCAGGACGCTCGCGGCATGGGGCGCTTCTTCAAGCAGTTTTCCTTCCCGGGTCAAATCGGCTCCCACTGCACCCCGGAAACGCCAGGCTCTATCCATGAGGGGGGCGAGCTGGGCTATGTGCTGTCCCACGCCTGCGGGGCGGTGTTTGACAACCCCGAGCTCATCGCCTTGGCCTGTGTGGGGGATGGGGAGGCCGAAACCGGTCCTCTGGCCACCTCCTGGCACATCAACAAGTTTCTCAATCCGATTGTGGATGGCGCCGTGCTGCCGGTGCTGCACCTCAACGGGTACAAGATCGCCAATCCCACCCTGCTGGCGCGCATCCCCCACGATGAGCTGGTGCACTTGATGCGGGGCAATGGTTGGGAGCCCATCTTTGTGGAGGGGAGCGAGCCCATGCCGATGCACCGGGCCATGGCCGCCGCCATGGACGAAGCCGTCGGCCGCATCCTCGCCATCCGCCATCAGGCCCGCTCCACCGGCATCGCGGAACGCCCCATTTGGCCCATGATCGTGCTGCGCTCCCCCAAGGGGTGGACCGGTCCCAAGGCCCTGGGGGACAAAAAGCTGGAAAACTTCTGGCGCGCCCACCAGGTGCCCTTGCCCGCCCCCCGGAACGATCCGGCCCAACTCCAGATGCTGGAGGACTGGCTGAAGAGCTACCGCCCCTGGGAGCTCTTTGACGCCAACGGCTCGCTGATCGAGGATCTGCGGTGCCTCTCCCCCACCGGCGATCGCCGCATGGGATCCAACCCCCACACCAACGGGGGCCTGCTGCGGCGCCGCCTGAATCTGCCCCCCCTCGAGGCCTATGCCGTGGCGGTGAAGAGCCCGGGCGGGAGCGAGGAGGAGAACACCTATCCCCTGGGAGCGTTGCTGCGGGACGCCATCGAGCGCAACCCCAGCTCCCTGAAGGTGTTCGGCCCCGACGAAACCTCCTCCAATCGGCTGCAGGCCATCTATGAGCACACCAAAAAACGCTGGATGGAATCCTTTTTGCCCGAGGATCTCAATGGCGGCGAACTCGGCCGCGACGGACACGTGGTGGAAATGCTCAGTGAGCACACGTTGGTGGGAATGATGGAGGGCTATCTGCTCACCGGTCGCTATGGCTTCTTCCACACCTACGAGGCCTTTGCCCATGTGATCGCCTCCATGTTCAACCAGCACGCCAAATGGTTGGAAGCCACCATCCACCACGCCCCCTGGCGGGCGCCCATCGGCCCGTGGAATTGCCTCATCAGCTCCACCGTGTGGCGACAGGACCACAACGGCTTCACCCATCAGGATCCAGGCTTCATTGATCTAGCGGGCAACAAGAGTGGCGATGTGGTGCGCGTGTATCTGCCCCCCGACGCCAACTCCCTGCTGGCGGTGGCGGAGAAGGCTCTCAAGGAAACGAATGTTTGCAACATCATTGTTTCTGACAAACAAAAGCATCTGCAATACCTCACCCTGGAGCAGGCGCGACGCCATGTGGAAAAGGGCATTGGCCTCTGGAGCTGGGCGAGCAACGATGATCAGGGCCCGGAAATGGATGAGCCCGATGTGGTGATGGCCTGCGCCGGAGACATCCCCACCAAGGAAACCCTGGCGGCGGTGCAGATCCTGCGCCGGGAGATTCCCACGCTCAAAATTCGCGTCCTCAATGTGGTGAAGCTCTTTGCCCTCACCGATCCCAACGAACATCCCCATGGGCTGAGTCATCGAGATTTTGATAGTCTATTCACCACAGATCGACCCGTGATCTTCAACTTCCATGGCTATCCATGGTTGATCCACCGCCTGATTTATCGCCGCACCAATCACGATCATTTCCATGTGCGGGGTTACAAGGAAAAGGGCAACATCAATACCCCCCTGGAGCTGGCGATGAACAACCAAATCGACCGCTTCAACCTGGTGATCGATGTGATTGATCGCGTGCCCCACCTCGGCTACCGCGCCGCCCACGTCAAAGAGGACATGAAAGAGCGGATCCTCAAGCACCGGGCCTATGCCCACGAGCATGGGATGGATTCCCCGGAGATCACGGGCTGGCG
>Ga0315902_10002511_pt1 | contig 28484 bp, 34 predicted proteins | sample LakEriMetagenome_9_FD_203523 | JGI IMG/M metagenome (GOLD analysis project Ga0315902, IMG submission 203523) | Freshwater fungal communities from buoy surface, Lake Erie, Ohio, United States - Buoy 12 MA117 | ecosystem: Environmental > Aquatic > Freshwater > Lake > Lake biofilm | place: USA...
GGCACCCTTTATGCTGTTAACCAATGATGAGTAATTTGAAGGCAATTGTTTAGCGTCTGTGCTAAAGTAGGCACGAACTGAAGTTGTTTCAGCAACGATGACAAGTCCATCTAATGTTGATATCAAGTTGTCATGAGTAGTCTGTGCGTTGTCCACATAGACTGTCTTCATGTTCTTGATGTACAGTGGGTTGCCACTGGCATCAAAAGGACGCTCATCGCTGAGTTTAAATGTGCCCAGCGATAGAGCCTTGATATAATCATAGATAGCAGTTCTCATCTCACCCTCTTAAGATTGTAAACACCTGGCTGTTTTTCAGAACTGGCTATTACACCACTTCCGTCAAAATCATACCAATCACCTGCTGAGACTAATTCTTCAAAAAGCAATTCTGCTCTTTGTTTGTAATAGCCCATCTTCTTGCGTTCTGCTGAGTCTTCATTGCTAAAGTCAGCGACATTGGGCAGAATGTAGTCTGCCAATGCCATTGAAACACAGAGTTCAGTAAAATCATTGAGTCTATCTTTGATCTTACTGGCATTTAGTGCGGGTATGTCAGCCACTGTGCTTATGGTGGATCCGTTAGTCATTTTTAGGTAATAACTTTGCCACCATGCTGTAGAACGCAACCTTGTGAGTATGCGTTCTGTTGCTCTTGTCAAGTGTGCTTCCACGATGTCGTCAGTAAGGCCTTCATTAGCATCAAAAAGTCTTTGATCCGCATCAAGGACATCTTGATATTCGGCGAAACTTGTTACAGTTGTACCTGATTTAATGAAAGCCATAATGTGCGTTCCTTTGATTACAGAGCAGCGTCACCAGTGATTTTAACACCGTGACTGTTCTGGAGAATAGCAGCACCAGCAACAGCCTTGAGTACCACGTCAGTGGCACGCTCTTTAGGAAGATACAATTCGTTCATTTCTACAGAACCGCGCATTGCGTGTCCAATAGCAGAACGGGCAAATACAGCACCAACAGCATCGTCACTACCGTCAACAGTGATTAAACCGCTTTCGTAGATTTGGATGCCAGCAACTGTGCCAAGGTAGAATCCAGAAAGAACTGAATCACCAACAGCACTTAAACTTGGGATTGTAGAAGCGCCAGCGTTGGCCAATTGCTTCTTAACATTGTATGCCTGCTTTGGATGTAGAACAGCAAAGAAAGGACCAGTTAACTTGCCAGCACGTAGAGTGGCAGCAGCCTTCAATAGTGTGTCAACAGTTACTTCAGCGCCAGCACCTGGACCAACTTCTGTAGAGAAACTGGAGAATAGATCAAACACTTGCTTGTCCATGCTTTCAGCAATGGCGCGACCTGACTGGTCACCAATTTGTGCGAACACGTCGCTGAAAGATGAATCACGTAGCATGTCAGTGATCTGATGGTAAACAACGTGCTCACCAAGAGTGATAGTCTGACTTGAAGTGTTTGTGTCCTTGGCAGTAGCGGCTGCTTCGTTGGTAATCAACTCAGCACTGATTCCGCTCCATACTGGAACTTGTAGGACTTTACCAGCATTGACTGGTGCGTCAAATACGGTTACCATCTGACGTGCTACGCTATTTTCATAGGCAGCAAACTGAGCAGCGGTAACCAGGTTAGCAAATAATTCGCTGTTAATAGAACTTGTATTAGCCATGATTAAAAATCTCCTTGATTATGTGGCATTAAAAATTTTATCTGCCTTTGCGGGCAGCGGCATAGATCTTTCTATGCTCTGGATTTCGCATGTCCAACTTTGAGAGATCAATCTTTTCATTGTCAGCCGTGTAACTACTTTTGGTGTTGGTAGTAGCAGGTGCTGGTTGAACAAAATGCGGATTCGAATCCAAGAACTCTCGCACTAAATGTTCAACTGACAGTGGTTCGCCTCGATCGTTATAACGAACAGCGCCCTTGCTGTCTACCACTTCTACTTCACCATCTGCGTTCAGTCTAACATTATTACTGAGTAGGGCTTTGACTTGTTCTGGAGCCACGGCACGCATATTAGCGGCTGCGCTTAACAGAGGAGTGTTAACCTTATACTCTTTAATAACTGAATCTCTACGCTGGATTTCTGCGTCTTTTTTAGCAGCCAATTCTTGAAGTGTTTTTTCAAACTCTCCACGCTTGATTTGTTGCTCAGTCTGACGCTTTTCTGCTTCAGCCTTGAGCGACTTAAGAGTGTCAATGTCACCAAGTTCAGAGTAAACATTTAACTGTTTCTCATACTTTTTGGCAATGCTGGATTTCAAGCCTGCCATGTGTCGATCAAACTCTTCTTGCGTATAAGTTTTGGTTGCGTTTGCCAGATTTTCAAGATTGTCACCTGTGGTATCTGTTACCATGTTTGTTGCCAATGTATTGTCAGACATCGTCGCTGTGCCTCCTTATGAGTGTAATGTATTATTTATTGATTATCGGTAATATCAATACTTTTTAGGCGGTTTCTTGCCACCTTTCTTCTTTCCGTAAGCCATCATTTGCTCCTTGTGTTAGGTTTTTTCTTTGCTGCTGCCTGCGAGGCTTTGATTGCCTGCGCTTGACGAACAGCCTGCGCTCTGGTAGGATAAACTTTCCCAGAGGTTCCATATTGCCAACCTTTGCCGCCTCTTGGGCCTGTTGCTTTGTGTATGGGCATGTTATGCTCCTATAGGGTGTGTGTTAGGGAAAACGTTAAAAAGAGGAGTATTTAACATGACTGATGTCCTCCCTAACACACGAACTTTGCCGATCCGCTCCCGGCTTTAATCTTCTTCTCGTTCTTCCCACTTGGCACACCAGAACACAGCACGAACTGGCGCATCAAATTTAGTACAGTACATCTCGCCTGCTTTGTAGTATTCACAGTTGCCACAGTTTTGTCCTTCTGGCACCTCTGGATTTGTTGAGGGCTGATAGGCAGCGGGCAAGTTACTGTTAATCACTTCACCATCTGGATAGAGTCTACCTGGTTGTGGGTTAGGATCAATGAATGGTAGAACTTCTTCTTCCTCACCTAACCAATCAAGAATGTGTTCATCAATCTTGCGTAGTACAGCAGGATCTGTGGCTGCTGATTTAGCCTGTTGTAACTGTGCGATCTCAGAGCCAGTATCACGTATGTTGAATGAGCCTGGATATTCTACAGAACCCATCCATTGTTGACCCTGATATTCAAACCAGTATTGCCAAATTTGTTCTTCAGCCAACTCTAACTCATCTGCTGACTCGCTGAGACGTGCGTTGAGTAATTGAAACTCTGTTTCCATAGCAACGCCACTCATTGTACGGCTTTCTGTAGCACGAACAGCACCAGTGTTTGCCATCTTGTCTATTGAGTCTGTTGATTGACGCACAGCACTTAAGATGCCAGCAACGTCACTGCCACCAAAGTCAAGAACGTAGGGCTTTAATCCAGGATCTGAATTTTCTTCTACACGAATGATAGCACCTGATCCAGTGCCTACTTGTGTCTGTCCAGCAACCACAAGACTGGGGTGACTGTCCATCTGTATGCTTTGGAATATTTCACTGTAACTGTTATAGATAAACTTTTGATGATCCGCAATGTCAGCAATGGCACTTACACCAATGCCACGAACTGTGCTACGACGATTATAAACGCACACAGCAGGAATCTTGCCTAATCCATTGACTTCAACAATGGTTTCACTGACTGTTTGATCTTTGAGATTGACAACATTGGTGATAATTTCATCTTTGGTCCACTCTTTGACAGTACGCACATCACCGTTGACATCTTCAAGATATTTGAAGTAGACTAATTCAAAGCGTCCAGAAGGTTGTCTGCGCCATTGCCAGTCTAATACTACCATAGGAGTTAACAAGTTTACATAGGGACGCACACCCTGTGCTTGTTCATCAGCGCGAGTTACAGCGCCTACATTGGGTTTGGCAATGACTACCCATGAATGTCCAAACACATTAGTCCATGTTGCCACATCCTTCATAAATGCGTTGAGACTACGTCCTTCCATGTCTGCGTCACGCAGGAACATTTCAAGATCAAATGTCATGCCATTATTGTCAAAGTCTCTATCTGGTTCTTCACGGAATAGAAAACTGTTATAGACACTGATCACTGATTGACAGTGATTCTCTAATGGTGTTGCTTTGAGTCTATTAGTGTATTCTGCGTCTGTTTCCATTTGATATCTTGTAAGATGTCCAGCACGACGATACTCGCTGCCGCCCATGTAACTTTCAAGATAGAATTTCCAAATAGGATAATAAGCATCATAGACTTTGTTGCCACTGATCACAGCGGCTATTTCTTGTTGTAGTGTTTCAATGGCGTTCATAAGTTAGTCCTTGATAGTTGATGTCCAAATCTCTGAGGTTGTTGTAGTGCGGGATCTCGATCTCTACGCATTGGGAATATGTAATCAATCATATAGCCCAACGCATCCATCATATGATCGTAGCCTGATTCTTTGTCAGGTTGACTTGTACCTTCTTTGTAACTATGTCTTTCTAAACCTTCTATTGTGTATTTACACTGGGGTTTAATAAACAAGCGTCTAATACCTGTAGAATCGCACAATCTTGAATTAACAGCATTGATACGATCTCTCACAGGCGTGTGTGTTCTTGGGGCTTTTACGACCCATCCTGCGTTTTGTAAGATTGTAATATCCGTGGCACCACCTGCTGAACTTTTACGTTGGTGTCCTGCTGGGTCAGGGTAGCACATAACCTTGCTCTTTGGATATCTCTGACGTATTTCTTCCACGATTTCTTGGGTATTAGAAGAATACAAACGTATTTCGTCGATGACACAGATAACATCTCCTCGCCTCACGGCAATAACCGCTGACATAGGATCTATGTTAAAGTCCATGCCTACTAAAATCATGTCGAGGTCTCCAGGTTCAAGAGCACCATCAATGACATTGGTAGCACGATCAAAAGCATAGTAGATCCTGCCAGCATAGGTTTCAAAGGTTGCCAAGTATTCTTGGCGAAATGTTCGTTCATCGAGATCGCGGCGTGCTGATTCTATTTCTTCAGGCTTAACATTGCCGCCATCTACAGTAGTGTATTGAAAACTCTGCCAATCTTCATTGGCTAACGAATTTTGATATAGTTCATAACTCCAATTACCGATGCCTTTGGGTGTACCAATAAAAAGAGCACGACCCTGCTTGTCAGAGAGAGTAGGGCGTAGAGTTTCATACCAAGCGTCAGGATCAATATCAGCAAACTCATCAAGCACAATAAAATCAAGCCCAACACCGCGTAGACTATCATAATTGTCAGCGCCTTTAAGAGCAATAGTACTCCCGTTAACCAGCCGTATGGTGAGTTCTGTTTCATTGTGTTTTTCAATCCAGTTCAATGACTGTAATTTTGCTTTTAATTTCTTCCAAACAATCTGTTTAGCCATCTTGTAAGAAGGTGCCACATACCATACATCTCTATTGGGCACACGACTGTGATAGCATAATTCTCTAATAGCCAAGTGTGTCTTACCAAAACGTCTACCAGCCACTACTACACGAAAACGTGAAGCAGAGTCTGTGATAGTTTGTTGTGCTAAACTTAATGGCATTAACTACCCCAACCCTTATAGATTGCCAATAAGATAATACCAACCATTAACAAACACACAGTGGGAAACCAAATCATTCGTCGTCTGTCCAAGGTAATGGCTTGCGATCGTCTGTGCTTTGAGGCTGATCCTGATAGCCCAAAATATTTTTCGCTAAAAATATCAGCACAGCGGCATTACCACTGTGTGCTGTGCGTAGCATTGCTCTACGCAGACTAATCTTAAGTTCTTCTCTGCCTTTTATAAGATTATCCGCAAAGTTATAGCGTAGAGTGTCTTCTTTGATGCCATAAAAGTTGGCAATGTCTCTGTCTGAACAGCCCAGTTCTGCTAATTCTTGAACTTTATCTGGTGGCACTACAGTCTTGTCACGACCCACAGGTAAACCCGTGATTGTACCTTCTACCAATTCTTTGGGTTTAGGTCCTGTCTTTAGGGGCTGTAATGTAGCCTCAGCCTCTACAATTTTTCCTATAGAGGTGGCAGCGTCTTGGTTATCTATGTCCATACATTATTTATTGGACATAGAAAAAAGCCCCTTATTATTGGGGCTTTACAGTTTATTTGATGTAAAAATATCTGTCAGGTTGTGAGTTTATTCTATATCTTACGGCAGTAGATGTTATTTTATAAAATTCTGCTGCTTCATTGACATTGGTAAAAATACCATCGGGTGTTTGAACAGATTTAGCACCAAGTTCTTGTTTAACATCTCCTAACCATTTAAATCCTAAAGGCTTTAACCCTTTGAATTTTACACCCTTTGCTTCAAGATGAGGTTTAAACCATTCTTTGACGTTTTGTCCTTTGATAAAATTTTTGATACTTCCAGTGGCAACTCCGTAGAAATCTGCGGCATCCTTTAATTTATTGAAAACGCCTGATGGTGTTTGAATCTGGCGACTACGTCCAGACTCTCTGCCTGTTAATGACTTACGCATTTTTTCAATAGATTCTTGTTTTGGTTTTCTTCCCAGTCTGGCTTCACTTATTTTTTTATTTCCATCTATAGGTTTAATTTGTCCTTTTAACTTTTCAGATAATTTTTTCTTACTTTCTTTACTTTGTTTTTTACCTAACATACCACGAGGATTTACATAATCAGGACTGTTTACGTGTTCTTGACAACCTTTTTTATGTGCTTGTTGCCATTGCTGAGATTTTACTTTGTCTTTTTGAAAATTAGGATTGGCTTGATAAAAATCTTTTATAGATTCAGACAGTTTTTTTACATATTCAGGATCTTGAAGTCTTTGATTATTCTTTTCATACCAACCGGATTGATTTCTTTTAGCAATGGCTGTTTGACGTATCATTGCGGTATTATCAGGTAGTTCAACTCCGTCAAATACTTGATCTAACAATTTAGGATTAATTTTAGACATGTTAAACTTTTCTTAAGAACGTAGTGGACCAAATTTCTTCTGCGTTAGCAGGATCATTAATCATATATTCAGCCATTTCTTCCACAGTTCTATAACTGGTGTTACGCATTGTTTCCCATTTAGTCCACATCCAATCAGCCAGTTGAGTCTTTTGTTCATCAGTTAAGTGATAATTCGAAAATGGTTGACTTTTAGTAAGAACATGCGCTAACCATCCCCAAGATACTTTCCATTCAAAATCTAATCTTTTGTATTTTACACGATCCACAATGGCTTCTACAGCACCATAGACTTTGGGACCAAACTGTTTTTTATCTTCACAGTTACGATTACAAATAATATAAAATCTAACTTGATCCATGGGGATTTGTATGCCTACACTACCTGGCACAGTGAATGCGTCAATGGCTTCTACTAAATCTCTGCGTCCAGATTTTTCATATTGATTACGCTGAGTTGTAAAGTTAATTTCCTGTGCGTAGAAAGGATCATCTTTAGCCATGGCAAATTTAAATTTGTTAGCAGTTTGATAATCACGAAATACCACATCATCAGCATCATCTAACAGAACAACAAGTTCATCTGAAGGACCAAGTTTGTTAACTGAATAGGCTAATTTAAGCGCCATTGCGCTGTCACTGGCTCCTGCGCCAAATTGAATATAATTTACATTAGCCTGCTGAATTTCATCCATTGTAGAATAACTTTTACCAATACCTGGAGGTCCACTGATAATAGTATGTCGCTTACTTTGAACTTTGCTGGGTGTAATGCCCAACATTGTGCGAATATGATTACGCAACATCAGGTCCTGATTTGCGCCTTCAGACATGTAATTTTTTTGGGTAGTTGTAAATGCCATTTTACACCTGTCAGTGTGTTGTTGATAAGCAGTTAGTATAACTGACAAACCAAATTGGGTCAATCTTTTTGGTTATTCTTAATTGTGTCAAGTTCTCGTTGTAATCGTTGTAATTCTTTGCGAGTACGCATCAACAAGTCTACCAGATTGTTGTGCTGTTGTAGCAGTTCACTCAGCAGTTTGTCTAAATGATTGTGACTGCGAGCCAACTCCTGTGTGTTGTTAAATGAAGTTTGACTCAGTCTCTGACATTGTACCAATGCGTCTAACGGATCAAAGTCATGAAATTTGCTCATATTAGAATCCTATTTGAAAGCGGATCTGATGACACCCTTCAAATGCCTGACCCATAACATTAGATATGTTTTGTATAGAATCCATTTGCTTGTTGCTGAGATCTCGCTGTGAACCAAATACCAAATTGTTCACCGTGCCGCCAACAAAACTTTGTGGGCTGTTAGGACCATGTTGTCCTCGAGGTAGTGTCTGTGTTCTTTTAGTCCACCAATGTTTGACAAAATATTCTGCGTCTTCATCTCTACGTTGTTGAATTTCTGATCCATGTGCTAACCAGCGGATTAATTCTGTTTGTAGCCATGCCATGTCTTCTGGATCAATTTCTCTATACTCAGTTTTTGCCTGAGTAGTTTTAGGCATGTATTTGATTGTTTTAAATTCGTTTGCCATTTTGTAGTCTTCCTTCGCCAAGTTTTCTTTTAGGTTTTCCTGATTGTAGTTGACAGTTTCTTTTTAGATGTGTTCTACGCAGTTCTATATAACAGTTGTCCTTGTTCCATGGCTGACTGCTGTCTCGGCGTGTCATTAGTAAGTCATCACTGCCCCTACCGCGCTGATACCATGAACCGTCTTGATTCCATAAGAACTCATACTGTTCAAAAGTCAATTCCCAACTTTCCTTGCGGAAATTAGCCTGTGCCTTGGCTTTGAGCCAACAAATATATTGTTCGTGACGTAAAGGATCAGGGCCGGAAATCCAAACATGAGGACGTGGTCCTAACCTTTTGCCTTTGTTTTTATAAGTTGCGGGCCTTGGCTTGTAGGGCACTTTGCGTTCAGGATAATTTTCTCTTGCTGCCATATGTATTATTTATTGTAATTGGCAAAATAGTGTTATTTACGGATATATCCTATAGGCTCACCTCGGGTAGAATAAATCACAGTTCTACCTGAACTGGCTCCACACCATGAAGGTGCTTGATAGCCTGGAGCACGACCCAGTTCTGCTCTTGTTTGACAGGGATCATTTCTATCATACATTGAGGCTATCGTCGAGCAGGCTGACATCATCAGCGACATCATCACTATCACTATCACTTTCATAAACTGTGATTCCTTTTTGATTTTTAGTAGTTTTAATACCCATAGCAGCCAATTGATTAGCCATCATTTGTTCATCTGTAAATCTATCGGACATGCCTTCTGGAGTGACATCCAATATTGTCATTGTGGGATTCATTAACAGTAAATTCTTAACCTGCGAGAGAGCCACAAAGTCATGCCATTGTATGTCTGAACTTACTGGCAATTGAAGAGTGTGCTCACTCATAATGCCTTCACTGTTTATCAATGTTATAATATATTTCATAGTGTTAGTATAAATGCTTTTGACATGAAAGTCAATTACTTTGGTTGGTATGCCAAAAGCCAAAATGTTACTCGTTCATCTGGGCCTTGTATTTTTATGCCTACTTGTACCATTTGGCTGTTAAAGTCGTAGGCTCCCGTTAATAAAGTCAATGAGCAATCAAGTTCTATTGCTCGTTGAACAGCACTTTCACCTATGAGGTGTTTTATCATTTCGTCTTTTTGATTGTCAAATGTACTGAGTAAATCAAAAGGCAAATATCGAGCATAAAAGATGTGTGTCATTTTTGTTTCTCCTTAAAGGACTAACCAGTTAGTCCTAATCACTGCGTTCTGTTTTCACTTCACTGCGTTCTGTTCAAACTTCACTTGTGATTTGTTTTTCTTTCAAACTTATCTTATAAGAATTATTAAGAACTTTCTGTAGATTGTTTAGTCAGACGGAACCTCTTTTATGGTTCCGTCCTCTTTCTGTGAGTTATCTCAGCCAAGACATGTTGGAAGTAGGTCTTTATTCACTGTATGCTAATGGACTCTGTGCTTTTCCATTCCTACCACGACATCAACTAAAGTATAGGTTATACTGTAGTCTACCCCACGCCTCGTTCCTTGTGCTGTGGGTTTTTATAGCCAGTGTTTTCGTATGCTAACATTCATACTATATCAATGCGTTGGTTATCTTTGTTTTCAACCTCTGACCCACTTCCATTTCTCAGGATAGTCGTTTCCACGACGGGGGTGCCTCAATATGTTACGTGTCCAGGTTTTAGTTGCCTGGTTTTTCCACAGCGGTATTACAAACTGGCCCGCCAACCTTTAGTGTTAGATAATTTTTTGCCTGAGGATTGTAGCCATTGTTTGATGAGTTTGTCTTGTGCCTGAGTTTGTTTTTGGTGATACCAATAGCCCTCTGCGTCTTTGACGGAGGTGCCCTTTTTGGTATTAGCGTATGCCTTGTTTTTATAATTTGCCATATAAGTGCCTGTCTTACACTATTATTTATTAAATCGCAGAAAAAGTCAATAGAAAATGAAGCCAAAACAAAGCCCTCATTGCGAGGGCTTTGCCAACCACGTGGGTTGAGGGAATATCGATGTTAGGTTTGGCAACGGAGATGTGTAAAGATGACAGGCCTCACACGGTTTCATCAACGGCAATCGATGAAAGAACAAAAACCCCCTAACACCTATCCAGGCAAGTATGGCAAACTCTCCTGGACGTAATTATTTATTTCTTATGCTGTAATAGCGGTGAAAAAAGACATTTACAATGTTATTTGGTATGGAGAACTCACCTGTTTCTGGATGCTGATTCATTTTACAATGACTACAACTTACACGCCAATGATTTTGAGGAAAAGAAGACAGTTTACGCTGTACACTTCTATCAGATACAGACTCTTTGCCGCAGTCTTCACAGTCTTTGACAATGGGATACATCCTAACAATTTCATATGTTAGAGTGGGGTTGTTGTCTTTGCTTACGATAAATTCTTTGCCATTGCGCCAAACAGGTTCTGGATCATCAGGCATTCTAATGGCAGGGCCACCAGGTGTTTTAACCTGTTTGAGTTGTGCTAATTCTTTCAGTTTTTTGACAAATAATTCGTTATCCATACCATACTTATTGGTATGATTTAGACTCCAAATACAAATTTGGCAATGACACCTATGGCACAAACAATGCCAATGGTGTACCAACGCCAATTTTCCAATGCCTTTAATCTCGAATCATGCTCTTTGTGAACAGTTTTTTCTTCTTCTCTGAGACCTTTAACTTCATCAAGAATTAGTTCACGAGTTTTGTGTAAGCAGGCATGAACTTCCTTTATATCTGCCCTAACATCGTCTAACTTGGTGTTAATTGCTTCTACTTTTGTTTCCAATACAGCCACACGGCTGTTTACTGATTCTCTTGTCATAGTTAATCCTTATGCTATTTTAGTAATCAACATTTGTGGAACATTGTTAACAGCAGTATTACCTGTGTTTGGACATTCCCATCTATAGATTCTACTGGCAGTGATAGTGTCAATGTAACTATACCCACCAAACATGCCACTGGTGCCATTTGTTGTGAATGATTTTAACACGGCACTACCAGTTTGATTATACAATCTCCAAGTATTAGGATCTGACATAGTATGAGATGTAATCCATTGAATAAGATAAGTTCCAGCATTGCTGATGGTAAATGTTCCGTTACTGCCCACAGTGACTAAATTATTAGCATCATAGTCTTCTGTAGTCCAGTTGATATACTTTGTGGTGCTAAAAAATGTAGTAGCACCAGTGATTAGAGCATATTGTGCTCCGCCGCCACTTGGTGTAGTCCATGCGGCTGTGCCAGCACTGGATAGTGTCAATACCTGTCCAGTTGTGCCAGTTGCTGATGGAAATGTAGTTCCACCAATAACAGCACTACCTGTAATAGTGGGGGCGGCACTTAACACAGCACTACCAGTACCTGTTACACCAGTAAATTCTGTGTAACCATAGGTCCAGTTGGCTGGTAAGTTACCTCCGTTGTTGTTAACCCAGAAACGTGCTGCCATACCTGTGGGTACTGTGGCAATGGCAGCAGCGGCTGATGTGTTTACTGTTACAGTGGTACCGCTGGTATTGTAGATAACAAACCCGTGTCCAAGGTTCATTGAGGTAGCCGCTGGCATAGTTACTACTACGTTGGTTCCACCATAGACGTGTTGAATATAAGTGCTGGCAGTAGTCAATGATGTATTGACGTTGATACCAGTGTAACTACTGTTTAACGTATTCCAAATGCCAATTGCTGATGTAGCACCAGTACCGCCATTGGCTACTGGTAGTGTGCCTGTGACAGCAGAAGCAAGATTTAACTGACTCCAACTTGCTTGGTTGCTACCGTTTGTGGTTAAAGCATAGCCGTTGGTTCCGCCTGTGACGGGCCAGTTAATGCCATCAAGCACCACAATGCCAGTGCCGTTAGGAGTTATACTAATGTTTCCATTTACACCCTGATTAATTACAATGCTACCTGAGTTGGTACCATTGTTAGTGTTCAATGTCAAGTTGCCAGTGCCATTGGTTGTTAATGTATAAGCAGAGTTAGTAGCACCAAAAGCAGCAACACCTCCACCTATTGTAACAGCATTGTTAGTAGTGGTAAATCCATCTGTAGAATACTGAAAGGTAAAATTAGGGTTAGTTCCTGTGCCTTGATAGCGTCCGATTAATCTACCAAAGTTTCTGTTGGTATTAGTATTGTCGCGTACTGAAAAACCTACAACCGCAGGCTCATCAGTCATTGACGCCAAGGCAATGTCTGTTCTATGTTTTTGTGCGTTGAGGCTGACGTTGGCTATACTGTTGCTGGCAATGGCAGTATGTCGTCCAGTGATAGGACTTGAACCTGCTGTTGAAGTAATTGTGCCAACATGTAAACCTGTTACTGAAACTACTCCAGTGCCGTTCGGTGCTATGGTAATATTACCGTTGGCACCATTGGTAATGGCAATTGATCCAGAACTTGTGCCACTGTTGGTATTAAGTGTTAAATCACCTGTGCCGTTTGTGGTAATAGTTGCGGCAGCGTTAGTGTCACCGACTCTCACAGTATCGGCATTAAGTAGAATATCGCCGGTGCCATCGGGTTGAATGGTAATATTGCCATTGGCTGTGCTGGGAATTATAATACTACCAGCACTTGGGGTTGTACCGTCAGCAGCCAAATGTCCACGTAAAAATAATGATGCCCCAGCAGTGGCTGAGCCAATACTTGATCCTATAAAACGATGTCCTTCTGTGCCATTGCTACCGCTTAATAATTCAATCTGACTAAAGGTAGTTGAACCATCACCTGTTTTGATGTTAACTTTAGATGTGCTGGCTGTAGTGCCAGGTGTTGTCAATGACAATGTAGACGCATCAGAAGTGGCTGTTTGAATTGTCACAGTATTTTCATTGATGTTTACTGTGTCAGTGGTTAAAACTATATCACCTGTACCATTAGGAGCAATAGTGATATTGCCATTAGTATTGGTAGATATGATGCTACTACCATTGATGTTGATGTTGTCAACTTGTAGTTCTGGTACAGAAGTTTTCTTGTTGGTATTCCATGAGTCATCTGCTGACGCATAGGTAATAGTTGCGGCTGTGGTAGGACCTTCTAATGTAATACCTCCACCATCAGCAGCGGCTGCGTTGGCAGCACCTTTGGCTATGGTAATGTTGATGTCATCTACATCCAGTGTGGTTGAGTTTACAGTTGTGGTTGTGCCATCAATTTGTAAATCACCTGAAATAACAACCTTGCCTGTGCCATTAGGCGCCAGTGTAATGTTACCATTACTGGTAGACACAATGCTATTGCCGTTGACATCAAGATTGCCGCCAAGTTGTGGTGTTGTATCTTCTACAACATTGTCAATGCCTCCGCCAGCACCTTCACTGATGCTGACATAGGTGCCATTTGACTTTTTAAAGTGTAGGGTACCATCGGTTATGTTTAAACCAATTTGTCCCTCTACAGTATCACCTGATTGCCAAGTGTAGCCTGTAGTTGTTGTTCGTTTATGTCTGATTGCCATAGAGATATCCTCATTAAATGTATTAGGCAGGGGGCATTTCACCCCCTTTGTTTTTTACTTATTAGAATGTACCGTCGTCAATGTGTTGACTGAACTCTAATGCTGAGGCACCTGAGTTAACTTTGACATAGTAACCACCAGCACCGCTGTAACTTGCTGGAACATCACTTAAACCAGTGAATTGTGTAACACCAGCAGTTTGAGCAGTCCAACTTAAATTGCCACTACCGTCTGTCTTAAGCACATAGTTGGCAGAGCCATCTGCTGTGGGCCAACTTAAACCATCAAGAACAATCTTACCAGTGCCATTTGGTGTAATAGAAATGTTAGCATTAGCACCATCAGCGATTGTGATTGTACCTGAATCTGTGTTAAAGTTAGTGCTTAACACCAAATCCTGTGTGCCCACAGTGGTAACATTTTGTGCGTTTGAATTGGTACCATCACCTAATCCAACAAAATCAGCAGCCACTGTGAGGAATCTTGTGCTATTGGTAAAGTTATTGCCGCTGCCTTCAAAGGCAATTGAGTGCCCACCGTCTGTGGCATATTCACCACCTACACGAGCAAAGAATGCCTGTGTAGCAGTTGAATCGCGCATACTGAATGCCAAAGCAGCCATGTGTCCGTCCATGTTGCTTAATGTATCAGCAGTATAGTTACGCTGTACGCTTAATGCGTTAGAACTTGTGCCAGAACTGGCTGTTCTACGAGCCACAGTCATTGATGTACCGTCTTTGTTAAGAACAATAACACCTGAACCATTTGGAGCAATTACAATGTTGCCGTTGCTGGCAGAAGTAATGTCTTTGCCATTAACATCTAAATTACCACCAAGTTGTGGAGTAGTATCATCAACAACATCCATCAAACCTTGAGTGATTGTAGAAGCAATTACACCATCAGTGATAGTGATACCTGTACCTGCTGAGAAAGCAGCACGATAGTCACTGGTACCTGGACCAGTGTAGGTGATAACACCAGTAGTGTTATTGTAACTTAATGAACCATCACCACCTGAGTCAGTAACTGAAATGGCACTACGAGCATTTGAATCAGCATACTGTGTGATTGTTGTAGCAACTACGCCATTGGTAATTGTAATGCCTGTGCCAGCACTAAAGGCAGCACGGTAATCTGTAGCACCTGGACCTGTGTAGGTAAACACACCAGTGCTGGAGTTGTAACTGAATGAACCATCGCCACCAGCATCTGTAGCACTTACAGCGGCTCTTGCCGCAGAGTCAGTGTACTGTGTGATTGTAGAAGCAACAACACCATCAGTGATTGAAATGCCTGTGCCTGCTGAAAAATGTGCGCGAACTTCACTGGCACTTGGACCTGTATAGGTTAGTACACCAGTTGAGTTGTTGTAACTTAATGATCCATCACCACCACTATCTGTTACAGAGATTGCGGCACGAGCACGAGCATCTGTGTAGTAAAGATTGGTTGAACCTTCTGTGACAGCATCTGTGCTGCCAGGACTTGCGGAGATTTCAACATAGGTTGAACCACTCCAACGATATGTTTTGTTAGTATCTTGAGCCACATAGATGATGCCTGATGCGCCTGTGGCTGGGAAACCAGCAAGGTTAGCATATTCTAATACGTCATCAACATAACTTGGTAACTGTGTTGAAGGAACTTTGCCAGCGCCATCTAATGAGGCATAACCGTTGGCTTGTCCTTTGTTAGCAGTTGATTCTGCGTTGGTAACATCGCCTACGGCAAGAGTAACCGCACCAGTCTTACCAGCCACGGAGGTAACTGTGTTAACCTGTGCTCCTGCTTCAATACCATTGAGTTTGTCAATGTATTTCTTACCAGCGATTGCGCGAACTGTTCCGCCAATCTCACCATAGTATAGTGTACCACCATTGGTTGCGCCCTCTACATAGGCTAACTGTCCTGATTCTAACAGGGCTGGTGCTGTATCTCCTGAACTTCTCTTAATTCTAATAGCCATGTGGGCCTCCTTTTAAAAAAATCCGTCATCATTGATTGGATCCCATCCACCGTTGCGGGCTGTGTAGAACGCACCAGTTACGGGTCTATACCAATGTTGACCTGTTGATTGAACATTGGGCTGACTGTCATTGACGATTGTTGGATCTTGCTTGTCAGCCCATCCAAGGGAGCCAGACCCGTCTGTTTTTAATACTTGCCCAGCAGAGCCATCTGTGTTGGGATAGGCAATATTACCTAATTTAACCTTGCCAGTACCATTGGGTTCTATTTTTATGTCGCCATTGGTAACATTGGTTTTAATTTTGTAACCGTTGGTGTTTAATTCACCACCCAGTGTTGGTGCTGGATCGTCTTGTACAGCATCCATGTAGACGCCAAAGCCCAATGAAGCACCATTGACCCATTGTAGTGTACCTGTGCCATTGGTTTGTAGAACATATCCGCTGACACCATCTGCGTTGGGCCAAGCAAGTCCGTCAAGTATGATTTTGCCTGTGCCATTAGGAGTAATAGCAATATTGGCATTGGCACCTTTGTTGATTACAATGCTGCCTGAGTTGGTACCACTGTTGGTGTTTAATGTAAGATTACCATCACCGTAACTGGTAACAGTACCACCATTGCCAAATGTACCAACTTTGGTTGTTTGTGCTTCTAATCTCACAGAACCTGTGCCATCTGGATTGACAGCAATGTCAGCATTGGCTCCTGGATAGATGTAGTAGGCACCTTGATTAGCACCGCCACCTGAAGGACTTACACGAATACCAGCACCTGTGGAACTGGTTATTTCACCATAGAATCCGCCAGTGTCACCAATAACAACCTGTTGTCCTAAAACTTGTAAATTACCAGTGCCGTTAGGTTCAATGACAACATTGCCATTGACTGTGCTGGTTGTTATTTTACGATTCTGTACATCAAGATCGCCACCAAGTTGTGGTGTTGTATCTTGAACAACGTCTGTGATTATTGTGGCCCAAGTAGTATTGTAGTTGGTGCCATCAACTTTGACTAAAGCCTGTCCTGCTGTGCCGCCTGCGGCTACACCTGGACCAGTGGCACCAGTAGCGCCTGTGGCACCTGTAGCGCCAGTGGCACCTGTGGCACCTTGTGGTCCTGCGGGTCCTGCGGGTCCTGTATCACCCGTAGCACCTTTGGCTTGTCCAGCATTGATAGTGGTGCCGTCGCTTTTTGTCAGTATAAGATTACCACTACCGTCAATCACAGCATTGGTAACATCAACGCCATCTAACTGAATAGCATCATAACTGATAGTGATTGGATAGTTTGTGGTGCTTACTGTGACCTCATTGGCGGCTGGAGGCGTTACGGTTATACCGTTGAGCACTTCTTCTATTGTTATGGTGTAGGACATATTAGGCTCCTACTGTCAATGCGGTATATCCCACGGCTAAAGTTGGATCGCCTATAGTAACATCTGGTTCCCAGCAGTTAACCAAAGCCCAACGATGGCTGTTGATCTGTACTGGTGTAGATGTGTCTGTCCAAGTTAAGGAAAATACTGTTATAGGTACATTTTTACGAGCATCTGGAATAATTGGTCCAGTGTACATGCCTGCGGGGAAATGAACTTTAACCGTACCATTGGCAGCAACCACAATGCTGGGTGCTGTGGCACCTCCTACTTCAACTTTGGCAAATGAACCTACCACAGTTGAGTTGGCAAAGTTGGGTTTGTTGGTATTACGGTTAAAGGCAATTTCGTCTATGACCAGCGTTTGATAGTCTGCTGCGAAAGTCCAACCTGTTAGGTTTATTGGATCTCCAGCATCATCTTTAAATGTGTAGACGAGTGTTTTTTGATTTGAAGGGAATATGTTCTCTACTTGAACACTATCTGGCCCTCCAATGTATTGTTGGAAGTTAAGTACGCCTGGCATGTCTGCTCCTAAAGGATAAAATCATTGTGCTATGGCCCAATGAAGTTGCTTAATGTTATTTAATGGTTTTGACCTAAATTAGGTTCATAATCACCATTTTCCTTCAGGACAAGAAGAACTTTGTATTCTTGTCTTGAAAGCCATAAAACAACCACAAAGAACACATCTCTGAAAAGTGGGTAAGAAGTTCTTACATTGCTTACAAATAGCAATTCTCTGTTCAGGTGTTGTGTTCATTAGGCTAAACTTACGGATAGGTTACCAGATGTTACTTGGAAGGTATCGCCTGTTTCAATAGTTTTTGGTGTAGTTACCGCACCCCAAAATAGAACGTTACCTGTGGTTGCCGCATCCATGATAGCAATGTGTGTAACAGTACCCCAATTGGCTGTGGCAATATCAAAAGTAACAGTCTGAGTGTTTGTGGTAACACCGCCAGATGCCGCACCAAATGCGCCACTGGTACCGTTGACGTTGATATTTTTACGAGCATAACTACCACCTGAAATTTCATCAGTTAGTGTTCCTGCTTCTAAATTAGTTGCCGCATTGCCTGATGTGTTTTTAAACAATGCTAACCAAAGTCCTGTTGGTTGTGTGTACGAACTATTTCTTAACACATGATCCAGAACTTTATTTTCTAAATAATTACTTGCTGCTGACATTATAGTCTCCTTAAATTATGCTTGAAATCTATTTATAGCGGGCATTTTTACCTGTTAGAAATAGCCGTATACAGTAGTCGTAGCGGATCCTGTAATCAATCCTTTTGGTGCTACTGTGTTAAAGGCGGTGATAATTTGTATTGGTGATCCGCCTAAAGAACTTGATGATGCCACAGTGGTTGTAGTTGCCACAGTGATAGTACTGGGGTTGCCTTTGGTAACAGTCAATGTTAATGGAACTGTAACAGTGGCTTCTCCTGCCAGTGGTTTTGGTAACATGGCATATTGCCTTACACTCACTGATTTCATTTGATTATCAGTGCCATCAAAAACTCCACACCACACCATTGGTACACTGACATATTCGCAGGTAGTGTCTGCTGGTGGAGGTGGTGGAGGTGTATCATTGTCAAGGACAGTAAAGTTTAACGAGTTGTTTAACTGATTACATGGATCGCTGGCAGATGGATCAAACGTTAAACTGATAGAAGCATTGCCTTGGTAGATAGCATCATCTACAGTGGTAATAGTCAATGTTGCCTGATTGCTGTTTACTGTGACATTACCAGTTAATGGTGTTGTAATTCTTCCACCAGCATTGCTGCTTAACTGATAAGGTATTGAAGTACCATCGCTAATGCCTGTAGTAGTCAAGGTGGCAGTTAAACTTCCACCTTCTGTGACGCTGGTAGCACTGATAGTACAGTTATAGGTATAGGTTAGTTTGTCTAATAATGTCACAGACTTGCTGGCATTACCAATGGTAAACACCAATGTTTCACTTTCACTGGAAGCATCTTGTATAATTGGAATCTGTATTAAACCAACTTTGGTTTTACCAGTAAGTGGAAATGGAGTAATGTCTGCGGCTTGTACACCTGTAATGGTGTAGGAAAATTCATAGGCAGATGTATCCAATAGACAATCACAGTCTGTGCTTACAACTAAAGTTAATGTATTACCTTCACAGATTGACGAAGGTCCAGCAATGCTAACATCTGGTTCTTTTATTTTGCTTAATACAGCATCACGTTTAGCGTCTGTTGCTGTAATGCTTTGTGTGATTTTTCCTGTAAGAGGATTTCTTGACAGAGCATAGTTTAGCAGTCCTGTGGCAGCAGTAGTTAACAACAGTCTTTCTAAATCAACACCCGCTGCTTGATCGTCTATGTTCTGTAGTGTATCGTTGGTAATTTTAGGAAGAATACCTGTTTTCTTTGTTCTTTCACTACGAATCAATCCAGACGAGTTATAGACATTGGCATCATATTCTAATGCTGTAATCTGTAGTTCTATGTTGCCGTCATCACTGTCAATTTCACTTAATTTTATAACTCTAAAAACTTTTGAACTAAAACCATAGGCTGAGGCTGTGACATCAATGAGATCACCCGCTCTAACACCCAACGCACTATAATCAGTTCTAAAATCTATAACTTTGTCAACTCTACTTTGTTTTAGTTCAACAGCAGCAATATATTGTGCCTGAACTGGATCATTAACAATGTTAAGTTGTATGTTCAGCGTGTTGTCTTCTTCATTTTCGAATCTATCTGCTTCAGGAATTGCCAAATCAATATAGTCAATCTGATCTCTTAAATCTTTGTGTGGAAACTCCACAGTGACTTTGTTGTAACTTTCATTGATGCCTGAACCGCTGACATTTATACCGCCTATGATATTAGAATCATTAAAACTTTTAACACTGGCTCCTGCTCTATTAATGATAACACTCCAAAGTCCTGTGCTAACATCGTAGGTAACCCAACAGCCTGATGCTGTGGCTAAAGTGTTTAGGTTGTTTAATACCGTTTGACTGGTATCAACAACCCCATTAATTTCAAAAGCATTTATTGATGGCATGCTGTTTCCTTAAATCTTATAAATCCAGGTTGTACCATAGTCTGAATCAAAGGTGCTATTTGTTCCTAATAGTACATCACTGTTGCTAAATGCTATATAAGCCCAGTCAGAATTGCTTCCTGAAGGTTTATCTAAATGAGACCAAACAACATTTCCAGTTCCTATAGTATAGACAGTATTGTATCTCATCAAATAGATATCGGTCATGTATATGTCATTCTGTCCTGGGATGCTACCAGGATAGTCATTAGGAGGAATAGTGTCAATGGTTCTTACATATGTTCCAGTGCTAATATCATACAAATTCACAGTATTGTATGTTAAATCATCAATGATTCCAATTAGAGTTGAATTAACATTGATTTTTCCTGGGTTAGGATTTACAGAAAGTTTGTACAAATAAGCACCTGTAGAAGCATTGTAAACATAAGTTCCAACATTACCAACTACAACTAATTTGCCACCGCCAACAAATACAGCACTACCAAATCTTGTAGTTCCAACTGTTGCGTATTCAGGAGGTCTTAATGTATATGCGAAACTACCATTTACGGCAAACACATGAACAGAACCAGCATCAGTATAACCATTATAATCTTCTAACTGATTACCAACAAACACCTGACTACCATCAAATGCCATTACTGTACCAAATGAAGTAGTTCCTACATTTGAAGGATTGCTACAGGTTCCTACCAATGCTCCTGTAGATGCGTTGAATACATAGACCTTACCTACATTTAAAATAGTAGGAGACACATCTTCTGCTGGAGCACCAACAACCAAATAGGTATCATTGGCTCTTATACATCTACCAAATATATCTAAACTTGCTCCATATGGATTAGGATTGTTTATAGTTCTTGTCAATGCTCTTGTAGATTTATTGTAAACATAGACAGCATTGTCTGTTTCATTGGCAATAAAATAACTGGTATTATTCATAGCCAATGGGTCTGACCCATTGGCTTGTCTTGTTATGCTTAACAGTCTTGGAGCAAGTGTCAATGTAGCACTTGAACTTAAAGGAACAGCACTGGTTCGTAGTCGTGGCGTTCCAGGATGTGTCAAAGCAGCAGCCGCTGCGAACGCTGCCTGAGTATCTGTTTTCTTAACTGGGTTAGAAGTGAAAGAAGCCACAGAATTTAAACTTGGGCTTGGACCAAACACCGCATTGGAAATTGTTTCTACATTGGCATAGACATTAAATCTAATAGCAATATCACCTTGTGCTGTTACTATAGCATAAGACTGTAGGCTTGCCTGTAGAGACTTGATATGTGTACCATTAACATTAATGGTAGACTGTGCTTGTATATCAGCACTATTGGTTGTAATACCTGTAAGAGTAGCACTGAGAGAACTTACGGCACTAACATTGGCAATGACACCTACCAATACAACTACATACCATTCTTTGGTTTTACTTGGATCATAATGAATAGATGGATAGTAGATAAAGTCATTGTCCCAGGTAGGTCCAATAACAATAGATGGATTCTTTACCAAATCCCATTGTGCTTTTGAACTTATACCACTCATTCTATACACACCAACAGAAGGATTACTCACAGCACATCCTGGAGGAGTCACGGGCCAAGATACTGAAGCACCTGGTACAAAACTAACATCTATCTCATAGTAGACATTCATTAGTTCAGGTTTGATAATTTCTGTGATTTCAATACCTGCGGGCACAAGGTGTGCCTGTCCTACCGCTGTGGTAGTAAATTGATCGATAGGAATTATTCTATCAAAGATAACAGCGGCATTTCTATCGTCGGTATAGGATAGAGGAGTTTGACTGTAGCCATTTAATTCGCTTAAACTATTCATGATACAAAAATCTCCTCTGGCGGAATACCTGCGCCATAGCGTGTGTTAGTCATGTAATCATAGATTACATCACCTGGCTGTTTCATTGTGTTTCTTAAATGAAATGTAAACTCACCTAAATCTGTTATGTCATTGGTTTTATTATATTCAACACTGACGATGGCAAATACTAAATCATTCATTAGGTGATTGCTGGTCCATTCAGGGAACAGTACATTGGCTGTAGAAGTATTTCCGTTAGTATAACCAGTAAATTTAACTGGATAGTTGCTGCCGCCACTGAAAGGATAAACTTTAATCAATCCGTCGGGTTTGGTAGTAGCGTTGCCATCTTCGTCACTGAAGTTTGCCACTGTGTATCCATCTAATTGAAATCCTACCTGTAGTTGATTTCTGTAAACGCCTTCAAAACTAATAACACTTTGAGTGGATGTGCTAAAAATTGTACCAGTCTTTTCACTTAATACCAAACAATACCACATGGTTTTGTTGTCTTCACTTAATCTGGCATCTACAATTTTACCACCAATGTAAGCATCTCCATAGACTATGGGAATGGTAGTGTCGGTGCTGGGATTGATTTGTAATCTATTGCCTTTGTCAACTTCTTGATTGTTGCCCTTGTTGACACTTTTGGTAACTTGATTAAGAACAAATCCCGTGAGTGCTGTTCTTGCCAAGGTGCTGCCTAAACTATTGCCACCTAAAAACTTAAGAGCACTTGATCCAAAATCTACAATATCATCTATAAAACTCATTTAGGTACTCCAAAGTCAAATGTGGCATTTTCTAATGTAGGCACTCTGTCCATAGACAAGTCAGTTGAATAAAATCTTTTTTGACTTGCTGGATTGGTTTTTCTACCTGATATCTTATTTTCTAATAAGTCAACTGAACTGTTACAGATCAGTGTAATGGTGTTGCTGGCTGTTCTTGAATCTATGTCAAACTCTTCTTGTAGGCTGTAGTTGTTGACAAAGCCTCTATATCTAACCGCTGGATTGCCTGCTATAGATAAAATTGCCTGTGTAATAGGATCAAAGATTGCTCTATAGATAGTGACACTACAGCCTTTTATTCTGCTATTGACAATTTCATAGATGCTGTTGTTAGGAATGCCTGCCAATGTGATAGAAAGTTCACCTGAACTTGTTCTTAACTCACTGGCTGTTTCTGTAATGCTCATTAATGACCCTACACCTGAATAAACTTCACCGTTGAGTGTGTAGGGATTTTTGAGGTCGCTGAATCTCAGTGTCACGGCTACAGGTGTGTCACCTGGACTAACCTTGTATTGTTCTATGACAATCTTGACAAACAGATTGCTTTGTATTGAAGTGTATGCGCTTAAATCCATTAGACAACCTCTACAAAAACAAAAGGTCCACTCCAACTTACTTGATTACGGGCAAATATAGTCCACTCTGGAAATTCCAAACATTTTACTGTGTAGGTTTCATCCAATGCTGGGGCTACATTGCCATAGTACCAAGGAAATTTAGCGTAGGGTATTGTGATGGTAGTTGAATTGATTCTATCTAATGATTCTGCCAACTCAATGTCGCTTTTAATCATGGTCCAAGGAATACCATCAGGAAGTTTTACTTGAAACTTTTTAGGCGGAACACCTCTGCTCACTGATCTCATAGTTCCGTCTCGGGCTTGAGTAATTGCTACAGTTTTCTTTCTGTCAATGCTTAATGTTTCAGCATTGTTTATAATCCATTGAAAACTCATTGTTATCTCCTTGATGGTGTCATTTTAGCACCCTGTTGTGCCACAGCGTGAATAAATCCAGGATCTCTGGCTATCATTGACTTAAACGAAGCGGCATCAACAGCATTGATATTGTAAGTAACCATCTGTGTTCCAGCCATAGGTGTCACAGTTGCTGGACCTGAAACTAATTCAGGACCTCTTTCGCCTACAACACCAAACTGTCCTGCTGGAATCATACCACCATTGGCAAAGAATCCAGCAAAGAGATCTCCTAAATTAAATCCGCCTCCCCCGCCTCCACTACCAAAGGTAAAGAGTTTTCCAATCAACTGTCTTACTTGACTACGCAATAGTTCTTCAGCAAGGCTGGCAACAAAAGATTTCCATTCAAGTTTACCAGTCTTGGCAAAGTTAACAAAAGCATCTTCCATGCTCTGTGTGGCTCTTTGGAAGATTCTCTGTGCTGCCTGAGCGGCATTTGTGGCATTGTCAACATATTCTTGAAGTGATTCTTTCCATCCATAACTCCAGGATCTTGATAGGTCTCTTGTGGCTAATAGTTTTTGTCCTAATTCTTCACTACCTTGTATAGCCACAGCATAATATTGCTCTTCCAGTCTCTTTCTTTCTTCAGCGTTTAACTTTTGATTTCTGCCTATTTCTAAAGCATCAACTTCTGCTTTGGCTTTGGCTCTGGCAGCAGCCTCTAAATCATAGAGTATTCTCTGCTGTGGTGATAAGAATAACTTGTTGTAGTCATCTGTGGCTTTGTTTAGTTCTTCTTGTAGACGCTGTTGATTAGTCAAACCAAACTGATTGAAACGACGCTGTTCTTCACTGGCAACAAGTGCGTCAATGGCTGACTTTTGTTCAGTGATTTTCTGTGTCATTGCCGCATAGATTTGATCTATACGCTGTTGACTTAACTTTTGTCCACGTGGTAGTTCTGCTTCTTCTGCTTTGATAGCAGCCTGAGCATTTTCTCTAATCTTGCTGGTGATTTCTTCATACCTGGCTTGTATGTCAGGTAGAATATTTTTTCTTGTTTGATCTCTAATGCCTTGAATAGATTTTTCAGCATCTTCTTGTGCTGTAATAGCATAGAGTTTTAACTTGTCTGCTTGTAGATCTATTTCTCTGGCTTTGAGTTTTTCTTCAACTCTGGCTTTGTCTAATGACAATGACTGTTCTAATCTCTTGATAGTAGCATCATAGGCTGCTATAACTTCAGGTGATGTTTCTGATAGATTTAGTTTGTCACGCTCTTCTTTTAGTTTTGTAATGGCTTCACGATTTTTTTCTTCAATGTCTGCCTGTGCTCGTCTAATGTCGTTGGCTAATTTGCCCTGTCCTATGGACTGTCTTTCAATGTCTATTGCCGCCAGTTGTTTATTGATGTTTCTGTCGTATTCAGTGCCTATCTGTTTAATAGTATTAACTTGGTTTCTCAGTGCTGTGGTATCAACAGGTACTCTTGCGTCTCCTGGACGATTGGCCTGAGGTGCTGCTGCTGGTGGTTTGGCAGCGTCTCTTCTTGCCTTGGCTGCTCTTTCAAATTCTTCTCTGCTCTTTTTAGCGTTCTCCACCATCTTCAATAAAGGTGTTCCAAGTCCAATAGGATCTTTGATACCAAATATTTTACCAATTAAGTCTGTGGGAAGATTCAGCAGTTGTCCAGCAAAAGCACCTAACGCTTCAATGCCACGAGCGCAGGCATTGGCAACTCTATCACCAAAGTCATCAAACAGCAATGAACTTGCTGATATTGCTGTGCTTATGGCAGCAATAAGAGTAACAACGCCTCTTAAGGCAGTCATGTGTGGACCTGCTGCTCTAAATATACCTGAGCCTGCGGCAACACCTGCTAACTTGGCAACGGCTTCAATGCCTCTGCCCATAGTTCCAAGAATCCTTACTAAACCTGCGGCTGCGCCCACAGCAAATGTTGTGGCTAACACTATGCCTAATACTTTGACTAAATCTGTGATGCTGGTAATAGCACCTTCACTTTCTCTGAGACTCTTGGCTAATTCGTTGATTTTTACAATGGCTGGTTCAAAGGCTTCAAGGAAGATTAGTTTTAGTTCTTTAATGGCTTTGTCAAAATTGCCCTGTAGTTCTGCGGCTCTGCGAATTGATTCAGCATACTTGTCACCGCTGCCAGCAGCAGCAACTAAACTTTCAGCAAGTTGTCTTGGGTCAGCACCTCTACCTGCTTTGCCAAACATGTCCTGTGCGGCAGCGGCTCTTGCTGAACTACTTTCTAATGCTGCCATTCCCTTGGCAGTTTTGTCTAACAGTTCGTTGGTGTTGGGATTGCCTAAATCTTCTAATGAGATGCCAAGGTTTCTAAACTGTGCCTGTGCCTTTAAACTACCTGCTCGTGCTTCTTCTAATTTATTGTTAAAGGTAGTTAATGCCATGTCTACAGCATCGCCTCTACCTCCTGCTTCTTCTAAAGCATCACCAAACTCTTTAATTTTAGCAATAGAAATATCTGTGGCAGCAGACAAATCAGCAATCTGATCTGCTAACTGTAGACTTAATCTACTAAAGGCAGCAAATCCAACTCCCAACAGAGCAGTTCGCAGTCTACCAAATCTATCAGTGACTGTGTCAAGTTTGTTTTGTAGTTTGTCTAAATTGTTAAGTCCATTTACGACTATGTCAACTTCCGCTCTTGTTGTGGCTACCATGATTATTTCCTAAAGTTCTTTTCTACATATGACTTAAACCATTTTTCAAAAGGTTTAATCATACCTTCTGGAGCCTGCTTGCTATGCCCCTCGTCTAATCTCATTGAATAAGCATAGTCGCCCACTACCTTTTGTCCTTCTAACTTGGTGTTCCTGCGAGCATTGCCTGATTTAACGGGTGTCAGACTTTTAAATTTCATCAGTGATTCTTGGGGAAGTGTTTTTGCTTCCTCTTTTAAATCTTTAACGAGTCCTGTTAAAGGTTTGTTGTCAAACTTTACAGTCATTATTCGCTCCTTACTCGTTTAATCATTGCTAACATTTCTTGTTCTGTGGGCATCTTTGAAGCAGGCACTTTACCTTCTGCTTTGTCTGCTTGATATCTGGCCCATTTGGTACTAATATCAAGCACATAGAAATCAAAAGTAGTGCCTCTCTCTAATGCCTCACTGGGTAAGCAATGATAGCGATGAGCAAGATTATCCAAACTGAGTATCATCATAGTTTCTACGTTGTCCCAGTCTGGATCTTCCCCTATCACTTTCCCAATGTTTCAACAATCTTACTGATAACTTTGATAAGAACGTTGGTAGGCAACATGACTTCACTGGTGATAATCTGTTTGCCTTTTTCGTCAAGAATCAATGTTCTTACAATGTCAATCATTTGTGCGCCGTCATTTTCACGGCTGTTTGCCAACTTCATAAACACTTCAAGTGGTTGGCGATCCCAGGTGTGGAATTCCAAGGGTTCACCAAACTCTTTGATGACTTCTTCGTCATCAAGTTTCATTTCTATAAGTTGGGGTTTTGCTGCCAGTTGTGTAAGTTTCATATCTATTAATCTCCTTGTCTTTTAATCAATGTATTAGCAACCGCTAACACGAAACTTAATCTGCTTTGTATTTTGGCAATGTCATCCTTGGCACAGCGTAGTTCATTGCTGGCTTTGGCTAACTCTGCTAACAGACTTTCTAATAACTCTTTATCGGTCTTTGAATCTATAATATTCATCTTTGGATCCTATACTGTATTTACATCATGAGAAAAAAATAGGGGCTAAAATGCCCCTATTCTTTGATCTAAAACAGATTACTCTGTAGCAGAAACTGTGTACTCGCCAGTCACAGTAATTGTGATTGGAGATACCCATACTGGAGCAGCAGCACTTACTGTTGGTGCTAAACCAGTGATGTAGCCAGTGCCCTTGATGAACTTGTCTGAAGCACCGCCTTCCTGAAACTTTAGAACGAAAGTAACTAAAGTCTTGTTACGGCTTAAGCCTAATAGGCCTTGAGCAGCAACAGTATCAGTTTGTACAGATGCCAGAGTAGTTCCAAAGAAACTGTCTGGGTCAACAACAAGGTTCATAGAGATGCTGTTAGTAGAAGTAGTAGCGATCTGTTTCTTCGCTGTACTGTCTAACTGGTCCCAAGTGAACACGTCGTTGGCAGCGTTGATTGTAATGTCCTGTAGAGCAGGCACAGTTAATGGTGTAGCACCAAGGGTAACGTCTGATTCGCTTGAAGCAACGTCTAACTTCAAAACGATCTGACTTGTGGTTCCAGGTGCTGGATTGATATAAGCCATGATATTTTCTTCCTTTTAAGATATGTTGGTAAATCTAAATTCAAATTCTGTTATCATTTTATCTTCTTCATAACGAGTAGTAACATCCACTTCTCTACGGTTTACACCAGTAATGTCTGTGGTTGTTCTGGCACCCTTTATGCTGTTAACCAATGATGAGTAATTTGAAGGCAATTGTTTAGCGTCTGTGCTAAAGTAGGCACGAACTGAAGTTGTTTCAGCAACGATGACAAGTCCATCTAATGTTGATATCAAATTATCATGAGTAATCTGTGCG
>Ga0315902_10002512_pt1 | contig 28479 bp, 20 predicted proteins | sample LakEriMetagenome_9_FD_203523 | JGI IMG/M metagenome (GOLD analysis project Ga0315902, IMG submission 203523) | Freshwater fungal communities from buoy surface, Lake Erie, Ohio, United States - Buoy 12 MA117 | ecosystem: Environmental > Aquatic > Freshwater > Lake > Lake biofilm | place: USA...
ATTAAAATCATCAAATATTTTTGGTTTTCTTAAATCCAATCCCAAAATTATAGTTTTCTTTTCACTAAGTGCAAACACCGTAGCGATGTTTAAAGAACAAAATGTTTTTCCTTCACCACTTACAGAGGAAGTTAACATTAGTGTTTTCGAACCTTCAATGTTATTTTTTTTGTATAAAAACTGTAAAGAGGAACGAATGGCTCTAAACGATTCTGAGAGAGCCGATTTTGGTCTTTCAAAAACTGACAAATTACTGTCAGAATGTTTGATACCAACTATACCGATTAATGGTAATTGGGTTTGTGCAGAAATATCTTCAATGTTTTGAACCGAATTACTGATAAAGAAGATGAAGAAAACCAATATTAACGGAATTATTAATCCCATAAAAAATGCCAAAACATAGTTGACACTGGTTTTAGGGCCTAATAAACCTCTTCCAACATCTTTAGCCGGATCGATGAATTGAATATCAGATAAGTTAGCTGCTTTTACAATTGAAGCTTCACTCCTTTTTTGAAGAAAAGTATTGTATATGTTATCACTCAAATTATACTTTCTGGATAACTTTAACCATTCTTGTTTGTTTTCTGGAAGTTTACTAATTTCTGCTTCAATTTTGGCGATTTTTTGATTGGCCAGATTTAAATCATATTGCAAACTACTTTTATAACTTGCTGCATTTTCAAGCAATACTTTTTTTAAGGATTGTATTTCATTGTCTATTCTTTCATAGGAAAATGAGCCTTTCACTGAATAAGCCAACTCCGACCTTTGAATAGATAGATTTATCAGTTTGGAAACATTAGTATTAATATTAGATTCTTCAATTCCGGCAACTGTTGGAGCAGGTAATTTTGAAAAATCGACACTTCCTATTAAATAATTTTTTAATGTATTTATATAGGCTAACTTTCTTTCTACAATGTCTTTTTCTTTGTCATAATCCATCAATTGATTTTTATAACTAGTTCCGCCTTCCTCAATATCAATTATATTATTATTTTTTCCAAAAACTTTTAATTCATCTCCTGAATTTTTTAGTTGTTCTTCCATTGACCCTAAAGTTTGATCTATGAAATTAATAGTATTTTCAGCAAATTTATTTTTATTATCTAGTTGCCTTTTAATTAAGACATCGACTGTTGTATTAAGAAAATCAACCATCCTGGCTTTATTTGTTCCTTGAACATTTAATCTTAGAATTGATCCAGCCTTTTCATCAATTGTAACCGTAATTCCCATTGAATTTGATACCGTATTGTCAAAAGAATTAAGCCTAACTAATATTTCTTCATTAAAATTATTGGTACTTATGTTTGACAATTCTAATTTCCAATGAAGAAAAGGAAGATTAATATTCTCTCCTACTTTACAGATTTTTGAAAATTCTCTATTTGGAACCTGAATGTTTGATATCTTATTACTATCATATTTAATTACTTCAGCATTATTTGATTGAAAAGGAATTGTTATTCTATAAGTATCATTAGATAACATTTTTACTTTAACAAACTGATTAAATAATTGATTCTGGTTTTTATCTATTTTAATTTTAAATGGAATATTACCATATACATCTTCTAAAAAATATTTAGTTTGTTTAAAATAATCAATATAAAATTGTAATCTATCGACCACTAATTCATTATGAGACCTTGATTTTAGTGAAGTTGAAATCATTTGAACCTTATCTGAAGTTCCGCCCCAATTAAAAACCAAACTAGTCGTTGAAGTAAAAAGAGGATTGTTTTCTTCCTGAACAGCAATTGTAGATTCTATTCCGTAAATTTTTTGTTTTCTAATATTTACCTGATGGGCTATCGAAAAAGAAATAATTAGTCCAGTTACAAACCATTTCCAATAACTAAAAGTTTTAATTAAAAACCCTTTGAAATCAAAACTGCTTTGTTTATCCAAAAAAGTAAAATCTTTAACGTCTAACATGAAAAATGGTGTTAATTTTTAAGTAGAAAAAAAGTTGTAGTTGCCAATGATAATATTGTGACTAAAGCAGTTAGAGATTCAATTCCTGTTTTACCAGTTCCCCATGTTTTTTGTTTCAATGGATTTATCAATATATAATCATTTGGCTGAAGATTAAAACCTGGCGAATTAACTGCATTAACATCTGTCAAATCAATATTGAAAGTTTCATTTCCTTGTGGAAATCTCCTAATTACTTTTACATTTTTTCTGTCACCAGTTATGGTAATATCACCAGAATTTGCAATAGCTTCCATTATATTTACTCTATCTTGATACAAATATTTTGTTCCCGTACTTCCAATTTCTCCATTTATAGTGTATTTAAAACCGGCTAACTTCACAACTACATAAACCCCAGCTTCTTCTTTAAAATATTTCTCTAAAAGTATCTTCTCAATTTTAATTCTAACCTCTTCAACAGTAAATCCTAAAACATTCATTTCTCCAAGTATTGGCATTCTTATATTACCATGATCATCAACAGAATAACCCGTAAAATATGCTGTTTGTTCATTAACAGCTCCATTGCCTTGCACTCCAGTACTATTAAATATATCTACTAATTTTGAATCAATAGCCCTAACATTTATACTTAAAACATCGTTTGTTTGTAGTCGATATGGATTTTGATTTGAAGGAGTTACTACTTGAACAGTAGAAGTTTTTTTATTTTGTAAATAAATCAAATCTTTGCTAGGAATACAGGAAGTAAATAAAATGCTTAACAGTAGCAGTAAATATATTTTATGTTTGTTCATTATTTTTAATAAAAATTAGCAAACAAAGATAGTTTTTCAATTCTAATTACAAAAATGTAGTTTGCTATTATTTTGTTATATATTTTTTAGGGTATTTTCAAAGGGTATGCGGTTCAAAATACTTCTTCCTAAAGTGACCTCATCGGCATATTCTAATTCATCACCAACTGCAATTCCTCTAGCTATAGTTGATGTTTTTATTTCATAATCTTTTATTCTCTTGAAGATATAAAAATTTGTCGTATCACCTTCCATTGTTGAGCTTAGCGCAAAAATTAATTCTTCAATTGCTCCCGATTTTACTTTTTCGACTAAGGAATCAATATTTAATTGGCTAGGACCGATGCCGTCAATTGGAGAAATTTTTCCGCCTAAAACATGATAAATTCCTTTAAACTGATTGGTGTTTTCGATGGCCATAACATCGCGAACATCTTCTACAACGCATATAATTTTATGATTTCTGTTCGAATTATTGCAGATTTCACATACTTCAACATCAGATATGTTATGACAGCAGGCACAAAACTTAATTTCATCGCGCATCGTTGTTAATGCATGTGATAAAAATTGGGTTTGCTCCGAAGGCTGTTTTAACAAATGTAAAACCAATCGCAAAGCCGTTCGCTTACCAATTCCAGGTAATTGCGCCATTTCGTTTACTGCTTTTTCGAGTAATTTTGAAGAAAATTCCATTTGGTAAAAGTAACTAATTTGAAAATTAAACAATTTGAAAATTTGAAAATTTATGCTCAACCATTTTCAAATTTTCAAATCTTTAAATTGAGACATTAATTTTGTATTTTGGCTAACTGAAAAACCAAACCTATGTCACCAACAACCATTCTTATTATCATCGTTATTTATTTTGGATTATTGATTTTGATTTCCAATTTGGTTAGCAAAAAAAGTTCCGATAATGATACGTTTTTCAAAGCCAATAAAAACTCAAAATGGTATTTGGTTGCCTTCGGAATGATAGGAACAGCTTTGTCTGGCGTGACTTTTATTTCGGTTCCGGGCGAAGTTGGAAATCCCGATTTGCAGTTCAAATACTTTCAGTTTGTCCTCGGAAATGCACTTGGCTTTATAATCATTGCTAAAGTCTTGCTCCCACTCTATTACAGGATGAATCTAACTTCAATTTACAGTTATATCGAACAACGTTTGGGTATTGTTAGCTACAAAACGGCCGCAACTATTTTCTTAATTAGCAGAACAATTGGCTCTTCTTTTCGATTGTATTTAGTAGTTATTGTGTTGCAACGTTATGTATTTGATGCGTTTGATGTTCCTTTTGCATTAACAGTTTTGATTTCTTTGGGATTAATCTTCGCGTACACCTATCGTGGCGGATTGAAAACCATTATTATTACGGATACGTTACAAACTTTCTTCCTGGTTTCTTCTGTGTTTTTGACAATAATTTTTGTTTGCCATAGTCTGAATTTTGGTGCAATAGAAGCTTTTGAAGCTGTAAAAAATAGCAATTATTCTAAAGTGTTTTTCTATGAAGATTACCTGAAAGGTAACTTTGTTCTAAAACAAATTCTGGGCGGAATATTCGTAACCATTGCTATGGTTGGACTCGACCAGGATTTAATGCAAAAGAATCTGAGCTGCAAGAATATTGGCGAAGCCCAAAAAAACATGTTTACGTTTACTACAGTTTTTGTAATTATCAATATTTTCTTTTTAAGTGTTGGCGCTTTGTTATACTTGTATGCCGAAAAAAATGGCATTGCTATTCCAATGGTTGATGGCGTGGCAAGAACCGATTATTTGTTTCCCGAAATTGCCTTCAAACATTTGAGTATTATTCCGGCAATCATCTTTTTATTGGGTTTAACCGCTGCTACATTTGCTACAACAGATTCAGCTTTGACAGCTTTAACGACTTCATTTTGTGTAGATTTTCTTGGAATGGACAAAACTGAAAATCAAAAGAAACCTAACATTGTTAGAACACGTCACTTTGTGCACGTTGGTTTTTCGATGCTGATGTTTTTGGTAATAATAATTTTTAATTCACTGAATGATAAGTCAGTCGTAACTATGATTTTTAAAGTAGCGAGTTATACTTATGGACCACTTTTAGGACTTTATGCCTTTGGGTTGTTTATGAAATCGAAAACGGTACACGACAAGTTTGTGCCTTTCATTTGTATACTATCGCCTGCTATTTGCTTTTTAATCAGCAAAAATTCAGCAACACTTTTTGGAGATTATGTAATCGATAACGAGCTAATTATCGTAAACGGATTGATTACGTTTATTGGATTACTTTTGATAAGTAAACCTACTACTGAAAATACCCGATATTAAATGGATTCCTAATTAGCCCTGATTGTAGCGGTATCTTTTACAACTGTCAGGTTTTGAAAACCTGACAGTTGTAAAAATATAGCGAAAAGCAGGAACATGGACAGCAAGTTAGCCCAAACCGTTCGCTTCTAGTACTGATTCGTAGCCAACAAAACCAATGTGCAAGCAACTTCTACTTTAATTCCGTTGCTTTCGAGTAATTGATAAAACTGTGGGTTTTCAGTTCCAGGATTGAAAATTACTCGCTTTGGTTTGGTTTCTATAATGTAGTTATAATAGTCTCTTTGACGCAGCGGATTTAGATATAAAGTCACCGTATCAATATTAGCAAGTGGAATTTGTTTGGTATAAATTTTAACGCCAGAAACTTCGCCTTGATTTTGTCCTATAGCTAAAACAGAATGTCCTTTTTCAACTAGCATTGAGATGGCTTTGTAGGCATATCTATCTGGTTTTGTAGTCGCTCCAAGCACTACTGTTTTTTTGTTTTTCATCATTTAATTTCTTGGTGTCAAAGATAATGCTAACTTTATATTTTGGTAGATTTATTTAACTTCTATTTAATATTTAAAGTAAAACTCCCATTTTACCTTTGCAAAAAAACTATGGAACTTTTTATTTTTCTATTTGCAGCGCTTTTTTCGGTTCTGAATCCAATTGGAACGGTACCAATATTTGTAAGTTTAACACAAGACTACACTAAAAAAGAACGTTCACGTGTATCACTTTGGACGGCGGTAAATGTTTTCATAATTTTGATGATTTCATTTTTTATTGGGCAATATGTTTTGTCTTTTTTCGGGATAACAATTAGTGCACTTCGAATTGCGGGCGGAATAATTATTGCGAGTTCTGGTTTTTCTTTATTAAACGGGAAATTCAGCAAAAATCGTGGTATCGATAAAAAAGTACAGCAAGACATTGAAAATAGAAATGATATTGCTTTGACTCCATTGGCTATGCCTATGCTTGCAGGCCCAGGCTCTATTTCGCTACTGATTGCTTTTTATCAAGAGCACAATAGTACCAATGAAATTATTATATCTTCGATTGCTATTATGGTTGTAGCTATAATTATTTTTCTAGTTTTGCGGAGTGCTCATTATTTGGCAAAAATACTAGGACAATCTGGAATTGTAGCCATTTCGAGAATTATAGGCTTTCTAACCATAGCTATCGGAATTCAATACATCATCAGTTCCGTTTTGAGTATTATCAGAGGTATATAATATTGTTTCATCATGAAAAAAACAGTTTTACTATTAGCCGGAATCACCTTATTCTTGGGTTGTAAATCGAGTCAAAATCAATCTTCAAAAAACAGTGATGCATTAAAAGAACTGGTTTCTATAATGCAAGGGCATTATTCTTCTGAAAAACAATCAATAGCTGATAAAGATTATTTTAATATTTCATTGCGAATGACTCCAATATGGAAAGAAAAAGGGAATTATCTTTTTGTAGAACAAGCTATTTTTGACAAGCAAGACAAACCTTATCGTGTTAGAGTGTATAAAGTTCATCAAGAAGGAGAAAACTTTATAAGTGAAATTTATACAATAAAGAACGAAAAAGATTGGATTGGTAAATGGGCAAATCCGAAGGATTATGATAAACTAACCGATGCTGATATCGAATTGAAAGTAGGCTGTGAGGTAACTTTAAAAAGAGAAGGTAAAAACAAATTTTCTGGAGCTACTGGAGATAAAACGTGTCCAAGTGAATTGCGTGGTGCCAGTTTTGCAAATTCTATTGTAACCGTTACCCAAAATGAAATTTTGTCTTGGGATCAAGGTTTTGATAAAGAAGGAAAACAAGTTTGGGGCGCTACAAAAGGTGGTTATCATTTTATTAAAATGCAAGAGTAAGAGAAAAAATATACCAAATAAAAAATCCCAAATTCCAATTCACTTCGACTGCGCTCAGTTTGACAAATTGGAATTTGGGATTTTTTATTTACTTTTTTGTCATTCCGACAATGATACTATGAGAATTATTCTTTCGGAAGGAAAATTTCGGCCATCATGCATCGGGCACTTCCTCCTCCACACGCTTCTATTGTGTCTAAGCTAGAATGAATAATTTCAACATGCGCTTCTAATTGTGAGATTTGTTTTTTTGTCAAACTTTTATAAGCTGATTCGCTCATGACCAAGAATCTCTCATCATTTTTACCTTTAACTTCTAACATGTTTCCTGCAAAATTATTCACCTGATCTTCGGTAATTAAAATAATTTCTTTATCATCGCCACGAAGGCTGTCGAGCACCATTTTGCGTTCTTTTTTGTCATCAATACAATCGGCACAAACTACAGCAAATGTATCACCAAGACACATCATCACATTGGTATGATAAATCAGTTTTCTTTCGCCATTTACCGTTTGGAATGCTTCGAAAATTACAGGAGTTAATTCAAAATCTTCACAAAATTCTATCATTACTTCCTCATCAGCTCTAGGTGAAAGTGCACAATAAGCTTTTCCGTTTTCTCTGTCTAAAAGCAAACTTCCAGTTCCTTCAAGAAAAACTTCGTCTTCTTCTGCCGAAGTATAATCTACAATTTGGTTAATTTTAAAACCTTCATCTTCTAGAATATCAAGTATGTCTTCTCTTCTTTCGGCGCGACGGTTTTCGGCAAACATTGGATAAAGAGCAACATCGCCACTTTCGTGAAAGGAAATCCAGTTATTTGGAAAAATGCTATCCGGTGTATTTGGCTCTAAAGTATCTTCCACCACGATTACATTTACACCAACTTTACGCAACTTGGTAACAAACACATCAAACTCTTGTTGTGCTTTTGCATTAACCGTTTCAGACGAAAGTCCGTCAAGCACTTTTTGGTAATAATTATTTACAGCAGTTTGTTCGTTCATGCGAAAAGCTACTGGACGAATCATTAATATGGAATTGGTAGTTTGGCTCATGATTATTTTTTTATAGCATTTATAAGGGCTTCTATTAGCTCTAAAGCCACTTCTGCCATAGTGTTTTTGTCATCCAAACAAGGATTAACTTCTACAATTTCCATGCAGACTATTTTTGGGTTTTGGATTAAATGGACTAAAATTTCTTTGGCTTCTTCAGTTGTTAATCCATTTTTTACAGGCGTCCCAGTTCCGTATGACGTCAAATCGGGATCCATAGAATCTACATCAAATGAAACATAAAGTATGTCGCAATGTGCTAATTTTTGATTTACTTGATTTAATATTTCATTTACACCATTTTTCCTAACTTCATCAACAGTAAAATTTTTAATATTTAACCTATTAAGAATAGAATCTTCTTGAACTTCGGTATCGCGAACGCCAATATAAACTAAGTCTTCTGGGAAAATTTTTGGGGCAATGTTTCCAATATTCTTCAGCTGATTCCAAAGCATTATAGTTTCAGTTGAAACTTCATTAACTTTTGATTGCAAATTATCTTCATTCAAAGCTGTTGCTAATGGCATTCCATGAATGTTGCCGGTTGGCGTTGTAAATGGTGTATGAATATCTGCATGAGCATCAATCCAAATTACACCCAATTTTTTGTCGGGGAAAGCAGTTTTTATACCTGCAATAGTGCCGCCAGCCGAACCGTGATCTGCTGCAATTACTAATGGAAATTTATTTTTTTGAAGTAAGTTAGCAATGTTTTTATTTAATTTTTGATAAATCGTAATTAGCCCATCAATACGTTTGGCAAATTGAAATTTTGTTGGTTGATCTAGTAAATGGTTACAATCCTTTAGTTTTTTAATTTTATAATCCCTAAAAATAGTGCTTCCTTTTTTCCTTGCTGCAGTTAATATGGCTTCTGAACCAAGAGAAGCTCCACGAGTTCCTGCGGTAATTTCAGATGCATTAGTATAAAAAACTAGTTCTTTATTCATAAAAAAAATAAGTTCTGTTTAATGTGGCTTTGCAAAAAATCACGAAATCGATTTCTTAACGCGCAAATATAACAAAGCTTCCCGATTATGAGAAGCTTTGTTTATAAGTATTTAAACATGCTCTAACCCGATAAGCATATTTAAAAAATTGATTTTAAATTGTTAAAGACTAATCAAACTTAAATTAGTTTTATTTATTTGCCATTTCGGTATATACCTTATTTGTTACTTCTTTAATAAGTTTTGATAATGTTTTATTATCCTTGCCTTTGGTCATTATAGTTAGTAAAAAAGGTTTGTTGTAGGCATAAATAATAGCTGATTCATGTAACTGCATATCGACTTGATTACCCGATTCACCGAATTTGTGTATTATAGGAGTTCCTTTGGGTAACCCACTCACTATACCTTCTTTAAAATTACATTCACTCAAAAGCTTTGCGGCAAATTCAGAATTATTAATCGATAAATAACACGCATTATAAATAGCTCTAATAAATAATGAATATTGAGAAGTTGTAAAAAAATATTGTGTTGCGTAAATGTTAGGTACTTCTAAACCCAAATCGGAAAAAAGTTTTTGTAAAACTTCTGATTTCATATAGGTCTCTAACAATATTGTTGCTTTATTGTCAGAATATTTTATCATATAAGTCAACAATTCTTTTACCGTATAACTTTGTCCTAATTGAATTGATTTTGAAGCAAAAGCTACATTTTTACCATCATCAATAGGCTTATCATAAGCAATGCGTTTATTGATAAAACTTGGATTATCTTCACACATTTTTAAAATAGTCATCATCACTGGAACTTTAAAAAGAGAGCCTGGCTCAAATTTATCAGTTTCATTAACACATATCCACTCATTAGTTGAAAACTGTCTGAGATAAATTGAAGCTGAAGAAACTCCTTCAAAATTTTTATATCTATTAACAATTTCAGTAATCTGCTGTTTAATATCCTGCATGTTATCTGACTCGCATTCGTCATCAACAAACATTATTGGTTTTATATATTTTAAACCAGTTAAACGTTTTATATCATAATTACAGGAATATTTACTATTTGCTGTTTCTGAAGTATTTTCATCTTTATTGATCCAACTAGTAATCGAAAAGAAAACTAGTACTGCAACTGCTGAAAAAAATATCACATTAAGCAGTGAAAACTTTTTCTCTAAAATAGACATTTTTATTTTTTTTTAATGGAATGCAAATTTAGCCATTAATTTTAGTTTAATTGATTAAAATAGCTGCTAATCTGTTAAAAAAACAAACTTTAACACTTTAAGGATAATCAATTTTTTATCTTAATGCTACAATTAATTCTTAATTAGCTTTTTAGTGAATATTTGTCCGTTTTCTGAAGTTACGTTTATTATGTAAATCCCATTAGCATACCTGCTTACATCTATTAGAGTTTTATCTGTTTTATAAACATTTCTCTCATTTACAATTTTACCATCAATAGTCATGATGCTAACCTTATTGAATTTAGCGTCATTCATTATTATTTCAATAGTACTACTTGACGGATTTGGCACTATTGCAAAATCTTTCACCACTTTTATCAAATTGATTGTTTCCTCTAAAATTGGCGATTCACTAACTGTTGGGTTTTGATTTGGTGTTTGCGCTTTATATATATAATTTGCTGTGCACCCTTCAGGATAAGCTGAAAATTGCGCACCTAATACGGCTTCAAAACCCGGATTTAATTCAACAAAATTTGCGGCATGATATACCACTCCATTTGATAAGGTATTATCTCCGACGGATATAATATTTGCGGCCTTAATCCAATCAGATCTTTCTTTTTTCTTTATATCATTAGCAGCCAAATTACTTAAATTATCTGCTGGAGATACTAATGTTAATATAGGCTGACAACAATTTAGAAAAGTCACATCGGGACCAATATTGGCAGAGTTATCGGAGATGGTATAAATAAATGTTCCTGCAGGGCAAGTAATGTTGAAATTGGCATTAATCAGAAACTCGAAATTACCTGTTGGGCTTGCTCCAAACAAACTCGGCAAAACGTTAAAACAAAAAGTAGTAGCCGTAAGTTGTGTTGGTGCATTTACTGTTCCGATGACTGTTCCGTTTTGAGTAATATTTAATGTCATAGAACTAAGTGTGGCATTATATGGAGGTTGATAGGTACCACAAACTTGAATAGGTGTGTTACTAGTCATATCTGGACAATTAATATTAGTTGCGTTTGTATTCAGAGCTCCTAATTTTGGAGTAGCGCAAATTGAACCGCAAATATTATCAATGTAAACTGTTCCAAAATGTGCAGAAGGCTGACAGTCGCTCACTGTAAATTCAATAGTTCCAGGTTGGTTTAGAATTTCGCCTACATTCAATCGAGCACAAATCCAATCGGTATAAAGAACTCTTCTATTAGAACTAACATATATTACATTAAAAAGGCAATTGTCGGGATTGGCAATAATACATATTTCATCAACAACATTATTAAATTGGTCTAATACTCTAACTCTGAAAAAAGGTTGAATTGGTTGACCATGTGCGGGTTTATTATCCATTATTAATGAAAAATTAAAATCAATTGTTGCTTGATTTATACTTGGAAAATAACGTGAAACAGTGGTCATATCAGATGAACCAAAACCTTGTTCATTGTTTAACTTAATACACTTGTTTCCTCCGCTAGGAAATAAGGTTGGAATATTTACTCCTAAACCTGCTAAGGTTGGATCAAATTGTGTATAACCCGGACTTGTATTGTCTATAAATGTTACAGCAGCGTTTAAATCGTTGGTAACTGGTGTTACAGCATTTAAAACAGTTGGTACTGTTGGTGTAGCGCACGATTGAAAAAAAGCAGTTCCTGAAGCTGGCTGTGGGCGAGCATCTGACCAAAAGGTATAACCTGCAGTACCGTTTTCAAAATCACCATTCACACATGTTTGTTGTATAGTAGGCGGTAATGGTTTAGCAAAGTAACTGTCTTTTACATCTGGATTTTGGAAAAAGAACAGCTTTCTTAATTCGTAAACTTTTGTTTTTCTTATTGCGTTTTGCAATTCCGCATCTGTAAACTCCTCTTCACTTCTAAGATGGTTAATTAGATCGTCCGTAACTTCTTTAGACAGTATATAATTGTCAAAATTATCATCAATAAATTTATTTATTTCTACTTCTATTTTGTTGGCATTTGCTATTCTGTTGTTTTCGGAATTCAAATACTCATCTATTTGTGCTGAAATGTTATAAGAATTAAAACAAATAGCACATACTATTACTGTTTTTAGTATCTTATACATATCAATCTTCGTTAGCTGTTAATACGTTTACTTGTTTTTTTAATTCTTCAATATCCTTGATGTTTTTTTCAATGGTTTTATTTTGTTGAATAATATAAAGCATCATTTCTTCAATCTTAGCCATGTGCTTGGCTTGCATTTCTGCTAAATCAAGACCATTTTTTGTTAATTCACTTGCAGAATCAATTCCAGGTAAATGTTTATGAATAGCAATATATTCTTCTACGTTTTTCAATGGCATTAAGTCATAATTCTTTTCAAAAACATAATCTGCCCAATTGGCTGTACTTCTCAAAGCAACTTTTACTTTTTCGGTTAGAATTCCACCTTCAACATATAGTTTATAGTTTCCAGTTGTAGATGGGTAAGACGCTGTTGATCCAATATAAATTTTCCCGTTAGGTTGGCTACTTCCACTATTAAACCAAATATTGCTTCCGTTCATTGAAACGATTCTATTACCATTAACGGTAGTAGCAGCATTAATATTTCCGTTGTCAGCATACAAACTGGTATCAGTAGAGCTAACCACATAAGGAGTTCCGGCTGAACCGTTTCCTAATATAGACACATTGTTTCCTGGTGTTACAATGGTTGATTGAAGTGATATAGATCCACCACCATTTGACAAAGTTACAATTGCTCCATTTTGCGTTATGGTTTGATTTCCACGAACAGGTAATTGCACGCTATTTCCATTAGAAATAGTCAAAGTATTTCCTGTAATTGATAAGGTTTGTTCATCAGTATCTACCGAAGTTGGTAAAGTAAATGATCCTCCACCATTAGAAAGTGTTACCGTATTTCCTGTTTGGGAGATTGTTTGAGGAACTTGAGGTGGTAAGGTTACACTATTTCCATTTGAAATAGATAACGTATTTCCCGTTAAAGCTAATGATTGTCCATCAGAATCAGTATATGTTGGCAACGTCACACTATTTCCATTAGAAATGGATAATGTATTTCCAGTTAAGGCCAATGATTGCCCATCGGTATCTGTAAAAGATGGAAAAGTAAATGAACCTCCACCATTTGAAAGCGTTACTGTATTTCCTGTTTGGGAGATTGTTTGAGGAACTTGAGATGGTAGTGTTACGCTATTTCCATTTGAAATGGATAATGTATTTCCCGTTAAAGCTAATGATTGTCCATCGGTATCAGTAAATGTTGGCAAAGTAAATGAACCTCCACCATTAGAAAGTGTTACTGTATTTCCTGTTTGAGAAATCGTTTGAAGCTCGTTTGTTGTACTATTATCAAGTCCTGAAAAATCTGGTAATTTTACAGCTTCACTAGCAACTCCGTTCACAGTAGTTATTAATTCATTATTATTTATTGAATTAGAAATAGAATTAATAATTGTTGATGAAGAAGAAATACTATTAACATTACTAGTCATCAAATTTCCATTTGATGTTAGCAAATTAGTTTCAACAGCATTCACCATTTTATTTAAAACAACATCTCCATTTTGATTAACTGTCAAAAATTTATTAGATACTTGAGATATCGCTGGATTAAAGTTACTAGTCAATTCTGAAAAACGAAGCCCGGAGTTCCCGTTTATTCCCGAAGATATTTCAACTTTATTATCAGGTGAAGTTGTACCAATACCTATTCTACCTTCAACTATTAAACCATTTTCGGGAGCTACAATTCCCGGAGTTAAACCATTTGGAGTGAAATTCCTACCAATGGCTACTCCTCCTTTTATGTCTAATCTATTAGCAGGTATAACATTGTTACCAAGACCAATTCCTGTATTACCATTTCTATGTACATAGATTCTTTGATTTCCCAATCCGTCTGCAAAAATTATTGATCTATTTGTATCAGACCCTGCTAAAATTGGGGTGGAAGGTGTACTAGGAACAGTTATTCTATTTCCTAAAAAAACATTATGACTCCCATTTACTAAATTGATTGCTGACTCCGCACCAATAAAAATATTATCATCACCATATTGCAAATGTCTCGGTGTGTAATAACCCACTGCAATATTTCTATTACCAATATTTTTTAATAAAGAAAAATAACCAATAGCTGTATTATAATCTCCATCAATATTTGCTTCCAGAGCTCTATGACCTACTGCAATATTACCAGAGCCTGAGTCATTATTGTATAATGTTCTGGTTCCTAACGAACAATTTAAAGTTCCAATTCCATTAAAAGCTAATGCTTCATTACCAAATGCACAGTTAAATCCTCCAGTAGAATTTACTAATGTTTTAAACCCAAACGCATTATTACTATTACTTGTATTATTCTTTAGAGCACTTTCTCCAAATCCGGTGTTGAAACTACCCGTATTATTAACACCTGTATTATCACCAGTAAACGTATTACTAACTTGTGCGCTAACATCAAAAGCACAGCAAGCCATAACAATAATTGTAAAGAGAAGAGTAATTTTTTTCATAACTAAAAGATTTTGCATTAATAATTGAGTTAAATGTTTTTTAATTTTTTTGTTTCTTAATCTTTTAGGGGGGGGAATTAAAATTTTAAATGCCTAATTGCTAATATTTAGAAATTGATATCGTAAATTTTGATACCCCAAATGTAAATAGTGTAAATTAAATAAATCTATAAAATACACAAATAATCGACGAAATGCATCTTTTTAACATTTGTTAATGTATTTATCTTACATTTTAACGTATTTGAAAATGTATTGAAAAATTGTTATCATTATTAGGAGAAAAGTAAGTTCAAAAAAAAATCCCTATCGTTTGATAGGGATTTAAAAGTATTTTTTTTATTAATTACCAAATAACTACTCTTTCACTTTCAGGAAGATACATTTTATTGTTTGGTGTAACATTAAATGTTTTATAGAATTCTGGAATATTCATCAATGGTCCATTAATTCTGAATTGTGCTGGTGAATGTACATCTAACATAATTTGTCTCGATATTGACTCATCTTTAGCTTGAACCATCCAAGCATAACCATAAGCTAGGAAGTATCTTTGGTCCGGTGTTAGCTTGCTAATTTTTTGTTTATTCTTATATTGTGCTGTTTTTTTGAAAGCTTCATATCCCATAACAACACCACCTAAATCAGCAATGTTTTCACCTTGTGTTGCATCTCCATTAACAAACTTTCCTTTAAGTGGTTCAAACTTATTGAATTGAGCCACAATTGCTTTTGTCTTCTGTGTGAATTTGGCTTTATCTTCTGCTGTCCACCAGTCGTTCAAATTTCCCTTGTCGTCATATTGACTTCCTTGATCATCAAAACCATGTGTGATTTCATGGCCAAATGTAGAGCCTCCAATTATACCATATAAAATAGCATCATCAGGCATTCTTCCTTCAAAACCTGGAACTAATATATTACAGGCTGGAACGCAAATTTCATTATTACTTGGATTATAATAGGCATTATATGTTTGTGGGAACATTCCCCATTCGGTTCTATCGACCGGATTACCAAACTTTTTAATCATATAATCATATTCCCATTTGTTGACAGCCATAACATTTGCACAATAAGCACTTCTATTAATAGTAACATTGCTCATATCTTTCCATTTATCAGGATATCCAACCTTCATTACTATTTTACTCAATTTATAAAGTGCTTTTTTCTTTGTTCCATCGCTCATCCAATCTAATTTCTTGATGTGCTCTGCATAAACATCGCGAATGTTGTTTCCTATCTCTAATAGTTTTTCTTTAGAACCCTTAGGCAAATAATCCTTGATATAAACTTGTCCAATTAATTCTCCTAATGAACCATCTGTTTGTTCTACAATTCTTTTCCATCTTGGTTTTTGCTCTTTTACACCACTCATTATAGTTGAATAGAAGGCAAAGTTTTGATTTTCAATAGCACTATTTAAATAAGAAGCATAAGAGTTTACAACATTCCATTTTAAATACGTTTTCCAATCTGCAATAGTGTAAGTTGAAACAATTTTATCCAATCCTTTGTAAAATTCTGGTTGACCTACAATTACGGTATCCGCTTTTTTAATACCCATTTTTGGTAAAACATTTTCCCATGCAATTAATGGCGTTGACGCTTTAAATTTTGCCAAAGTCATCTTATTATAATTTTTAATTGGGTCACGAAGTGCTTCCAGTTTTCTACTGTTTTTTGCCAAATCGGTTTCTAATTTCATGATAGTTGTAGCACCGTTTTTTGCAGCTTCAGCACCTTCTCCAGCCAGTTGCATTATGGTTTGCAAATGCTTTACATATTCGGCTCTGATTTTTACTGTTTCGGCATCATTATTAAAATAGTAATCTCTATTACCTAAACCCAAACCTCCTTGAGCAAAGAACAAAGCATTTTTAGAACTTATTTTATCATCTTGCCCAACATAAAACGAGAAAGCAGGATCTACTCCAATTGTATGAAGATAACCAATAGTATTCATCAATGTTGGAACATCAGTTATAGCCTCAATTTTTGAAAAAGTTTCAGCTAATGGTTTTAACCCAGCTTTCTCAATAGATACAGTATCCATTCCTGAAGCATAAAAATCGCCTATTTTTTGTTCGTTGCTCCCTTTTGCAGCGCTTTTATTTTTTGCTGATTTCTCACAGATATCTTTAATTTGATCATTAATAGTATCGCCTATGGTTCTAAAAATACCGTTGCTGCTTTCCGTACTTGGAATGGGATGTTTTTTAAACCAACCTCCATTGGCATAATGAAAAAAATCATCTCCAGGATTAACAGTTGTATCTCGATTTGTAACTAAAGGATCTTCATATTGAATTTCTTTTTTATTGCAGCTAATTATTAATAAAGCCGAAAGCAGACTAAGAGTAATTTTGATTTTTAATTGCATAAGTTTATTGGTTTGATAATTATTAGTTTGTAATTATTAAAAAAGTTCCCAAATGTATAGCAATATTGTCAATTTAGTGATATTTAAACAAAAAAAGTGCCCCGAAAATCGGGGCACTTTTTATAATAATTTATTAAAATTATTTCTTTTCTTCCACTTTTTTTGAAGCGCAACATGCTTTTTTAGCAGTACTACAAGATTTTTTTTCAGCAACTGAACATGATTTTTCTGTTTTAGCTTTAGCCACTTTCTTTTCCTGTGCATTTACATTCATTGAAAACAAAAATGCTACTACAGCCATTGATAAGATTACTTTTTTCATTTGTATTGATTTAAATTTATAATAGTATTAAGAATGATAGCAAATCTAGTTAATCTTATAAACACTAAATACATTTTAACATTCCTTTTATAGTTAAAATTTAATTTTGATATTTTATAATAAATTTAATAATAGTACGTTTTATATTATAGAAATTTGCGTTAAACATTTTACAAATATGGATTCTATCAAAATACTTTGGGTTGACGATGAAATTGATTTATTAAAACCACACATACTGTTTCTGGAAAAGAAAAACTATAAAGTGACAACCTTTAACAATGGTCGAGATGCTGTTGATGCTTTTGAAGATGGTAACTTTGATATTGTTTTTCTGGATGAAAATATGCCAGGTATGAGTGGTTTGGAAACCCTTTCGGAAATGAAAGAAAAAAAATCATCCACACCAATGATAATGATTACCAAAAGTGAGGAAGAATATATCATGGAAGAAGCTATTGGTTCTAAGATAGCGGACTATTTGATAAAACCAGTTAATCCAAATCAGATATTGTTGAGTTTGAAAAAAAACTTAGATCATTCTCGATTGATTTCTGAAAAAACAACCTTGGATTATCAAAAAGAGTTTAGAAAAATTGCTATGGAAATGGCGATGGTAAACAGTTATGAAGATTGGGTTGAACTCTATAAAAAATTACTTTTTTGGGAATTAGAATTAGAGAACATTAACGACCAAAGCATGTTTGAAATTCTCGAAAGTCAAAAAGTAGAAGCTAATGCACAATTCGGAAAATTCATAGAGCGCAATTATGAAGATTGGTTCGAACCTAAAGCAGATAAACCAATACAATCACATACTTTGTTCAGAGAATTAGTCGTTCCTGAATTAGTAAAAAAGGATAAACCGGTACTTTTTGTAGTAATCGATAATCTTCGTTATGACCAATGGAAGTCAATTGAAAGTATAGTAAACAAACACTATAAACTAGAAAAAGAAGTTCCGTATTTTGCTAGTTTGCCAACGGCAACACAATATGCTAGAAATTCCATTTTTTCGGGTTTGACTCCATTAGAAATGGAAAAACAATTTCCGCAATATTGGAAAAATGATGTAGAAGACGGCGGAAAAAATTTATACGAAGCCGAATTTTTAACAGCACATTTAAAACGATTAGGATTAAACATCAAACAAGAATATTTTAAGATTACCAATTTGGCGAACGGAAAAAAATTAGCCGAAAATTTCAAAGGATTAAAAGACAACCAACTAGTTACTGTAGTTTACAACTTTGTGGATATGCTTTCTCACGCCAAAACCGAAATGGATGTAGTAAAAGAATTGGCTTCCGATGATAAAGCGTATCGTTCCTTAACTTTAAGCTGGTTTAAAAATTCACCGCTTCTGGAAATTATTCAACAAGCACAAAAGTTAGGTTTTAAGCTAATTATTACTACTGATCACGGAACGATTAATGTGAAAAATCCTTCTAAAGTTATTGGAGACAAAAACACGAGTTTAAATTTACGCTACAAAACCGGTAGAAGCCTAACATATGAAGACAAAGAAGTTTATGCAGTGAAAGATCCGAAGAAAATAGGGCTACCAACAATCAATATGAGTAGTTCTTATATTTTTGCGAAGAATGATTATTTCCTGGCATATGTTAACAATTACAATCATTATGTGAGTTACTATAGAAATACTTACCAACACGGTGGAATTTCATTGGAAGAAATGATTGTTCCTTTTTTAGTTTTTAATCCAAAATAAAAAAAAGTAAACGGTGTTCCGTTTTTAGTCATCAATCAAAACTAAATTCTGAACACTAAATTCTGTACACTGAACACTTATTCATATGGAAATCATTTTTTCACTTGACGAAATAAAACAAGTAGCCAAAAAAATCCTTACTGAAAAACCTCATAAAGTCATACTTTTTCATGGCAACATGGGTGTTGGAAAAACAACTTTGATAAAAGCTTTGTCAAAAGAACTGGGTGTGACAGATGCCACTAGTAGCCCAACATTTTCATTGGTAAATGAATATAAAGCTAAGGATAATCTGAAGGTTTATCATTTTGATATGTACCGTTTAAAATCGGAAGTCGAAGCCTTAGATATGGGAATCGACGACTATTTATACTCTGGAAACTGGTGCTTTATTGAGTGGGCAGAAAAAATTCCGAATTTACTTCCTGATGATTTTTCAACCATTATTTTGTCTCAAACTGTTGATGGCAAAAGAAATCTAAGAATGATATAATTAAATATTTTTTTGTAATTTGGAGCAAAATTACAATTGTGCAGTATGTCCATTACACCTTTCACTAAGCAGCAGCTTTTACCTCAAGAGGAAAAATTAGAAGTATATCGTCATAAAAGTGAACTCTTTATCGGAATTCCTAAAGAAACTTCTTATCAGGAAAGACGCATTTGTTTAACACCTGATGCTGTAAACTCACTAACATCTCATGGACACAAAGTAATGATAGAATCGGGTGCCGGATTGAGTTCGAGTTATACTGATAAAGAATTTAGCGACGCCGGTGCAAGCATTACCAAAGATGTTAAAAAGGTATTGAGTTGCCCAATGATTCTGAAGGTTGAACCTTTAACGATGGAAGAAATTGCGTTGGTAAACATGAATGCTATTGTAATTTCGGCTATTCAATTGAAAACCCGAAAAAAAGATTACTTCGAAGCACTATCCAAGAAAAAAATTACCGCTCTTGCTTTTGAATACATCAAAGACGAAGATGGTTCTTATCCTGCTGTAAAATCCTTAAGCGAAATCGCTGGAACTGCTTCGGTTTTAATTGCAGCTGAATTGATGATAAACAATGAATTCGGGAAAGGTTTATTACTTGGCAATATTACAGGTGTTCCCCCTACTGATGTTGTGATTCTTGGTGCCGGAACAGCGGGAGAATTTGCTGCCAAAACAGCTTTAGGTTTAGGTGCTAATGTTAAAGTTTTTGATAATTCAATTACCAAATTACGCCGTCTGCAAAACAATTTAAATCAAAGGATATTTACGTCTACCATTCAACCAAAATCATTATTAAAAGCATTGCGCCGGTGTGATGTTGCTATTGGAGCATTACGTGGTAAAGAGCGTTGCCCAGTAGTAGTTACCGAAACCATGGTGGAACACATGAAAAAAGGTGCCGTAATCGTAGATGTTAGCATTGATACCGGAGGTTGTTTTGAAACTTCGGAAGTAACCACACATGAAAATCCAACTTTTATAAAGAACAATGTCATTCACTATTGCGTGCCGAATATTCCTTCTCGTTATTCAAAAACTGCATCGCTTTCTATCAGTAATATCATTACGCCTTACTTATTGCAAATTGCCGAAGATGGTGGTTTAGAAAGTGCCATCCGCTGCAATAAAGGTTTGAAAAACGGTGTCTATTTGTATCATGGCATTTTGACCAACAAAGCGATTGGCGATTGGTTCAATCTTCCGGATAATGATATTAATTTGATTGTTTTCTAGTACTCTATTCGCTTTTTTTTGTAATTAGTAACTTCGAGTTTTTAATTTTTTTTATTTTGAAAATTATCGAGAAGTCGTTAAACAAAAAGCACTCGAACTGAATTAAAAAATTACCTAATAACCAATGCGCATAGTAAAACATTTGATTACTTTTGCCCAAAAATTAACAGTATGAAGTTTTACCAACGTTTTGCCTACTATTTAGTGGGTTTGGTTATGGGATGTTTTTTTGTGGCGATGGTGCTTAGCGGAAAAGATACCCGTTGCAATTATTTCCCCAATGCGAGAGTTTTAAATGATCTTAGAAACAAACCTTTTATATATGATACTGAAGCTTCAAGAAGACTTACAGAAGATTGGGTTGATACTACTGATATCAAAAATGTTTTAACTCATGGCGATGTCGATTTTGACAAAAGCAATATAAAGGAAGAAGGCGGCAAACTCTATATCATTTATGGAAAGACCTCCAAGAACAAAGATATTACCTTAGAAGTTATCAATTACCCTGATAAAGCGGTATTAAGAAATATTTTTAAAGACAATAAGCCAAACTAGTTAGTTTGGCTTTATTGATATGTTATGGAGTTGCGACATTAGTTGTTAAAGGTTCCTTATACTTCCATTCTTATGAGTCAAATTTTGAACCGTCCCATTCAACTCCAGTAGGAAAAAGTTTTTCTTTTCTTTTTTTCATTTCTGATGCAATTAAAGCACTATTTCCACCTTGCTCTTCAAGTTTTAAAATAATAGTATCATAACTTTTTTCATCTCTGTTTTGACTAAGTTTAAAAACATTCTCAATTCTATCTGCTTTAATTTCAAATCCAACAATGGCAGGCATCATTTTATTTAAAAATTGTTCAGGAAGATTATCATAAAATGTTAGTGATTTTGTATTGCCTTTTTCAAATTTTAGAGTCAATTTTCGCATAAACTCTATTAACTCTTCATTTGACATAAAATTCATTTGTCCGCAAATATGAACACTCATATAATTCCAAGTTGAACCAATTTGAGGATTGCTATACCAAGAAGCACTTACATAACAACTTGGCCCAGTAAATACAAGCAATGTGTTTGGGTTTTCAAGGAATGCTTTGTGATGATCAGTATTTCGCATAAAGTGTCCTTGCAAAAACAGTTCGCCATTTCTTTCTTCGAGTAAGAGAGGTATTTGTGTTGCAACTTGTATGCCCGATAAAAAGCTACCTGTCATAAATGCAAACGGGTTTTCTTCAATAAAATTCAAAACTATTTTCTTATCCTCTTCTTTGAAGTATGAAAAATTATACATCTTATCTTAGTATTTCAGTTGCTTTGATTAGTCTTACAATAACCTCTAAATTATATAGGCGTATATGTTATACAAATCTAACAAAAAAGGGCTGTCAAATTGACAACCCTTTTTTGTTTTATAAACCAAGTAACTTAGTTACCGTGTCTTTTTTCGATATCTTCAATTGCTTTTTTACTCATCGTATCAACCAATACTGGTGTGGCAATGAATAATGAAGAATAAGTTCCAACAATAATACCTACTAACATTGCGAAGATAAATCCTCTTATAGAATCGCCACCAAAGATGAACATGATTAACAATACCATAATCATCGTTAACGAAGTATTCAACGTTCTTGAAAGCGTTGTATTAATAGAAGCATTTACCACGTCTTTAAAGTGTCCTTTTATGTTTCCTGCAAGGAACTCTCTAATTCTGTCAAACACGATTACGGTATCATTCATAGAGTATCCAATTACCGTTAGAATAGCAGCAATAAAATGCTGATCCATTTCCATATGGAATGGCATGTATTTGTATAAGAAAGAGTAAATACCTAATACAAAAACAACATCATGGAAAACGGCAGCTAATGCACCAAGTGAATATTGCCATTTACGGAACGATATTACAAGGTATAAACCAACAACCAACATGGCACCAATAACAGCCCAGAAAGAGTTAGTTTTAATATCCGCAGAAATGGCTGCTCCTACTTTAGAAGATTGCAATACTCCGAATTTTTTACCGTCATAAGAGTTGGTAAATTTATCATAAGTCAAACCTGAGTTATAATACTTTTTCAAAACATCGAATAACTTCTCATTAACTTCTTTATCAACCTCAACACCTTCTTCTTGAATTTTGTACTTAGTGGTAATTTTCAATTGGTCATCACTACCAAATACTTTGGCTTCAACAGTAGTGCCAAAAGCTGCTGATAATTCCTCAGAAACTTTAGAAGATTCAACTGGTTTTTCAAATTTTATTTGAAAAGTTCTTCCTCCAACAAAATCTACACCTTGATCTAATCCGTTAATAAAGAAAATAGAAATCAAACTAGCAACCACAACAGCTGATGAGAACAAATAGGTCCATTTTTTTATTCCAATAAAATCAAAGTGGAAACCTGTAAACCAATTTTTAGTAATATTGGTTGAGAATGTTAATTTTCTATTATGAGCAATATCTCTATCAATAAATATTCTTGCGATAAAGATTGAAGTAAATAATGATGTAATAATACCGATTAAAAGTGTCAAAGCAAATCCTTGAACTAATCCTGTTCCGAAAATATATAATATAGTTCCGGTTAACACGTGAGTTACATTCGCATCAATGATAGAACGCATTGCACCTTTCCATCCATATGAAGTAACAACAGCATCACCTAATGTTTTTCCGTCACGTAGTTCTTCTTTAGCCCTTTCATATATAATGATGTTAGCATCAACCGCAGTTCCTAAAGTTAAAACGATACCTGCAATACCAGGTAATGTTAATACGAAACCAAAGCTTGCCATAACACCGAACAAGAAAAGCAAGTTTAATATCAAGGCAGCATTAGCATACCAACCTGCTCTTCCATAATAGAACACCATCCAAAAACAAACTATAAGGAATCCAACAATAGATGAAATTAAACCAGCGTGAATTGCAATTTCTCCTAATGAAGGTCCAACTACCTCAGATTGTATAATTTCAGCAGCAGCAGGTAATTTACCAGCTCTTAATACGTTTGCTAAATCTTTAGTTTCAGCAACTTCAAAGCTTCCTGTGATTTCTGATCTTCCACCCGAAATCGGTCCTGAGGTAACTCCAGGTGCAGAATACACAACGTTATCTAATGCAATTGCAATAAAGCTTTTTTGTGTAAAAGCTCTTCCTGTTAATTCTTCCCAAACTCTTGCTCCGGCACCATTCATTTGCATAGAAACTGCTGGTTTACCCATTTGGTCAAATGTATCTCTTGCGTCAACAATAACACCACCACTCATTGGAGCAACATTGTCTCTGTTACCTTTTAGAGCATACAAATCAACTGTTTCAGTTTCTTTTTTGGTTTTTTCGTCAACTTTTACATCTGGTTTACCCCATGCGAATTTTGCATAACGTTTGTCTGCTGGTAATAGATTACGAATTTCAGGTCTTCTTAAATAAGAGTTAATCGCGGCAGTATCTTTTGGAGATGCAACTACTAAAACTGGTCCACCACCTTGAGAAATAAATTTATCAAACAATGGATTGTTACCTTTTTTAGCAGCAGCTGAATCTTTTACTTTATCATCAGTTAATAATTTAGTCAATGTATCTGCTGGTTTAGCAGCGGCAGCTTTCTCATCGTTTTTAACAGTAGCTTTCAAAGCTTCGTTTGCTTGTTGCAAAAAGCCCATCATTTCTTCTGCTTTGTAAGTTTCCCAGAACTCTAATTCCGCTTTGCTTGAAACTAATTTTTTTATACGGTCAACATCTTTTGCACCTGGTAACTCGATAAGGATTCTTCCTGTTTGTCCAAGCTTAACGATGTTTGGTTGTGTTACACCAAATTTATCGATACGACTTCTTAATACACCAAAAGCTGATTCAACTGACTCGTCAATTTTTTTAACCAAGACTTTTTTCACTTGGTCATCGGTCATATTGAAATCGATTTGTCCCTGAAGATTTCTGTTAGCAAAAATATCAGGAGAAGCTAATTTTACAGTACCGTTTGAGTTTTTATCGAAAGCTACGAAAAACGCATCAAGATACGATTGATTACCAACTTGATCTCTTTTTGCATCTTCTAAAGCTTTGTTGAAAACAGGATTTTTTGAATTGTTAGATAATTGTTTCAAAACATCTTTAACAGATATTTGAAGAATTACGTTAATTCCTCCTTCAAGGTCAAGACCTTTATTGATTTGTTTGTCTTTTACTTCATTGTAAGTAAAAAAATCAAGAAAGACTTTTTCTTTTCCAATAGAGTCAAGATATTTAATTTCTTTTACAGGATTTCCTGCTGCGAAGTTTTTGGCGTCTTCTTTCACTTTATTGGCCACAAAAGTGAACGAAAGTGAATAGATACTTACCAATGCAAATAGTATTGCGAAAAATTTAACTAGTCCTTTATTCTGCATTATTACTAAAATTAATTAATTTTTTGTTGTTGTTTTTTATTAAAATAGACTGAAATTCAAAACGTTAGAAGCTAAAGATTCGAATTTACAATAATCTCACTTTTTTTGAAACGTGCAAATATATAATTATAGATAAGATTAACCAATATTTTACCGATTAATATCAAAAAAAAGACTGCTATTATGCAGTCTTTTGTGAATAACTATATAAAGATTATCCTAATATCGATTTCAAGTCACCATTCATTGCTCTAACCGCGTCTGCGCTTTTGGCAAATTTTGCTTTTTCATCATCATTTAAGGCAACATCAACAATTTTTTCTACACCATTTTTACCAATGATACATGGCACTCCGATACAAATATCGCTTTGTCCATATTCACCTTCCAGATAAACTGAACATGGAATTAGTTTCTTTTGATCATGCAAAATACTGTCAACCAAAAAAGCTACCGATGCACCTGGCGCATACCAAGCAGATGTTCCTAATAAAGCGGTTAATGTAGCTCCACCAACCATAGTATCGGCGGAAACTTTTTCTAATTCAGTTGCCGATAAAAATTCAGAAACTGGAACGCCATTATAAGAAGCCAAACGTGTCAACGGAATCATAGTTGTATCTCCGTGACCGCCAATTACCATTCCTTGAATATCGTTTGCAGGTTTGTCCAACGCCAATGATAAATACGTTTTAAAACGTGAACTATCAAGCGTTCCTCCCATTCCGATGATTCTGTTTTTTGGTAAACCTAACGATTTGAAAGTCAAATAAGTCATCGTATCCATTGGATTTGAGACAATCACAAAAATAGCTTTTGGAGAATGTTGCAACAAACTTTCCGCCACCGATTTTACAATTCCAGCGTTTATTCCAATCAGTTCTTCACGCGTCATTCCAGGTTTTCTAGGAATTCCGGATGTGATAACTACCACATCGCTATCGGCTGTTTTACTGTAATCATTAGTACTTCCTGTAACTTTGGTGTTAAAACCTAAAGTAGTTTGCGTTTGCATAATATCTAACGCTTTTCCTTCAGCAAAACCTTCTCTAATATCTACCAACACAATTTCGCTGGCAATTCTTCTGTAAGCAATAGCATCTGCGCATGTGGCACCAACGTTTCCTGCTCCTACAATCGTAACTTTCATTCTTTTATTAATTTAATTTCCGCTGCGCTCCAATTCAGTTCGGCTACGCCTCGGGTGTTGTTTCTTTTATTTTTTTGAAGCTAATCCCGCTTTTCGTTGCAATCTTTTTGCTTTGTAAAAGCCCTTCGACTGCGCTCAGGGTGACAAAACAAAAAGGATTTCCACTGCAATCGGGGCTAGTTATGCATCAATCTTAGCATACACTGCATTCTTCTCGATAAACTCTCTTCTTGGCGGAACTTCGTCTCCCATCAACATTGAGAAAACTCTATCGGCTTCAGCCAAACTATCAATCGTTACCTGACGCAACGTTCTGAAATTTGGATCCATTGTAGTTTCCCAAAGTTGCTCTGCATTCATCTCTCCAAGACCTTTATAACGTTGAATTGCTGCACTTCCACCCATCTTTTCGTTTGCAATATCACGTTGATCATCGTTCCAAGCATATTCTTTTTTATTTCCTTTTTTAACTAAATATAAAGGTGGCGCGGCAATATAAACATGTCCGCCTTCTATAAGTTCTTTCATAAATCGGAAGAAGAATGTTAATATTAACGTAGAAATATGGCTACCATCAACATCGGCATCACACATGATGATTACTTTATGGTAACGTAGTTTTTCTAAATTCAATGCTTTAGAATCTTCTTCGGTTCCAATAGTTACACCTAATGCTGTAAATATATTTCGAATCTCTTCGTTTTCAAAAACTTTATGGTGCATTGCTTTTTCCACATTCAAAATCTTACCTCTCAAAGGTAAAATTGCTTGAAAGTTTCTATCGCGTCCTTGCTTAGCTGTTCCACCTGCCGAATCTCCCTCGACTAGATAAACCTCACATTTTGCTGGATCTTGTTCTGAACAATCGGATAATTTTCCTGGCAAACCGCCACCGCCAAGAACGGTTTTACGTTGTACCATTTCACGTGCTTTCTTAGCCGCATGACGTGCTTGAGCCGCAAGAATTACTTTTTGAACAATGATTCGAGCATCATTTGGATTTTCTTCCAAATAATTTTCTAACATTTCAGCAACTGCTTGTGAAACTGGAGAAACTACTTCTCTGTTTCCTAATTTAGTTTTGGTTTGTCCTTCGAATTGTGGTTCGGCAACTTTTACCGAAATAATAGCGGTTAATCCTTCACGAAAATCGTCTCCTGTGATTTCGAATTTTAATTTATCTAACAAACCAGATGAGTCAGCATATTTTTTCAATGTACGCGTTAATCCCATACGGAACCCTTGTAAATGCGTTCCTCCTTCGTGCGTATTGATATTGTTTACATAGGAGAAAATATTTTCAGAATAACTGGTATTGTATACCAAAGCAACTTCAACTGGAATTTCTCCTTTTTCATTCTCCATACCAATTACATGGGAAATGATTGCTTCTCTTCCTTTATCTAAAAACCGAACGAATTCTTTTAATCCTTCTTGCGAATGAAAAACTTCACCTTCAAATTCGCCGTTATCTTTTTTAAATCTTCTATCAGTTAGTGTTATGGTAATTCCTTTGTTTAAGAAAGACAACTCACGCATACGACCTGCCAAAGTATCATAAGAGAACTCTAACGTTTGTGTAAAAATTGTACTATCTGGACGGAAAGTAACCATCGTTCCGCGTTTGGTGGTTTCACCTATTTGCTTCACAGGATACATTGCTTTTCCTCTTTCGTATTCTTGTTCGTAAACTTTTCCTTCTCTGTAAACGGTAGCTCTCAAATGATCCGATAACGCATTTACACACGAAACTCCAACACCGTGAAGTCCACCTGAAACTTTATACGAATCTTTATCAAATTTTCCTCCTGCTCCAATTTTGGTCATTACAACCTCTAGAGCAGACACACCTTCTTTCTTGTGCATATCAACCGGAATACCACGTCCGTTATCTTCAACGGTAACCGAATTGTCTTCATTTATAATAACACCAATCGTGTCGCAATGTCCAGCTAATGCCTCATCGATAGAGTTGTCTACTACTTCATAAACCAAGTGGTGCAAACCTCTAACTCCAGTATCTCCAATGTACATGGAAGGACGCATTCTAACATGCTCCATTCCTTCTAACGCCTGAATACT
>Ga0315902_10002513_pt1 | contig 28458 bp, 23 predicted proteins | sample LakEriMetagenome_9_FD_203523 | JGI IMG/M metagenome (GOLD analysis project Ga0315902, IMG submission 203523) | Freshwater fungal communities from buoy surface, Lake Erie, Ohio, United States - Buoy 12 MA117 | ecosystem: Environmental > Aquatic > Freshwater > Lake > Lake biofilm | place: USA...
GGGCTATCATGGTGTGCATGCCCCCCCTGGAATACTTTCCCGTCATCGACGTCGGCCCGCTCATGAAGGGGCTCGTCATCGGTGGGCTGGGCATCTTCCACGTCTTCCTCGCGCAGTTCGCCATCGGCGGGGGCATGCTGCTGGCGTACCTGCAGTGGCTCCACATGCGAGGCACCTGCCGGCTGGCCCGCCGCTTCGCCGACGACTACTTCAAGATGCTCGTGCTCGTGAGCTTCGTGCTCGGCGCCGTGACGGGTGTGGCGATGTGGTTCACGAGCATCCAGGTCAGCCCCCGCACGATCGCCACGATGGTCCGCGAGTTCCACTGGGTGTGGGCCACCGAGTGGACGTTTTTTTGTCTCGAGGTCGTGGCCGGATACCTGTTTTACCGGTACGGGCCGAGACTCGCCGACCCGGCGCGGCTGCAACTGCTCCTGCTCTACTCGGCCGCCTCGTGGATGAGCCTGTTCTGGATCAACGGGATCCTGTCCTGGCAGCTGACCCCTGGCGCATGGCTGGAGTCACACGACGTGTGGGCCGGGTTCTTCAATCCGGGGTTCCTGCCCTCGCTCATCTTTCGCACGATCTCCGCGGCCGCGATCGCGGCGCTCGCCGCCTGCGTGCTCGTCAACGCGGTGGGTGGGTTCAACCGGGAGGAGCGGCACGAACTGGTGGCCGTGTGTGCCCGGCCGCTGGTGGCGATGCTGGCGATGCCGCTGGTCGGGGCCTGGTATCTGGCGACCATGCCCGCCGACAGCCGCGGCTGGACGACGGGCGGGAGCGTGCCGATGACGCTGTTTCTCACGATGGCCGTGGGCAGTTCGACGCTCGTCGGCCTGTACGCCGTCGTGGCCATCCTGCGTCAGCGGCTGTACGTCAACGGCGCGACCGCCACGCTCCTGCTGGCCTTGGCGTTCGCCGCCACGGCCGGGGGCGAGTTCGTGCGCGAGGGCGTGCGGAAACCGTTCACGATCCGGGAGTATCTCTACTCCAACTCGATTGCCCGCGACGGGATCGAGCAGCTCCGGCAGCGGGGCTCCGCCACCGACGACCCCTATCCACTGCGGGATGCGGCGGCCTATCCCAACGCGCAGCTGGTCCTCGGCGCGAAGGTGTTTCGGGTCCAATGCTCCGTGTGCCATACGCTCGAGGGCATGAACGCCGTGTGCGACCTGGCGGCGACCTGGTCGATCGACCAGCGGCGGCTCAACATCGCACAGCTCCAGCGGACGAAGCCCTTCATGCCTCCCTTCGCTGGCACGCCGGCGGAGGTCGAGGCGGTCGTGCAGTTGATCGGCTGGATCAGGGCCGGCAAGCCCCGGGCCTGGGAGCAGACGCACGATGCCTCCGTACTCGAGCAGATCGGTCGCTGGCTCGACGAAGCGGGCACGGGCCCCGGCGATCCGCAACTGGCCGCGGCTGAGCCATCCCGATGAACGCAGCCATTCCCTTCGGCCTGCCAGGTGCCACGGCCTTCTATCTCACGCTCTACCTGGCCACGTTCGTGGTGCACATGGTGTTCATGCATTACGTGCTGGCCGGAGCGACGTATCTCGCCTGCGGGCGGCTGATGGGAAGAGCCCGCTGTGCGGCCTGTGAGTGGCAGGGGATTCTGCTCGACTGGCTGCCCTTTGCCACGGGGCTTGCCATCACGGCCGGCGTGGCGCCGCTGTTGTTCGTGCAGATGCTCTACGGTCGCGAGTTTGCCACGGCCAACCTGCTGCTTTCCCATCGCTGGATGGCGATCATGCCGGTGCTGATCGTCTGCTTCTACCTGCTCTACCTGCAGAAATCGGCCTGGATCAGCAGGCGTCCGTGGGTCTGGCGGCCGCTCGTAGCCGTAGTCGTTTGCGTGGGATTCCTGTTCATCGCCCTCAGTTGGACGGAGAATCACCTGCTCATGCTCGACCACGCGGCATGGCCACGCCTGTATGAATCCGGCGGCCTGCGCTACAAATCCCCCGGCCTCCTGCCGCGGCTGGCCGTCTGGTTTTTCCTGGCCTTTCCGAGCCTGGCGATCGAACTGGCATGGCAGGGCCGGCTCACGGGCGTCGGAATCGACGCCACCCCGCAGCCCGGTACGGGGCTGTCGCCGGTCAGACGGCTGGCCCTGACGGCCGGTGCGGGTCTCATCGGTTGCGCAACCGCCGGGCTGCTGTATTGGTCCACGCTTCCCGCCGCCGTCCGGACCGCCGTGGCGGGCCCACTGGCAGGCCCGTGGCTGGCCATGCTCGGCGCGGCGCTCGTCGTTCAGGCCGCAGTCTGGTTGATCGCCGCGATCCGTGGCCGGCTTTCGTCGCCTCTGCTCCTTGTGGCGACCGGTGGCTGGATCGTCGGGCTCGTCGCCGTCGCCCTGGTTCGCGAAGCGATCCGCTTGAACTCGGTCGACGTGGCCGCGTCGGCCGACTCCCTGGCCGCGGCGCTGCGGATCGGGGGGTTGCCGGTGTTCCTGGTGTTCGCGGTGCTCAATGCCGCAGCCATCGTGTGGTGCATTCGCACCGTCCGCGCGACGGCACGCTGAAGAACAGGCACATGCCCTGCGCGGCGCTCAAACCCTCCCGCGGAGCATGCCGTGCCAGTAGAGCCGCGGCAGCACCTGCGTCTTGAGGAGCCACATGCTGTAGCGCTCCTTCGACTGGTCGATCGGAAACGATTCCTTCGGCTGGTTGTCGTAGTCGAATTCCGCGAGCACCATCCGGCCATAGCCGGTGACCACCGGGCACGAGGTGTAGCCGTCATAGGCTGCATCGCACGGCTTCCCGTTCATCGCGGCCAGCAGATTGTGGACCACCACCGGAGCCTGCTTGCGGATCGCGGCGCCGGTCTTCGAGGTGGGAAGGCCCGCGGCGTCGCCCAGGGCGAACACGTCGGGATATGCCGGATGACGCAGCGTGAGTTTGTCGGCCGCGCACCAGCCCTGCTCGTTGGCGAGTGGGCTGCGCTTGATCACATCGGGGGCGCTCATCGGCGGGGTCACGTGGATCATGTCGTAGGGGACGACGCTCCGCTCGTGGGTGTCGAGGTGCTCGAGGACCGCCTCGTGGGCGTCGGGCCGCACCTCGACGAGGTTCTGGCGAAACCGGGCGTCGATGCCCTTGCGGGCTACGACCTGCTCCAGCGTCTTGCGATATTTCTCGACGGCGAAGATCGCCTTGGCCGGGGAGGCGAACACGATCTGCGTGCGGTCGCGCACTCCCTGCCGTCGGAAGGCATCGTCGGCGAGGTACATGATCTTCTGGGGCGCGCCGCCGCACTTCACGGCCGTGTTGGGCACCGTGAAGAGGGCCGTGCCTCCTGTGAAGCTGCGGATCGTCTCCCACGTGTAGGCGACGTGCTCGAAGGAGTAGTTGCTGCACACGCCACGGGTGCCGATTCCCTCGGCGAGACCCGGGATTGATGTCCAGTCGATCTGGATGCCGAGGGCCACGACGAGCCAATCGTAGGTGAGCCGTCGGCCCGAGGCCGTGGCGACCGCCTTCTGGTCGGGCAGAATTTCGGTCACGCGGTCGCGAATCCAGTCGACGCCTGGGGGAATGAAATCGGCCTCCCGTCGCCGGCTGGCCTCCGGCGGGAAGACACCGGCCCCCACGAGCGTCCAAAGCGGCTGGTAGAAGTGGCTCTCGGACGGCTCGATGAGGCCGATGTCGAGACGGGCGTCGGCCCGTTTGAGTCGGGCGGCCACGGTGATTCCCGCGGTGCCGCCCCCGAGAACGAGGATCCGATGGTGGTCTGGCATGGCACGATCCTCCTGGGGATGCCTGATTATATATCGTCGTCTCGCGATATTTTTACTCTTTTTTCAGCCCCGCCGGAAAAACTCATTGACGTATCGGAATATTCCGATATGATTGGCGTGCGGCGAACATGCCGCGAAGGGCATCCCCAAGCCCGACCGACCCGTCAGGGCCTTTTGTCATGGTCGACACGAAGCGCAGGCCGGTTCGCCCGAAGCTCACGAGCCTCGAGAGCCTGGGGCAGGCGGCCGAGTGCCTGAAGACGCTCGCCCATCCCCACCGGCTCCGTATCGTGCAGATGCTGCTCGGCGGCCGCTACGCGGTGGGTGAACTGGCCGAGGCCTGCGAGATCCCGAGCCACATGGCCTCCGAACACCTACGGCTGATGCAGCGGTGCGGCTTCCTCGACGTGGAGAAGGAGGGGCGGTGTGTCTACTACACCATCGCCGAACCCCACCTCGCGAGCATCATGTCTTGCATCGAGGCCCGGTTCGGCGGCCCGAAGTCGCAGCGAACCGGTGTTTCCGGCTGAGGAGTTGCCCCCTACCATTCCGCGAAGCATCGCACGCAACATATCGAGCAGTCACGACACAACGATACGATTATCCAACGACACGACGGTTCCGACACCCACTCCGGAGGACGTTTTCATGGTTGCCACGATTTCCCCCACCACGCTCGCCGATCTGCGCCGCAAGGGCCAGAAAGTGACCCTCATCGACGTCCGCACGCCCGCCGAATTCGGCGAGGTGCACGTCGACTTCGCCCACAACATCCCGCTCGACCGGCTCGATACGCAGGCTGTGAAGGCGGTCGCCGGCGACGGGCCTCTCTATTTCGTCTGCAAGTCGGGCACCCGCAGCCAGAAGGCCTGCGAGAAACTGCTCGCGGCAGGTGTCACCGACGTGGTCAGCGTCGAAGGAGGCACGGCAGCCTGCGAGGCCGCCGGAGTGCCGGTCATCCGCGGCAAGAAGGCGATGTCGCTCGAGCGGCAGGTGCGGATCGCCGCCGGCGCGCTCGTCGCCATCGGCGCGGCGCTGGCCGCCTTCGGCCCCGAGGCCCCGGTCAACTGGCAGGCGATCGGCGCCGGCCTGGCCGGCTTCGTGGGCTGCGGCCTCGTGTTCGCCGGGATCACCGACACCTGTGGCATGGCGATGCTGATCGCCCGGATGCCCTGGAATCAGGCCTGCCGAACGGCGACCACCTGCTCGCGAGCCATCCTCCTCGGGCTCGTGCTCGGAGCGGCTGCCGGCACCGCGGTCGCCGAGCACACGAAGGACTCGCTCGATGCGGTGAAGCAGGCCGTGCACGAGCAGAAGGCCGTGATCATCGACGTCCGCGAGCCGGAGGAATGGCAGGAGGGGCACCTCGCCGGCGCCGGCCTGCTCCCCCTGAGCGTGCTCGAGCGCGGCGTGCCCCCGCAGGAGCTCGCCAAGATTCTGCCCAAGGACAAGATCATCTACTGCTACTGCCTCGCCGGTGGCCGCTGTGCGGAAGCCGCGTCGATGCTCAAGCCCCTCGGCTACGACGTCCGGGCGATCAAGCCCGGCTATCCGCAGCTCGTGAAGGCCGGCTTCCCCGCCGTCGTCGGCAAGTGACGAGCCGGCTGTTCCCAATCCCACACCATCACCGGAGAGATCCCCATGAAGATCCAGCAGTACTACCTCGCGTGCCTGTCGCACGCCTCGTACCTGATCACCGACGAGAAGACGAAGACGGCCGCGGTGGTCGATCCGCAACGCGACATCGACCAATACCTGGCCGACGCCAAGGCCGGCGGATACACGATCAAGCACGTCTTCCTCACGCACTTCCACGCCGACTTCGTCGCCGGCCACATCGAGCTGCGTGACAAGGCCGGGGCGACGATCCACCTGGGACGGCGGGCGGAGGCGGAGTTCGCCTGCGAGAAAATGAAGGACGGCGACACGGTCGAGTTTGGCGACGTGAAGCTCGAGATCATGGAGACACCCGGCCACACGCCGGAGGGCATCTCGATCCTCGTCTACGACCTGGCCAAGAGCCGCACCGAGCCGCTCGCCGTGCTCACCGGCGACACGCTCTTCATCGGCGACGTGGGCCGGCCCGATCTCCTGGCGAGCATCGGCGTGACGGCCGACGAACTCGCCGACATGCTCTACGACAGCATCACGAACAAGCTCGTGAAGCTCCCCGATGCCACGCTCGTGTATCCGGCCCACGGGGCGGGCAGCATGTGTGGCAAGAGCCTGTCGAAAGAGACCGTCTCCACGATCGGCGAACAGAAGAAGTTCAACTACGCCCTCCAGCCGATGAGCCGCGAGGCTTTCAAGGCGATCGTCACGGCCGACCAGCCGGAGGCACCCGACTACTTCGTGCACGACGCGATTCTGAACCGCAAGGAGCGGGCATCGCTCGGCGATGCGATGGAGAAGACGCTCAAGCCCTTGGCGCTCGACGAGGTGCTCGCGGCGGTAAAGGCGGGAGCCCAACTGCTCGACGTGCGTGACGGCATCGACTTCGAGGGGGGGCACCTCCGGGGCGCCCTCAACATCGCCTTGAACGGCAAGTACGCGACGTGGGCCGGGTCGATGCTCTCCCATGACAAGCCGATCGTGGTGATCGCCGAGGAAGGCGGAGAGGAAGAGGCCGTGATGCGACTCGGCCGCATCGGCTTCGACAACGTGGCCGGCTACCTCACCGGCGGGATGAGCGCGCTGGCCAGTCGCGACGATCTCGTCGAGCGGACGGAGCGGATCACGGCCCCGGCTCTCGCTGAATGGCTCGCAGGCAAGCGACCCGACGCCGGTGCGGCGCCGATCGTGGTCGACGTGCGGAGCGAGGCGGAGCATGCGGGGGGCCACATCGCCGGCGCCCTGAACATCCCGCTCACGCATCTCGACGAGCGGATCGGCGAGATTCCCTCGGGAAGGCCCGTGGCCGTGCACTGCGAGGGAGGCTACCGCTCCGCGATCGCCGCCAGCCTGCTCCAGAAACTGGGCCGTCCCCACGTGCACGACATGGTGGGAGGCTACAAGGCCTGGCTTGCGGCGAAGCTGCCCGCATGACCGCCGCCACGCTCGCTGCTGGAGCGGTCGTCGGCCTGTCGCTCGGCCTCACGGGCGGCGGCGGCGCGATCTTCGCCGTGCCGCTGCTCGTGTACGGGATCGGCGTCGATCCGCGGACGGCCGTGAGCATTTCGCTCGTCACGGTGGCGGCGACGGCGCTCGTCGGGGCCGTCGAACGGTGGCGCTACGGGCAGGTCGAGTTCCCCACGGGCCTCCTGTTCGCCGCATCCGGCATGCTGGCTGCCCCGCTCGGCGGATGGCTCGGGACGCTCGTGCCCGAGCCGCTCTTGCTCAGCGGCTTCGCAGCGCTGATGCTGCTGATCGCCGTGCGGATGTGGGCCAAGTCCGCCGATCCGACGGAGCGGGCGTCGCCGGCCACGCTCGTCGCCGGCAGCGGCCCCGCGTGCCGACGCGATCCGGAGGGAAAGCTGCGCATGACCAGCCGGTGCGCCAGCGTGCTCACCGCGACCGGTCTCGCCGTCGGACTGCTGTCCGGGCTGTTCGGCGTCGGCGGCGGGTTCTTGATTGTTCCCGCGCTCGTCACCTTCGCCTCGATGGGCGTGCCTCGCGCCGTCGGCACGTCGCTGTTGGTGATGACGCTCGTGGGTGCGGCGGGCGTGGCCGGCCAGGTGGCCGCAGGCAACGGAATCCCACTCGACATCGCCGGCGGCTTCGTCGTCGGCAGCATCCCCGGCCTGCTCGCCGGCTCGTTCATCGGCCGCCGGTTCACGGGGCCGCTCCTCGCGAAAATCTTCGCCGTGGCGATCGTGGGCGTGGCGACGTTCATCATTGCCAAGACATTCCTCGCGTTCTGATCCATTTCCTCTTCAAGGAGAGACCTCCCATGCGTCCGGTGCCCCATCGCTTGCGGTTCGCGACCCTTGCCGTCGTGTGTGCCGCTTTTTTCGCCTCCCCGTGCCCCGCTGCGGAGCCGGTCGCCGGGTTGCCGCCACTCCAGTTTCCGCAGATCGAGAAGTATGGATCGGTGGTCTCGCTCGCGGACGCCGGTGAGCGGATCCGCTCCGGCGGCAAGGTGTATTTCGACACGACGGCGGCGGCACCGGCTGGCAAGCCGAACCGGGGGCTCGAAAGCGCCGCCCGCCTGGTCAACCTGTATGCCCTCGAGGGGCTCGCGGGGCCGCGGCCCCAACTTGCCGTGATCCTTCATTTCAACGCGACCACGGCCGCGCTGAACGACGAGGCCCATGCGAAGTCCTCTGCGGGCGGCTCCAACCCGAACCGCGAACTGGTCGAGAAACTGATTACCAACGGCGTGGAAGTGTGGGTCTGCGGCCAGTCCGTGATTCGCGGTGGCAACCCACTTGCGGACGTCATGCCCGGCATCCGCATCGCGCAATCCGCCATGACATTCAACATCAACCGCCCTGCCGACGGATGGACGGCGATCGGCGTGTACTGAGGGGCGATGCCCGCGGATGGGCCGGTGACGGCGCCGCGCGATCATGCTGGCAACGCCGATCGCCGGATCGTTGGCCCGCGGGCACGCATTTCACCGCGGAGCCGGCGGCGTGATTCTGATCCCGAGACCGAGCGTGGAGCAGCGGATGGCAGACCTCGTCAGACACTGGAACGAAATCTTTGCGGCGAAGGATGACCCGCAACTGGGCTGGTACGAAGCAGCTGTCGGTCAGACCCTCCGGCTGCTCGACCACGTGCCGCCGCAGGCCGGGGCGACGATCTTTCTGCCGGGGGCGGGCACCTCGCTGCTCGCGGACGAGTTGCTCGGTCGCGGTGCCAGGCTCGTGCTCAACGACGTCAGCGACGCGGCCCTGCAGAAGCTCAGGCGACGCATCGGCGAGTGCACGCCGGAGCCCGTCTGGCTGCATCACGACATTGCCCAGCCGCTCCCGCCGGGCCTGCCCGTGTGCGACATCTGGATCGACCGGGCCGTGCTCCACTTTCTCCTGCATGAGTCGGCGATCGAGACCTACTTCCGCAACCTGCGGTCGCTCCTCCGGCCTGGTGGCCATGTGCTGCTCGCGGAGTTCGCCGCACACGGCGCTCCCAGATGCGCGGGCCTGGACGTTCACCGGTATACGGTCGAAGAGATGGCGCAGCGGCTGGGGCCGGAGTTCGAGCTCGTGCTGACCGAGGACTACACGTTCGTCAATCCGGCCGGCGACCCGCGGCCCTACGTCTACGCCCTGTTTCGCCGGGCGGAATAAGCGGGCCCGAGCCCTTCTGCTTCGGAGCAACAAGGTGGCCTCTGCCTCCTTGATTTCCAGGATCCGGGCAGAGGTGGTGATCTCGACGAAGTTTCCCACCGCGAACGAAGCACAGACTCCCACACTGCGCGACGGGCCCACTGTCGGCCGCGTACGATTGCTCCACGCTGGTTCGCGAGGAGCCCCATGACCGTACAGCACCCACCGTCCATCGTGCGAACGCTTCTGCTGGCAGTCGGTTCCTCCTTTATCGCGATCGCGGCAGCGAGTGTGGTGACGGCGGGCGACGAGGCGGACCGGCGCTGCGTCGTGATCGACGTGTTCGCGAGCGAACGCGACGAGTCCGCCGCAGCGGCGATCCAGGGAGTGGAACGATTCGCGGCGGAGCGGGGGGGCGTCGTGATGGTGCGGCGGTTCCTCGACGCCAGCGCCGATGATCGGGCCGACCTCGCGAAGCTCGCGGGCCGCCACGGGTTCGATCCGGGGCAGACGCCGGTGTTCGTCACGTGCGGCACCGCGGTGGCGGGCGTGCGGGATCCGGCCGCGGTCGTCGCCCGGCTCAACGCCGCACTCCAGTTCGACGTCTTCACCCGTGCCGGCTGCAGCCGCTGCGTTCGAGCCAAGGCCTGGCTGGCCACCGTCGCAGCACACTATCCCGGCTTTGCCGTCTCGATCCGCGATCTCACGCAGGACGCTGCGGCCAGAACGCTCCTGGCTGAGCTCGTCCGCAACCGCGGGGTCGCGGCGGCGAGCGTTCCGGTGTTTCGCGTCGGCGACCGGCTGGAGGTCGGCTTCGATCGTGTTGAAACGACCGGCCGTCGGCTCGAGGCGATCCTCGACCGCTGGACGCAGCCCTGCCCAGCGCGGGTCGATAGCGCGGAGGAGCACGGGCCATCGGATTCCCTCTCCGAGGCCATCGATCTGCCGGTGCTCGGCCGGGTGGACCCGGCGACGCTTGGCCTGCCGCTGTTCACGATTGCCGTGGGGCTCGTCGACGGCTTCAACCCCTGCGCCATGTGGGTGCTCATGCTCCTCCTGGCCGTGCTCGTGAACCTCCGCGACAGAACCCGGATGCTGGCCATCGCGGGCACGTTCGTGCTGGTCAGCGGTGCGGCGTATTTCGCCTTCATGGCCGCCTGGCTCAACGTCTTCGAGTGGCTCGGTTACCTGCGGCCGGTCCAGGTGGTCCTCGGGCTGGTGGCGGTGACGATCGGCCTCGTGCACGTGAAGGATTTCTTCGCGTTCGGCACGGGCCCCAGCCTATCGATTCCCGCGGCGGCCAAGCCCGGCATCTACGAGCGAATCCGGCGGATCGTGACCGCCGAAAACCTGCCGGCAGCCCTCGCGGCCGCGTTCACGCTGGCGGTGATGGTGAACGTCGTGGAACTGTTGTGCACCGCCGGCCTGCCCGCGCTCTACACCAACGTACTCGCCCAGCACCACGCCGGGGCCGCCCGCTACGGCTTCCTCGGCCTCTACATCGCGGCCTACATGTTCGACGACGCGATCATGGTGGGGACGGCGGTGGCCACGCTCTCCCGGCTCAAACTCCAGGAGACTGGCGGCCGCTGGCTCAAGCTCGCCAGCGGGGTCGTGGTGCTGGCCCTGGGGCTCGTGATGCTGCTGCGGCCCGAGTGGCTGTCCTGACCGTCCGACCTGCGGGCGACTGCCGCTTTTTGCAAACGGGCGTTGCATTTTGCGGAAGCCTGCCGGGGCGTCGCCGCCCCAGGCCTGCGGTGGAATTCGCGAATTCGGCCGCGCGGATTCGGTCGCACCGATTCTGCCGGTTTGGCACGGCAGATGCACGAGGGCGAGGACAGCCTGGGTGCGGCCGTCTCATCTTCATTTCATGCGGTCGGGCTCAAGGCTGAGGAGATGCATCATGGTTGCCGCCACCGTGTCCGCCGATGTGCTGACCGACGAAGAACTGTTCCGCCAGTTTCGTGACTCCGGTGATGCCGGGGCCTACGAAACGCTCGTCCATCGCTACGAGCAGCCCCTGTTTGGCTATCTACACCGCTATCTCGGGAATGCCGAACTGGCCGAAGAAGTGTTTCAGGCCACGTTTCTCCGGCTGTATCTGAGGAGCAACCAGTTCGAGGACGGCCGGGCCTTTCGGCCCTGGATCTACGCGATCGCCACCCACAAGGCGATCGACGTGCAGCGGCACGAGCGCCGACACCGCCACGTGGAGCAGGCTCGTGGCTCGGTGCAGCGTGACGGGCACAGCCCGCTCGAGACGGTGGCCGCCCGGGGCCGCTCGCCTGACGAACAGGTGGGCGACCGCGAGGAGGGCTGCCGGATGCAGGCGGCCGTGCAAACCCTCTCGGAGGTGCAGCGGCGGGCCGTGCAACTCGTCTACGAACAGGGCCTGGCCTACCGCGATGCCGCCGTGCTCATGGGCGTGCCGGTCGGAACGGTGAAGAGCCGGCTCCACTCGGCACTTCTCACGCTCGCACGTGTCTGGGGCGTGCAGCCGCCCCGGCGGGCCTATGCGATGGCGGCTAAATAGGTGTGAAGGCGGCTGGTTTTTCGCCCTGCGCGAGCCGTAGGATTGGCTCGGGTGCGGCTATGAAATCAACCATTCCGGTCGGCCCGCCGCCTGCCGGCGGTACGCACGTGCCCGCCTGGCGTCGGTGGAGCCCCGGCCTCGACAACGACGACCTGACGCTCCGCGAGGTGCTCGCCACGTTGCCGGCGGCGCCGCCGACGGCGATCCCGTGGATCGTGCGGCTGTTCGAGAATCCGCACGGCTGGCTCCGGCTGCATGGCGCGGTCGATCTCGCCCACCACGACCGCATCCACGTGCTCCTGGGACGCGGGCTACTCGGCCAGGACGAGGCGTTCGTGATCGGGTTTACGATGGGGTGCACGAAGCGGCTTTCGCGGTTCGAGCAGGCCTTCTTCAAGTTCGTGGCGGCCAACGTCTACCCGCAGCCCTACCGTATCGCGCGGCCGACACTCGCCGCCTACGACCTCGGCGTGGAAGCCGGACGTGAGATCGGGGTGCGAAACCTGCACCACGCGGTGGGCGATGACTACCTCGATCGGCCCCTGGGCGAAGTGCGACAGTCCCTGGGGATCGACACGGAGTGGCTGCGAGCCTCGTACGCCCGGGAACGGGCCGTTCTGCCTGGCACGGCCGCAAGCGAGCGGCTGCCATGCGGACCGCCAACGAATCGACCGCGACTCGGCCAGAACCGGGCGGCATAGGCCCGCGACACTCTCGTCAGACGAACGTGATCAGGACGACGGCGTCCTCGTCGTCGTCGAACGGATCGAAGTCGCCGTCATAGGGGCCAAAAACGCGCGGGCTGTCGGGGTGGGACTGCATCGGTGTGGCTCCTTCTCCTTTCACTCCACCATCGCGGCCGAGGGGAATCAAATGCTTGGAAACACAGGGTGAAACCGCTATGTTTCGCCGACCGGCCACTTCGGGTCGGGTGACCCGCGATCCCCCACTCAGGCAGGGTGCCTTCCTGCCATGGACGTTTTCCGCATGGCCACCACCACCGCCCCCCATCCTGCCGCCGATCCTTGGTTTCAAGACCGCTTCGCCGAACGCATCGGTGGTGCGAACTACGGCAAGGGCAACGAGATCTACAAGTTCGAACTCATCAAGCGGGCCAAGCGGAAGGCGATCGCCGACCATCCCGAGCGGCGGATGCTCGACTTCGGGATCGGCGAAAACGACGAGATGGCCCCGGAGAGCGTCCGGGCGGTGATGCGTCGCGAAGTCGACCGCCCGGAAAACCGGGGCTATGCCGACAACGGCATCGCCGCCTACAAGGAGGCAGCGGCTGCTTTCATGAAGCGGGAATTTGGCGTCGTGCTCAACCCCGAGACCGAGGTCAACCACTGCATCGGCTCGAAGACGGCCTACGCGATGCTGCCGGCCGCCTTCATCAACCCGGGTGACGTCACGCTCATGACGGTGCCCGGATACCCCGTCGCCGGGACCGCCACCCGCTGGTTTGGTGGCATCGTCCACAAGCTGCCACTCGTGCCCGAACACGACTTCTTCCCGGATCTCGACGGGATTCCCGCCGACGTGCTCGCGAAGACGAAAATGCTCGTGCTCTGCTATCCCAACAGTCCCACCGGCAAGACGGCCACGCGAGCCTTCTACGAGAAGGTCGTGGACTGGGCGCACAAGCACCGCGTGATCGTGGTGCAGGATGCGGCCCACATGATGCTCTCCTACGACGACGAGCCGCTCTCGTTCCTCTCGATCGACGGCGCGAAGGAGGTGGGGGTGGAGGTCCACTCGATGTCGAAGGGCTTCCACATGATCGGGTGGCGGCTGGGCTGGGTCTGCGGCCATGAGAAGATCGTGCGGGCCTTCGCCGACGTGAAGGACAACTGCGACTCGGGGCAGTTCATGGCAATCCAGAAGGCCGGGGCCGCGGCCCTCGCCGATGCCGAGATTCCCAAGCGTGTGCGCGAGAAGTACCGCCGGCGGCTCGAAAAACTCGTGGGCGTGCTGCGGGCCGTGGGCTTCGACTGCGAGATGCCGGGTGGGACCTACTTCCTCTACACGAAGAGCCCGCAGGGGGCCGGTGACCGCGTGTTCGCGACCGCGCAGGACGCGAGCCAGTTTTTGATTCACGATCTCTCGATCTCGACCGTGCCGTGGGACGACTGCGGGGCCTACCTCCGCTTTTCCGCCACGTACGAGGCGGACGACGAATCCGTCGAAGACGACCTCATGGCCGAGACCCACGCGCGGCTCTCCCGCGCCCGGCTCAAGTTCTGATGCACCCTTCCCGACCGGCTCCGGAGTGTCGACCCATGTGCCTCTGCCAGCGATTCGCCGTGCTCACGATGATCGGCGCCCTCCTCCTTGCGCCCGCCGCCGGCTGTGGCGGCACCAAAAAGAAGGGCAAGAAGGGCGGGCTCACGGTCGCCCAGCAGCTCGAGAAGGCGGAAAAGGAATCGACGCCAGACCGCCAGGCGGCTGCCTATCTCAAGGTGGCCCGCCGCCAGTTCACTTCGGGCGACAAGACGGGCGCCAAGGAGTCGGCGAAGAAGGCCTTTGAGAAGGTGAAGGGGGATGGCGACGCCGGTCAGTTTGGGCCACGGCTCGTCGAGGTGGCGGGCTTCCTCGCCGAAACGGGTGAGAAGAAGCCGGCCCGCGACGCCCTCAAACGGGCGACCGAACTCGCCGCTTCGATCGGCGATCCAGTGCGGAAAGCGGGCGTCCTCGCCGAAGCGGGCGGCGTGTATGGCGACAAGGCGAAGGGGCTCGGTGACTCCAAGGCCGCGAAAGACGTGCTCACCGAGGCGACGAAGGCGGCTGAGGAAACCGACGAGCGGTTCCGGGCCGAGGCGCTCGCGGCCGTGGCGCTCGGCTACACGCGGAGCGGCCTGGCCGACGCGGCGAGCGACATGGTGGGCAAGCTCGAAGAAGCAGCCAAGGGGCTCGAGGAGCCGCGGGCGAAGGCTGAGGCGCTCGCCGCCGCGGCCAACGTGAAGGCCCAGACCGGCAAGAAGGACGACGCTACAGCCCTGCTCGCCGAGGCGGCGCAGGCGGCCAAGAGTGTGGAACGGTCGGAGAGCCGGGCCTACGCGCTCCTGGCCGTGGCCACGGCGCTCGACGCCAACGGCGCCACGAAAGAGGCCCTCGCGCTCCTCAAGGAGGCCGACAAGGCCGCCAACAAGGTGGCCGAGCCCGACGCGATGAAGACGATCGTCGACAAGGTGCGGGCGCTCACGCTCGCGCTCGAGAAGAAGTAGGCCACTTCACGCAACGGCTCGGCATCGTGCCGACCGTCGCTTGGCGGGCCTCCGCCCGCTGGCATGAACCCGGCCCGACCAATCCGCCTCCGGCGGATCGGTGCCCGGCCTGAAGGTCGATCGTTACGATTTGAGCGTCTTGAGGGCCGCGAGCGCGAGCTTCCGCGCCTCTGCATGATCGACGATCGGCTCGGGGTAATCGGCCGCGTCGACCCCGGCCCACTCTTTCACATACACACCGTCCGGATCGAACTTCTCCGCCTGGCTCGTCGGATTGAAGATCCGGAAGTAGGGCGCCGCATCGGCGCCGCAGCCGGCCGCCCACTGCCAGCCGAGCGTGTTGGCGGCCAGGTCGGCATCCACGAGCGTATCCCAAAACCACTTCGCCCCTTCGAGCCACGAGATGCGCAGATCCTTCACCAAAAAACTCGCCACGATCATCCGCACGCGGTTGTGCATCCAGCCGGTGGCCCACAGCTGCCGCATGCCGGCGTCGACGATCGGAAACCCCGTGCGGCCGCGGTGCCAGGCCCGCAGGCCGACCGGATCGTTCGCCCACGGAAACCGCGCATAGTCGGCCCGCAAGGGAGCGTCGGGCGTGTGCGGGAAGTGGAAGAGCAGATGATTGGCGAATTCCCGCCAGCCGAGTTCGCGCAGATACACCTCGGGGCTTCCGGCGATCTTCGCCGCCGGCGTGCCGCCGACCGCCGCGCGGACCGCGTGCCACAGCCGGCGCGGTGACACTTCGCCGAAATGCAGGTGGGGCGAGAGGGCGCTCGTGCCGTCGTGATCGGGCCGATCGCGCTCCGTGCCGTAGCCGGAAAGCCCACGCGCGAGGAACCGCTCCATGCCCTTGGCGGCCCCTGCCTCGCCGGGCGTCCAGGTCTCGCGCATCGTGGCCGCCCAGTCGATCGCGGGGAGCAGGCCGAGCGACTCGATCGAGAGGCTTTGCGGAGCCTTGCCGACGGTGGTCAGTTTTTTCGGGGCCGCGACCGGCGCGGCGGGCTCATCGCGGGCCAAGAGCGACCGCCAGAAGGGCGTGAACACCTGATACGGCTTTCCCTCCTTCGTGGCCACGTGCATCGGCTCGTAGAGGAGCGCCCCGTTGAAGCTCTCCACCTCGAGGCCGGTGGCGGCGAGCGCCTTCTTGATCGCAGTGTCGCGCTTGATGACGGCCGGCTCGTAGCGACGGTTCCACACGACGTGGGTGGCGCAAGTTTCCTTCGCGAGCGCCTGAAGCGCCTCGAGTGACGGGCCGCGGCGGATCACGAGCGGCGCACCCGCCTTGGCGAACGCGGCGGTGAGTTTCTCGAGCGAGTGGTGGAGCCACCACCGTGACGCCGCCCCTGGCTCCCATGGAGCTTCTTCTTCGGGCGCCCAGATGAACACCGGCACCACCACCCCGCGTGTGGCCGCTGCGGCGAGAGCGGGATTGTCGTCGAGCCGGAGATCGTGCCGCAGCCAGAAAATCGTGGTCGATGTCATGGCGACATCGTAGAGACTTTTTGTCCGCGCCGCATGGCAACCGGGACGGTCGCCCCACGTGGGGCAAGCGTCTCGCTTGCCAGTCCACCCCGGCTGTCAGGCGAGGATGCCCTTCACGAGATGCCCGTGCACGTCGGTGAGCCGGTAGTCCCGTCCCTGGAAGCGGTAGGTGAGCTTCATGTGGTCGAAGCCGAGGAGATGGAGGAGCGTGGCATTGAGATCGTGCACGTGCACCGGGTTCTCCACCACGTTGAATCCGAAGTCGTCGGTCTTGCCGTGCACGTGGCCCGCCTTGATGCCGCCGCCGGCGAGCCACATCGAGAAGGCACGGTTGTGGTGGTCGCGGCCGTCGTTGCCTCCCTGCACCATCGGCGTGCGGCCGAACTCGCCCCCCCAGATTACGATCGTGTCGTCGAGGAGCCCGCGCTCCTTGAGGTCGCTCACCAGCGCCGCCGAGGCCTGCTGCGTGTCGGCGCAGTTTTGCTTGACGCCCGCCTTGAGGTTGCCGTGCTGGTCCCAGGCCTCGTGGAAGAGCTGCACGAACCGCACACCCCGCTCCAGGAGCCGCCGGGCGAGCAGGCAGTTGCGGGCATAGCCGGGTTGGTTCGGGTCGGTGATGCCGTAGCGGGCGAGCGTCTCCTTGGGCTCGTCGGCGAGGTTCATCAGTTCCGGCGCGCTTTCTTGGAGCTTGTAGGCCAGTTCGTAGGCCTGGATCCGCGAGGCGATTTCAGGGTCGCCGAACCGGCCGATGGCCATGTCGTTGAGCCGGTTCAGCGTGTCGAGCGAGGCCCGCTGCGCCTCACGGTCGATGCCCTTGGGATTCGAGAGATAGAGCACCGGATCGCCGCTGCCCCGCAGCGGGATGCCGCCGTATGACGTGGGTAGGAATCCCGATCCGTAGTTGCTCGCGCCGCCGCTCGTGCCTTTGGCGCTCGTGAGCACGACGAATCCCGGCAGGTCTTCAGCCTCGCTGCCGAGGCCGTAGAGCGTCCAGGCCCCGAAGCTTGGCCGGCCGAACTGCTGCGAGCCGGTGTTCATCAGGATCTGCGCGGGGGCGTGGTTCACAGCGTCGGTCTGCATCGAGCGGATGAGGCAGATATCGTCGGCGATGCCGCCGATGTGAGGCACGAGTTCGCTCATCTCGACGCCGGACTTGCCGTAAGGCTTGAACGTGTACTTGGGGCCGAGGAGCGCGGAATTCGGGTTGATGAATGCGGCGCGGTAGCCCTGGAGCAGATCGGCCGGGGGCAACTTGCCGTCGTTCTTGGCGAGCTCCGGCTTCCAGTCGAAGAGCTCGAGATGGCTCGGGGCCCCGGCCTGGAACATGTAGACGACCCGCTTCGCCTTGGGCGCGTAGTGCGGCTGCTTCACAGCCAAGGGCGTGGGGGGCGCGAGGCCGGCCACCGATTCGCGTGCGGCGAGCGACCCGGCGGCAATGCCCGCCAGGCCGACACCGCAGTCTCCGAAGAACCAGCGGCGCGAGAGGAGCCGCGCCCGGGCCTCGTGGATGTGGCGATCGATCATGACGCACCTCGTTAACGGGGTCAGTTTTTGGTCACGGTCTCGTCAAGGTTCAACAACACGCGCGAGACAAGCGTCCACGCGGCCGCGTCTTGCGGAGTCGTACCGGCCGGCAGGGCGGGGAGCTTGTCGGCGTCGCCCGAGGCGATCTCGCGGGGGTCGAGCCAGCCTTCGGCCAGCCGCTGCCGCTGGGCTTCGAGGAAGGCGAGCAGTTCCCGCTTCTCTTCGTCCGTGGGCATGCGGGCCGTGCACAGGAAAAACGCCCGCTCCACTCTGGCTCCGTCGTCAGCGCCGCCCTCCTTGAGCGCACGAATCGCCAGGCCCCGAGCCGCCTCCACGAAGATCGGCTCGTTGAGCCCCGTGAGGGCCGCCAGCGGCGTGTTGCTGCGCAGCCGGCGGGCGCACGAGATGTCGCCCGTGGGGGCGTCGAAGTTGCCGAGCGCCGGATCAGGCATCGACCGGCGGCGAAACGTGTAGAGCGACCGGCGATAGCGGTCGGGGCCCGTGGCCTCCGGCCAGGCGATCTGCACGTAGTTGAAGTCGAGCACGTTCTTTGGCACGGGTGGATACACGCTCGGACCGCCCACTTTCTCCGTGAGCAGGCCCGACACGGCAAGCACGAGGTCGCGAACCACCTCGGCGTCAGGCCGGAACCGTGGCCCGCGGGCCAGAAGCCGGTTTTGCGGATCGCGGGCGAGTGCGTCGGCCGTGGCTGCGGAGGAGCGGCGGTAGGTGTCGCTCATCACGATCTGCCGGATCGCCTCCTTCTGGCTCCAGCCCTTCTCCATGAAATCCACGGCGAGCCAGTCGAGCAGGTTCCGGTGCTCTGGGACGGGGGCACGCGTGCCGAAGTCGTCGGGCGTCTCCACGAGGCCAGCTCCGAAGAGCGTCTGCCAGAGACGGTTTACCGCCACGCGGGCCGACAGCGGCGAGCGGGGATCGACGAGCCACTTCGCGAAGGCCAGCCGCGGAGGGTCGGCCGATGCGGCGAGCGGATGCAGGCCGGCGGGCACATGCGGCTGCACCTCATGCTTCGGCTGGTTCCACGTGCCGCGGTCGAGGAGATGCGTGGGGCGACGCTGCGCGACTGCCCGCGACCCGGCGTGCATGATCGTCGTGGGAGCCTTCGGGGCCTTCGCCCACGAGGCGGCGATCTTGTCGTTGAACGGCGCACACTCGGGGATCGTCTTCCGCCATGCGGAGAACAGCGCCCCGCGATCAGCGTCGGTCCGCTCGGCGGCCGGCTTCTTGGCAGCGAGGATCGCGCCGTAGTCAATCGGCAGCGCGGCGGGTGCCGGCGCCTTCGTAAGGCTGAATCGGCAGCAGCCGAGCATCGATTCCGGGCTGTGAACGACCGCCCCGCTCGACCAGCGGAGCGAGATCTTCAACTTCGTGCCCGCAGGATAGTCGAGCGGCTTCTCGAAGTGCACGACCGCCACCGAGGGCTGATGCCTGAGCAAGAGGCCGCGATCGGCCCGCCAGGCCGACTGCTCGTCGCCGTCGATCATGTTCGCCACCGGGCCGATCGACACGGTCGCGGGTGGAGCGTCTTTTTTGTCCTCAGCTTTCTTGGGGTCGGCGCCCGGCCGCGGCACCGTCGATTCCGGCTCCGAGAAGTCGGCGGAGGCGTTCACGAGCTTGACCTCTTCCCAGTCCTTGGCGTCGGGCTTCTTCACGTACACCTTCATCTGTCCGATCGCCCACAGCCCGTCGCGGCCGGGACCGTTCATGAACAGGTCGCCGTCGGTGAGCGCCTCGAGCTGCAGGCCCGTGGCCCCGGCGAGGTCGGCCGTACCCTCGAAGAAATGCTCGGCGTCGCGGTGGCCAATCAGGAGAATCGAGCCGTCGGCCCGCTGCGTCGGGTGCGTGAGCAGGGCGTTGCTGTGCATTTCCTCCATCGTGATGGGCGTCCATGCCGGCTGCTTCGCCGCCGCGTCGGCGGCCCAGGTCTCCATCTCGGCCTGCCACTGCGGCCGCATCCGGCGAATCTCCTCCTCGGCCGCGGCGACGTCGGCCCTGATCGCGGAGAGGACCCGCAGCTGCTCGGGCGTGTAGACGTACGACCGGGCCTCGTAGGTGTCGTTCAGGAAGGCGAACAGGCCGAAGTATTCGTCGTGGGTGATCGGGTCGAACTTGTGGGTGTGGCACTGCGCGCACTGTGTGGTGAGGCCGAGCACCGCCTTGCCCACGCAGTCGACGCGATCGAACATCTCCGCCATGCGGAACTCCTCCGGAATGATCGCGCCCTCTTCATTGAGCATGCTGTTGCGGAGGAAGCCGGTGGCCACGACCTGGTCTTGCGTCGCATTCGGCAACAGATCGCCGGCGATCTGCTCGATCACGAACTGGTCGTAGGGCAGGTCTTGGTTGACGGCGTTGATCACCCAGTCGCGCCAGGCCCACATCTCGCGGGGCAGGTCTTTCTCGTAGCCGTTGGAGTCGGAGTAGCGGGCGAGATCGAGCCAGTGGCGGGCCCACTTCTCGCCATAGCGGGGGCTCGCGAGCAGTTTTTCGACGGTCTTGTCGTAGCCGTCGCGCTCGAAGGCGGCGATCTCGTCGGGCGACGGCGGAAGCCCCACGAGATCGAGATACAGCCGGCGGCAGAGCGTGGCTGGGGCGGCCGGCGGCCCGGGCTCGATCTGCTTCGCGACGAGCCGCTCGCCCACGAAGGCGTCGATCGGACTGGAAGCCCCTGCCACGGCCGGCACGACGGACTTCTGCGGCGGCACGAACGACCAGTGCGGGTGGTAGCCCGCGCCATCGGTGATCCAGGCCTCGAGCAGCGCCCGCTGCTCCGCCGAGAGCGGCTTCTTCTCGTGCGGCGGCGGCATGATCACGTCGGGATCGGTCGACCGAATGCGGGCTACGATCTCGCTCTCCTCCGGCTTGCCTGGCAGGATCGCCGGCTCGCCAGAGTCGCCCCCTTCAAGCGCGTTTTGCCGGATGTCGAGCCGCAGCCCACCCTGCCGCGTCGATTCGTCGATGCCGTGGCAGTGGGCGCAGTGCTCGGCCAGAATGGGCTGGATGTGCTTCGAGAAATCAATCTGTTCCGGCGTCGCGCCGCGGACAAGGCCGGCCAGACCGATAGCACAGGCGCAGCCCAGCAAGGCACGCCAGACGCTGGCAAAGCTGTGCACCATCGGATCGCTCCTCTGGAAATCACCCGCTTCGCCGTCGGGCCAAAAAAACCGTGGCCCGACGCGGGCCCGAAGGCCGATCCGCGGAACATCCAGTAGTATATCGTCGAAATACGGCGGGAGCATGGATTTGCCCACGGAACGTCGTCTCTGCCCGGGAAAAGCCCCATGTCCGCCGCGTTCGTGGCCAATGACCGGATCGCCGCCGAGGAATTCGCCGGGGAGGTCGTCCTGATCGACATCGAGAAGGGGGTCTACTTCAGCCTCCAAGGGGCGGCTGTGGATCTTTGGCGGGCATTTGCGGCACCGCGCAGCCAGACTGCCGTACTCGATACGTTCGCGGCCCACGGCGCTGACCGCCAGGCGCTCGCAGCGGCGATCGACGATCTCTGCCGCCACGATCTCGTGCGTGAGACCGCGGCGCCTCCCCAGGCCGACATCGCCTGCTCCGTGCCGGCCGGCGGATTCGCCGCGCCCGTGGTGGCGGCGTTTTCCGATCTCGCGGAACTGATCGCGATCGATCCGGTGCACGAGGTCGATGCCGCCGCCGGCTGGCCACTCCGCCCGGCGAACTTCCCCGATGTCTCCTGACGTCCTCGCGTCGCCGCTGGATGCGACGAACGCGCACGCCGACTCGACCCGCGCGCTGCTCGCCTTGCTTGACGACGCCGTCGGTCGCACGGCAGCCGAGGCGACGTTCACGGGCCGGTTTCGCGTCGGCCGCCAGGGGTGCCGCATCGTGGGCAATGACGGCGGCCTCACGGAGCGGCTCACGCGCTGCCTCGTCGTAGCCGACGATCCATCCGATCCGTCCGACCTCACGCTCACGGTGCTGAACGGAACGCCGGCAGGCGCGATCCCACCGCCGTGGAACCTGCCGCACACAAGCCCACGGCATCTCGAGCGCTTGCACGTCGACGAAGCACGCGGGCTCCGGGCCTTCTACGACCACGACCGCCGGTTCTGGTCGATCTGCGACGCCGCCACCCGCCGCGGTCTGTTCTGGATCGCCGACACGGCGGACGTGCCGTTCTGGGAGGAGGCCGCGCCCTTCAAGGCCATCTTCAATTGGTTTCTCGCCGGGACGCAGGCCACGCTGCTGCATGCCGGCATCGTCGCGCACCGCGGACGCGGCGTCCTGCTCGCGGGCCCGGGCGGCTCGGGCAAGTCGACGACGGTGATGGCGGCCGTCGCCGCCGGCCGTGGCACGTGCGGCGACGATCTCGTCGTCGTCGACGACGAGGCCGGAGCGTGGACCGGCCACGCGCTCTACGACGCCGTGAAGTTTTTCCCTGCGGAGCCCGACGGCCGCGTGCCGGATGTGTTCCGAGCCGCTCCTCTGCAGGCGTGCGGCGATAAACTGCTCGTGCGCTACTCCGATGTGGCCCCCGGCGGGCTCGTGCAATCCGTGCCCCTCACAGCCCTCCTGCAGTGCGTGGTCTCTGGGCAGGCGACCACCACGATCACACCGCTCGCGCCTGGCGGCATGCTCCGCTCGCTCGGGCCGCCGACGGCGTTTCTGCTGCGCGGGGCGGAATCTGAGACGCTCCGTAAGGCCGCCGCGCTCGTCCGCACCGTGCCGGCGTTCACACTCGCCCTCGGCACGAATCCAGCCGAGGCCATCGAGAGGCTCACGGTCTGGATCGAAGGGGGCGGCCGATGAACGACCGCGTGTCGGTGATCATGCCGTGTCGCAACGCGGCGCCCTATCTCGATGCGGCACTGCGGTCGGTATGGCGGCAGGAGCGGCCCGTGCACGAGGTCGTGGTCGTCGATTGCGCGTCGGGCGACGGCTCTGCCGACGTGGCGCTCGACCACCGTGCGGCTGGGCAGCCGGTACGGCTCGTATCAGCCGACCCACTCACACCGGCGGCCGCCCGCAACATGGCGCTTGCCGAGGCGTCTGGTGACGTGCTCGCGTTCCTCGATGCCGACGACCTCTGGCCGGCGGGCAAACTCGTACGACAGCTCGACCGTCTCTCCCGTATGCCGCGGGTCGACATGGTGAGCGGGTATGTCCGCTACTTCGAAACTACGGCCGACTCGGGCCTCGAGCCCGCGGCCGACAGCCGCACCGAGACGCTCTTTCACGTGCATCTCGGCGCATGCATCTACCGGCGCGAGACCTTCGACAAGTTGGGCGGCCGATTCGACGAATCGCTGCTCTACGGCGAAGACGTCGACCTCATGCTGCGCGTGCGGGAGGCCGCCGTGCCGTTCACGATCCTGCGGAGCGTCGAACTCTTCTACCGGCGGCACCCCGCATCGCTGATGGCGACGAGCAATCCCCGCCAGCAGGCCGACTTCCGCCTTGCGACCCACAAGTCGATCCTCCGGCGCCGTCTAGCAGGCACGCTGGCGACGCCGCTGCCCGACTTCGCGAACTTCGTGGAGTCGCAATGACGACGATCAGCTTGATCATTCCCGCGCACGATGCGGCCGCGACGCTCGGCGAGACGCTCGCGAGCGTCCGTGCGCAGTCGCGGAGCGCCGACGAGGTGATCGTCGTGGACGACGGCTCGAGTGACGATACGGCGGCGATCGCGACCGCCGATGGCGCCGCCGTCGTGCGACAGGCCAACCGCGGCGTGGCGGCCGCCCTCAACGTGGGATTGCAGGCCGCGCATGGCGACCTCGTGGCGTTTCTCGACGCCGACGACCTCTGGGAAGCCGATTGCCTGCTCGAGCACGAGCGGCACCTGGCCGTACGGGCCGACCTCGCCGGCACCGTGGGGCGGTTCAGCGAGTTTGCCTGTCCGACGCTTTCCACCGACGTGGCCGCACGGTTCATGCCGCGCGTGAACGAGCCGGCGTGGCTCGCCGGCGGCATGCTCCTGCGGCGGTGGGCCTTCGACCGCGCGGGGTTACTCGACGAATCGATCCGCGTGGGTGCGTGGATCGAGTGGATCGACCGGGCCCGTCATACAGGCTGCACGTTCCACGCGGTCGACCAGGTCGTGCTCTGGCGGCGGCTGCGGCCCGGCACGCTCAGCCAAAGTGCCGTCCGCAACGCCAGCCTCCTCACCGTGGCCCGCGCAGCCCTCGCCCGACGCCGCCCTCCCTCCACATGAACGAAACTCCTGATCCGATCGCCGTGCCGCGTGGAGGGCTCGACCTCCTCGTGCGGGCTGCGCTTGCTCCCCAGGCCGAGGCGCGGGCCGCGTGGCGCCGCTGGCGGGCCGAGCACGACCTCGACACCACGTCGTGGAGCGAGGTGCGGATGCTCGCGGCCGTCGCCGGCCGAATCGCCATGCTCGAGGAAGACGCCGATGTCAGGCCCCGCGTGGAGGGCATCCGCAAGTTTCTCTGGGTGCACACGCAGATGTGCCTCGAACCGGCTGGGCCGGCGCTCACGGCGTTGTCGTCGGCCGGCATCCCGGTCTTGCTGACCAAGGGCGCCGCCCGGGTCGTGGCCCAGCCGGCGTCGGCGCACGAGCGGCTGATCCGCGACGTCGACGTGCTCGTGCCGCTAGCGTCCGCGGAGCGGGCACTCTCGCTGCTCTGCGGCACCGGCTGGACGCTCCGCGAGCCACCGTGGGCCGTGCAGGCACGGGCGGCGAGCACGGTGGCGGGCCATCATGCCTGGACCGTCACCAAGGGCCGGGGCGAGATCGACCTGCACCACTTCTCGAACCACCTGAATCGGCTCACGGGCGACGACGACGGACTCTGGAGGAGGGCGACGACGCGCCAGTGGCGCGGTGCCACCGTGCACCTGCCGGCGCCGGCCGACGCTCTCGTGCTCGCCGTCACGCACGGCGTGCGCTGGTCGCGGGACGGTGCCGCCGACTGGACGGTCGACGCGGCGAGCCTCATCGATGCCGGCACGGTCGACTGGGACGTGGTGCTCGCGGAGGCCCACTCGCGCGTACTGCACGCCGCGCTCCACGCGGGGCTCGGCTACCTGCGCGACGCCCTCGGCCGCGCGGTGCCTGCCGACGTGCTGCGCCACCTCGCCTCACGCTCGAACGATGTCCAGCGCGCGGAACTGTCGTGCTATGCCGCGCGACCTGATCCGGAAACTCCCGCTGAAAAACAGGCGGCACTTGCCATGGCCGCCAGCCGGGCGCACGAACGTGCCGGGATCAGCGCCGGCGTGTCGAGCGCCGGAGTCACCGCGCTGCCGCTGGCGACAGTTCACGGCGCCCTGGCACCGGGCGATGGCATGATCACCTGCCCGATACCCCAGGCCAGGTTGCACGACTGGCTGCTTGTGCGCTGGGAGCTCGATGCGGCCGGCTTGTCCGCCGCCACGATGCCTGCGGCTGAGATCTGCGCCCCGGGGCTCGTGGTGGGTGGCGGCGCGGGTGTGCCGTGCCGCTCGGCAGCCGGCCGACCTGTCGTTCGCTACGAGTGCCAGCTGCCAGCCGCACTCACCACCCTGCGGCACCTCGAGCGGCTCTCGTTGCGGTTGTGGTCCGGCACCGTCGCGTTCACCGCCCCATCGATCGTGCCTGTCACCGTGACGTGGCACCGCCTGGTCAGGACGTAGCGACGAGCGCGGCGTGGAGGATCTCGACGGGGTGGCTGGCCTCACGCCCCGTTCCATCCTTGATCTGGTGCCGGCAGCTGGTGCCGGGAGCGGCGAGGAGCACTTCCGGCCCGGCCGCCCGCACCGCGGGCAAGAGCACGAGCTCGCCGATCTGCATCGACAACTCAAAATGCTCGCGCTCGTAGCCGAACGAGCCGGCCATCCCGCAGCAGCCCGATGGGATCACCTCGACCGAGTAGTTCCGCGGCAGCGAGAGCGCCGCGACCGTGGGGGCGAGCGACGAGAGCGCCTTCTGATGGCAGTGGCCGTGGAGCTTGATAGCACGACGATCGGCCGTGAAAGCGTCGGCCGAGATCCGGCCGCGGGCGGCCTCACGGGCGAGGAACTCGTCGATCAGGAGTGTGTGGCCGGCGAGGCTGCGGGCCGCCGCGGCGAGCCGCTCGGGCACGAGATCAGGATATTCGTCGCGAAACGACAGGATCGCCGACGGCTCGATGCCGACGAGCGGGGCGTCGGCGGTGACCACACGCGAGAGCAGCTCGACGTTGCGGCTTGCGAGGTCGCGGGCGGTGCGGACGAGCCCCTTGGAGAGATGCGCCCGGCCGCTGTCGACATGGTCGGGCACGACCACCTCCCAGCCGAGGGCCTCGAGCAGTTCGACCGCCTGGATGCCGATGGGGGCGTCGAGCGTATCGGTGAACTCGTCGCAAAAGAGATGCACGCGGCCATGCGGTGCGGGCGACCGCCGCGGCGGTCGGCGGGCGAGCCAGCCGCGGAGCGTGGTCGCGGGCAGCGGCGGCAGCGACCGGCGCGGATGGAACCCAAGCACCTTCTTCACGACCGTCGAGATGCCCGGCGCCGTGACAGCGAGGTTGTAGAGCCAGGGGGCGACAGCCGCGCGGCGGAGCGACGCCGCGCTCTCGGCCACGAGCCGCGTACGGAGCGGGATACCGCGGGCATCGTGCACATGCTGCTGCCACTCCGCCTTGAGCCGGGCCATGTCAACGTTCGACGGGCACTCCGATTTGCAGGCCTTGCACGAGAGGCAGAGGTCCATCACCTCGGCGACTTCAGGCCGCGACCAAGGGTCGGCCGTGGCCGGATCGGCGAGCGCCTGCCGCAGGACATTCGCCCGGGCCCGCGTCGTGTCGCGCTCGTTGCGCGTAGCCATGTAGCTCGGGCACATCGTGCCGCCGATCAAGTGGGTCTTGCGGCACTGGCCGACGCCCGTGCATTTTTCAGCGGCCCGGAGCATGCCGCCGGTGTCGGCGAACCGGAACACCGTGTCGCGGTGCGGCTCGCCTTCGCCGGGCACGATCCGCAGCGACGTGTCCATCGGCGGCGTGTCGATGATTTTTCGCGGATTCAAAATCCCCTGCGGGTCGAACGCCCGCTTCACGCGCTCGAGCAAGGCATAGCACTCGGGGCCCACCATCGTGCGGATGAATTCGCCGCGGAGCCGGCCGTCACCGTGCTCGCCGGAGAGGCTGCCGCGGTATTTCTTCACGAGCGCCGCCACGTCGGTGGCGACATCACGGAACATCTTCAGGCCGGCCGGCGTGCGCAGGTCGAAGAGCGGCCGCAGGTGCAGCTCACCCGCTCCAGCGTGGGCGTAGTGGACGCAGTCGATCGAGTACTTTTCGGCGAGGAGCCGGTCGAACTCGGCGATGTAGGCCGGCAGATCCTCCACGGCCACCGCGGTGTCTTCGACGATCTCACGGGGCTTGGCGTCGCCCGGCACGTTGTTGACGAGGCCCTGACCGGCACGGCGCAACTCCCACACCTTGTCGCCGTCAGCCCCGTGGAGCACGGGATAGGCGTAGCCGAGGCCGGCGGCCCTGAGGTCGCGCTCGAGGTCGGCGAGCGCCCGCTCCACGCGGCCTCGGTCGGTGTGCTTGAACTCGACGACGAGCACCGCGCCCGGGTCTCCGACGACGAACTGCCGGTTGCGGGTCTGCTCGGCATTGTCCTTCGTGCAGGCGAGGATCTTGTCGTCGATCAGTTCGCAGGCCGTGAGCGCGACCTCGCCGCCGCGGCGCTGCATGGCGACGAGCGTGGCCCGCAGCGCCTCGTCGACCGAACGGCAGTGGACGCAGACGAGCGCACCGGGTGACGGCAGCGGGATGACATTCAGCTCGAACTCCACGCCGACGAACAGCGTGCCCTCCGAACCGGCGAGGAGCCGGCACATGTTGAACTCGGAGGCGCTGCCAGGATCGAAGCAGGATGCATCGAGGAGGGCGTCGAGTGCGTAGCCGGTGTTGCGACGCGTGACCTCGGGCCGGGGAAACGAGTCGCGGATCAGCTGGCGGTTTGCCTCGTTGCCGAGGATGTCGCGGAGCGAACCATGGATCTGTGTCTCGAGCGTGGCAGGCCCGGCACACTTCGCCGCGAAGGCATCCGCAGAGAGTGGTTCAAACGTCACCTCGCTGCCGTCGGCGAGAAACCCGCGGGCCGAGATGAGATGGTCGCGAGTGGACCCGTAGGCGATCGAGTTCGAGCCACACGAGTTGTTGCCCACCATGCCGCCGATCATGGCCCACGAGGCGGTGGATGTTTCGGGGCCGAAGAACAGGCCGTGCGGCGCGAGGAACTTGTTGAGCTCATTGCGGACCACGCCCGGCTGCACCCGCACCCGCCGCCGTTCGATATCGAGGGCCACGATCCTGTTCATGTGCCGGCCGAGATCGACGACAACGCCGCCACCGACCACCTGGCCGGCGAGCGACGTGCCGGCGCCGCGCGGGATCAGGCCGACCCCGTGCTCCGCCGCGAACTGCACGAGCCGGCGGACGTCGGCCTCCGACTTCGGGCACGCGACGGCCAGCGGCCGTTCCTGGTATTCCGACGCGTCGGTCGCGTAGATCGTGCGCGCGAGGTCGTCCGAGTGGACGTCGCCCTCGAGGCTGGCGGCGAGTTGGTCGAGAGGGAGCGTCGCCATGAAGCGGGGGGCCGTACGAGAAACAGGTCATCATGCCGCCGGTGTGTCCGCCGGGCAACAGTGATCCCTGGACCATTTTTGTACGCGAAACCCTCCCCGTGCGAGGATGTCTGGAGGAAGCGGTCGCGGCGTCCGCAGCCGGGCCATCATCCAGAGAAGGAAAGCAGAACCATGAGCCT
>Ga0315902_10002514_pt1 | contig 28457 bp, 42 predicted proteins | sample LakEriMetagenome_9_FD_203523 | JGI IMG/M metagenome (GOLD analysis project Ga0315902, IMG submission 203523) | Freshwater fungal communities from buoy surface, Lake Erie, Ohio, United States - Buoy 12 MA117 | ecosystem: Environmental > Aquatic > Freshwater > Lake > Lake biofilm | place: USA...
AGCGCCCAGTCCCGCGTACACGCGGAGAGGTTGTTTGGTTTTGGTTTTGCGATGGGTTCTGGTTGGTGCTACCATCAGACGAGCCCGAGCAGTGGGCCCAAAGCAGGAGGGAATAATGTCAGGCATTGACTTCAAGTCACGCATCGTTGGACACGGTGAGGAGGCTCCGGACCAGTTGCTCGCAAACCCAGCGAACTGGCGCATCCATCCAAAGGCACAGCAGGATGCGATGAAAGGCGTACTAGACCAGGTGGGCTGGGTGCAGTCAGTCATCGTCAACCGCAGGACGGGTCATCTGGTGGACGGGCATATGCGCGTCAGCCTTGCGCTCAGAGAGGATGCCGCAACAATCCCAGTGGCGTATGTCGACTTGAGTCCAGAGGAGGAGGCGCTGGTGCTTGCGACGCTTGACCCGTTGGCTGCACTCGCTGGAACAGACAAGGAGAAACTCGCTGAACTATTGGCGGAGGTGTCCACGGACTCGGCAGAGTTGACAAATGTCCTCAGCAATCTCGGCAACGACGGCAGCGGAATGTCAGCCACCGAGCGCCTCGCAGAGTGGGCTGGGATGCCAGAGTTCACGCAGGATGACCAGACTTCGTGGAAGCAAGTCATCGTCCACTTCAATACGCCAGAGGACTTGGAAGCATTCTCCAAGTTGGTTGGACAAACGCTGACCCCCAAGACTCGCAGCATCTGGTTCCCAGAGGCAGAGATTGGCAGACTGGTCACCAAGCGTTATGTCGATGACAAATCCTAAGCACCCGCTATACATCGTCAGCAAAGGCAGAGCAGACTCTCGCCTGACGAGTCGCTCGTTGCACGAGATGGGCGTGCCGCACTACATCGTTGTTGAGGAGCAGGAGCACGATGAGTATGCGCGGCAAGTGGACTCGTCTGCGACGCTGCTAGTTCTTGACAAGCAGTACCAGGTTGATTATGACCCCTGCGATGACCTCGGAATGACTAAGAGCAAGGGGCCAGGTCCAGCGCGCAACTTTGCGTGGGACCACGCCATCAAGTCCGGGGCAACAAGCCACTGGGTGATGGATGACAACATTGACGGATTCTTTAGGCTCAACCGCAACTTCAAGGTGCCAGCCAAGACTGGCGCCATCTTCGCTGCGATGGAGGACTTCGTTGACCGCTACGACAATGTGGCAATGAGTGGGCCCAACTACTTTATGTTTGCGAGTCGCAAGAGCAAGCAGCCACCCTTTGCCCTGAACACCCGCATCTACTCGTGCAACCTCATCAGGAATGATGTGCCGTATCGGTGGCGCGGCAGATACAACGAGGACACCGACCTGAGCCTGCGAATGCTCAAAGATGGTTGGTGCACGGTACAGTTCAACGCATTCCTGCAAATGAAACTCCGCACGCAGACAGTCAAGGGTGGGAACACCGCAGAGTTCTACGCCAAAGAAGGCACGCTGCCTAAGTCCAAGATGCAGGTGGACTTACACCCAGATGTGTCAAAGATTGTCTGGCGCTTTGGGAGATGGCATCACTATGTCGACTACACTCCATTCAAGCGCAATAAGTTGCGACGCAAACCAGGGCTCAGCATTCCAGCGGAGCCCAACGAGTACGGGATGCGCTATGAGGATGACGAACAGAAGCAAGGAGAGTGAGCGATGGGCACACGAGGGCCAGCGCCAAAGCCAACCAGGCTCAAGATTCTTGCTGGCGAAACACGCCCGAGCGTCATCAACTATGCCGAGCCAATCCCAGCAGGTGGCCTACTTACGCCTCCGCCTGACCTGCGTGACGATGCTCGTGCTATCTGGGAGAGGGTCATTGACGCATTGGGCCCAACGGGTGTCCTGACCTCAGCAGACAAGGACTTACTGCGGTTGTACTGTGAGGCGCTCGCACGCTACCTGGAGGCAGAGAGTATGCTGAACAAGACTGGCCCACTCATCAAGGGGCGTGGCGGAGAGTTCGTCAAGAATCCACTCCACCAGATTGTTCGGGACAACGCAGATGCCGTCAAGAAGTATGCGCGTGAGTTAGGGCTGACTCCAGCGGCACGAGTTGGTTTGAGAGGAGACATCGATGGACAAGCAAACAGCGCCACAGCCAAACTTGAAGCCATCATCAAGGCGGCGCGCCGCGCCTAAGTCAGAGGGGCCACTGGTTGCGGAGTTCATAGAATCATTCTGCCGATTAAGCAAAGGTGACGGCGCTGGTCAGTTAATGCAACTGCGCCCGTGGCAGAAGGAGATTCTCAACGACATCTTTGAGTTGCGCAAGGATGGACGGCGCAGGTATCGGCGCGGGCTCCTGATGATGCCACGCAAGAATGGCAAGAGCATCCTGGCATCGGGCATTGCGTTGTATTCGTTGTTCACCGAGGTGGGCGCTGAGGTTGCCATCGTTGCGGGTGACCGGGCTCAGGCGCGCATCGTGTTCCGAGAGTGCGCCAGGATGGTGGAACTTGACCCGATTCTCTCGCGCAAACTTCACACCCTCAGGGATGTGATTGAGTACCCAGAAACAGGCAGCGTGCTGCGCGTGCTATCAGCCGATGCTTCACGCGCAGAGGGGTACAACTTCAGCACCGTCATCTTTGACGAGGTGCACATTCAGCCCGATGACAAACTATGGGCAACCGTGAACCTGGGCTCGGGCGCACGACGCAATCCGCTAGTGCTCGGCATCTCAACGGCTGGAGCCAAGATGAACAGCCGTGGAGAGTTCAGCCTCTGCTACACCCTCTGGCAATACGGGCAGCGCATCAAGAGTGGCGAAGTGGATGACCCCACTTTTTACTTCAGGTGGTTTGCTGCGCCGGAGGATGTCGAATGGAATACACCAGAGGCGGCAGCCGCAGCCAATCCAGCCTATGGTGACTTCCTTGACCCAGAGGACTTTGCCGCCGCTGCGCGCTCCTTGCCGCGTGACGAGTATGAAACCAAGCGCCTGAATCGTTGGGTGACGAGCAGCGAGTCATTCTTGCCGCAGGGCTCCTGGGAGGCGCTGGAGGACAAGACACTTAAACTGGACAAGGCTGACCCCATCGTCATTGGCTTTGACGGCTCATTCAGCAACGACTCCACCGCAATCGTGGCGTGTCGTATCAGCGACAAGGCGCTGTTCGTGCTAGGACATTGGGAGCGTGGACTGGACGATGCGCTCACTTGGCGCGTACCAGTAGAGGAGGTGGAGGCTGCGATGACTGGCATTTGTTTGTCCCACGATGTGCGCGAGATTGTCTGCGACCCGTTTAGGTGGCAGCGCTCGATGGAGGCGTGGCAACAGATGGGCTTGCCCGTCGTGGAGTTCCCGCAGACACCATCCCGTATGGTGCCAGCAACAAGCGCGATGTATGATGCCGTGGTGAATGGGAGCATCAAGCACGACGGTGACCCACGACTTGCGCGGCACGCAGGAAATGCCACGCCATACTATTCACGCAACGGGCTGATGGTTCGCAAGGAGGCGCGGAATAGCCTCAAGCGCATTGACTTATTCGTGGCAGCGATAATGGCACACAGTCGTGCTGGTACACTCTCCACAGCGGTGGGCCCCAAGCCTGCGGCTGCGGTGCAGTTGATTGAGTTGTAAGGAGAGCAGATGGGAATCATTGACCGCATCCTGGGGCGTGAACAAACCGAGGAGCAGCGAGTGGTATCACCGTGGTGGCCATCCGACTTGCCACAAAAAACAGCAGGGGTTCACATCAACGAGGAGAATGCGACAAGCATTGGCGCGTTGTATGCAGCCGTCAAGTTGTATGCAGACACGATTGCCTCGTTGCCGTGGGATACATACATCAGGGTGGATGGGCAGCGCAGACCATACCGACCACGACCACGATGGATGGATGTTCCCGAGCCTAACAATCCCAACCGCACATCCTTTGACTTCAAGCACCGAGTGGTCAGCAGCCTGCTACTTGACGGCAACGCATTCATCCTGGCGCTACGCGACTCCTCCGACAATGTCGTTGAAACACGAGTGCTTGACCCGCAGAAGGTGGAGATTCTCTCTGGACCAATGGGTGAGCCCGTATACAAGGTGACCACGCGAGAGGGCACATCGACACTCGGTGCTGACTCCATCGTGCACATCCCGCTGTTTGCGACAGGAGAGAATCAGCGTGGACTGAATCCCGTAGAGCACCACCGCGTCACGCTTGGACTTGCCTCTGCGACGCAACTCTTTGGCGCTAAGTTCTATGAGCAGGGCGCAACGGTGGGCGGCGTGGTCAAGGTTCCAGGAGAGTTGACGCAGGAACAAGCGCAGACGCTCCGAGATAGTTTTGCGCGCAGGCACGAGGGCGTGGACCGGGCGTGGCGCGTAGCAGTCCTGACGGGCGGCGCTGACTACTCGCAGATGAGCGTCAAGATTGCTGACCTGCAACTCGTGGAGACAATGCACTATGGCGTTGAGGCAATCGCGCGCATCTACGGCGTGCCGCTGCACCTGCTCCAGTATCCTGGAGGCAACTCGTCATACGCCAGCGTGGAAGTCATCAGCATCGAATGGCTCCGCCTCGGATTGGGCCCACTCGTAGCGCGACTTGAGGCGGCATTCCAACGGCTGGTTCCAGGCGCTGAGCGCACATTCCTGAAGTTCAATGTTGACGGGCTCCTCCGCGCAACAACGCAGGAGCGCTACAACTCCTACGCGACGGCGCTGAACAACGGGTTCCTGAGCATCAACGAGGTGCGCGCCCTGGAGGATAGGACAGGGATTGGACCAGACGGCGATGAATACTGGAAGCCACTAAACATCGGCACAATAGGACAGGAGCCACAACCATAATGTCGTACATCATCACTGACATTGACGGCACGCTCACAACAAGCGGCGATACGCCAAACCAGCCATACATCGATTGGCTGAAGTCCTATGTGCAAGATAGCGGTGACGAGGTCATCGTTGTAAGCGCACGACCAATCCGCAGGCTTGACGAAACAGAGAAGTGGCTGCGCGACAACAGCGTGCCATTCTCGGAGATTCACTTGCAGGACTTCAACGAGCAGAGCAGCCCTGCGGTTGCGGAAGCATTCAAGGGGTACAAGTACAGCAAGTTGCAAGAGGAGTATGGCGATGAGTTGGAGTTCCTTGTCGACAACGACGCTGACGCACGAGCCACGGCAGAGGGTATGGGCATTAAGGCATACACGCCAGACGAGGCGATGGAACTAACTGCCGATGACGAAACAGATGACGAGATGCGCGTGCTCGTGGATGTTCCGCAGTACATCCAGGATGCCGCTGCTCGTGGCTTGCAGTATCACGAGGCTGGACTCAGCGGTGACGGGCTCAAGCCTGCGACCGTGGAGGAGGCGCGACAACTTCGTGCAGGCAAGGTTGAGGATGAGAAGGTGATGCGAATGCGCGCCTGGATTCTCCGCCACCGCATCGATTGGGAGAATGTGCCACGCAACAGCGACCCTGACAACGAGGACTTCCCTGGACCGGGCGCGGTGGCCGCATACCTGTGGGGCGTGGACCCAACTGATGGGCAGAGCGCTGACCGCGTTGTACGATGGGCAGACGGCATTATCAATGCCACAGCAGAGAGGTTTGATGTGAAAGAGTTGGAAACACGCGCACTGCCAATGGGTGACTTCAGCGTGACTGAGGATGAGTCTGGACAAAAGACATTCACGGGATACGCGGCGCTGTTTAACCAGCCGTCTGCTGGTCTCCCATTCACCGAGGTCATCGCTCCTGGCGCATTCAAGCGCACGCTCAGCCGAGCAGTCGCTGGCAACAAGGTCATCTCATTCCTGTTCGGGCACGACGAATCACGCGCCCTGGCAACGACTGCCAGCGGGCGGCTCTCCTTGCAAGAGGATGAGCGCGGGCTCCGCGTAGAGGCGAAACTTGACCCCGCTGACCCGGACGCTGCAAGCGTCATCAGCAAGTTGACGCACGAGGCTGCGGCAATGGGAATGTCATTTGGGTTTGCTGTGCCAAAGAATGGCGATGAGTGGGCTGGTGACCAGCGCACCATTCGTGAAGTGAATCTCTTTGAGGTGAGCGTGCTGAGCGCTGGGCAGACTCCTGCCTACCCTGCGACGCTAGGGCTCACCGCTGTGCGCAAGTTGTCCGCCGACAAGATTGGCGTTGACGCTGAGCGCCTAATGTCAACGCTGGAGTCCATCAAGGCAGCCAAAGAGTTGTCCGAGGATGAACTCCAGGTAGTGGACCAGGTGCGCGAAACACTCGCGCCAAAGCGTGCTGGGATTGACCCCAGCGTTGCCAAGGCGAAGTTGGTGCTTGAGCAACTGACCACTGAAACGCTCTGAAGGGTCACGAGGCAGCGCCCCGCCACCATCGAGTGAGCCCGCGCAGCAGCCATCCCACCTGGGTTGAGCAGAAACAAACAAGAGTAGACAAGGAGGCCCAAAGTGGCTGATGTAAAGAAGTTGCACGAAAAGCGTGCATCACTCCTCACCGAGGCAACCAGCATTGTTGCTGACCTCGCAGAGAAGGGTGCCGCACTTGAGGGCGAAGCGCAGGTGCGCTTTGAGGCTCTCACGAATGAGGCCAGCACGATTGCTGCCGCCATTCGCTCGGAGAAGGATGCTGCTGAGGCTCGCAGCGCTGCTGATGCGGCGCGCGCAGAGTTCGCTGCCGTCATCGCTCCAAAGGTTGAGAAGTCAGACAGCGATGAAGTTGCTGAACTGCGCGCTCTCGGGCGCAACGGCGGCAGCAAGATGTTTGAGTTCCGCGATGTCACCAAGTCCACAGGACTCGGCAACCCGGTCACGATTGCTGACCGCGTGAATGTTGTTGCGGCTCAGTTCAACCCATTCCTTGACCCAGGGATTATCACTGTGGTGCGTGTTGCCAACGGCAACAACATCCAGTTCCCACGAGTCACTGCTCTCGGCACCGCAGGTAGCGTTGCTGAGGCTGGCACCATCACCGAGTCCGACGGCACGCTCAGCGCGCTGTCCCTCACACCAGTCAAGTACGCAACCATCATTCAGGTTTCTGAGGAACTTGTTGAGGATGCGGTGTTTGACCTGGCTGGGATGATTGCCGACAAGTGCGGTGCAGAAGTTGCAGTTGCGCACGGTGCGTTTGCTGGTACGGCGATTGCCGCTGCCGCAGGTGCTGGCGTGACGGGCTCGGGCACCACGGTCAATCCAAACTACACCGACCTTGCGAAGTTGAAGGCATCTGTAAACCAGGTGTACCGACGAGCGCCAAAGGCTGGTTGGTTGATGAATGACACCACGCTTGGTGTCGTGACCGGGCTCGTTGATACAACGGGTCAGCCAATCTTCCGCGCAGGCGATGCGAACAACCCTGACCGACTCCTCGGAGCGCCAGTGTATTCCGCAGCGCTTATTGACCTCACCGATGACACCGCAGGTTCAATCCTGTTCGGTGACCTCGGGCAAATCTACACGGCGCTTGTTGGCGGCGTGCGAGTTGATGTTTCACGCGAGTTTGCGTGGAACACGGGTCTTGTTTCGTACAAGGTGGAAGTCCGTGGCGCGACTGGTCTTGCCCAGGCAAGCGCAGTCAAGTCATTCAAGTCCGCCAATGTTGCCTAACTCATAAAGAGTTAGTTGACACGCAGGGAGGCTGGGCTGGGCTCAGCCTCCCTGCACTATTCAGGAGGCAAGATGTTGGTGAGAATGTTGCAGCACATTGCGGGCAGCCGTGACGGCAAGCGCTGGCCACCTCGGGGTGGCGTCATCGACTTGCCAGAGGAGGAGGCCCAAGCGCTCCTTGCCCACGGGCTGGCGCAGGCGCTTCCAGAATCCTCCGCATTTGCCCCTCAGAGCAACGGAGAGCCACGAGAATGGTCAGAGGGCATAGAGATAGCCACCGTCATCAGGACGCGCCTCAGCGGGGCTCCAGGAGGCAAGAATGACTGAAGTGGGTGGGCGCATCCGCAGCGCTCAGTTCCAGGTTGACGGCACGCCCGTACTGCTAGGGGTGGGCAACGGCGGAGGCTCGCAACTACACATTCACGCAGACGGCAGCAACAGCAAGGATGTCCTCGTTGGCAACAACGATGTGACCGCAGCCAACGGATTCTTGCTGACGAAGGGTGACGAGTTTCAGATGTATCTGCCTGAAGGTGCGAAGGTGTATGGGGTATCATCTGACGGGTCACTGCAAAAAGTCTATGTCCTACAAACTGGAGGCATTTGATGTCATACGCAACGCTTGCCGAGTTCAAGAGTGCCATCGGGATTGGCACTGCCGACACCACTGACGATACGGCGCTGCAATCCGTCCTGGACGCAACCGATGCGCTGATTGACAACTACACAGACCGGAGGCAGGGGTTTGGAACTGCGACTGAAACGCGCTACTACACGGCAAGTGAGTGGTCGTATGTCCTCACCGATGACCTCGTGAGCGTCACGACACTTCAGACAGATGACAACGCAGACGGCGTGTATGAAACAACCTGGACAGCGGGCACGGACTTCGTCCTGGCTCCTCGCAACGCGGCACTCGATGGCTGGCCGTACACCGAGATTGACACGAGCACTGCTGCTCCGCGCGCATTCCCTGCGGGCGTGTATCTGGGCGTGAAGGTTGTTGGCGTATTCGGATGGCCAGCAGTTCCAACCGCAGTTAAGCAAGCGGCAATCATTCAGGCTGGCGCAGTCTGGTCATCGCGCACCTCACCGTTTGGTGTTATCGGCTCGCAAGACTTGGGCGGCATCCTCCGCCAGACGCGAGCGCTACATCCAGAGGCGCAGGTTCTGCTTGAGCAGTATCGTAAGCGTGAAGGCTTGGCGCGATGAGTTTCAACGACGCCACCATCATCTCTGGACTAGCGGCCCACCTCCTCGCAAAGAGTTCTCCAAGCGGATACGCCCTGCGCGCGGTGCACGCCTATCCTCCCGACAACCTCCCAGTCGTGCCAGCGTGCGTGATTATTCCAGCGGGTGATGCGGTTGCCTACGGCGCAGCCAATCGACAAGTCACGCTGACCCTCACGGCAACCATTTACATCCAGCCACAGGCTGACCTGGCGCGCAAGTATCAGGACTTGATGGCGTGGCGGACTTGGTTGCGGGACTCGTTGATTGACGGGGTGACCCTTAACGGCACGGACGCGGTTGCGCAGGCAAGCGTTGTTAGCACTACAATCGGAACAGATGTTTGGGCTGACCAGGAGTACCTGACTATCAGCGCAGAGATTCAAGTGTCATCAGTGGAGGCTATTAATGCCAGCGCGTAAGCAAGTCAACTACAACATCGTCAGCCGTATTGCAGTCAGGTATGTTCCGGGCTCCCTGCCAGCGGGCGAGTTCGTGGGTGGGCTCCCAACTGATGGGAGTATCATCAACGCACCAGCAGTCCTAGCAGAAGCGTGGATTGCCTCAGGGATTGCAGAGCGGGTAAACAATGCCGCACCAGCGGCGCAAGCAGATGACAAGGAGAATGACTGATGCCAGCAGCCAGCGCAGGCAATGTTTTGTTCAGCAAACTGGTGGCATTCAAGGAGGCCACCCCAGGCACTACGCCAACCCTAACAAGCGGTGGGCGCAAGATGCTGGTGACCCCTACAGGAGTCATCACCAACGGCACGACGATTGAGTTGGGAGCAGAGCGCAGCGTGGCGCTCCGCAATCCACTCATCGCAACAACGGGAACTATCGTCAGCGTTGAGCCAACGCTCAGCGCAACAGTTCCAGCCATCAGCGTAGGTGAGTTGCCAATCTGGTTGTCAATGACAAAGACTGACACCGTGGCTGGTACGGCTGCGCCATACGAGTGGGACTATGACTACTCGATGACGGCGGCAAACAACCCGACTTCATACAGCCTTGTTGCCACGGATGGCGTACAGCAGTATGTTGCCAACTATTGCTTGGCGGAGTCCATCACGATTGCGGCAGACCGCAGCGGGCTCACGAACCTGAGCGCAAACCTGTTCGCGCAGACGATTGCAAAGAACAGCGCGACGCTCGCAGAGGGCACGCCAACCAGCCCATTTATGGCTGGGCGCTTGTGGAATGCTTACCAGCACGGCACGGCATTCCCAGGAACTGCTGACGGCACGGCATATGAGTATCTGCTTGACTTCAGCCTGGAGTTCAATGCAGGTATCCTGCGCCAGTCATACTTGGCTGGCACGACAAGTTTCAGCACACACGCGGAGAGCGGCCCATTCACGGGCAGCCTGACGATGACGGTGAGCAGCACCTCCTCGGCAGTCAGTTCGTGGTATGACGCATACCAGGCAGCGACGCCACGAGGCGTGCGACTCTCCTGGAGCAACGGCACATACAGCGCGCACATTATGGCGATGATTGTGCCAACTGAAGTACAGCAGATGGCTGGCGCTGAGGATGGGCTCACCACGATGGCCGTCACTGGCACACTCGTGTATGACCCGGTCACGGCGAAGTCATTGCGCATCTTGGTGAACAGCGACTTGGCGGCGTTGCCGTAAGTCTGAAGCAATAGCAGAGGAGGCAAGATGAGTCAGGCAAAAGTACAAGCGCGTACAGTCGACATCGTGCTGTCCAGCCCATACGAGGGTTGGACAGCAACGATGAAGGCAGACGGCATTCCAGCGCGTGTGTTTATTGAACTCCAGAGCGGCAGCGTTGAGCGCTCACTCGCAGCGGTTGAGCGCCTCATCGTCAAGCACAACTTCCTGGACGAGAGCGGCGCACCAGCAGCCTCGGTGTTGGACGCACCGATGGACGCGCTGAGCGATGCCATCAGCAAGTGGTCGGAGGCAGTGGCAGCACTCCCCCCACGCTGAGGCTTGACGCACAGAGGCTGGCGGCAGGTCGCTCCATCTCGCCTCACCCGCTGATAATGGCGCACCTTATCGGCAAAGAGTTTGGCATTCCACCACACGAAGTGATGGAATGGGATGCTGGTGACTTCCAGCGAACATTTATGCTTATGGCTGACCTGCAACCCAAAGGAGGCAGATAGTGGCATCAACTCCGGGCACCGTTGAAGTCAAGTATGTGCCAGAGGATTCGATGCGCGCATTTGAGTTGGGATTCATTGAGGGTTCCAACCCACGCGCCTACAACAAACTGCTTGCAGTCGCATCCCTCAACGCGGTTCGGACTCTCGTCAACCCGCTGAAGTCAGCAGCGCCCGTTAAGTCAGGGAGGCTCCAGCGCTCCATCGGCGCCAAGGCTGGGCGATTCTCACGCCCGTCTGCGACGGTGGGCCCACGCCCTGGGCGCAATCGTGCTGACCCGCGTGGCGCGTGGTACAGATACTTTGTGACCTCTGGGCATCGGACACGCCTCGGCACGAACAAGGCGGTGAAGGGCATCAGTTGGGCGGATGTCGCAGCGGGCAAGTCGCTGGTTCAGAAGGGCGGAAGTGCGACTGTGCAGGCGCGCCCATTCGTGACGCAGACGGCGGAGAATCCTACAAACCGGGCCAAGATGATGGACGCATTCTATGCCACGGTGGAGAGATACTTCAATGATAGTGTGTTCAGACATAAACTCACCCGATTCAGGCGGAGGTAGTCACTGATGGTATCGGCAAATGGTCAGGCAGTATTTGCGGTTGTTGCCAAAGATGCCGCAAGCAAGGTGCTCAAGGGCGTAGGCAAGTCCTTTGGCTCAATGAAGTCAAACGCTATTAGCGCATTCAAGGCGATTGGGGCGGCTGCGGCAACAGCCGTGACTGCTATTGCGGGATTCACGCTCGCGGCTATTAAGAGCGCAGCGGAGGATGAGAAGGCAACAATCAGGCTCAACGCGGCGCTGAAAGCACGCGGATACAACCTGGACCAACTCGGGCCAAAGGTGGACGAGCAAATCAAGGCGATGCAGCGCCTTGGCATCACAGACGATGAGGTGCGCGATGGGCTTGAGGTGGGCAGCCGATTCTTCAAGAATCAGAATGCGCTGCTCAAGGCAAACGCAGTTGCCGCCAACATCTCTGCCGCTACGGGCAAGCCACTCGCCTCCGTGATGTTGGCACTCGGCAAGGGCGCGCAGGGAAGCACTCGTGGATTGCAGACGCTCGGCATTGAAGTCAAGAAGGGCGCGAAGTTGCAGGACATCTTGACTGCCGCTAACGAGAAGTATCAAGGCGTGGCGGAGGAGATTGCGAACAGCACCGCTGGTAAGTTTGAGGCAGCGCAGATTGACCTCAACGAGAAGTTTGAGGCATTCGGCGCGAAGTTCCTGCCAGCCGTCAACGAGGCACTCGGATTCTTGACCGACAAGATTCTGCCGATGGTGACCCCGGCGCTTGACACTCTTGGCGACATCATCTTTGGAGTGGCAGACGCATTCGCTGGCAAGGGCGGAGTTGCCGACTCAATCGGCAAGGTTGTGGGCCCATTGCTTGATGACCTTGCGCCTGCCTTTGGCGAAGTCGTTGACGCGGTGGGCGGAGTATTCGGCGCGGTGACTGACCTCATCGGCGCACTCTGGGGTGACGGTGAGGGTGCACTTGCCTTTGCCTTCAAGATGCTAGGTGAGGCAATCAAGGTTGCATTTGCAATTGCCAAGCCATTCTTTGATGCGCTCAAGTGGCTCATTGACAACATCACTGCCGTAGTCAATGCGCTTAATAAAGTCAGCACGCCAGAGGCGCAGGCGAAGCAGGCTGCGGCACAGGCTGCCGCATCGGGCAGTACGGTGTACGGGCTTGGCGCTGGAACTGGCGGAGGAGGCTCGATGGGCGGAGGCGGATACACGAGCGGCTATGGCGTTGCCCCGGTCAGCCTGACGATTGGTACAAAGGCACAATCCGAACTTGCCTACAAGTATGGTGCAGCGGCACGAACTGCAACTGCAACGAGAAACACCGGACGAAACAGATAAATGGCAACGGCTCCATTCCAACTATGGATTGACCTGCCGCAAATCGCCTCGGCAAGTCGTACGAGTAGCACGGTCACGGTCACAACGGCTAGTCCACACGGACTAACAACAGGCGCGTACATCCAAATGGAAGCGGCAACTGGCTCCGCTGGCACTTCAATGAATGGCGTTTATGCCGTCACCGTGACAAGTGGCAGCGCGTTCACCTACACCTCAGCAGGCAACGCAGGGACTGGAACGATTGGAAGTGCCTGCATTAGCCAAGATGTGCTGAATCCTCTACTAAACTATACGAGCGAAAACAGGCAGGCTGCGCTTTATGTTCAGACGGATTCACTCAATCTGTCTGCGGCAGGAGATGGTCAGGCAACGAGGATGGCGCTGCAGATTCGTCAGGACGACACGCCAAGTGATGGCCCGTGGTTCAGCCTCATCCCAGACCAGGCTCGCGTCAGGCTTTACAAAGTAGACACTGGAACAACCCCGACCGATGCCGACCTGTACTTCATCGGCATTATTGCGGACATCTCGGCGCAACTTAACGGCTCAGGGCAAGGCACGATTGCTGATGTCAGCCTTGAGGATGTCAACACCATCCTTGACAAGTTGGTCGTCTTTGGTCAGCCAGTGCAATCACGCTCGCCAGAGGGAGAAGGTGGCTTTGACCGCGTGAGCAACACGACTACAGTCACGACGAGCACCGACCACGGCTATGCTATCGGGCAGCAGGTCAAGATTGCTGGTGTCATTGGTGGCGCGGGAACCTCGTTCAATGGAACCTTCACCATCAACGGCACGCCTGCGGATGACCAGTTCACCTACGCCAACTCAGGCAGCAACGCAGAGGGAGATAACTGGCGCACTATCACCTCGATTGCGCTCAAGTCAAAGAGCAAGCAGTTGGTGCAAATCCAAATCACGAGCGGCGCGTCGCACGGATTGAGCAGCGGTGACACCGTTGAGATTCGTGGCGTGAGCGCAACGAGCGCGAAGGCAGAGAATCAAATCAACACGGTATTCACAGGTTCAAGCGTGACAAAGGTGAGCAACACCGTTCTTCAAGTCAAGTTGAGCAGCGCGCTGGACAACGTTCAGACATTCAGCGGAGGAGAGATTCGCGGCGTGGCCACCATCACTCCAGTTGGAGGAACGCAATCGCAGACAGTCATCCCGATTACAGGTGGAGAGGACGAGGGAGATGCCGTGAGAAAGGTGCTGCGCATTGTAAACTCATACAAGACCAAGGTGCCAGCGGTTCAACGGCTGCTTGCAACTGGAACAACGACAAAGATTGTCTCGGCGGTAGATGCTGCAAATGATGCTGGCATCGCAATCCCAGTTGGAACGCTGCGCTCAGTGCTTGACTCGATTGTTGAAGTCTATGGCGGTCAGGATACGAAGCAGCGCCGCTACTTCATTGACCTATCGCGCAGGCTGAACTACAGCCTTGTTGATGCGACAGCGCAGCCAACCTACGCGACGGCTCCATACAAAATCATCACGACTGGGACGGCAACGCCAGACACCACCACAGGTGCGGCCACCATCTACCCATACAGCCTCAGCCTGAGTTATGACCATCAGACCACCAAGCAAGCACTATTTCAAGTCAGCGCGCAGAGCGGACAGAGCGTCACGAAGGTGCTGAACTACACCGGCGTTGGGTATACCGAGCGCAAAAACGCGCCAATCTTTGACGATGCCGTGGACTATCCGACGGCTGCCGCGAGTCCGTCAGCGCAGGTTGTGCGTGCGGCGAAGTCGTACTTCCTTGAGCGTCACAAGCCACTCCTCACAGGGACATTCGTGCTGCGCGGAGCAGGAACGGCGGCCCATAACAATCTCGGCTTCTCGGCTGGCTATTATCAGACCGGCGCAAGCACCTATGCGCTCCAGAAGCGGTGGGAGCCTGGGCAATGGGTCAGCATCGTGAGCGCTGAACTCGGGCTGTCTGGCTTGTATCGCATCGAGCAGGTAGACTGGACGCTGGAGCCTGGCAGTTTCACGCAGATTATTACAATCACATTCAATCGGCGCAGTCCAAATGACCTCGGCAACATCATCAAGGGGGGTGGAAAGTAGTGCCTCGCATCGGTTCAGATGGCGACTTCGTAGCAAATAACTCAGGCGGAGTCTTTGACGATAACGGCAATCCAATCGTCACGGCAGACACCGACTTCGGTGCTTCGCCGCTCGGCATTGCGGCGCGCTCGCAGGCGCTCTACTTCCTGCCCAATCCATCCTTCAACATCCTGCCGCCTGACCCATCCGCTCCAATCGTAGACAACGCCAATGCGCTGCCTTACTGGAGCGTTGAGGACTTGAGCGAAGGGCGCATCGTGCCAACCACTGTCTTTGACGAAACGACCCAGACCTGGGCGCTTGAGATTGACCCGACCGCAGGGTCAGCCAGCGATTCAATCACCATCAAGACTCGCTCCTACCTGCTCAACGACTCAAACTTTGACCTGCGACAAAAAGCCCTGGCAAGTCTTGAGAAGGTCAACTCATACTCGGGCACGACTCAGTGGGCAATGACGCTCGGCGCTGAATACTTTGACGCTGCTGGAAACAGCCTGAGTTCATACACCATCGGCACGGCGGCTGATAATGCGACCTGGACCTCACTCAGCGGGTTCACCACCGCTGGAACGGCCATCGTTGACGCATCGGCTCAGTATGTCGACTTGACCTTTGCGCTGACTACGACGGCAGCCGTGACTAGCACTGTCAAAGTTCACATCAACAGTCTTCTGCTGCAAACCTCAAGCGCAGCCGCTGGTGGCGGTGGCGGACTGCTCATCGCGGAAACATTCACAAGCAGCGGCACTTGGACGCGCCCAACCGGAGTTGATTATCTGGTTGCTGTCGCTGGATACGGTGCTGGAGGCGGCGGAGCAAGTGGCAGAATGGTCATTTCAACAGTGGATGGTGCTGGGGTTGGCGGTTCCGGCGGCGGCGGAGGCGCGTGGGCAATCATCAAGGATTTGTATGTTGCAGATGTTGGTAGCGTTTCTGTTGGGATTGGTGCAGGTGGCGCTGGGGGAGGAACTAGTTTCAACTATGTTGGAACTTCAATAACCATCAACCCCATTGCCGGTGCTAATGGCGGCGCAACCACATTTGGCTCCTATCTAAACATTCCTGGCGGTGGAGGCGGGGGGACTATCCTATCCGGTACCGTGACTGGCGGCGGTGGAAGTGCTGGGGCAGCAGCGACCAGCACCGTTTTCGGTCTACAGCAACTTGCTCCTGGTGGTGGCGCGCCAGCACGATTATCTGGTTCCGCATCTGCTGGTACGAGCGCCGCGATGGCCTTTTCTGCAAATGGTCTGAGTTATACGCTCCCATCAACTGGTGGGCTTAGTGGTGGGACGCCATCCTATTCATTTACGTTTAGTGGTGCTGGGAGCGTGTCATTCACGGCTGGGACAACTGGCGTGAAGGCTGGTGGGGGTTCAAGTTATTCCGGCGGAGGCGCGGCTGGTGATGGTATAGACACTAACATCAACGACATCAGCATCTACGCCCTAAACACTGGAACTGCAACTGCTGGCGGCGGAGGTGGCGGCAGGGCGCAGTGGGTAAGAACAAGCGGCACTGTCACCGCAGGAACGTGGACGGCTGGGAGCGGCGGTGATGGACGATTTGGCGGCGGAGGCGGCGGTGGTGGTGGCGGCGGTGTCCGAGTGAATAGAACTGAATCAAGATTCACAATCACAGGAACTGCTGGCAACGGCTCCGACGGATTCATTACGGTGATGTATGTCGCATAAACGATACGCATTTATCAACTCTGACGGCATCGTGGTGCAAGTCATTATTGGCACGCTGGATGCAGCCGCGCAAGCGCAGTTTCTGCGCGACTATGCTGCGTTGTTCGGCGCGGTGGCCATCATTGAGGTGTATGCAGACACCCCAGTCTGGATTGGCGGCACCTACGCTGACGGCGAGTTCAATCCACCACCTCAGCCTGAGATTATTGACAGCACGAGCGAGGTGATTGAGGAGCCAGTTGCTATGCTTGGCGAACCGCAGCCAGAGCCGCTGCCTGAGCCGGAGCCTGAAGCATAATGACCGCAAGCCAAAGCACGGAGATTCTCAAGCGCCTGGACCGCATTGAGCGTGACCTTGCCGACATTAAGGTTGAGTTGGCGGAGTCCCGTGGCGCGTATCGGCTGGCAAAGTTCGTGATTGCGCTCCTGGGCGTGAGCGGGCTCGGTGGGCTCTTGGCGTGGATGCAGGGGCAGGGCAAGTGAGCCTTGTCGTGCGCTCTCAGTTAGGGCTGGCGGAGCGCCTCGGAGTCAAGGCGATGGATGACTGCGGACCAGCAAGCGTTGCCACGGCTGCCACCTATCTGGGCGTGAATACATCCACGAAACAGGCGCACAAGGCGTGTGAGCAGGCAGGTAGGCGCGACACAGCGACCGGAGCAGAGGGCACGAGCGCGGCCCAAGTCCGAGATGCCGCCAAGATTCTCGGGCTGAAGGCACGCATCGTGTATGACTGGAGCCAAGCCAGCAACGAGGTCAAGGGCGGCGCGGCGCTCATCCTCAACATCCAGGCAAGTCAGCGCTCAGTCGATGAGCCGCTGCGCTCCAAGTGGCAACGCGACTATTGGCGCAAGCAGCCGCTGGCGTCATACGGGCATTGGGTTGTATTGGCGCACGACGGCACAGGCTGGCAGTATGCATGTCCTACAATGCAGGAGGGCAAGCCTGGGCGCTCCGCAACCCCGGAGCAGGTCAGGACGCTCCGTGACTCAAAGGGGCAGGCTGGATTCTCCACGCCACCCGCAATGATAGTTGTCAGCCGCAAGGAGGCATAGCAGTGGACCCATTCGTCAGCGACCTCATCAACGCACTCATCGTGGCGCTCGTGCCAGTGGTCATCGGAGCCCTGGGCTGGCTTGCCAATGCGGTCATCGGATACCTGAAGGCACGGATGGCGGCGGAGCACTACGCGATGCTGGAGCGCATTGCCGCAGCCACGGTTGCCTCGGTGGAGCAGACGCTCAAGAGCAAGGCAGGAGAGGACAAGAAGGCAGCCGCTATTGCGCTCGTGCGCGCTGAGTGCGCCAAGCGTGGCATCCGCCTGGATGAGGAGGCAATCGGCAACGCGGTTGAGGCTGCCGTGTATCGGAACAAACTAGGGGCTTGACAGGCGCGGAGCCATCCCTGACGATGAGGTGAGCGGGCAGTAGTCAGCCCGCGCAGAGGAGGAGAGATGGACACAAAGGTGCGCAAGGGTCCACCTTGCAAGTATCAACTCCTGGGGCTGAGCGCCTCGGATAAGTCTGCGCTGGACGCTGCGCTGGAGCGCAGGGACATCACGGGCAAGGCGGTTGAGGTTTGGCTCTCGGGCAAGGGCATCGATTGGCGCCAGTTCAATGTGAACCGACACCGACGCGGTGACTGCGGGTGCTCACGATGAACAAAGAGTTGCGCGAGATTCTCGCAGTACAGCAAGAGATTGAAAGCGCTAAGAGGCCCAAACGAGAGCACCCCGAGGGCTGGGAGCCTGGCGTGTCGTGGGACGGCAAGCAGGGCACTATCACCTCCACGGCGATGCCAGCCGACAACGCACCAGACTGGGATGCCATCCTGAAAGTCTGGGGACTTGACCCGGCGCAGTTTGCAGTCGTGGAGCCCGTCCTGTTTAATGTGTGGGGTGACCCTGGCGGCATCCTGAATCGGCAGTGGAAGGGCAAGGTGGTGCAGAAGCGTGCACCTTTGGGCGCTGACTTCGCCGCGCTGATGGAGGAGATTAAGCGTCACAAGCCAAAGAAGGTTGCGACGCTGGACGGCGAGATGGCAATGATTGTCGCGCTCTCCGACTTCCAGATGGGCAAGGGTGAGGGCGGAGGCTCCGCTGGTATCGTCACCCGATTCTTGTCAGGCATTAACGAGGTGGAACAGCGCTGGCACGAGTTGCGCAAGTTGGGACGCCCACTTGACAAGATGGTTGTCGTAGGGCTCGGTGACTTGTTTGAGTCCTGCTCGGGGCACTATGCGATGCAAGCATTCCAGGCTGACTTGGACAGGAGAGAGCAGACCACAGTGCTGCGCCGCATTCTGGTGAAGGCGCTCACGCGCTGGGCAACATTCGCGCCTCGCATTATTGTCGCAGCAGTACCAGGCAACCACGGGGAGAATAGGCAGAGCGGCAAGGCGTACACGACCTTTGGTGACAACGACGATGTTGCGGTGATGGAACAGGTGGCTGAGATTATTCGCGCCAACCCGGACTATGACCACATCAGTTTTGTATTCCCAAAGAATGAACTGACGCTGACGCTGGATGTGAACGGAACCATCGTTGGACTCGCACACGGGCATCAGGTGAGGGGCTCCGCAGAATCGTGGTGGGGCAAGCAGGCATTCGGGCTCCAGCCGATTGGTGATGCGGACATCCTCCTGACGGGGCACTACCACCATCTGGTGGTAAAGCAGTCAGGGAGTCGCACGCACTTCCAAGCGCCAGCGCTCGATGGCGGCAGTCAGTGGTTCACCGAGCAGGCTGGCGTAGTCGCACCTGCGGGGCTCCTGACACTCACGGTGGGCCCATTCGGATGGGATGACCTCCGCGTGCTGCCTTGCCTCACGACCTAGACACCCCGGACCAGTCGCTGTTCGGATACTGCTCGGTGTGCGGTGGACTGAACCGCGTCTGGCGATTCAACGAGGAGCCCGTGGTGGTCAATCCACGGCGCACTCTCGTTGCGTCCAATAGTGTTTGCACACGCTGCCTGAAGTTCCTGATGGCAGCCTCCGAGGAGGATGACGCAGCAGCACCCTAGCGGTGCTGCAACCCCCCAGCCTGGACCTCCTCCCAGGCTGGGGGCACCCCTGTTTCGTGCTCAAAATAGGGTGTAGACAGCAACCCCAAGAAACGGATAGAATGCGTTTCAGCAGGAGGAACTCCACCAGACGGTGGGGCTGCTAAGAGGAGAAACAGATGAGCAAGTTCAAGGTCACGAGCGAACACACGACAGACGGCAAGATGTTCGCAGTTCACGCATCGGAATGCGCAGACCTCGCAAAGCGCACCGTCATCGCAGACGCGCAAAGCGTTAGCGAAGCAGCGCAGGCAATCGCAAATGTTTACGGCGGATACAGCGACAACGGTGACGCTCCACGAGATGAAAAGCACGCGCTCTCCTGGGCAACAGTTAAGTCCTGCACACGCAAGGCGGCGCGATAATGAGCGGCGCGAAGGGTCACGCGGATGGCGCGCCCGTTCGATGGCAGGAGCCACGCTGGCAATACAGGGACGGGCGCGTGGTGTGCTTTGACCATATGGACAAGGCATTCAAGCACGGCGCAAACCCTAAGCACTTCACGAAGTTGCCCGACACGCCACTTTGCATCCTTTGCGAGAAGGAGCGAGTGAACACGGTCATCTATTCGTACCAGCAAGTGAAGGAGGAGGCAAAGTGAGCAAGCCAAAGAAGTTCGCACTCTTGGACACGAACATTCCGCATCTCCAGATTCTGTCCGAGGACAGCGACCTGGGGCAGAGAATCGCAGCGGCGCTGGAGCGCCGCATTGCGCAGGAGTTTATGACCGGGGCAGGTGGGCCTACAAAGAGCAAGAAGGCAAAGAAGGGAGGCGCAAAGTGACAACGCTCGCAGAGGCACTAGCAGTAGCAGTTTGGGCAATCGCGATGGTGCTATTCCTAGCACTGGGCTCGATGGCGTAAGCAGAGAGAGGAGGACAAGATGACGGAACAGGACACGACCTACAACGGATGGACGAACAAAGAAACCTGGCTGGTCAGTCTTTGGATTGACAACGACGGCTATGCGGGCGGCAGCCTCGGGGTATCGGAACAGGCAGACGAGATTGCCGAGGAGTTGATGCCAGCCGACGATGACCTGCTACACGAGGTCACGGGCAAACTCGCAGACTGGCTGGAGGAGCGCATCACGGAGGACTTGGGAGAGCACAAAGGACTCCTCGGTGACATCGTTGGGACGGCGCTCGGGCGCGTGGACTGGCGAGAGATTGCCGAGCACTACGCCCAGGACGCAGTGGACGCGGCGCTTGAAGGCGCAAAGGAGGCAGAATGATTCGATGGAAATGCCTCGTTTGCGAGGCAAAGCAGCAGTCAGAGGTCAAGCCTCAAATCGGGCAGCGACTCTGCCCACCTTGCAAGGTGCGCCACTACCAGAGGTTGGTGGACATCTACAAGCCAGAGGGTGGCTTCAGGCTCGATGAGGCACGGTTGTTATTGAAGCAGGCAAAGGAGGAGGTCAAGTGAGCAAGCAGTACGAGTTCGTGAAGGCAGCGCAGCGGAGCCCAGAGTGGTTCGCACTGCGCAGGGGTGGCATCACAGCCACCGAGGTATCAGTCATTGCAGGGCTCAACCCCTACAAGACTCCATACCAACTCTGGGCAGAGAAGTTGGGCAAGTATGAGCCAGAGCCAGCGGGCGCAGCGGCCCAACGGGGCATCATCCTGGAGGATGCAGTCGCAACATTCTATGAGATTGAAACAGGGCGCAAACTTAAGCGCTCAAACGGCATCGTGCGGATGAAGGCAATCCCGTGGGTGATGGGAAGCCTGGACCGCACGGTGGTAGGTGAACCGGGGCTCGTAGAGATTAAGACAAGCGCCTCACCACGCTGGTCAATGTATCCAGTGCCGCCAGAGGTGGTGGCGCAGGTGCAGTGGCAGATGTGGATTATGGACGCGCCGTGGTGCGACATCGCAGTGCTCCTCGGTGGGCTCGTGTTCCGCATTGAGCGCGTCAAGGCTGACTGGAAGTATCAGTCAGAGTTGTTTAACAAGGCGCAGGAGTTTATGGAGATGCTCGCGTCAGAAACTCCTCCGCCCCTGACAGGTCAGGACGCAAAGGCACTGGCGCTCGTCACTCCGCAGGAGAGTGAGGAATGGGCCCAAGCAGATGCGAGCATTGACCGACTCGCAGCGTTGTATTCAGAGCGCAGTTATGAACTGAAACTGCTGGAACAGGAGGTGGACAATCTGGCAATCGGACTCAAGGAGGCTATCGGTGCGAAGCAAGGCATCGTTGGCAACGGCTGGCAAGCAACCTGGAAGCAGAGCAAGCCACGCCAGACAGTTGACTACAAACTCTTGCTGGAGGCAATCAAGCCTGCGGCAGAGATTGTAAATGCGTACACCAAGGAAACTCCTGGTGCGCGGGTGTTCAAGTTTAAGCATGAGGGAATCGGAGAATGACAACCGAGAAGCAGACAACCGCACAGGCGCTCGCAGCGCCATTCGATGGCAAGGACTTAAAGCAGCGACCGGGGCGTGGTGGACTCGTGTTCACCTACGCAGACGCACGGGCAGTCGCACAGCGGCTTGACGATGTCCTCGGCATCGCAGGTTGGCAGTTTGAGGTCAAGGTGGCTGACCCCGCACGGAGCGTGGTACACGGCAACCTCATCATCGTGGTTGACGGCAAGACCACGATGCGGCAGGACTTCGGCTATCCCAACAGCAGCCAGGATGACGAGCCTCTGAAGTCCGCAGCCTCGGACGCGCTCCGCAGGTGCGCGGCGCAGATAGGGGTGGGCAGGAGCCTATACAGCCCTGATAAGAGCCAGGGGGGTACTCAGACACCCAATAAGGGTCAAACGCCCGTCCTGGTGGCTCCTACACCCATTGCAGGGGATTCTGCAAGCACCCTGAGCGACGATGCGCAGTTGGCGCTCAAGGCAGCAATGCTCTTTGCGGATACGGCAGGCGAAGGGGCGTGCTCTCACGGAGAGTCCTGGAGCCTGAAGCCAGGAGGCGTCAGCAAGGCTACGGGCAAGCCATACAACCCATTCTGGGCGGCAAGCCACAAGGCTCCTGACGGCTCGTGGTGCAAGGACAAGCCAAGCGCCAAGTGGGTTGCGGCGCAAAGCGGCACACCCGCTCCATCCAAGCCTCGTATGGTTCCAGAGGAATCTCTAGAGGAGTTGCCATTCTAGGTGGGCCCACTAGCACACGGGAGGCGGTGGCGCAGTCTGCCGCCTCCCAATAACCCGCACCAGCGGGACAAGAGGAGGTCAAATGGCAATACAGAATCAACAGGATGACAAGCAGGAGGAATGCCATCCAGACACTCTGCTTGAGTGGAGGGATTGCGAGAAAGCAGGACACGAGCAGGGCTGTTTCGTAGCACAATGCACGAACTGCGACAAACAAATGTATGACTGTGAGGAGGAGTAAATGAGCAACGGCAGTTGGATTAAGTTGAGCACGGGATGGGATGAGGACGGCAAGGTGGCAGTCCTGCCGAAACTCGCCCAACTCACATACATCAAGGTGCTGACCCGGGCCAAGCGGCAGCGTCCACAGGGTCAGTTCCAGAGCCTGGCGCATCTCAAGGCGCTATTGCCAAAGGAGTACCACAAGCACATCCAAACTCTTGTCAAATCAGAGTTGATTCTTGCAACTTCCGATTCAGTTTTTGTCGCAAACTGGTCAAAACATCAAGTAGACCCGACACGAGCACAGCGTGTTTCACGCTTCAGAGAGGCTCAAAGAAACGCAAATGAAACGCAAAAGAAACACCCCGAGAAAGAGAAAGAGAAAGAGAGAGAGAAAGAGATAGACACTTATTCTAAGAGCCCAATGCGAGTTGGCGAGATTATCCTGAGAGGAGGAGTCCGATGACGATGAGGAACAGGTTTGCTCCGCACATCGACACCACCGACCTGGACGGGCTCATCGAATCAAACCCGAGGTGGGGCTTCAGCAACTTGGACTTGATAGCAGAGAGGGGCAACGCATTTCTTGTACAGGAGTGGAAGCGCCCAGAGGAGAGCATCAAGGAGGGTCAGCGCATTCTCCTCCGAGCCCTGGCGCGGAGTCCGGGGTTCACGGTGCTCCTCGTGACGGGAGAGCAGGACGAACACGGCACTCGTGTCTATGAGGTCAGGCAGATTATGGGCTGGGCGGAGGATGGGGTTGACACGGCTCGGAAGGTGGGAGATACACTGGACGAACTGCGGGCATTTGTCCGCGCCTGGTATGAGGAGAACAACTATGCGTAGCGTGGCACTCATTGGGCCCCAGGGCTCGGGCAAGACCACCCTGGCGGAACAGTTGGTGGAGTTCCGCGGATACCAGCGACACGGGATTGCAGACGCCATCAAGGAGGTGACCCGCCTTGCCTATCCTAGCCTCGGCAAGCGTGAGGCACTGACGGTGCAGCGCTATTCGGGCGCAACCCCGCTAACAGGGCGTGAGTTGTTTCAGGATGTTGGCGCAGCGCTCCGAGAGGTTGACAACGACTTCTGGCTGCGCGTCTGGAGGCGCGACTACTTTGACCTGACCAAGATGGGGTACAGCGTGGTCATTGACGATGTGCGACTGCCTCGTGAGGCGGAGTATCTGAAGTCTGCTGACCCGCAACTCCTCCTGGTGCGCGTCCACGCCTCGGCAGAGGTCAGGGCGCAACGCATCGGTGGCCTCGTTGCAACGCACGACATCACGGAGCAGGCTTGGAAGGCAGCGCCATTCGACATCCAGATTGACACGACTGACCTGACGGCAGAGCGCGCATTCTGGCAACTCGTGGACCGGATTGACGAGGAGAGCCTATGACTGGCGAATACACGCTGGAGAATCTCGGCACACTAGCGGCAATGCTCGGCTACAGGTACGACAGCGTGCTATGGAGCCCGCAAGGATTCACGGTGGTGCTGGAGGATTCTATGGGAGAGGAGTTGACATTCACGGCTGGGACAACCGACAAGGCGGTGGAACTTGCCTGCGAGCGCTTGGCAATTATTCTCGGGCAGGTGCGCGGATGAGCGGCTGGGATAGCATTGGCGTCGTGATTGCAGCGGCGCACCTCGTGATGGCGCTCCTGGTAGCGGTGTCGCTGCCTGAGGCGTCACGACGCGGCAGCGCCACAGCGGGTACGCTATACCTGATGCTGGCGCTTGCCACCATCGTCTGGATAACAAGGAGCACCTTATGGCAGCAGTAAAAACACAGCGCGGTGGGCCCAGGAGAGAGCCAGTGTTCACGGCAACACAGTGCGACTCCTGCGGAGGAACGCTCAGCGCCCTGCGAGATGCCTGGCGCGTCAAGACGATTGCCTATGCGGGCACGCGACGCCAGACGCGGTGGTGCTGGTATCACCGAGGGTGTGTCAAGTGAGTCGCATCGAGCGCCCAGCACCATTCCTGGATGACCGCGTCATTGCCGTACAGGACGGCGCTGATGCGTGGTGTGAGGAGCCCGGTTCAAGTGGCCGCGCGTGGTGCATTCTCTCGCAGCGCTACGCGGATGCCGTTGCGCCTGACGGCTGGTTTTTCTTGTATGAGGGCATCGGCAATCGCAAGACCAATGCCGACCTCGTGAAACACGGCGTGATGGAGTTGCAGCAGAGTAGGTTCACCCTGAGCGACGGCGGCACGGCAATCCTGGCAAGGCTCATCTGATGGGGCACTTCAAGGATGAGGCAACGCGCCAGATGATTGACCCCGCTAAGAGCAGGCGCGGCAAGAATGCGCGCGCTCGTGGCAACGCATTTGAGCGCGAAGTCGCAAAGCGTATTGGGGCCCAACGCGTGGGGCAGTTTGGTGGCAAGCAAGATGTTGCTAACGACTGGATTGCGATTCAGTGCAAGGTAGGCAAGTCATACCCTGAGCGCCTGGACTCGTGGCTGCGAACTATTCCCGTCAAGGGTGACCAGTTAGCAGCGCTTGTGGTTGGCGATTCACCAGGAGCAGGAGGCAGGCGCAGGACGATGATTGTGCTTGACCTGGATGACTTCATTGCCTGGTTCGGCAAGGAGGCTCCAAGAGAATGATGGCGCTCCTCCTCGCACTCGCATTGACGCTTACACCGTCAGGAGTGCCAGAGGTGGGTGTCGCATCGTGGTATGACGCAGAGCGCAACGGGCAGTCCTCGTGGTACACGAGGCAGGGCATCACGCACTATGCGGCAGTGGGCTCCTGGCGCTGGGGTGACAAACCCTATACACTGCGAGTCTGCAGAGCAGATGACCGGGCTCGGTGCACGGTGGTACAGGTAGTGGATTGGTGCGGCAGATGCGCCAAAGACTTGAGGAGGGTATGGACAAACAAGAGCAGGGCAATCGACATAAGTCCACACGCAATGGTGGACCTCGCGCCTTTGCATCACGGCGTGGTGCGGGTGGTCATCAGCGAGATGCCGACACGCAAACCATCGTGGACGAGTTTCGTGCAGCGACTCGTGTATGGGCGTCAACACTAAGCATCAAGCCAAACAAGTTGTTCTCCCTGATGCCTGACCACGGGCGCACGGTGCACTGGATGCGAGAGCGCTACTTTGGCGGAGTGTTGCCATCCCTGGAGGACATCGAATGGGTGAAACTCAAAGCCATCGGCACGGAGAGCATCACGGGCGGCATTCGTCAAGAGATTCGCATCTACAGGTACGCCATTGACGAGATGTGCCGCGTGTGTACGGGCGGCGGCTCCGAGGATGAGCCAGCCCTATGCCCAGACGCTATCTGCCCGCTCCGTGGCGTGAGCCCACTAGAACTGAGCCCAAGCGCAGCACGACGCCTGCCACTCTCGGCAGACGATGCGCGATGACTACGCTGGCTGGTGGTGTCCTCCCATCAGCCAGCACTACACTCTCCTGGGGCGGCGCAGATGGCGGATGGCTCAACATAGGCACAGCCTGAGCACCGCAAACGCGGGGTGCGACTCCCCGCCCGCTCCACCAACTTATTGAGGAGGCCCAATGGCAACACAGAAGCGCACCAAATGGGAGGCACTTGAGGAGTATGTTGCCGACCTCCAGCGCGCGCTGAATGTTGCCGAGTGGCGCGTCACCATTGCGCAAGAGGCGTCAGATGTGGAAGCGTGGGCGGACATCAACCCGAGCGAAGTTGCCAAGACTGCCGAGTTGAGAGTCAGCCACGACTTTTGGGCCCAATCTCCTGAGCGGCAGCGAGAGGTGCTCACCCACGAGATGCTTCACCTCCTGACCGCACGGCTTGACCACACCGTAGAGGCGATGGAGGAGCCTCTGGGCAAACTCGCCTGGGCAGTGTTTGACAGGCAGTATGAGATGCAGACAGAGCGCCTCGTGGACCACCTCTCCATCCTCCTCGCACCAAGTATTCCGTTGCCAGACTTCCCACGCTCGTGACATTCCAGCGCCCGTGTATTGACTGCGGAGCCCTGACCTCAATGGGCAATCGATGCAAGGCGCACCGCGCAGAGATGCTGGCGAAGTATTCCCGCAACAAAGGGGTCAGCCCGTATGCCGACACCGCGTGGCGCAAACTGAGCGCCCAACTCCGGCGCAAGCGTGGCTGGTGCGAGATTTGCGGCACGACTGCCGACCTCACCGTGGACCACCTTGACCCTATCAGCCGAGGCGGAGTGCTACTTGCGCCCGAGCATAGGCTGGCTGTACTATGCAGAAGGTGTCACGGCAGACGCACGAAGCACAAGTGAGGAGGGTCAGATGAGTCGCATTGCCTGGTATTCCAACGCTTGCCACATCCCGTCAGGCTATGGGATGCAGACGGCGCAAGTCGTACATCGATTGGTAGGAGCGGGGCACGAAGTTGCAGTGGCAGCGAATCACGGCGCGCAAGTGATGCTGAACTGCGCGCACGGTCACCCCATCTTCCCAGAAGGGCTACTGCGCTACAGCATTGACGCTGCGCCAGAAACAATGCGCGCCTGGATTAACGATGAGCCGGGGTTTGGCGTAGTGCTCTTTGACCTCTGGCCACTTAACGGCGTGGATGGATTCAGGGAACTCAACTTGGCGTGCTGGACTCCCGTTGACCACAACCCACTGCCGCCGCAGGTATACAAGTTTCTGAGCGATGGGCGGCACTTTGCGATTGCGATGAGCAAGTTCGGAGAGGAGATGCTGCTGGAGGCTGGGCATCCGAGAGATGAGGTGGCGTACATCCCGCACGCTATTGACCGCAGCGTGTTCCAAGATACTGGCAAGGATGCACGCAAGGCAATGGGCATCCCTGACGAGGCATTCCTTGTCGTGACGAATGCCGCCAATCGTGGACGCATTCCAGTCCGCAAAGGGTTTGGTGAGATGGTGGATGTTATGGCGCCACTGATGGCTGACCGCAAGGATGTGTACTGGATGCTGCACACCGAGCCCAATGGGCACAGTGAGGGCGTAAACATTCCGCGCCTCGTGGCGCAGGCAGGGATTGACCCACACCGAGTCCGATACCCACACCCGGTCCACTTTCGCAACGGCATCCCGCAGGACGCCATTGCCCAGATGTATTCCGCCGCTGACGCCACGCTACTGCTTTCAATGGGCGAAGGGTTTGGCATTCCCGTAGTGGAGGCGCAGTCGTGCGGAGTCCCAGCCATCGTGACTGACTTCAGCGCCCAGCCTGAACTATTGGGCCCACACGGGCGCAAGGTCAAAGCGCAGCGCGTCTGGGATGAATACCAGGGGTCATACTTTGCCATTGCCAACACGGAGGCAGGCTATGCCGCTATGCAGGAGGTGTATGAGGAGTCACGAGGCGGAGGGATTGACCGCGCTGCCGTGGCTCAGTCGATGGCGCGCTATGACGCTGACCTCGTGTTTGCGGAGTCCTGGCTGCCACTCGTGGAGAGGATGACCGCGCGCAAGAAGCGCCCTGCGCCGGGGCAACCACTGAACAGAGCGCAGCGACGCGCAACCCGCTAGGGTAGGGCGGCTCCAATCCTACAAAGCACGCACCCGCGTTTAT
>Ga0315902_10002515_pt1 | contig 28456 bp, 52 predicted proteins | sample LakEriMetagenome_9_FD_203523 | JGI IMG/M metagenome (GOLD analysis project Ga0315902, IMG submission 203523) | Freshwater fungal communities from buoy surface, Lake Erie, Ohio, United States - Buoy 12 MA117 | ecosystem: Environmental > Aquatic > Freshwater > Lake > Lake biofilm | place: USA...
TACCATCATCTGTCTTTACTAAATCCATTTGAGGATTCCCAAAGTCATCTAATCTTTCCATCATTGTAAAAGTATCTCTTGTAGATTTACTTAAAATAGCTAAAGCTTCAAGTTTAGGCATATAAATAGCCTCTACAAAAGGACAATCTGCGTGTATAGGCATTAGTGAAAATGTTTTCTCACCTCCTGTAGCAGATGTGTAAAGCATCATTGTTTTTTCCATAAAATTTATTTTTTACAAATATAAAGAAACTTTTAGATAAAAAGAGTTTCTTTATTTAAATCTGGTGGGGATAATAATTCTATATTATCTTCTAGAATATTTACCGGTATGTCTAATAAATCAGCATATTTATCATAGTATTTATCTGGATATAAATAGCTGTTAATATACGGTTCATAATCAGTATCTTTATAATAATCTGATATAGTCTTTTTAGAAAGAGGGGATATATCAGAATACTGACCTTTTAAAAATACATTCCAATCATGGTCTATATATAATCTGTCAAGATGAAATACATGCAAACAAGGTTGATCATCGTAACATTTTACATCATGAAAGTATTTATTTAATAAAATATGGTCTTTTTCACTTTTTCTATCTGCTTCTTTTTTTATTTCATCATATAAACATATAAGTTTTTTATCCTCAGAACCAATGATTGTCTTATTTTTTCTAACCAATGATACATAAGTTTCTTTTGGATATAATTCTACATTTTTAGGTATATACAAAAGAGGATAAATAAACAGTTTAGATCTCTGAATAAACTTTGAATTTACAGACCTTATTTCATAAATTTTTTCCATTAAATTTATTTATAGTTTAACTTCGCCTGTTACAAAACTATAAGGTAATGTATATTGTTTATTAGTATAATGATAATCAGCAACTTGTAAAGCTTCTTGTAGTTCTTTAGTCCATTGCTTCATAGTATCATCAGTCACTAAAAATGGATACACTTGTTGATTTTTATCAACAACAATAAATCTAAATTCAATTCTATAATTTTGAGCAAGAAGATCTGAATATTTATTAGCAACTAGTAAATAATAAACAGCTGCTTGCAAACTATACTTATAGAATTTAACAGACTCTGGAAAATCTACTAAAGTTTTACTAGATGTTTTAAAGTCATTGATTTTGATTACTTTATCAATAGGGTCAATAACCAAGTTATCTATAACACCTTTTAACCCAAATTTATACTTTTTAAGATCAATAGACATTGCTGTTTCGTTCATAACCTCAACTGTTGACCACCACTCGGAACCATGATTTAATTTAAGAAGAGCAGAAATTTCAGGGTTTAATTTTACTTTCTCTACAATTTCGCTACATTTCTTAAACATTTCTGGATCAACAATTTGTTTACCAAAACTGTCTAACATAAATTTCCAATAGATAAGTGAATCCGGTGTACAAATTTTAGCTATTCTTTGTTCATCTGTTTTTAAAGATTGATGTAAATTCATATCTAACAAAACATCGATAATAGCATCTCCATAATCTGTTAAGTTGTCACCTTTATGTTCGCCATTTTGTTTTAATTGATGATGCTGCATGTAGACACGGTCAATTACACTTTTTGTGTTTTCACTAGGCATTTTACCTGTCATTACAATAAACTGTTGATCAAATTTATCTGACTCTAATAAAAGACAATGTATAAGTTTTCCTTCTGTAAGATAGGAGGCGTCTAATGTTTCTTTCTCTCCTAAAATATATTCTTTATAAAATATTTCTGGACAATATAATAATTTGTTTAAACTGTTATAAGAAAAATAAAATTTCTTATCGTAAAACATTATTTCATTTGGATTAATTCCATCAACAAATTGTTGAGGAGTGATTGTTGTAATTAACATATTAATACCAACCGTCCTTATCGGTTTCTTTTAATTTTAACATAGCAGCATCACATAATTGGATACCGCAAATTTGATTATCTTTTACTATATTTAAAGCAAGAGCTTTTTCAGGATACAAATTTACATAATTTGTAGCAATGTTTCTCCAGCTTTCACCTGGGTTAAATTCATCCCCAGCTCTCCATTTTTTAATATTTAAAGCTTCTTTTTTGTATAATGTTTTTTTAAGATTTGTAATTTCAGTATTCCAAGTAGCTTTAAATACATTTATATAAATTTCTTTAGCTAAAATAGATTCATCGTGATGCATTTTTTTATTCTTTATAATTAAATTCATGATAAACTAAAAAGGGTGTGCAATTAAAAGTGTGTACGATATTGTCTGGTAATGGAAAAGGTCCATAAAATGTATAAACTTTACCAGTTTTATCAAAATTCATCCACCAAGTAATTACAACTTTATTCTTTTTCTTTTCCATCATAAAAGGATTAAGTGCATAAGACAATCTGTAGTCTTCCCATTGACGAATTGCTACTTTTCTTTTTTGTCCTACTTTCATTTTCGCAAGTTTTCGTTTAACTACAGGTGAATTTTTAATATAATCACTTTTAAGATATAATGTACTTCCATCCCCAAAGCAATAATGTCTTAAAACTTTAGATGCTTCAGGAAAAAATATAGCGCCTACAGCAATCATTCCTAATACAATAATTTTTTTAATAAATATTATAATTAATGTAATAGAAAGTATTATTGCAATTTTTACTTTTGTTCCCATATACCTAAACCTTCAAGAACTATTCTTATTCTTGTAGCACTATCTTTATCTTTTGTTAAAGCTTCTTCATATTCTAAAAAATCAGTAAGAACTTTAATCTTTTCTTCTTGAAGATTAAAACGTTCAATGATTAATTTTTGAGTGTCTGTAATAAATGTTTCAAATCTTTTATTTAAGTCCATTTTAATAAGTTTTTAAAGTTATCATGTTTTTCCTCTGGAAGATAATTTATTAAGTTTTCTATTGGACAAAAACGTAATAGTTCTTCTAAGGCTTCTACATCTTTGTGTACAATGTCACTGTCTATTTGATCAACAACATCTTCTATAAGCTCATTAAATAAATCTTCAAATGCCATTTTTTTCATTTTTAGTTTTAACATCATGACAACTACTACAAAGCACTTGCAAATTGTCAATTTCACAGAATAGTCTTTCTACAAACCCAGGAAGATCATTAGCACACTTTAATGTACCAGCAGGAACAATATGATCGACATTAACATTTTTCTCAGCAAACCAACTTTTACATTGGTTACACTGATACTGAAATTTTTGTCGCTTATTAGGTCCTTGGTATGCTTTGCGTGCTCTTTTTTTACATTCCATTATAGGTTTCCAGAATCTACTTTTTTGTCTTAAAGCACTTCTAATAAAACTCCAAAATGCAGATTCTGTCATTGTACCAGAATTCCTAGGCTTGTTTACTTTTTTCTTTTTAGTCATTATTAAGTGTTTTGTGAATTGCTGGTATAAGACTAATAAAAGTTTTATTTTTACCATGAACTTTTACAGCATCAGCTACATCTTTTTCTAAACTAAAATATACATAATCAATATCATATATTTCTTTATATTTTTTCATAGCATCTACCCCAGCTTTATCATTATCAAATAAAGTTATGATTTTTTTATAAGATTTTTTAAGTTGATCTATAACTTCTTTTTTGATAATAGTATTCTCTGAGTCTGGTGCTACAACGTCTAAATTTAGTTTAGCAGATTTAATTACCATTGCATCTTTAAGACTTGAACATATCAATAAAAAAGGGTGATTTTCTAATTGATCTATTCCTTGTAGATGCGAATGAATCTTAATAAATTTATGTTCTTTTACTTTAGGTTGATATATTTTATAAAGTTCTTCAGATTGAGAATAATAACCATAAATAAATGGTCCTTTTATTTCAAGACTTTTTAGTTCATCGTCTTCAATTTTTTCCATCTTATAATATTCTAATGGTTTTACATTATAAGTTTCTAAAATTTTAGAACTAATATTATATTGTTGCCAATAATATTTATCTTGACTTGTCCATTTTCTAACCTGCGCATACTTTACTTTATATCTACTATGAACTTTAAACTCTGTTAGTTTATGTTCTGTACCATTATTTAAAAGAACATATCTATTATAATCTTCTATTATACGAATGGATGTGTGCTTAAAATCTTCATTAAAATATTCCTGTACTAACTTAATCGCATTACCGCCTTTACCTGTAGAAAAATCTTTAAAGAAATATTTACCATTACTGCAAAACAACCACATACTTGGTGTCTTCTCAGTTTCATTAAATATTGATTTTATTTTTACATCTTGACCGGTAAGTTTTTCTGATAGCTTACAGTAATATTGAAATATCCAAGTTTCAGGCACATCCTTTAAACTTTGAACTAAATATTTAGTAGATAGCATAAAATAAAATAGGGGGTAGATAGCTACCCCCATTTGTTTAAGTTTATATACTATATTATAAATCGAAAGAAGATGGTTTCCAAGAACCAGATGCTGTTACTTCTTGTTTTTCACCCCATCCTGCAGATTCTTCTTTTACAAGCTCTTCAGTTTTATCTTCTACATGAGTAGCATAATTAAAAACATGAACTTTGCTTGGCTCAGTACCCATTAATTCAAAGTTCTTAAAGTTTTTATCATACTTTGGTAGATGTAAACTAAAGTCTTTATTACCATCATCTTTTATATAAGCTGAACCTCCAATACACCATTTGTAAAATTTACCATCTGATAATACTTTAGCAGCCATTTTTACAAAGTCTTCAATAGTTTCAGCTTCAATAGCATTTAAAGCTTCTCTATTATTGCTAACATTTGCAATCTCAATCAATGCTCTAAGAATTTCATTATTTCTTTCTTTAGTCTTACCAGTTTTAGTAACGCCATCTCTATAAGGATAAGCTGAATATCTAACTTTACCAACTTGACCTTTGGCTCTACCTTTATTAGGAGCATCTTTATCATATAAAAATCCTTCAAATTCAGGACCTTGATCTTCACCTTCTAGATGCAATACTAAATATAAAGAATTAGGATCATTTTTTGTAGGTTGCAATGTGATGTCTAAAATTTTCGCATTAACATTACCTGGTTTAATTGTTTTTGGGATTTTGCCTGTTGGCGCTTGGATGTTCTTTGTACTTAACATAATTAATAATTAAAATTGTGAATGATTATTTTTCGTAATTAATAATAGAATCTCTAACTATTTGCAGATCATTTGCTATTTCAAATGAACCAAACATTCCTCTGGGAGATTTACATGTATTTTCTCCATTGTTTTGTGTTTCAAATACATATCTCATGTTACCATCTTTGTCTTTTTTAACTTTACCAAACAAAACAATTGAAAAAAGACCTTCTAAAGTAAGCTTATCGTCTACTAATTTACCGATAGTTTTAGCTTTTACTTTTCTACGGCCTTCTAAATCAGTTGATTCTTCAGCATGAGTAAGATAGAAAACCATAAGATCTTCTCTCATAAGAATTGGAAGCTTTGCTATATGCGCTAAAGCTGCACCCATCTGAGTAAACTTGTCAAAACCTTTTTCTGTAGCTCTACCAAAATATTCAAAAGCTGACATATACTGAAAATCATCTATAACAATATTTTTAATTTCTTTTCTATCGTTATTTACAATTTTCAAAACAGCTTCTATATCTTTTGGTGTACTAACATTTGCGCAATTACCTTTCTTTGTAAGGAGATCAAAAGTAGGGTATTTACTTTTCCATCCCTTAAAAGGTAGCGGTTTATTTGCTACATTGATTACAAATGTTTCTTCTGGATTTAATGATTCTATAGAGGTTGACTTACCGCAACCTGATTCTGCAATAACTAATACTGATTGTGCCATTTTATTTTGTTGAATTAATAAGAGTATTTAACCATTTTTTATTACTAACTGGTGATTTTAAAAGAATTGCAGCAAGATCTCTAATAGTCATTTCTGAATAATGAGCATCTTCTTTTTCTTTTGAAAATGATTCTTTATCACTATTATCTAACATAGCTGTTGAAAAAACTTTTTTAGGAGTTTCTTTTTTAACAACACTATTAGATACAATTTCTAATTCTGAAACAGGTATAAGGTATGTTTCAGAATTTTTATTTCTAGATGGATCTGGGGGAATAACTTCATATTCACCCTGATTATAAAAAGGATTGTGTTTAAATTTATAAAGAACTGGCTCTTCATGTATTGGTAAATTATTACCATCAGTCAATTCTAAATAAATATCATCTGTACATTCCATTTCAGAGGGAAACATGCTTACAACCATGTCTTCTCTGTGTTTAGGTGTGTATGCAAATTTAATAGTAAAACTTGGATTTAACAAACCTAAATTTCTAAAATTGTTTTCGTTTCGTTGTTTTAGAGCTGTCAGAGCTACTGACCTCTCAATTTTTGTTTTTGTCTGCATAATAAATATAAGTATTGATAAAATAATTAAGAAACAGTACGCGCAGGAGCTTCAACTTCATAAAGTCTCATTTTTTCAAAATCTTCTTCAAAAAAGCTAAATTTACCAGCTTGACCATTTCTGTTTTTTAAATAGTGTAAAACAATGTGCTTAGGGTTTACTTGATATCTTTCAGGACCGTACACTTTAAGATTGTATTTGGAAGGACGATTAATACCTAAAACAAGATCTGCATGTTGTAGTAATGCGTCGCCTCCATAAATGTCTGAATCAAACAAATAATTACCATAAGTTCCCGGTTTTTGTCTTTCAATGCTTTCTACTTCTCTATTGAGTTGAGTGAGAACAATAAACATAACAGGATACTTTTTCATATTAGTCATCATTTTGGCTAAATTATGTAAAGTATCAAATTGATCTTTTTCACTAGAACTTTTAGATACAAGTACAGAGTGATCTAATGTTATTATAAAAGGCATATTAAACCTTTTTAACATTTCCTCTATTTTAGCTTGTATTTCTTTAACAGTCAAAGGTTTATCAACAGTCCAGATATTCTTATCACCATTTTGTTTAGCATATTTATATGCTGCTTCAAAATCGTCATCTGAAATTTCTGAATAACAACTTGATAAATCTTTAAGACTTTTTCCTAATGAACCAGAAAATTCTCTCATTGCTATTGTTCTAGCAATCATCTCAAACTGAAAATCTAAAACACCAAATTTTTGATCAGGATTTAATTTAAACGCCTCTCTTGTTATTAGATTGGTAAACATAGTTTTGCCAGAACCAGGTCTACCGCCAATAACAATTATATTATTCCATTCTAAACCATCCATAGTCATTTGATTAACTTTTGACCATGGTGTTTTTATGCTCTTAATCTCTCCTTCTTTTCTTTGTCGCATATAGTCAAGAGCAGCCTGATATGCTTCACTGATGTGAATAATATTACCCATTTTTTCTAATATTTATCTGGTCATTTATTCTAAAATAAGAACATGTAAATATATAAAGTTTAAACGATATAACAATGAAAAGTTCAATAATTATATATAACCAAAGTTCTATTTCAGCAAATAAATTGATAATAAACCAGTTAAATATAGAAAAACATATAGATAATAATAAACGATGTATCCAATTTGGTATTCTCATAAAATTATTATTTACTTTCAAGTAGAAATTTACTTAAAAATTCTCGTTCTTCATCTGTAATATCAATATCTTCTTCTTCATAATGTAATGGTAGTTTATCGTTTATAATATCTCCTGTGTGCATTTTACAAGAAATATTATAACTTTTTCCATCTGTTTCTTTAACATATGCACTATCAGGAACTCCCTTTAATGCGTTTTCTATAATTGTTTTAAGTTTATGTAACCCAGATTCATTTCCAATGATGACTACTTCATCATGCCAAAATTTAGCTGGATAAACTTTTAAAATTGACTCCATATTGTTTATTAAATTGCACCTGCATAATTTTCAGCAGATTTTGTTTCATTAGGATCTTCGTCTACAATAATATCACAATAACTCGCTAACACAGAGACAGTAGTTCTATCTATACCGCTTTTGTATATAAAATAGCTAGAGTTTTTCATGTACAGATATCCTTCTGCTTCATACTGTTGAACATACTTTTTAGTAGCTTTTAATATAGTTTCCCAGCTATATGTATAGTTTGATTTAAACCATAAAAACTTCTTTTCAAGTTCTTTTATGGGAGATCTAGCTGGAGATCCGGATGGTAAATTTCCTTTTGGAAATATTTCTCTATAAGCTTTTATAAACTCTTTTTCTTTTTCTGTCAACCCATCTTTCTTTTTAATTTTATTGTTATCAATATCATATTTAGATTCAATTTTTTCTAGTAAAGCAAACCCTTTACTTGTTATGTTATGTTCTTCATCTATGAGTTTATCAGCCCATAAAATTCTTAATTCATAATGCATATTTATTACTTTAGGTTTAGTTCTATTTTTTAAACAATAAAGTAAATAAACACTATTAGGGCTTATATCTTCTTCTGTAAAAGCTTCAAGCAGTTTTATCATAATCATCTATTTTATTTGATATATCTGTATAAAGTTCGTTAAAAAATGGATCTGTTTGTAAAAGATCATTAGTTTTTTGTGTCATATGAACAACAGTAGTATGGTCTTTATTTAAAAATTTACCAATTTCTACAGTTGTATATCTCATTCGTCTAGCAATATGACAAAATATAGATCTGGCATCTGTTAAATATCTAGCTCTAGATTTTGATCTAAAATGAGTGACGCCATTAATTCTAGGGTAATTTTGGGAAAAAATTGTCTGTAATTCCTCTAATGATAGTTTTTTAGTAGTTTTATTAGTTAAAAATAGTAGATTTCCTTTAATTTCTGGATATATATGTATATTTAATTCTTTTCGTACATCGTTAATGAATTTGTTAGTTAATTGCTCTAAAATCTTTTTTTCTGTGTTTTTAAGCATATTCATTGATTTTTTATTTGAAATTACATTTAATTTTAGTATATTATATTGTAGAAATGTTAAAATAGAAAAGTTTAGCCTAGTACCAGGAACTCTATTTAAAATTTTGGGTTGAAAGTACAGTCGACTAGCATATCCTCATGCTGTAATATTTTTATATTATATCACAAAATTTTAATCTGGTACATCATATTTTTTTTATTTTTTATTTATTATATATTTTTTTAGAATGGTTACTCAAAAATCTAAAAGTGTAGACCAAGTTAAAGCATGGCTTTTTCCTGTTCTTTTGACTGTTTTTGGTGCTTATATCTGGCAAGATATAAAAGAGATTAAATCTGATGTAAAGCAGCTTATGCAACAGTCTAGTATAGATAAAACAAGGATTGATAATCTTGAGCGACAAGTGTTTTCTAGAGGAGCTGTAATTCCTATGCTTCCAACAAATCCACCAGCAATACCAAATAATGATATGGTATTGATTTGCAGTGGGTTATCTACAGATGGTAGAAATAAAAAAGTATTTGAAACAGAATCTGTGTGAAAAAGCTTTTTAAATATATAGAACCTGTTTGGCTTGGGACTAATAACAAGCTTTCTATTAGAAGAGTGCTTGCGTTAGTATTTTCTGTAGATCTTGTAAGAAACACCTCTCACATTATACATAAGTGGGAGACAGGTAAATCTTACGCAGATGTAGCAATGCTACTTGGACTTGAAGCTGCTCTCATAGCAGCTCTTTTATCTTTAACAACATATTCAGCTATGATTAACAAAAAGGTTGATAATCAATCAAATACACAAGCTCCTCTTCCAGAGGAATAAAATTAATTATTATGGCAAAAAAGCGCGCTTTTGTTAGATATGGTAAAAATGGAAAACTAGTTCCAGGTAGCTTAATTGTAACACAAGGAACACATCCTGATAAGCCTAGTACATGGAAAGAGGTTCCTTATGACATTTGTTGTGAGCCTCCTTCATGTAGTATAGGGATTGTTGTACAATTAAGGTATAGTGTTTTAGAATGCGCTGATCCATCTTCCCCAACAGATTATAGAATACTTGCTTGTAATGGACAATTAACTATTAATACAATAAGTTATGAGCCTGTTCCAGATGGGTATTATTATGATGGTAATACTGTTGGAACGTTTATTGTTGAAAATAGTGTTGTTATAGGATTTGGAGCAGCATGTTAATCTCTTAAAACTAAATATAAAATGGCAACAAACAAACGTGATGTCAAATTAAAAACCTAAAACTATGATACAAAGTACAGCAATTTACGGATGTGGTTGTGGTAAACCTAAACCTACAAGACCAATAGGTAAACCTAAAAAACAATAATATGAACTTACCTAAAGCATATCAATGGTTACAACAAGAACCTGCTCCAAGACATCTTCTTAAAGCTGTAGAACTTTTTGGTACTACAGAATCAGTAGGAAATATTAATAACCCTGTTATTATGGGATGGGCTAAAGAACTTGGAATACAAAATGTATATACAGCAGATAGCATTCCTTGGTGTGGATTGTATGCTGCTATTGTTATACATAGAGCAGCTAGACCTGTTGTAGACCAACCTCTATGGGCTCTCAATTGGAATAAGTTTGGTGTAAGAGTGACAGAGCCTATGTTAGGCGACATTCTTACATTTACAAGAAAATCAGGGGGTCACGTAGGTTTTTATGTAGGAGAAGATTCTACAGCATATCATGTACTTGGTGGTAATCAAGGAGATAAGGTGAGTGTTACAAGAATACTTAAAAAACGTTTAGTACAAGTTAGACGTCCAGCGTATAATTCTCAACCTACAAATGTTAGAAAAATAACGTTAGAGCCTAATGGTATTATATCTACTAATGAATTTTAAATAATAAAAATATATAACAATGCCAATTAAAAAAATTAAAGCACAAAGTCCTGATCCTTATTTAGGTAAAATAGCAGGAGACACTGAACTAGCACGTTTAGCACACCTTAACCATCTTATTGATCAAATTAATGCTCAAGGTGGAGGTGGTACAGGAGGTGGTTCAATTACTGTTAATGGAGAAGGTCCTGTATCTAATTTAAATATCAACGCACCTTATGCTACAAATGCATATGATCCAGATACAGATACTTTTAGTATTACGATAGATGCACCAGATCCATTTGAACTTCCTTATAGAGTATATAGAGCTAAAATAGCTGCACAAACTATTGATTGGCCTGGGTATGGTTATTTATACAATTGGTATGCAGTAGATGATGTTAGAGGGTTAGCTAATCCAGATGGTGGTACAGGATTAACAGCTCCTAATGAATGGAGAGTACCTAGTAATACAGATTGGGATACATTAGCAACATTTGCTGGTGGCGCTGTATCAGGTACTAAATTAAAATCTACGTTAAACTCTACAACTTATCCTTTTTATGGATGGTTAAACAATGGTGGAGGAACAGATGATTATAATTTTAGTGCATTAGGTGGGGGTTTTAGAGCGCAAAGTGGTAGTTTTATTGCAATTGGCGACAGCGCTTACTGGTGGAGTTCTACGGAGTACGATACTACACATGCATATGCTGGTAATATTAATGCAACAGGTAATGTTTTAAGTACACCAGCTTTTTCTAAAGCATCCGGTTATTCTATTCGTTTAATGAGAGAAGCTACAGCAGGAGAACTTCTTCTTAATGATGGAGATACATCAGATACTAGTTCACTTGATCCATATACAGGAAATAATGGGTTTACATATGTTACCGTAAAAATAGGAACACAAATATGGCTTGCTCAAAATCTTAGAGAAACTCAATATGCTAATGGAGATTCTATTCTTAACTTAACACCGTTTGGTGGAGATCCTAGTGATGCAGCTTGGATAGATGCAGACAGTACTAATACAGGAGGATATACAGCTTATTTATATGGAAGTGGAAATCAACTTGTATATTTTCCAACCACTATTACTATTTTTTACAATGATGTATTAGAAAATACATTTGAAACTGATCTTATTTGGGTACGTTCAACTGATGGGTATGGATCATTATATAATGTATTTATTGGTGGTGGATCAAGACCTTGGAATAAAACACATATTAAAGTTACACCTGCTTGGGAAAACAATGATTCAAGTTTAACTATTTTAGATAAGATATTAACAGAAAAAAGTCTTATTGTACAAAATGCAGAAGAAGGAACAAGTTTTATAAAGTTTTTTCCATTTAAAAGAACTGTTTCTGGAACAGCATCCTCAGAAGATTTAAATAACTATTCTCCAACAGGGTCTAATAAAAGTTATGTTTATGTTGAAATTATAGAATATGGATCTGAATCGCCTTACTATTACAGTGGACTTTTCTCAGGAATTGGTATTTCAAATCTTGAAGAAGAAGAGCTTCTTACTTATGAAATAGATGGTGTAACATATACAGAAGATCATGAGGTTAAACGTCTCTCTAAAATTTATGTAGAAATCTATAAGCAATTAGGTATTAATTTAAATCCTAGTGGTGTATGATAGAAAGAGCAGTGTATTCATTATGGACAAGTCCTATGGATGGTGAACATGTAGGATTTAATACAGAGGAAGCATTAATTAATTGTTTTAAGCTCTCTCTACATTATACTAAAAAGTGGTTTAAAGAAGTATATTTAGTAACAGATGTGAAAGGAAAAGCTCTTGTAGAAAAACATGGACTTAAGTTTGATAATATAAACACTGATTTAGAACATGTAATGAAAGGTGTTTATAAAAATCATTGGTCTTTAGGTAAGATATATGCGTGTAAGATACAGGACAAACCTTTTATGCATATTGATATAGATGTAATATGGTTTAAGAAACCTCCAGAAAAAATTCTAAAATCTGATGCATCTTTTCAATTAGTTGAGAATGAACATCAAGAATACTGGTATGCACTTCTTATAGATCATGCTGATAAACATTACAAAAACAAACCTTCTTGGTTTAATTGTAAACAAATAAAAGCATACAATTGTGGATTTATAGGATTTAATAAATTAGGTATTGCAAAAGAATGGTGGAATGAAGCTTTAAAATATATAAAATATTTAGATGATTCTGGATTTGACTATAACCATCATCTTTCTTCTTTAATATTTGAACAGTTTGCCATATATCATTTATGTAGGTATAGAAAGTATAAAGTAGATGTTTTAACAAATCATCATCCAAGCACAATTGGTAAAGGATATATTACAGAAGAAGCTGCTAAAGAATTAGGATACACTCATTTAATATCTTCTACTAAAAGAGATAAAAAAACAGAGGATTTGGTTAGAAGAAAACTAGAAAAAATAGCTAAAGAATCATTAACACCTGCTTAATATGTACAACGATCCACAAATATTATATCTTCTTAAGAATATAAACAGACAAATCTGTTGTACTAATGATGGAAGTGCTACAGAAGTAACGTTTGCTCCTTCTACAGCACAAGATTCATTTGGAAGACTTAGAGTGTCTGAGCCTTTTACAATGTTTGATTCTAGTCATAGATTTGATGACAATGATCTTTGGGCTACAGACACTGTTAATGGTACAGCTACATTTAATGCTAACCAAGGACTTGTAGACTTAACTGTTTCTCTTTCAACAGCTTCTAATGTATTTAGAGAAACCATTAAAACATTTGCCTACCAACCTGGTAAATCTCTTCTTGTATTAAACACATTTGTTTTTAATCCTGCTACTTCAGGACTCATACAAAATGTTGGATATTTTGGAAATGAAAATGGATTTTATTTACAATTATCTAACACAACATTAAAATTTGTCAAAAGAAGTTTAGTTACAGGAATTGTCACTGAAACTTCTATAAATCAAGCAGATTGGAATGGTGACAAATTAGATGGAACAGGTCCTTCAGGACTCACTCTTGACATTACAAAAGCACAAATTCTTTGGATGGATCTTGAGTGGTTAGGTGTTGGCTCTGTAAGAATGGGATTTGTTATTGATGGACAATTTATTCTTTGTCATACGTTTCACCATGCTAACATTATAGCTTCTACATACATCACAACTGCTTCATTACCAATTAGATATGAAATTTTAAATCTAGGCGTTAGTAGTGGAACAGCTACATTAAAGCAGATTTGTTCTACAGTGTTATCAGAAGGTGGCTATGAACTTAGAGGTAAACAGCAGTCTATTGGTACACCTATCACTGCACCAATGACATTTGCTGTAGCAGGAACTTATTATCCTGTTGTAGGAATAAGACTTAAGACGACAAGATTAGATGCTATTGTAATTGCAACAGCTATTTCTCTCATAGGACTTGGTAATGGTAAAAACTACCAATGGAGAGTGATGAATGGTAATGTACAAATTAGTGGAGGAAGTTGGGTGCCTGCTGGTGGTGATTCTGCTGTAGAATATAATGTTACAGGAACAAGTGCTACAGGAGGAAGAGTATTAGCTAGTGGATATGTCAACTCATCTAACCAAGGATCACCTAGTATAAACATTCTCAAAGAAGCTCTTTTTGCTAACCAGCTTGAGAGAAATACATTTACAAGCACTCCTTATGAGTTTGTTGTAGAAATGGCTATTGATACAGTGGGAGGAGTGTTAGGTGCTTATGCTTCTATAGATTGGGAAGAAGTTAGTAGATAATATTAAAATATAATAACTATGGCATTAGGACTTTATGATACATTAGTATCAATTAAGAAACAAATAAGAAACATTTGTTGCAGGCTAAAACTTGTTGAAGAAAACTGCTGTAATGGTGGAGGTGGTAGTACAGTGTTAACAGCGCTACCTTTTACAACTGATCATGTTAATGCAAATGGTAATCAATATGTAATTGGGGATGTAGTTTACTATAATGGTAATATTTACAGATGTATTGCTAATAATGATTCTATTATACCTACTAGTACATCATATTGGGTTAATCTTGGTGCAGGCTATCCTTTAGTTGAAGAACCAATAAATTGGAACTCTACAACTGGTAATAATCAAATATTAAATAAACCTACAATTCCAGCTGCTCAAGTAAATAGTGATTGGAATGCAGTTTCAGGTGTAGCTGAAATATTAAATAAACCTGTAATTCCTACTCAACTTAATGGTACTGGATTTGTAAAAGCTAGTGGAACTACAATTAGTTATGATAATAATTCTTATGCATTAACAAGTGATGTTGTTAATTTAACAACAAGTCAATCAATATCTGGAACTAAAACATTTCAAAATCAAACTATTTTTACTTCACCTGTTCAAATACAATTAGGTCAAAGTCTTATTTTTTATAATGTAGCTAATACTTTTTCTGCTAGTTTAAGAGCAGCACCAGCATTATCATCTAATGTAAATTTTTATCTTCCAGTAACAGGAGCTGGAGCTACTTTGGCGACAACAGATGATATACCATTTATACCCCAATTAGAACATAATCTAGTTGATCGTACAATATGGAATAATGGAAAAGGTAATATTATTTCTAATACATCCTTTGGTGATTCAGCTTTAAAATCAAATACGACAGGAGCAAATAATATTGCATTAGGTTATAAAGCATTAGAAGGTGTAACACTAGCATCTAGAAATATAGGTATAGGAGTTGAAGCGTTAAATTCTAATTCATCATTTGGAAATGATAATGTTGCTATTGGATATCGAGCTGGTAAAAGTATAACTACAGGAGGTTTAAATGTAGCAATTGGAAATAATGCTTTTGTTAATGGTAATTCCTCTTACACAACTGCAGTAGGCAATGCAACATTACAAAACAGTAATATAAATGGTAATACGGGAATTGGAGCTAATGTAATGGACACTGGAGTTATAACAGGTCCTTTGAATGTAGGTGTAGGATTCTCTTCTCTATCGCAATTAACATCAGGACAAGAAAATACAGCAATAGGTTATGATTCATTATCTACAAATACAGTAGGTTCTAATAATAGCGCTCTTGGTTCAAGTACTCGATCAGGGAATTTTAGTGGATCAGTTCTTTTAGGAAAAGGAGCTACAGCTACTGCTAATAATCAGTTTGTTGTTGGTTCTGTAGGCACAAATGCTGGAACTGTAACTAATGCTGCAGCTAGTCAAACTCACTATTGGGCTGTTAAAATTAATGGAACAGATTATAAAATTTTATTATCAACTTAAAATAAATAAAATGGAAAAAAACCAAGCAATTCAAATTTTAGAGCAAGCTTTAAATGCTGCTATATTAAAAGGAGGTTTTACAATTAAAGATGTAGAATCAATTATAAATGCATTAATAACATTAAAACAATAAAATATGAAAGTAGTATTACCAACAATTAAAGATGTAGTAGTTGTTCAAGAAGTAAAAAAATCTATTTCTGAAGTTAATATACTGCAGATGCAAGATAACCCAGAATCTAAAATTATGTCAGTTCATACACTTGAATTAGGAACAATAGTTCTTTGGGAAGGAGCAGCTTATGATGCTATTGGTCAATGGACTGATTCTGATGTTATAGCTAAAATTACAGAATTAGTAGGATAATAGTTTAAAAGAAAAACTATGAAACATTATTTATTGTATTTTATAATTATATTTTGTTTTTCATTATTGATTAATTGTAATAAAAATAATGAATTATTAATAACTAATAAAAAACCAGAATCTTGTGACTTTTTACAAGGAAAATATAATTTTGTAGCTAGAATGTCTCCTATAGAACAAGAAATTGCTTTTAGAAAAGGAGTAGGAAATACAAGGGATACCGATAAAGATGGAATAGTAGATTCTAAAGATAATTGTAAAGCTGTATTTAATCCAGATCAACTAGATGTTGATAAAGATGGTGTAGGAGATGCTTGTGATACAATTAAACCTATAGATACAACTGTTGTAAATCCACCTAATATAATTAAATCATGGGTAGTATTATTAGATTTTGATGGGTGTAATGTAAATACTCCATATTGGAATCAAGGTATTCCGTTTTATGCTACACCATCAGGCATGAGTTCTGTAGAAATAAATAATATAGTTATTGAAGTTAAAAAAGATTACGCTCAATTTCCTGTAACAATAACAACAGATACATTAATTTATTTTGCTGCTAATCCATACAAAAGACAAAGAATTGTAATTACAGCATATAATGAATGGTATGGAGGATCTGGAGGAGTTGCTTATATTGGAGGAATAGATTGGGGAGGAGGACAAAATTATTTTGGAGAAGTACCAGCATTTGTATTTAGTAAAGCTCTAAGTTATAGTCAAAAAAACGTTGGTGAAGCTTCTTCTCATGAAGCAGGTCATGCAATAGGACTCTATCACCAAATTCAATGTTCTTCAACTGGAACTTTTTTAACTGAATATAGTAATGGAGGATCAGCAAGTCTTACAGCTCCAATAATGGGTGTTTCCTATTATAAACCTGGTGAATGGTGGATTGGTCCTAATTCATTTGGATGTATAAACATTCAAAATGATAGTTTAATTATTAGACAAAAAGTTGGATATTAAATAATATAAAAAAAATAAAACTATGTCAAAAAAACGCGCATTTGTAAGGTACAGCAAACAAGGAAAAATTGTACCTGGGAGCTTGATCCTAACTAGTGGATCACACCCCAATGGACCTTCTACTTGGAAAGAAGTTCCAGCAGACTTATGTTGTGGTGATGGAGATTGTACTCCACAACTAAGTAATAAAATTGCAACAACTAATTTAGAATTATCATTTCCATATAGTGGAATTGCTTCTTGGTCTATACAATTACAAGGATCTGAATGTGCTAATTTTATTTATTCAGGTAATTTTTCATTCAATTTTTTAAGTTGGGACGATGTAATAACATTTTTAAACACTAATTTTTCATTTTTTGGATTGTTTAGTTACGTAGCACCAAATAGTATTTCATTACAAATTTCTTCTGTTGGATCAATAGATGATTGTACAACTCCTTATACTTTAATGATACAATTTGCAGTTTAATCTCTTAAAACTAATATAAAACAATGGCAAAAGTAAAATCCGCAGACTCTAGAAAAATTACATTTGGTAAACGTAAAGGTGGCAAAGCTGCTAAATCACGTGGTCCTAAATGCAAGAAAGTGTCTAAATATCGAGGACAAGGAAGATAAGACCCCGGAGAAATATCTTCAGGGTCATTATCATTAACAAGACGCCCAACCATAAAAAATCCATCTACCTGGTTTTTCAGAGGTGGATTTTTTGTAGTTAATTTTAGCAGTGAGAGTATTACCTTTTTCAAGTACTTTACTCATTTCTACATAACTAGAATTACCTGATTCTTCTGTGTATTTACGTGCACATTTTACAGCATCTCCTTTAGTTCTAAATGTTCCTAAAGTACCTTTAGCGCTAGATTTAGCTGCAAATTTTAATACCCATTTCTTAGTTCCTTTTTCAATAACATGCTCTACTTGAGATTTAATCTTATTACTGTTTGTTACAGGTTTTTCTATACAAATAGCTTCTGCGCCATCAAATTTTGTAAGTACATCTAGTCTTTCACTTATATACTTATCTAAATTTTTACCGCTAGCTTTAAATTTATCTGTAACTTCTCTATAACCAGCACATGAATTAATAGCACCACTATATCCTTCTTGATGACCATATTCTGCTTCAGCTGCGTCTACAGCATTATCATATGCTTCTTTAACTGATTTGCCTCTACTATAAGTTTCAAATTGTTGTGATCCCATAATTTACCAGATTATTGGTGATTTTTGTTGTGAAATTAAAATGTTATTTACTTTGTTAAAACAATCATGACAATCCCACAAATTTGCTTTTGCATATGCTGCTGAAGCTGGATGTGAGATTTTTAAGATGTGATGTGATGGATTAATATAATTACTAAGTGCAGCTGCTTGTTTTCCCATTAATACAAAAGGTATTCCTTCTTTATTAAAGTTTAAAGCATCTATCACCATAAATAAAAACTCAGACCATATTTCGTAATGACTTCCTACCTTATCTATTTGACAAGTGAAGGCTGTATTAAGAGATAATACACCTTGTTTAGCCCATCTAGATAAATCTGGATCTTGATGTGTTGGAAATTCTTGATGAACCGTTTCTTCTATAGCTTTAAAGATATACTTAAGACTGGGTTGTATTTTTCCTGTTTTACTACAAGAAAAAGCAATACCATCTGCTACACCTAGTTGTGGATAAGGATCTTGACCAATTAATACTACTTTAACATCATCAAAAGGACATTTAATAAAAGCATTAAATACATCTTTCAATGTAGGTGTAAAATGTCGTCCTTCTTCAGATTCTTTTAATAGTTTTTCTAAAATTACATCCATTTCATGTCCATTTAGAAAAATACGAAGTTTATCCGCCCATCCACTATCTTTTAAAAGATTTATAATTTTTTTCTTAGTTTCCGATATAAGATTTATATTTGTATTAATCATAAATTTAATTTAATGGAAAAAATAAAAGTAGAAACAATAAAAGAAGATGCTGTTGTTGAAATTCAAATTGGCACTCAGTTTTTAGTCGATTTACAAAAAGTACTAATGCTTTTAAGCTTTTTAGAACCTATAGATAGACTAAAACCGTTACTTGAAAAAGCAGAAAAAAATCCAGAAGATTTAGATGAATGGGAAAAAGCTGTCTATACAATGCTTATTCTCATTACAACAATAGAAGAAAAAGCTAAAGAAAGTGGATTTGTAGAAGAGCAAGAATTAGAAGCTTCAGAGGCTAATATATTACCTACTGAAGAGGAAATTCTAGAAGCACTGAAACCTCAACAATAGCTTGTATTGCTAGGGACAATTCGTCCCTAGAGCAATCACCAAAACTTTTACAATATAAAAAAGTAGAGCCGTCTAGTTCTTTTTGAATACATAGACCGGCTCTTTTTTTAATTATAAGTTTCATATCTTCAAATGTATTTCCTGTATGGTTACATAATTCTCGGATCATGGAATGAATTTTAGCAAGTTGTGCTAATGTACCATCATCTTTTTGAATTTCCATAAACACCTCTACAAGAGAATCTTCTTTTAAACCATCTTTAAATAGTCTAAATGAAATTTCTTGAGCTTCTGTTACATAAACCAATCCATTTCCTCTTTTTTTAAGAGTTCCTGTAAATACCTTTGATTTCATGTATAAGCTTTAATATATTTAATTTTAGATGAATCAAATACAGATATAGCATCCTTTACCCATCTTTCATCTACAGTTCCTCTATAACATAAAATATGAATTGTTGCTGTTTCATCTGGTGAAAGTCTTAACAGTCTACCTATTCTTTGAGCAGATTTTCGTTCATTACCATATGAATGCATGATGATACCTGCTTTTAAATTTGAAATATTAACACCTTCACTTAATTGAGCAACACAACTTAATTTTAGTATTTTATCTGCATTAAACTTTTCTAAGTTTTCTTCAGAATTAGAATTACTAGAATGATAAGAATGAATGCATAATCTATCTGCTTGATCTTGAGTGTTAGCAAATAATATACACTTATCATTTATTTTATTTAGTAATGATTTAGCATATTGTTCTTTACTTTTATACTCCTGTATTTGTTTCATTCTAAGAATACTGGCGATCTGTTTTGATTTTGCAGATTGAGCAGTATCAACTCTATCACTCCAATATTCATAAGATAATTCTTCTGATGTATACCAAACTCTACCTGTTTTAGTTTTCATTTTTATGTTCTTAGATTTATCTAAAAGCAAATAATGAACTATAATGTTGTAGTTATTTAATATTTTATCATCAACTGCATCATCTGTAATATAACTATAAACCATCCGACAATACTTATCCACCAGTCTACCTTTTTCAGAATCTTTCCATTTAGGTGGTGTGCCGGTAAGCCCTAATATTCTACCTCTAAATTGAGATAAAAAAGGTTCATGACTTTCTTTAAGACTATGACACTCATCTAATATTAAAATATCATAACTTAATGGGTCTTGTTTATTTAAAGACACATAAGTACTGAACTCAATATTATCAATTTTAATATTAAATTTTTCAGCGTCATTGTTCCAAGATTCAAATATAGAAAGCTTGGGTGCTACAACAAGCACCCTAAGCTTCCACATATTTTTGTCTTGAAAATGCTTAAAATACTTAAGTCCTATAAGAGTTTTTCCAACGCCCATGCTTATTGCTAAACCACATCTTTTATGTTTTATAGCAATGTCTAGAGCATCTTGTTGTATTTTTTCTCTTTTGTCCATTAGTATCCCAGCTTTTCTTTTCTAAATTTTACAGCAGCTTTCATGCTTGTAAAACTTTTGCTAAAACGTCTGCCTTTCTTTTGATAGCGAACGCGATAGCGGTTGTCTTCTTTGCAAATGTTCATTGCGACATGTTTGTACATTGTCATAATATATAGGTTTATTGATTAATCAAATACACGGTTCACTGTCTCATCAAATGGATTGAATTCCACTTGATTGTAGCTGCGATAGCTACCTGCTTCAAATACCATTTTAGCATGCTCATCATGTGTGAGCACACCAAGGTCTTTTAACATAAAATCAATAGAGGTATCATTCTCTTGATACTGCATGTCTTTTTTACTTTCTAGGATGTGTTTGTGACCTACAATTTCACCCTCTCCTAATACAATGCGTTTTGCTTTTTGCATAGTTTTAAATTTAAAATTAATTATTATATTTTTTTTCTTGTCTTTCAACATCTAAATAAGGTACATGCTCTTCTAAAACATCATATAGTTTATCATGGGCATCATCTAACAAACGATAAACTTGACCAGCTTTATAACCTACACTACCAGATGCTGTATCATCTTCTCCAATTTCTTCTGCTAAATCTTTTGCTGTTTCTACAGCATACTTAGCATCAATTAATAAAGTGCGCAACTCATTGGTTGCAATTGTAATTGTTTCTTGATTTTCCATTTTTTAAAATTTAAGAATTTGTAAATAGTTTTGATAGGCTTCATCATATGTATAAGCCCATATTCTATAACCATCAATAATAAATAACTGTTTTTCTTTAGTCTTGTCCATAAGGAGCTTCATTAAATGTTTTAAAATCATCATCTAGTTCTTCATCATCTTCCCAAAAAACAACTTCTACACTTTTTAATGTACCATCATCTGAATATTTAGCATATACAGGGTAATGTCCATCTCCAAATGCTGTACTAAATGCTACACCCACTCCTGCATGTCCTATTTTGTAATTAAGTTGACCATGTCCTTTAGCAGATAATGTTGCATTTGCACAAGCATTATAACTAAATTCATGTTTAGATAAAGGTCTTTCTACATCTACCCATTCTCCTGTAGCTAAAAGATCATTCATATTTTTACCATATTTTTCTATCATTTCTTGATAGTTGGCAAAATCTTTACCATATGTAAGTGTATCTTTAGTTGCTATATGTTGATACACTCTAATATCTGCGAAGTCTTCTTGTTCCCATTCGCTGTCTATATAACATGGGTCACATAGTAGGAGCTGACCTGAATCAACTCCTACATAACCAATTAATTCTTCTGTCATAATTTAATATTTGTGACGATAATATTCTAAAATATTAATAACTCTTTTTACAAGTTCTTCTTCTGATTCAATGGCTAATTGTATATAATCATCATAATTTTCCATTTCATCAGAAGCATTCTCAATAATGGTATTTACTAACAGCTCTCTAAGAGATTCTTTTTTATCTTTTTTAGGCATAAAATTAAGTTTCTGAGTACATTAATTGGAGATAATCTTCTTTATCTAAGTGATGCTGACTTGTTTCCACACTGTCTTTAGACTTCTTTACAACAATAATATCACCTTGTCTGTATATTCTTTCAGGATTTGTAACGTCTATACGTATAGTCCAAGCAATTGCACGTATTGCATCATAATTATTATCTTTATCACCCCACCATCTGTTTCCTGTAGCAGCTTCGTTATTTACATACAACCAATACTCTCTATTAGTTGTTGTACACCAGCACCTTACAGCAAACACAGGATTTGGTTCTCTACCCCATCTGTCTTTATCAAAGAGCTTCTTTCCATCTATTTTATACAACTCATAGACATCTTCAAATGTACGAAAAACCTCCTTATTTTCATCATCCCAATTAGCTCTTTTTTTAGTAATTACCTGTTTATCTAATAGCTTAGGATTCAACGACTTAAACAGTTGCACCACACCAATACAGTCAAAATATGTACGTCTAGTTTCTGTATTAGGTATTTTAAGAGCTTCTTCAACAGTTACTGGTTCTATACTATCCCAGGATTCTTCTACAAACTTTCCAAAGTCTTCCAAACTGGGGTGTACAATTACATCTTTCTTAAAATCTATAAACTCTGGATATTTAGCTTTCCAGAGTCTGAGAGCTTCTGTTAGTGTAAAGTTTTCTTGACCGCTAACAACATACTTTTGTTTATTGTATTGCATAATTAATTAATTTAATTTGATAATTCATCTTCTGCTGTAATTTCTAAATAAATGTCTTTATCTTCTGAAGACATAGTTCCAATACCTAATTGTTTAATAGTGTATTCTAGAAAATCTTCTTTAACAACACCCTCTGTAGGCTCTAAAATAATTGTTTGCCAGATGTTGCGATAGTCTTTTCCTGTAACATTAACAAAGTCATTTATAACAGCATCAACTTCTTCTTCCATTTTGTCTACAAGACCATCAGTAAATGCAGTGTGTTTATCAGATAGAAAACCATTCTTAATGATAAATCTAGCTTCTACGCGTGTCATCTCACCATCATTACCTTCAATGCTAATAGAAAGATTGTCATGCCATAATTCTTTAGGTACTTGTATAACAATATTACAACCATGTGACATTGTTTCATCTTCAGAATATTCATCTATACCTTCAAATGCTTGACTTTCTGGATTATATTCAGCACTACCTGATGCATTAAATTCACCAGCCCAAGATCCATAGTCTAATACTTCATACATTCTATCTACTAAATAAGCAGTGTATTCATTTTCTACAGATTGTCCATCAATTTGAAAATAAGCCCATCCTGAGTCTCCACCACCTTCCCAGTGAATAGATAGTTCTTTATCATCAATAACTTGTTGATTGCACCATTCTAGTACTGACTTTTTTACTTGTAATTTTTTAGCTTTTTTTGCCATTGTTTGTAATTTAAGAAATTGAAATATTTACTTTTTTTTCAACATATTCTAATGAACCAATTTCTATGTCTAATGAATATGTTTTTGAAAAATTAAATGATCTTATATATCTAGCATCAACTTTTCCTTTTAAGTTTTTAATATAATTAAGTAATTGGGTAGATATATCATTTTTGATTTTATTTATAATCTCTTTTATGTTTTCAGGATAAAAACCATTTTTTAGATTAGTAGTAAAATCTACACGAACAGTTTTTTTGTTTTGTACATATATGTTTATAATTACATTATCAAACCATAGATTTTCAGGAATATCTACATTAAGTAAAAACATATTATTACCATGTTTTCTTTCTTTGTAGGTTCCTTCAAACTTTTTAGTTTCTTTATTATATGTTACATCATAAGATGAAAAATTATTACCTAATTTTTCTGTTATTAATTTATGTATTAATACATGCTCTATAAGATCATTTTTAGGTAGTACATCACTTACACGATTTGTTGCTCTAATTGGCATCTCATGATTAACCCCAAACTTAAATCCGCTCCAACCTATTGATCTACAATATGCTGTTGTTGAGGGGCTGTTGTTTAAATAATTAGTAATAAACTCTTTATACTGTTTTTTCATAATTTAAAAAATGCTTTAATACGTTCTTTTAATGTTAGTTTAACAACATCATTTACAGTGTCATTTACAGTGTCATACAACCCATCCTTAGCATCTAAGTCCATTATTTCTGTAATGAGTTGCTTTTGTTGTTCTTTTTTAATAGCCTTGAAATTATAATTTATGCTGCCATTTTCATCTGTTGTTGGTTTTATTCCTGTATTAGCAAATAACTCTTCAAAAGTTTTTGGAATTCCTTCTTTACTTAATTTTTTTTTCATAACTAATCTTTTTTAAATGTTTCTTGATAGTATGTATTTCCTTCAATATAACTACCATTTGGATAAGCATCTGAAGCTCCTTGGTTATAAGCATCTATTATCTCCTGCTTGTGCATTTCTTTGGCTTGTTCAAATGCTTCAAATGCTGACCTTTTAGATGTAAATTCAAAAGGTATTTGTTCCCATAACCATTCTATTGATGTTTGCATAACTTATTTATTTAACATAATCTAACTTCTCATCAGCTATTTCTTTCATTACCTTTCTTCCTTCTCCTGGTTTATACATCCAGCCAACAATATTCATATTGTCTAGGTAGTCTTTAATAGTGGGAATAAACCCAATATCTTCCTTAACATGTTGTTCTCCAAGAGTTCTTACTGGTACTTCTTTACCATCTGAATTTACAATTACAACACCAAATTTTTCTTCACACCAAAAAATACCCTCAGCGTGATGTCTGAGGGCTCTGTGTCTCATGTCTGGAAAGTGTGCTTTAGTTTCATCAAACCAGTTGTGGATTTGAATATAATCTTGCCATACACCTCCGTATGTTTTTGCACTGGAGATGCTATGGTGATAAGGATGACTCATAATATTATACCATTTACAATTTTATATTTAGATTTATCTGGAACATACATTTTATCTTTAGCTAATTCGTGAGAACCGTAATACCATTCAGAATGTACATTTAATGCAAATTCTTCTTCTTCTGATATACCTTCTACTTCAGAATACCCTCCTTCATAACCGTGAATAAATACATGTAACTCAGGATCTAATTGCTCTAGTTTTTTAATTAAATCTTTAACTTTCATTTTTTAATGCTTTCCCAGGGCTCTTCAGCACCACCCCAGATTTGAATTTTGTAAGATGCTCTCATTAAGTGTGTATAGACTTTCCATAAAAAAGACATTTTAAATTTTTCCATTGGAATCGATATACAATGACCTAATGTGTAAAGCATCCATGCAATTAGTGTAGAAAATTTCTTTTTCATAATTTTACTAAAAAGTATAATGCAGTTGCAGTAGCAATCCAAAGGATTGTAAATAAAACAGTTTCAATAACTAATTTTGTGTCAGTCTTTTGCTTTTCCATACTTGTTGATTTTAATGTGTCCATTATTTATTGTTAAATATTCATTTGAAGAATCAAAGCTGTCTACAAAATAGTATCTACCACCTGTAGATGCTCCTTTATCTATACTATACACTTTTGTATGTCCTACAATTTGTATATATTTTTCCTTAAGTTTAGATTTTTTATTTACTTTCATCAAGCTTCTTGGTCTTATCCATATAGGAGTTTGTTCTGGATCATCACCATAACCATCTATACCATTAAACTCAAAGGCATGTGGTTTATGTTTAAATAGCTCATTTAATTCTTCAGCTATATTATCTATATTCCAGCCATCTTTACCAAATACCTGATTCATAAATACTTCACTTACACCAGCATGTGTAAATAGATATTCATCCATTTGATATGCTGCTTGTAAATGCTGTCTTGTTTCAGAAATAGCATATTCAAGATCATGTTTACCTCTATGTTGATATCCCGATGTACCTGTATAACCTATTTCAGGAAAATAGTGGTGATCATGATTACCAATAAGCATAATCACTTCCATTTCTCCTTTTTCTTTTAATTCGACTATTTGTTTATAGTTAAATATTTGTTCAGCTACAGATATTTTTTCGTAACAATCAAAGTAATCACCTAAGAATACCACTCTATTTGGTTGTTCTTCAGCTAGAATAGGACGCCAAATTGTTTTACCATGTATGTCTGGTATAATTAGAGTTTTCATAATTAATAATTAGGTTTTAATTTTTCTAATTCTGCTTCTAAATCAGCTAAAGGCTTCCAACTATAATCTTTTTCTGGATTAAGCTTTTTTAATTCAGCTAATACATCATCTTTTCTACCATCTCTGTAGAATTTATCTTCTATAGCATCAGCTAACCAATTCATCTGCTTATCTCCATAAATGCTAATTCTAAGATCATACCAAGTCCATTTAGTTTTATAGTCAACCATCATGATTCCTTTAGTTAACTTATCACTAAGATTAGCTAAGGTTCTATTTCTCACTCTTACAATACTATTATCATTACCAAATAAATGTAAGAAACGTAGAAACCATCTTGGACACCACCATCGTTTAGCTTTATGATCTAAAAAAATAATAAGTGGTTCTAATGCTTGAAACATATCACTATCTTCTTTCCAAGGAATAGATCCAAGATAATGATATTTTTCATAGAAGTCTTTAGGAAAAAATACAGCTTTAATGTGATGCCATTTAATATCCATAGTATGGATTATTCCTTTTTTTCTACCTTTCCAAAATAATAAACCTTTAAAAAAATCTGTTATTTGTTCTTTAAATGGTTTAGGGGTGTAGAATTTACTTTTTTTCATTGCCATAGTGGAAAAATGTTGTTTATTTTCAACAAAAAGTGCCAAAATGTGGAAAATATACCACATTTAGACATTTGATTTAAAGTTTAATAAGTACATTAAACAGCCTTTGTAGATAAATAATTTGGCTTTCCAATATGGTATACTACTTGCTTTATATAAATTGTAAGTTTTATAAACTACATACTTTTTTAAAATGTTTACACCCTTCCAATCTTCTTCAGAATCAGCAAATTGTATTACAGCTCTTTCATATCTACTTCTAAAATAGAAGTATTTACCCATAAAGTAGCCTTCAGCTTGTACAGGAGCTATACCATGAGGTTCTTCTTTCCATTTAATTACTAATGTATTTCCTATAATATATAGCATATACAATAGTATAAGAACAGCAAGTATTACAACTGTTCCTAAAAAAATAAACATTACTGGATCCATAATTAAGAAATTTTATCTGTTAAAAATACTTTTAATGTCTTACCATCATCTTGAAATGACAGTTCTATTTCTACACCATACTTAACTAATATTCTACCTAGTTTTTCTACAGTGTGATCAATAACTTCAAATCTATTTACTTTTGAAAGATTCTCTTCCAATGTTTTATTATTATCCATAATAATTAATTTACAAATTTAAGTAAAAAATCCCAATGTAGAAACATTAGGATGTTGCTAACCTATGAAAAACACCTTAGTGGAGGTGAGGGGAATCGAACCCCTGTCCAAACAAACAAACAATGCATACAACGTCTCACATGCTTAGTACTGACAATGTTCGCTTTATGCATGATACATAAACTGGTACGATAATGTCTGCACCGTATGGGTACTAAAGCCCAGTTGCTCCACCACCTGATTTTAATGAAACCAGGAAAACTAGAGTTGTAATACTGAGACTACAACGAACTTGCTATTTTCTGTTGCTAAGCATAGCTGCTCCACCAATTAAGCTAATTCAAGCTCAGAACACTCAAGCTCTGCGAACAGAGACTCAACAGTGTAATTGGAAAGCTCAACGTTTGTGTTGTCGCTTAAAGATTGAATCATTGATTATAGAGGAATAGACCCTTACCTCTGCATGTGTACACACCTTTGATTTGCTGTCAAATCCTTGGCACCCCCATTAGTAGCTAGGATAGGA
>Ga0315902_10002516_pt1 | contig 28450 bp, 25 predicted proteins | sample LakEriMetagenome_9_FD_203523 | JGI IMG/M metagenome (GOLD analysis project Ga0315902, IMG submission 203523) | Freshwater fungal communities from buoy surface, Lake Erie, Ohio, United States - Buoy 12 MA117 | ecosystem: Environmental > Aquatic > Freshwater > Lake > Lake biofilm | place: USA...
TCTTGGTCTATACGGCCGCCTACCACCTGAAACGTGGATCCTGCTGCGGCTCGGGCTGTCGGCACTGTCCGTACGAGCCCAGGCACGTCGAGGGCAGCACGCAGGTTCGCTCATGAACACGGCCAGAAGAACGAAACAGCCCCCCAAACCTCGCGCTACCCCCCTGCCGCGACCCATCATTCCCCAAGTTCAACGGCTGTTTTTCCGTCCCTTGGGGCCGCGTGCCATGACGACGTCCGCTCGTGAATGGCCATCATGGGTTCGTTGGCGTCAGTGGTCGGGATCGTGCAGGACTCGATTGGCTCACCCGCTTGTTTATCCCAGCGGTCCCGCAGCCCAGCGATCCCAAACGGCTGCCCTGATTTGAGCCTGATGGAGTAAGGCTGGTTCTTGCCGTTGCGGGCCTGCCATTCATAAAAGCCGTCCGCCACCATCAGGCACCTGCAGGCTCTGAAACTCGACCTAATTTCGCCGAGGATGCTCGTCAGTTTGCAGCCAGATCGAGAGAATCATAGGCGGCCGAAAAAGCACCAGCATTGATTCCCGAGGAGCCAGCCATGACCGCGACAAGATTCCCCGTGCTGCTGGTTGTGTTTCTCATGCAGTCGGTCGCGGAAAAATCGCTCGTGCCGGTTCTGGACTTTGCTGGCCCCGATTCCGCCCAACGGTGGCAGGCCGTGAACGATGGCGTGATGGGCGGCGTTTCAGACGGCCGGTTCACGATCACCGAAGAGAAAACCCTGGAGTTCTTCGGCACGCTCTCGCTGGAAAACAACGGCGGCTTCGCGTCTGTCCGGACCAAGCCCACTGAACTTGGCATCAAGGCCGGGGACACGCTGGTGGTGCGGGTGAAAGGCGACGGCAGAGAGTACGTTTTGAACATCTACACGAAGAGCCGCCGGATGGCCTTCTCGTACAGGGCCCCGCTGCCGACCACGAAAGACGAGTGGACGGAAGTCGAGATCCCGCTGGCAGATTTCATCCCCACGGCGTTCGGCAGGCGGGTTCAAGGCATGGGGCCGGTGGATTCAAACCAGATCAACGGGCTGGGCTTCATGCTCAGCGACAAGAAGCCGGGCAAGTTCCAGATGCAGGTCGAGTGGGCGAAAGTTGTTCGGGCGGAGAAATAGTCGGCTGCCGTCTCAGCCAGGCACCACGGGCAATACCACGCTGAGGCTATCGGGCCAGCACCGCCGCAAGCGTAACGCCGGCCAATACCAGAGCGCCCCAGATCGCCAGTACCACCAAGCACCCACGCGTCGTCCGGTTATAGAAGCGGTTGTAGGCGGCCTTCCGGGGATTCGTCAGCCACCCCCAGCCCCGAGGCGCCTTGAGCCCAAGATTGTTCCGGACGTACCGCTTCAGGCTCGTCCTGGCGGAGATGCGTTTCCGGAGCGACGGGACTCTGAAGCCGAAGCGGACCATTGCGCATCTCTTCAATTCAACGATCAGAGAGAACGTGAACCGCTGATCGCTCGTCGGTATCAAACGCTGATGCCCGCCTTTTCGAGCGTGGCCTTGGCGACGCCTGCCTCCGAGGAATTGGGGAACCGAAGGACAACCTCTCGAAGGACCGAGACTGCATCCTGTCGTTTGCCCTGCTTGATGAGATCCCGAGCCTGTTGCAGGAGTGTCTCTGGTTGCTCGGTTACAGGATCCCCGACGGAATAGTCGTCGTATTCGTACGTCGATGGAGCAGCGGGTGCCGGGGCGAATGCGATTGGCGCAGACTGCACCATCGGGCTGCCATTCATGGACGGGGCAGGTATCGGACTGGACGAAGCCGCAGGAGCATTGCCAGTGCTTGCGAGCACTCTATCGCGGATGATCTTCACGACCTGAAGTGCTCGCTCAAGATCGAGGGGGACGCCCTCGATGACGTTTGGCTTGAGCGAAAGCAGGACCGGCGGGCCTCCTTGCGTATAGATGCTGACGAAGAATCGCTTGTTGATCGCGTACAGCCAGATGAACAAAGCCGCCAGTGCCCCAAACACCAGCAGCGTCAGGGCGAACCTGTAGAGCCCCTCATTCCACAGCACCCCAAGGCCACCAAACACCCCGACGACCAGGAACACAAACGCCATGAAAAGATAGCCAACGGGCTTCCGCACCCCAGCGGCCACCGATGAGATCGCCCGCAACGGGACGGACTGGTTCTGGCGCCCGAATAAGCTGGTCGAGTTGCAGCACAGTTCATCAGGCGTGACCTTGAAATCGGTGATTGGGCTTATTCCGACAAGCGTCAGGAGAAACGAGATCACGCCCTGCTGTCGGCCGACAAGTTCGATGACGGGCTGCGGTTCACCTGTAGCCGCCTCGTGAGCAACAAGCTTTTGAAGAACTAGCTTTGTCGTGCGACTGCCCAACGCCGCCACCGCGCCAAAAAGCAGGAAACCGCCGGCCAGCGCGAGTTCGATCGGGCCTAGTCCGGCCATATTCGCTTCTCCAACTGTGGTAATTCTGTGGTGGGGCACCGGGCCCCTGCCCTACTCGCTCGCATCGAAGCCGCGCCTAGCAATGCCTTCGCAACCAAGCGATCCGCGACTGTGCCACGCAGCCTACGCCCCCTCCTGCGAGGTGGGCAAGGGGTTGTTTGGGGGCTATGCTGCCTAAGCCGACGCCGGAAAAGGCAGCGTTTTCCACGGGTTTTGTTGGTCTAGTGGGCATCGGGACCAAGGATGTCCCTCGGCCATGGTTTGCTTCGGGGTCACCTCCAGCAGGCTTGCCCATGGCTGACGACTGGTACTACACGCAAAACGACGAGCGCAGGGGTCCTGTGTCGTTTTCCAGGCTCAGAACGATGGCCGCCGATGGGTGGCTGGGGCCCGACGACCTTGTCTGGCATTTCGGGATGGAAACGTGGGTGCCGGCCCGAGATGCCGAAGGCCTATTTCCAAATACCCTTGGCCGGCTTTTTCAAAAGACGATCACAGGACTGCGGCCGCGTAGCAGACACGGGCATGCTCGTCCTTCTTCGGACAACGCTCCACCCTCGCTGCCCGAAAAGATATCTAAACCAAGGGCGGCGCAAGCTCCTCCCCCTGGACCGACACGTGCCTTGGGAGAGTTGTCACTGCGGCACCTGATTGCAGCCAGCGGCGGATTTCTGGCGACCCTTGGCATAGCCTTCACGGCGATTGCTCAATCACGGGTCGCTCTGGCATTCACTTTGAGTGGTCTTTTTATTGCGGCGGCTGGGCTCTACGTCGAAATCGGCAGGCTGCTTGGCCAGGCGATCGACAACATCGGCAAGGCATCAAAGGAGGCGGCTGATCGACGGCTCCGGGCGAAAGAACTTGCTCTGGAAAAACAGAGGTTGGATCTCGAGGCCGCCCGGCTCGCTCAAGAGCAGGCGGCACGAGCATCCCTATCTCCTTCACCGCCCGCGTTGGCCAGTCAACAAGCGGAATACGCCCCGACCGGAGCCACCGGTGGCGGGCAGGTCCTCGTGATCAACCATCCCCCAGTGCAGCGTTGGAACCCTGGCTTGGCTGCTGTGTTGAGTTTCTTCGTGCCCGGCCTTGGCCAACTCTACAAGGGGCAGATCCTCAACGGCATCGTTTGGTTCTTTTTCGTGTGCATGGGCTACGTCGCCCTTGTCCTGCCGGGCCTCGTGCTGCATTTCTTCTGCGTGCTTGGGGCCTTAAGCGGCAATCCATGGACCGAGGGCAAGGCGACGGTGGTGAGGCAGTAACAAGGCGGAGGCTTTTCCGCGAGGTTGTTGCAGCAATTTCAGGAAAGTGCGCCAAAAGGCTTTAGGCCAGGCTTGTCTCGGGGCCAGTTTTTCGTCGTTTCTGCTACCCGCCATTCATAAGACGGGTCAGGCACCGACGACGGTTCAAAACTTTTTCGGTATCCACCGCCCTCTTGTTGGGGGTGCCGAAAGACCAAGGGCCTGCTGAATTGAGTACCCGGAGCGCAGCCGAAAGGTAACGGTACCCCGCTTCAAGGCATGCTCATCGGCAGCATGCGACAGTGAGTTGTATTTGTACCTCTTACCGCCGTGGTTGAAGGTGACTGCGCAGTCGGGCCGGCGCGGCAAATCCGGCGGAGGGGCCACTCCCAGCGATTGGGCATAAGTCCAGCCCATGTCCCGGATCCGCGCTGCCACAGTCGGTCCTTTGAGCCCATGAGCCTTGGCGCCAGCTTGAATCGACTCGTATCTATAGCTTTTTCCACCGTAGGAAAATGCTATCGCTCGCGAAGTGCTTGGCTGCTGCTTCGGCGGCGGTGCTACACCGAAAGCTTGGGCGTATGTCCAGCCAAGCTTGTTTATGCGAACTCCGGCGATTCCCGAATCAACGCCGTGTTCCGTCGCAGCTGCTTTAAGTGTAGGGTATTCAAACGTTCGGCCACCGTGTTTGAACCTGATTGTCCTGCCTTGCGGAGGCTTGCGCTGTGGCGGAGGCAATAGATCGAGAGATTGCTCAATCGTCCACCCGCAGGCTTGTATCCGCGACCGCACGATTCTGTAGTCCTTGCCGAAAGCATCAGACGCCGCCTTAATCGATGGAAACACACGTTTCCTTCCTTCGATTATTACCTCGCATTGGATCGGGGCGCCGCTGCGCGATGGAGGTGGTTCAAGCCCGAACGCCTGCTCGACCGTCCACTTGTGCTCGTTAAGGCGAATAGCCACCTTCCCAGGCGGTAAGCCATGTGCTCTGGCTGCCTCAGCGATTGACGCATGTCGCACACCTCGAACAGTGATTGGGCGGCCGAGATTAGTTCCACCGCCGCCTCTGGTCATGTTGAAGCCTGCAGGACAGAGTGTCCCGAACTTCTCTATCCATTTGCGCTCCTTGGTATTTGCGTCGTGGAATGAATTCGTTTGGTCAATCTCCTCAATGCGGAAAGCCCTCTGTCCATATTTCCTGATAGCGCAACGCAAGTACGGCCCGCGTGGATCGACTTCCTCGGCAGATCGCACGTGCTCTTCCCACCTCTCTGAGATTGCCAACAGCGTCTGGCCAACGTACTGCCGACCAGTGGAGCGATGCGTGACGAGATAGATAAACCCATAGCAGGATTTGCTATGCCCTGGTGGTGGTGAAAGCCCTAGCGATTGCTGAATGGTCCATCCCAATCCGGTGAAGCGACTCAAGACGGTGCCGTGGTTCGCTCCGTGAGCTTCTGCCGCTTCAAGTATTGATTGATATCGGTAGCGTTTACCCTTGTGCACAAACCGCACAGGCTTACTTTTGCCGACGAAGCGACGCGAGTGTGGCCGAATGCCTAGCGCCTCCTCGAGTGGCCATCCCCAAATCCTCCAGCGCTTATGCACAAGCGCCGGCCGGAGATTGAATGCTCGCGCCGCCGCCGCGATTGACTTGAACCGTCGTTGTTGTCCATGGTGCATGACAACGATTGGCTTTGAGTTGAGAGGAAGTTTTTTGAGTGGTGGCGATGCTATGCCTAGGGCCTGCTCTTTAGTCCATCCCAAGGCCAGCCGAGACCTGACGGCTGCATGATGAATGCCGTAGGCTGCCGCGGCTTCCTTGATCGACGCAAATCGCCGCGTGTGAGTACCGGCTTGGACGGTCAGCGGCTTAGAGCGATAGTGCGCGGGCTTCGGCGGCGGTGGCGCGAGACCGACGGCCTGCTCAGGACTCCATCCGCGCCCAAGCCTTTTCAAGACATTAACCGGATGTATCCGGTATGCCTTGGCTGCGCTGGCAATGGTTTCAAACTGCCGATTGCCGTTCTTCGTTTTGATGGAAATGGGGCGTGGCCGCATGTGACGAAGGCGAAGAAAGTAGGCGTGGTTACTTACGGATAAAAGAACCGACGGAGGCTAGCCGCAATTTCTCTCATTTAATCCGGGCAGGAGCTCTCTTGCATGACACCCATACGGAGCCTTTAGGTGATCCCTAGGACACGGAGAACGTGCCCAGGTTCCTGCCCTGCGAGAACGGCCTTCTCGACCCGAAGAAACTCTTCGTGCGTGAGATCGCCCAGATGCGCGACGCGGTTTCTCACATCAGCGAGCATTCGCAAAATGTCGGTGAACTCGGGCATACGGATCGCCGACCTTCTCGGCTCTGGAATCGCACGCAAGTAGGCTCGCCAGGAATTCAGCAGCGTCGAGTCCTCGGAGCGGGCGGGGCGAAACGCGACCCTGAGCGCATGGGCTACGCTGCCGAGTCCCGGCATCCGCCGATCATCCAAGCAGCGTTGGATATCGCGAAGATCGCTGTCGCTCTCCATTGGATTGAATCGCGGCCGCGACTCGACAAATGGCCGAATGAGCTTGCTGGCTAGCTCTTGCTCGACGATTTTGCAGTAGTACAGCGCGATTCCGATACGGAGCTGTGAAACCTTGTCGGTGCCCGCCACGGCTGCACTCAACCAGTCGCGTGAAGGTGGCTCAAGTTGGGAGAGCCATCTCAGGTCAAGCTGGTTCGATGAGTTAGCACTACCAGAAAGCTTCGCTCGCGCAACTTGCTCGCCGAGCCATGAGCCGATCTCAGGAACTCCGCGAGACTCGAGCTGTGGGCGATGGCTCGCCAGAACGTCATCCGCCTCCCCAGTTCGCCTAAGGTCGACGAGCCTGGTAACCAGCCACTCGAGAAGGCCTGGGTCGCCGGGTACGTGAGCGAGGCCGTCCAAGGCCACGGTGGTGGCTTTGGCAACATCTCCGATGTCGTCGTGTGCCCGGGCGAGAGCGACATATGCAAGTCCACAGGTGCAGTCAGCCTGCAACGCCTGCTTGGCTTCATCCAGAGCCTCGGTCGGATAGCCTTCGGCGACCATGTTTAATCCCCGCACAGAAAAGGCAACAGCATCAGGCCTACCCTCCGGATGAAAGAAGATCTGACCACTAAACTGTCTCGAAAGGATCACGTTCGCAGAGTCGCGCACACCCTGCCATTCACCTTCTGCTGCAGCTAGCAGCGCCTTGGTCGCTAGCGGGGGCGGCTGTATCTGCATACCGTCGATAATCTCGGTGGCTTTCTGATGGGCACCGAGGAGCCGATTGGCTTCAGCGACCAGCACAAGCCAGTCACCGTTGATGTTGCGGTGCTCCTGCATCCAGTCTCCTAACTGGATCAGATTCCCGAACCGGCGGGACTTCAAGAATGCGAGAGCGAGCGTGAAAAACATCTCGTTCTCGTCGAGCCCTCCAAGGACTGTGAGGTCTTCCTTCTCCGTCGGCCCCTCAGGCTCCGGCAGCCCCCTTGGCACGCCTGCTTCATAGAGCAGATCCAGCATGACGTCGGCTGTCTCAGAGGGAAAGCCCATCGCCAGCCGACCTTTGGCGTAGGTGTATTTACCCTCCGGCGTCTTCCAGAGGTTTGCTTTTGCAAACGCCGTAAAACGCTCAACGGCCCGCATGTCTCCGCGGGCAACGGCAAGCTCCATGCCATTGGAGACGGGCAAGGGAAAGTCGGGCTCTGCTTCGCCGGCCCTGAGAAAGGTTTCGATTGCCTCGTCCGTGCGCCCCGCGTCGCGCAGCAGGTTTGCCTCGATGCTTAACCTCCGATGAGTCCCAGGCTCCACCGACCGAGCCAGCGTGATTGCCTCGTCGAATCGCCCAAGCCGTCCCAGTGACACGGCTACATTCAGGCTCGCCTCTCCTCGCCGTCCCTCGAGCTTCTCGGACTCGCGGAACACCTCGAGGGCCAAGTCGTGTTGCCCACAATGCCCCGCAAGCATGCCCAGCCAGCCATACGACTCCAGCCGGATATCCTCGGAGGGAATCGTATGCCGGTTGCGCCACGCACTTTTCAGCAGCGGAGACAGTGCCTGTCCGCCAAGCACGTGCATGACTTTCTCCGTAACGACAACGCACGTTCCGAAATCGGCTGGTGGATCAAGGACAAGAGGCACGATGAACTGCAGCAACCCGACGGCAGTCTCAGCTTCGCCTCCTGGCGGAAGTGCTGCTAGGTGCGGGCCGTGCCTGCGCCACTCTTTCTGCAGGCGATAGAAATCGCCTGCCTGCAGAAGCGACATCAAGTAGCAGATGCGAAAGTTGGGGTGCACAGGCCCATACTCAATAGCTTTGGCGTGGTATTCCGCCTCTCGCTTAAAGTCACTGTCGAGCTGGGCGATCGTATTCCCGAACATCGAGAGGGCCGGTGCATACTTGGGGTCTGCCTGCAGTGCTCTCTCAAGGAGCAGTTGCGCCTCGCGGACCTTGCCATGCTCGTCCATCAGAATCTTCGCGAGATTCGAGTTGGCGACGACGTGGTCGGGATTTGCCTTGATAGTCCTCTCGTAGAACTCCTCAGCACCTGAGATGTCGCCCTGCTTGCCTTTGATCAAGGCTTGCAGGCAGAGCCCATCCGCATGGGCACCATCGACACGAAACAGCTGGGCTAGGTGCCTCTCGGACTGGTCATACTGATCGAGCTGGTAGTGGCCGAGCGCGGAGGTGTAGAGCACGTATGGGTCATCAGGCGTAAGCTGCAGCATCTGCCGGCAGTAGAAGAGCGTCAGCTTGATCACTTCTTCCTTGCTTTCCGCCCGCTGGTTCAACGCTAGATCGCCAAGCCCGGGCCCAAACAGGAGGACGCCCCGGCCGCCATCACACTCCCCCGCCTCCCACTTGGCCAGCGTCTCCCGGTCTGCGGGGATGGACGACGGGAGCGCCACTGCCCGGCGCAAGCACTCGATCGCTTGCTCTCGTTGCTTGAGTTGCATGTGCGTGTTTGCTCGGAAACGCCATGCGTCGTGGCGGTCGGGCAAGTGCTCTGTGGCACGCTTGCCGTAGGAGAGAGCGAGAGCCGGCAGGCCTCGCAGATTGAGCAGCCACACCAAGTCGATAATCGCCTCTGCAACCGGCGGCTCAGCGTCAGCCGCACGGGCGAGGGCCTCGCTGCCCTCGTTCATCAGCTCCTCCGAGTCGTCCAGGCAGGCGTCGTATACCAGAAGGCTACCCAGCGTGTACCAGGCATCCGGCGTGCGCTGATCTTCAGGAATCGCCCGAATACGATCGACGGCTTGCCGCCGCTCCGGGGCGGGAGGAAATCCTCTCCCAGATGGATCGCTGAGACGGCCAGGTGCCCCGGCATGCGAAGCGGCGCGTACTGACTTCCTATGATCACGACGGCGATTGCCGTTGTTCTTCTTGTCGCGACGGCTCACTGGCCTGCCTCCTCGTCATCTTCTGCAGCCTCCGGGAACCGGATCCCGTGGACGATCGTCAGCGACACTGGCCCGCAAGCCATACCGTGGGATGTGAATGCGAACAGGACGGCAGACTCGGGGCATCGCTCGAGAAACTCGTCGTCCCACGGCGAAAGCATCGCATCTTCGTCGCCCAGTAGGTTCTGCATGTCCGCCGCCGGGTTGTAGTACTCGCCGACCTGGTTGATCCAGCTAAACAAGACATGCTCACAAGGATTCCGCGTTGCATCCCCCTCCTCGGTGAACACGACCCGACCGCACACCGGACAATGAAATGCCGCTGAGTCCCAACAGCTCTCGATCTCGACATACTGGCCCATGATTACCTGCCCCCTGATTTTCTAGAGTGCCGTTTGTTTGCTGGCGTTGTACTCATCGCGCACCCGCTTCGCTAGCCTCAGGAGATCACGATACGGCAGCCCGAGAGCCTGCTCGATCTCAGGTATGGTGACGATTCGGCACCGATGGTCCCGCGCGAACTCCTCGTATTTGGCCATGGCATCAGCAGTCTCACGGCCCTTCACCTCATGCCAGCAGTCATCTTCCGACAGAAAGAAGTCCGGTACGTATCGTCGCCCGGTTGAGAGGAGAAAAGCCTTGGGCTCGTACTTCCAAGCCTTGCCGGCCCGATCGAGCCACGTGGCCCATGCAACTTCGGTAGCTGCCCTCATCCAGACGACCGATCCGTCATCGCGAACGTAGGGCCAGTTCTTTCGGTGACGCGACTTCATTTTCTCTATCGCCCGCCGGCTGGCCTGCTCCATAAACAGACAAGAACACGAGCGTGTGTGGCCACTACGGAGCGAGCCCAAGGACGCGACGTGCTCCCTGGGCTCCTGATGAAAGGGGCTATTGCAGACGCAGAGCCATTTGACGTCGTTTCCGCTTCGCTCGTCCGTAGGCCGAATCGCAGTGAGATACCCAAACGTCTGGCCAGTAATGTCGATGGCCCGGCTCCGCCCGAGGTGGTTTCGATAGCAGCCGCAGGAGACCTGGCCGTTGTCGTAGACATCGCCGCGAGTTGCCAGGAACTTTCCTTTGCACCCAGGAAATCCGTGGCGGCTTCCACCAAAGCACTCACACTCCCAGACGATCGAGCCGTTGTTGGCATGGTTGCCACCCCGCCTCTGCCCCGTGTCTCGGACGAATCGCGCGAAACCGAAATCTACGCCCGTGACGTCGATAGTACGCCTCGCCCGGGCGAGCTCCCTCCGAAGGCAGCTACACGATTTTGTTTTTCCAGATCGCAAACGCTTCCCGGTCGTCTTGTAGCCAGTGGTTCCGCAGCTGCAGTCGCACAGCCAAATGATGTTGCTTCCTTCCCGCTCTCCGCTGTCTGCCGTGACAGTGAGCCGCCCAAAGGTCTGGCCACGCAGGTCGATCATTGCAGTCACGGATACGTCCTCCTCTTTCTAGCCTCGGCTCGAACTAGCTCGCCTTACTCTTAAGCGACGTTAGCTTGATGCCAAGCTCCCGCTTCACGGCGTTGAACGCGTGGTAGCGCTGCATCACCACGGCGGTCAGTGCAACTTCTGACCACGCATCGTCAAGAAGGTTGTCGGGCCACTCCTTGCTTCCGCGTAGAGCCTGCAGGCCAATCACGGTCTCCGTGAGCGACTGCTCATACCACCCATGGACAGAGTCTTTTACCGTCGGCCGAAGGCCCGGTATGTCGCCGTGCTCGTGAGTGTACGAATCCACCCAGTGATCGATCATGTCGGCGAACACGCGAAAGTCGGCGTTGATCTTCAGCATGTGCTGCTCTTTGAGATACCTCGCCGCCTTGTCTTCCATCTCCCCGGGTTCCCGCGTGCCCTCGGCGACACTGACCCACACTACTTTTGGAAACATGTCCGGCCGCACAGCTGTTCCCGGTGTGCCGCCTGCCTTGAGGAACGTCGAATAGACGCCGCCAACTGCTCCGCCGGCATTGCGGCCGCCCCCTGCTCCGCCTCCCGCCGCTGTCTTGCTTCTGGGAGTCGTCGGGCGACTAGAGCTATTGCCGCCGGCTGGCTCCGGTTCGCCGATCGTTAGGGCGCCGCTCGCACTCGGCTTGTATCTGCTGATTCGAAACAGATCGAGCATGGCCTTCAGGCGGTCGCGGATCGATTTAGAGTGATCTGCTTCTGAGGCCTTGGACGCGATACGTTCCATGAGCGCCTTGATTTCGGCCGGGAGCGCCTCACGGAACTCTGCGGCCCACTCGGCCCACGGAAGGTGCTGGCTGTTGACCAGGAGCTCTGTACGAGCCGTGTTGGTCGTGAGGCGATCATCTGTGCCAGATTGCGGCTCCACGTAGAGCACGACCTGGCGATATCCGAACACGATGCCGAACTGCTGCAGACGGCTCTGACCAGACCTGCCCGTCAGCAACTCGTAGAGCTCATCTCGGTAGAGCGCGGCAATGTGCCCACTCGACTCAATGAACCCAGAGTTGCTGGAAAGCGCTTTCTCATCTTTCAGGATCCACCAGTGGACGCGGGCGCCCGTGATATCCACGTAGCCGCTGGCTTCCTTGTGTTGCTCGAGGTAGGGACGTTGGCCCGTAATCGTCCGCAGTAGGTTGACATCCTTATTGGACCGCGGCGCCTCCCATCCCTGCCTGGCTTTGATCGTGATTCCGTCCGGAATCCTGAAATACCTGCTATTCAGATACTTCGAGATCCAGGCCGACGGGGAGGCCGCCTCCGGCGGCGCCTTCATCGTGTCCTGTTCCGGAAACTGACCATTCAGAACGATCTTGGTTCCATGGGCGGTGATGATTTCGGGCTTCACCGAGTCATCCACTTCAGCCCAGTGCCCGAAAGTGCCGTCGGGTTTCTCGAACTGCCGCAGGCCGTACTGCTTCGTCTCCGGATTGCGCCAGAGATGAATCATCGCCGAGTGGTCATCTTTCCATGAGAGATAGATGAGTCCGTTGTGGTTTCGCGTTGCCGCCGCGATCTTCGCGCCGACGCCGTAATTGGCATCGTGACTCTGAATCCCGCCGGAAGATGAGAGTTGGTTGATGTAGTGAGCCATCTCATCTCCGTTCATGCCGCATCCGGTGTCGGTGATGCATAGCTTGTACGGTGATCCGGGCTGCATTTCATACGTGAGCCAGTCAACGTCCCAGACGATTTGCCCCTTGCCGTCAGCGGTCTTCTGAATCGCTTCAATAGCGTTTTGGGTCAACTCGCGGAGGAACTGCAGCGGATGGCAGTCCTCGCCCAGGCGGTCGAGCAGGAACCCCACATCGTGCACTTGCAACGGGAGCGTGTTTTCTACAGATGAATGGGCCATGCCTGTTCCTTCAACTCTCTGTCTAGTGATTCGCTGTTAGGCGCAACGAAACTGTTAACAGTCGTCGTTCTGTCCGTCGCCTTCTATAGTCATGCCTCGTCGGGGCGCTCATCTGACGACGGGGTGTCTTCGCCTGTGGGTGTGGAGCGGTCCTCGTTCTTGAGCCGCTCGAACAGCCATCGGACCTGAGCCTGCTTCTGCGCGGCCAACTCTTGGTCGGTCGCCAAATTTGCCCGCAGAAGGAATCGCCGCCACGCGGCATTGCTTCGCGGAATCCTGCTACTAGGTCTCATTTGTTTTTTCCTATGTGTGCGTTGACGTTGACCTCCGACGAGCACCCAGAGGGCGCACTGCTTTCATTCCTCACGCCGAGGCCCCAGACTTGCGGGCCTCCCGGGCAGCCTTCACCATCGCAGCGATGGGGCAGCCCGAGGCGAGGCAGCGACTTGCCAGTTCACCACAGAGCGGCCTGCCGCCAGTCGCAGCGTCAGCGCCCCGCTCCTTACGGCCGCAGCCGCGGAACTCAGACACCACTACAGCGGCCCGGCTGGCAACGGTCGAATCAAGGATGGTGAGGGTGGCGAGCATGAAGATTCCCTTTCGTCTTTGAGGCTGTTGTTGACGGAAGGGACTTATGCAGGTCGCGTGCCAAAACTCGGCGTCCGCCTGAAAAAGCGTGTCAGGCCTGAAAAATAGGCTCGCGGCCATATGGGCCCAACCACCGATACCCGCCCGGTCCGTACGGGTCGCTGTGGTGCCACAGTCAGAACTGTATGGGCGCCGCATCGACCGCCGTGGCCAGCGGGTACGTCCTCAAAATCACCGTCTTGCAGCCCATCGGCAGCGGCTCGGCCGCTAAAGCGCTGGTGAATTCCGGGCCGACCCGCCAACAACGCTGCCCGCGCCCCGCTCCTCAGCGAATCAGTGTCAGCCGCCGACCTTCCGCGTGTCTAGGTACTGGAAGGGGCTCTTCGCATGGTGGTAGTGACACTGCTGGATCACTACGGCGTCAGCATGAGGGACTACGCTCCAGTTGGTCGTATTCGCTCGGGACGCCTGATCATCCGGAAGGAAATCCAACCCGCCTGCGATGCTGACGGCGCTCTGGTCAGTGATTATGAAACGGTCATGAGGATTCGGACCGCCGGGCTTCCTCCCCCACAATGAGATCTGGATAGCGTGCCCCCAATGGCCGGCGACGGGCTGCAGTGCCTCCTGCCAACGATCGAGCCTCTGTGCCACTGACTCTCTGTGCTCCACCGGGCCAAAAACCATGGGATCACCCGCGTGAATAACAATACGTCCAGGCACCTGCGTTCCGTGGGCTTTTCCCAAAAGATCAGCACAATACTGGACGGTATTGAAGAATCGGTCGTTGCGACAAGTCATGTAGGGATCGATAAGCACAACCTGGCGAGCGTACCGGAGGAATGGTCGCAGCTCTTTCTGTAGAGCCGACTCCGTTTTGAGCAGAGTGCCCGACTGTTGTCGCCCCTCCCATTGCGGACACTCCAATGCCTTCGAGAGCGGGATAATCGCTTCGTCCTTGATGTCGCTGCACCCAAGAACCACATCGCTGGCGAACACAGCGTCAAAGCACGGCTCGCTGGCGGCCACCTGGCGATCGAGCGCGCTCTTGAGCCACCTAAAGTCCTCATCGCCAGCACCGTGGCTACTTCTTGGGTGCAGCACAAGGCGGTTCATATCGTGCAAACGCTTCAGGCAGGCTTCGACCCTGTTCCACGCATCGCGCGGCATGGCTGGGTCCCTTGTGTGGCGGCTGATTTCACGAAACCAGTCCCCACCCTGCAGGTTCGCCAAAAGCCCGTGTTCGCAGAGTCCGCGTAGAACCTGCGTCAAAACAACTCCTGGCGGTGTCATCTCCTTGATGACCGCTGCCTCGAATGCATCCGGAGTTATGGCGTATTGCCGAATCACGATGAGACCCTACTGGCCAAACCTCTCGTTGAATCCTTCTTCGAAGAATCCATTTGGCCAAGGATCGAGGAGACTGCCGTCCTTGCCTAACTCCAGTGTTGTCAGAATCGTTGCTCCCTCGTGAGCCTCGATATACGCCACGTGGACATCAGCACTTGTGATTGCTGGGCGACTCGTGTCGGCCCCGCCCGTAAAGCATTCGCGAATTCGTCTCATGATCCGCAAGGGGATCAGCTCGCTATGTGTCTCGAGCAAGACTTGATGATGCTGCGATCCTAAGGCCGCCTCGATAAAGAGGTCGGCCAATTCAGCCTGCACGCGGGGGTGGAGGTGCAGCTCGGGCTGCTCTACTGAAAGGAGCCTCTGCTCACCGTCGAGTGCCGTGACGACAACGGGCAGCACTTGGGAGATGCCCGTGCCTACGTCTTGTGGACGGAGCATGAGGCCAGTTCCCTTCGGCACTATGGCTAGCTGGGTGATTGTGGGAATCCGAACCAGCTCTGCACGCAGATCATCGGTCACTTCGTCGAACGCCCGCCCACTCAGAAGCTTGCGAGCAGCCTGCGTACTGAGATCCAGTCGCTTGTGCTCCTGAAGCTCAACTGCGTAGCCCGTATCCAGTTTGTCTTCATCAGAGAGCCAGTCACTGACTTTCTCCGTCAGGCCGCTCATGTCGGCTTGGAGGACATCCCACGCGCCGAGCCCTGAAGCCCATCGCGCAGGATCTGGAAACCGTGGTGGCTGATAGTTCCGCGAAGGAGTCTCCCGCAGCGGCCCCAAGTAACGCATCTCAATGAGGTGCTGCCTAACCAACTGGACGGGCCCCAACACAAGCCCGCTGATGGCGCGCATCAACTGCGTTAACACAAACCCGTCTTGTAGATCCGCCCGAGGCCCCGGGATCGGCTCGTCGGCAAATTCCTCGATACTCTCCAGCGTCAACGGAATACGGCAGTCAACCAAAGCGTCGCCCCGCCCAGCCAATCGCTCCTCTTCTCCACCGAGAATCATGGTGTCGAGATCGCTAAGGACGCACTCAACGAGCGACTCGCTTAGCAGTGTTCCATCCATCTGGTCGCGAATGCGAGTAAGACTGCGATGGGTCACATCAACGTAGAAGGCTCTGTGCTGCAGGTTTGCATCCGCCGTGATCTCCGCGAACAACTGATCCTGTAGCAGCACGCGAAGAGCGGAAACGTAGGGCTGCTCCTCCCACTCGGACCACTGTATGGTTAGCTCCACGGCCGCCTTGGTGAGGCCTTTGGTTAAGGAGCGAATCCGCTGGCCCTTACCGAGGCTTTGAGTCTGAAGCAAGTCGTAGCTCGGGTCGAAAATATCGCTCAAAGAGTCATCGACGGTTACGTCAATCCGCAGTCGGACGGGCCGGCTTTTGTCGCGGCCGTGGACGAGGTTCTCAAACCCACCGAGATCGACAAAGTCACCGCCTGAGATGGTGTGATCGGCGTCAAGGTTGTGCCGCTCGAAGACCTCACGGGCATAGTGCAAGCCTTGGAGTAGCGTGCTCTTGCCGGCACTGTTGGGCCCAAAGAGCAGCGTGATCGGGCGAATCGCAAGCGTCACAGGCTCGCGGATGCCTTTGAAGTTCTCGAGCGTAATGGCCGTGATCATGGGCTGGCTTTCTATTTGCCTTTTCTAGGCCGATGCCTGCTGTCGCGAGGCAGGTCCAAAACGAAGCTCACCGCTGAATGCCCGCATCTGCAGAGATGCAACGAGCGCATCAAGCTCGGAATATTGCGTCTTAAGGCGCACTTTGTGTGACTCGACGGCCTCTACGAGCGAAGCAAAACGTTGCTGCAATTGAAGGGGCGGGAGCAATAATGGAAACCGCTTTAGCTGCGAAAGATTGATTGAAGCGATACCGGTGGTCTGCTTGGCCTGGCTGAGGAAATAGCGTTTGCCTCGATCGCTGCCCACAAGCCAATTCAGAAAGACCGGTGTCCACCGCTCATCGTGGAGCCGGACTCGAAAGATATGGTTTTGATGAATGCACTCTGGCAGTTCGTCCTGCCAAAGGCTTCCGCGGCCGAGCTTGTCCCTGTCGCCTCCCTCCGTGAGCAGCAGGTCATTTTTTAGGAGCCGATACTTGTCGATCTCGGCGTTCGTAGCTTCGATTGTCTTAAGCGGATCAAGGACAAGGTGCCTGTCCTGTACGTTGACGACCGCCAAATATGGTACTTCGCGCGTTGACTGGCTTCGAAGCTTACGTCCTTTCGTCAGGCCTGAAGTGATATCTGCGACTTCACCTAGAACGACTGAGTCATTCCATTGCTTGGGGTTTGTCACTGGGTCGCCGAATAGCTCAAGAAATGCTGCCTGAATGAGCACGTCTAGTTGCTCAAGCGACTCTCGTCGCTTCGCCCTCAAGGCATCAGCAGCGTCTAGGATCGCGGCGATACGTTTCTGTTCGACGAGAGGCGGGAGCGGGACCTGAAGTGAGCCGAGTTTGGAGGCATTGAATCCACCTTGAGCGCTGCCTGTAGTCCCGGATGCGATTGCTCGCCAATACTCCGCAGTTCGGAAAAAGTGCGCAAGAAATGGCGGATGCAAATCAGGGGTCACAACCCTAAGGCGTATCAAGTACGACGCAAAAACGGCATTTGGCGGAGACTGGATGAGGTAGCTCTTTCCGGTCGTAGCTCCCGTGCGAGCAAATACGATGTCACCCGATCGAAGCGAAAACCTCTCTCGTTCGCAGTCGTCAATTGTGCAATATGGCACGGTAGACCACTGCACGCCGTCGCTTCGTATGTCTGTGATCCTGAGAAACCTAGGACCGACTGCGTGCTCGGTGGCGCTTTCGGTGTACCCGTAGGTAAGGCTCGCAACTTCAGCGATCGCTTTCGTGGGCCACTTCATCCCAACATCTCCAGCAACGCCGCTCGTGCGGAAGCAATCTCGTCATCCATCGTCGCAAGACGCTCCAGAATCACCTTGGGCGGGTCATATTCGGCAGTCTTATGCTCGATCTCCTTGTAACGGCCTATCGAGAGGTCGTAGTCGCTGGCTCGAATGTCCTCAACGGGCACGAAGAACGCCTTTGCTTTCCGGTCCGTATCCCTTCTTGAGTCTCGCGCCGCCCAACGCCTGCGGACGTCCGGTAGATCGGTCTCCTCGACCGGAAGCCGCTTGTCGTCAAGGCTGAGTCCGTCGGCCTGTACATCGTAAAACCAAACGTCCTTAGTCTTGCCGTCCTTCGTGAAGAACAGAATTGCCGTGCTTACACCGGCGTAGGGCTTGAACACGCCGGACGGAAGCTTGACCACTGCCTCAAGCTGATGCTGGTCGATGAGCAGCTCTCGCAGATCCCGATGCGCTCCCGACGATCCAAACAGAACGCCGTCAGGCACCACGACTGCGCACCTACCACCTTGCCTCAGCATTCGCAGGATTAGTACAAGGAATAGCAGCTCGGTCTTCTTTGTCTTCACTTTCCCGGTCAGCGTCGAATGGACGTCCGAGAAATCCAGGGCACCCTTGAAGGGAGGATTGGCAAGAATCAGGTCAAATCCGTTGGCCGCGAGCTTGGGATACTTTTCCAGGAAGCTATTGCCAAGCGTGTCCTGATAGTGAATGTCCGGCGTATCAATGCCGTGCAGCATGAGATTCATCGCTGCAACCCGAAGCATCGTGACGTCAAAATCAAAACCGTGCAGCATGTCCTGCTGCATGTGCTTTCTCTGCAGGGGCGTAAGTAGGTCGCCGGTATAGACGATGTACTTCTGCCCGTTGTCGTCATGCTCGACCTTGCCGTCTTCTGAAGTGAAGTGCTCCTTCAGAGCCTCAGCAAAGCTCACCAGGAACCCCGCCGTGCCGCAGGAGGGATCGCCGACCCGCCACGAGAGTGCTTCTTCCTCGTTGCCCTGCAGCACGAGGTCCACCATTAGCCGAATGATGTGCCGCGGCGTACGGAACTGGCCGTTGATTCCCGCCGTCTGCAGCTTCCCAAGCAGGTACTCGTACAGATCGCCCTTGGCGTCGCCCTGTGTGAGCGGCAGCTCGTCGATCATGTTGACCGCGGAGACCAGAAGGCTGGGCTTCTGGACCATGAGGGATGCGTCCTTCATGTACTCCGCGAACGTATTCAGCGGGCCGTCCTCATCTCGCATATTGCCGAGGGTGCGAAAGTGGGGAAACACCTCGTCGCGGAGCACCTTGAGCATCTCGTCACCGCTGCGATGCTTGAACTGCGACCACCGCAGGTGCTGCTGCTTCGGCCCAAAGTAGAGCCCGGGAAACCGAAGCCCCTTGCCCTTGTTGACGCGGTCGAACTTCTTTTCCTCGGTGCTCTCGCGCAGATCGAGCAGCCGAGCAAACATCAGGAACGAGATCTGCTCGATGACCGTCAGCGGATTCGTGATGCCGCCGGTCCAAAACTCTTCCCAGAGCTTGTCGATCTTCTGTCGTAGTTCACCGGTAATCATCGGTCTCGAATCCTTCTGGTCAAAGTGAGTGGCAGTGTGGAGAGCGACTGGCTGGGCCTATGGCTCCCGAAAGGCAAACACATGGTTGCGCGAGGCGGGGGCAGGCTCGAAGCACTCAAACACGACGTCTGACTCCTTGATGTCCGCCTCGCCTGGATCATCGAGCCCGCAGCACACCATGTGCTCGCACGGCTCCACGGAGCCCTCCTCGTCGTCATTGCTAACGACGTCGTGACCGCAGAATGGGCAATAGAGGGTGAGTTCATACGGATCAGAGTTGAGCTTGATTCGTGGCATGGGGCGTTTACGTCCTACGGAGTCTCTCGCTTTTTGCTGTCAAAGGAGCCGATGATCGCCATCAGCTCGTCGACCAGTGGCTCCTCAAACAGGCCGTCCGGGCCATCTGAGTGCAGCGTCGTGAAGGGCTGTTCGTACAACTGCGCTATCTCGATCGAGCCGTACTTGGCGATGTGGTTCTGCAGCAGATCCAGGAACTTGATCTGGTGCGAAGCCAGGTTTGGGTGGGCCTGGACGAAGTCGGAGAATCTGGCGTGGACGGCATGGGCGTCCATCCCGATTACCTCTCGAATGGCCTGATCCAGACCGCTCGCTTGTGGGTAGTACTCGGCCAGCTCGTGCAGATCGAGCCCCGGCGCCTGCACCAACACCAACGAACAGAGGTTCTCGATGTCTTCGGGAGACACCGGCTCGCCCCGTCGGATCTTCTGCAGCGTGTCACTCTTGTCGATGATGCCTTGCAGGACGTTCGTGACCCGATTGCGGTATGCGACCAGATCTATGTCTGCCAGCGCTCCGAGGCTGACCTTGTGGCGACGCCGTTCGATCTGCGACTCGTCTTCGGCGACATCGACGATCTTCGGATCAGATGCAGGCCGATCCCTTTCCTGGCGGTACTGGACAATGCCGCGCAGTTCCTGCCGAGCCTCCTCCAGGTCGTGGACGGTGATCTCGTCCCAGAACTCGGTGGACTTGACCCGCTCGATAACGGGGAGTTTCTCCCGAACCTGGCTGAGGTTGATCCGGAGGCTGCTCACAACATCGACAATCTGATCCCGCAGATCGTCGAACGTGCTTGCCCCCCGGATGAGCTCTGCCTGGGCACGCGCCATGAGCTGATCGAATCGCCAAGCTTCTTCCTGTCGGCTGATGTCGACCCACTGCATCAGCGGTGCAACGTCCTGCTCGAGCGTGGCCTTTGTGGCCGCTGAAAACTCCCTGAGAACATCAGCACTCTTCACCGACTCCACCTGCCGCCATTTCTCTCGAACAGCGATGGTCTTCATCGGAAGGGCGGCGATATCTTTCCCGAGCAGGCCGACCGCGAGTTGAAATGCGTCGTTGTTCTGCTTTTCGAGTGCGTTTTCCGCCAGCGTAAGGCGAGCCTGAAAAACGCGTTCGACCAGGGACTTCGTTCGCTTTGGTTCGGCTGACTTGTAGTCCGCCATTTCGAACCGCTCGAAGTTTCCCCAGTGGTCGAAGATCTGAAAGTGCGTCTTGTCTCGATCCGGCCCAAAGAGGTCCTCGCAGAGCCGCGTGCCGCGGCCGATCATCTGCCAGAACTTCACGATCGAATACACGGGCTTGGCGAAAACCAGATTGACGATCTCCGGGACGTCCACCCCCGTGTCCAGCATGTCGACGGAGACGGCGATCGTCAGGTCATGGTTGTTTCCGACGCCCTTGAAGTCGTCGATCAGCGATTCAGCTCTGGGGTCATCGCTGACAATCGTCTGACAAAACGTCCCGCCGTACTGCGGGTACATCTCATTGAAAAGCTCCTCCAGTAGCCGCGCGTGCTTCATGCTGCGGGCGAAGACGATTGACTTGCCAATCCTGCTCCCGTCGGCGACTCGGATTCCATGCTCCATGAGATTCCGCAGGATGTGTCGGTTGGTGTCCTTGTTGTAGACGACCTTATCCACTTCGGCCTGCTCGTACTCGATCAGCTGCGGCAACTCCTCGTCTTCTTCCAGCTGCCGCTTCTGCTCCTCCGTCATCTGCGAGTACTTGATGCCTGCTCGCAGAAACTGAGTCGTGTGGGTATCGACCTCGAAGGGGACCAGGTAGGGAGGGTTGTGCTCAATCGCCTCCTTGAACGTGAACGTCGCCGTCGGATCCCCTTCGTCACACTCGAACATTCGGTAAGTGTTGCGAGCGACGAAATCGACCGGTGTGGCTGTGAGGCCGACCTGGCAGCAGTCGAAATACTCGAAGATCTGCCGATAGCGGTTGTAGAGGCTGCGGTGTGATTCGTCGGCGATGATCAAATCAAAGAACCCGACGTCGAAAGACTCGCAGACTTTCATCATGGCCGGGTACGTCGCGAGGTAGATCCTGTGACCCGTGTCGCCGGCAGATGCCCCAGTCACGAACGTACGCGGCTCCCCGGGCAGGAACTCCTTGAAGGCGTTGGCTGCCTGCTTGCGGAGTTCCCGGCGGTCGCACAGGAAAAGAACTCGCTTTGCCCAGCGTGCCCGCATGAGGGCGTCAACGAGACTGATTGCGACTCGCGTCTTGCCTGTTCCCGTTGCCTGGACGATCAGGCCGCGGCGCTTCTTGGCGGCGAACTTCTCGACAACCCGCCGGACCGCCTCAATCTGATACATCCGGCCCGCAATAGCCGGGTTGGCCGATACCTCGGAGAGAGGCTTTTTCTCCGATCGTTGAAACACCAAGTGCTGCAGGCTGCTCTTCGAGTAGAAGCCGTACAGCCTTCGCCACGGCTCTACTGCGGCGTCGTTCCAGATCCACAGGTCGTACCCGTTCGTGAAGAAAATGACCGGTCGCTGCCCACACTCCCGCTCGATGCCGTCGGCGTAGAGCTTGGCTTGGGTCCTACCCTTTTGCGGGTCTTCTGAGGTCTTCTTCGCCTCGACGACAGCCAGCGGCTTACCGTTGTCGTCGTACAAGACGTAATCCGCCAAGCCCTCGCCGGACTCAGTTGGCTGGTGCTTGACGGGAACCTCTCGCCGCACCTCATCGGTGTCGCGTCCGCCCCGCCCCACCTTCCACCCCTCATCTGCCAGCATCTGGTCGATTAGATATCTACGAGTCTCATCCTCGTCGAATGCCAGCGGATCGACGGCTGCCAACTGGTCCTTGGCCCGGAGAGCCGCGTCCAGTGCCGCTTTTCTCTCTTCAGCTGTCGACTCAGCCTGCGTGCTGCGTGACCGCTCTCGTTCAAGATCTTGCAGAACCTGCTGGAGGTGTGCCTCCTGTTTAGCGATCCGCTCGAGGTAGGCCCGCTTCTCTTTACGCTGATCGACAGCCTCCACACCACCAACAGGCGGTACCACGAACGTCGGGCACTCTTCGACGCTTCCGCCTGCGTACGTCAGGAAGAGCCAGCGGCCCACGTTGTAGGCATCCCGCATGAGCGAGACTGCCGAGCCCGGATCACCACTGTTGTTATGGAGGGATTTGTTTCCCTCTTTGCGGATGCCATGCAGCTTGGCGAGGACGACAGGTGGGACGACTTCCCGGAACGGCTGGTTGTCGAGCAGGTCAATGAGATTTGCCTGATACGGCTTCGGCAAACCCTGGCTGACGTGAATCCACTGCACAACCTGCTCACAGAACATCCTTAGCTTGGCAATCGCTCCGACGGCGTCGGAGTGGGCGTAGGCCTCCGCGAAGCTGCCGAGATCGGCTAGCTCCGGCCACGTGGTTCGCAGGAACTCGAAGTTCTGGGATTTCATGATTTGCTGGGCGGTCGCGCTCATGCCGAAGGGGAGCTGCACATCCTGTGCCAAACGGGCATGAGCTTGTGCCGACCTTAGGTGTCCTTGCCCCAGTCCGCGGGTACGTTCAGGCGTTTTAGTTTGCCGTCGAGCGTCTGATAGGTCTTCAGTCCGAGCAGCCTAGCAGCCTGAGCCTTTACACCCCGAGCCTCTTCCATCGAGCGACGCAAATACGACTCCTCGATGAAATCGAGGTGTTTTTCCAGGCTGAAATCGTCGCCGAGCGGAATGCCGGTGAGTGAAGCTATGGCGGAACTCGGGTCCGGCATTTCCCCGAGAGCAGCCGCTAGTTCACGGCGGCCTATCTCGCTCCCGTCCGCAAACACAGCCGCCTGGACCAGGGCGTTGTAAAGCTGCCGGACGTTGCCCGGCCAAGCCTGTCCCTTCACAAAATCTATTCCGGGGGCAGAGAGGGATTTGTGGAGGTACCCGGGCTCCTCGGCCTGAAACTGGGTGTTGATGAGCCCCAGCAGCCGCTCAGCGATCGACGCAATATCGCTTCGCCGCTCCCGGAGAGGTGGGAGCGTGATCGTGACCCCGGCTAGCCTGTAATACAGGTCCTCACGGAACCGGCCGTCTGCGATCGCCTTGTGGAGATCACGGTTCGTTGCAGCGATGACCCGCACATCCACCCGGCGATCCTTCTCCTCACCAAGGCGACACACATGCCGAATCGCTGGCCCCTCTTTGGTTGATGGCTGGAGAACCCGCAGAAGCTTGGCCTGCGTCTCGAGATCGCACTCGCCAATCTCGTCGAGAAACAGCGTTCCCTTGTTCGCAGTCTCGAACGCACCCGCGCGATCCTCTTTCGCGTCGGTAAACGCGCCTTTTGCATGGCCAAACAACTCCGACTCGAGCAACGTCTTCGAGAGTGCGGCGCAATTGATCGCCTTGAATCGCTCTTTCCGACGAGGGCTCGCAGAATGAATCGCGTGGGCGAACATTTCCTTGCCGGTCCCACTTTCGCCGAGCAGCAGAACCGATACGCTTCGTATAGCGGCACGTTTCGCCCGCCCGACAGCGTCGCGAATAGCGGAGCTCGCACCGATGATGTCCTCAAATCCCTCAACCTGCGACGGCGCCTCAGAGGCCAGATGCTGCAGGTGCATGTCCGGCGACCGCAGCACATCAGGAATGACGTCCACGAGGTCAAAGGGAACGTCGGTGATCCAGCATTTGCCGTCTCGGGACGTCTCGTAGAAAGTGGCCGGGTGCCGTGTTTTCCCCAGAAGCAGCCACACCGCGGCCATCGCTGGCGTTCCGGGGCTGAGGTGCAGACACAGCTCGCTGTCACCCCAGTCTGATGCACTCTTCAGGTCACGAATCTGCCGATCGACAATCTCAAAGATGAGAGAATGCTCGGTGGGATTGCCAAGCTTGACCGGCACCACGGTCGTTCGGGTGCCGAGCCATCCCTGAAACCACTTGTTCCAGTCGCTGTCGTAGTTGCTGAGCAGGTAGACGTCGTCGAAGCTATTCGAACTCAGCAGGGTTTTCGTGGGGCCGTTATCACCCGCAGTGGGCGGGGGCCCCTTGATCGAATCTAGGACAGCTTTCTGCTTCGCCGGCGGCAGCGAAGCGGCCATGGCACGGAGATCGCTGTGTCCGATCCACTGGACTAACACCTTTTTTCTGGCCACGCCACAACCTCCACTGTGTTTTTTACAGGCGGCATTGTACCCTTCTTGCGGGGGCCTTCAAGATCACGACACTCTTTTTTGAAGAAGCCTTGATCGTCCGCCTTCAACAGGCACTCGCATGCCCATCCGCCAATCAATCTGGAAGGTCGGTGACACGCCCCAGCCTCTGGCCGCAGCCAGGCTCGCGAGCGAACAGCAGCTCGAGGACATGATCGTCGCCAATCCGGAACTGCTATCCGACGAACTGATGCTTATCGGTCGCCAGGAGGACACCGGCCGCGGCGGCCGAATCGATCTGTTGGCGATCTCTCCGGACGGCTCGCTGACGCTTGTGGAGCTCAAACGGGATCGGACGCCCAGGGAGGTCGTGGCCCAGGCTCTCGACTACGCGAGCTGGGTCGAGAATCTTGAAGCCGACGAGATCGCCGCGATCTACGCCCGCTTTAAGCCTGCCGGAAACCTCGCGGCTGACTTTCGGGAGCGGTTCAACGCCGACCTCGACGAAGAGGCTCTGAATTCCAGCCACCAGGTGATCGTCGTAGCCGCAACACTTGACGACAGCACCGAACGGATCGTCGGTTACCTAGGAAGACGCGGCGTCTCGATCAACGTCCTGTTTTTCCAGGTGTTTGAACACGGTAAGGACAAGCTCTTCGGTCGGGCTTGGATGATCGACCCGATCGAGGCCCAGTCGGCACCGGCCGAAAAGGGCCCAAAGGAGCCTTGGAATGGCGAGTTCTACGTATCGTTTGGTGCTGACCAGTACCGCTCGTGGAACGATGCCCGCAAGTATGGCTTTGTCTCCGGTGGTGGCGGTGCCTGGTACACCCGCACTCTTGAGCTGCTATCGCCGGGTGACCGCATCTGGGTGAAGGCCCCGGGGCATGGCTACATAGGGGTCGCCAGAGTTACTGGGCTACGGCAGCCTGCCGCTGAGTTCCGGGTCAAGAGCGGTGAGGGCGAGTCGCTTTACGTTGACGTGTCGGAAGTCGAAGCCCGACTTCGTAAACACATCGACGACCCCGAGATGACGGAATATTTCGTGCCCGTCGATTGGCTCGAGACCCGATCCCTCGACGATGCTGTGCAGCAAATCGGATTCTTCGGCAACCAGAACACGGTCTGCAAGCCCACTTCCAAGAAGTGGCGAACCACCGTCGATCGACTCAGGCAGATATTCACGCGATGGGACTCGCTGCGCACCTGACGCATGCATCCCCGGCCAGTCCATGGTCGTTGGGGGTAAGTGACCTGTTGGAATTGTCGCCTCAGGATTTAACTGCTCGCTACGGCTACAGTAGTGCCCATGTACGACCTCATCGGCGACATCCACGGCCACGCTGACGCCCTGCAGCAACTGCTGAAGACGCTGGGCTACTCCCGGCAGAAGGGCGCCTACAGGCACCCGGATCGCCAGGTCATCTTTCTTGGCGACTTCATCGACCGCGGCCCCAAGATCCGGGAGACGCTGGAGATCGTCCGGCCGATGATCGACTCCGGCGCGGCTCTCGCCGTTATGGGTAACCACGAACTCAATGCCCTGGCTTTCCATACGCTGGATCCGAACAAGCCGGGCCAGCACCTCCGCCCTCACAACGAGAAGAACTCCCGCCAGCACGCTGAGACCCAGCGGCAGGTGCCGCCCGGTGAGCTGAATTCATATCTGAACTGGTTTCGCACGCTGCCGTTCTGGCTCGATCTCGACGGCCTCCGGGTCGTGCATGCCTGCTGGGACGAAACCCGCATGGCAAGGATCCAAGGCCCTGTGACGGACGATTTTCTGTATTCGGCCTGCTTGCCTGGCGGCGGCCTATTTGAGCCGGTTGAGGCGATCCTGAAGGGCAAGGAGGCTCGGCTGCCTGCAGGGACTACCTTTCGGGACAAGGACGGCCATGAGCGGACGTCGGCACGAGTGAAGTGGTACGACGCTCCGCATGGGCTCACCTACCGGACCTATGTGATGGCCGGGGAGCCCGTTGAGTCAGACCTGCCCCTGCCCCAAGAAGTTATCCAAGCCGCGGTGCCCTACCCTAAGGACTCAAAGCCGGTCTTCGTGGGGCACTACTGGATGCGGGCCGAGCAGCCGAGGCTTCTTCGCCGCAACATCGCCTGCGTGGACTGGAGTGTGGCCAAGGGCGGGTTCCTTTGTGCCTACAGGTGGGATGGGGAGCAGGAGTTGGATTCCGCGAAGTTTGCCTGGGTGTAGTTCCCGCGGAATCGCGCTGGCACCGCAGCTGCTGCCAATCTGGCTGCTGACCTACCGGCATGGAAATTGCTCTCCGATGGGGGCAGTTGACGTGCTTGTGGCTGACGCTACATTCACGCGCCACGCTCGCGGCCTGTTGAAGCGACTTCTGGCGGTTCACGGAGCCCCGACAGCTTGATGCACCCGTCTTCTAGTTAGGCGGGCTTACACGGTCTCTGCATTGGATTCTTCGAGCCATCTCGAAGGCCTATGTGGCGGTCGGGTTCTAACGAAAGCTGGTGTCCGTCGGTCCGCTTGTGGCCGCCGGTCTGTTTCCTACTCGCAAGGCTGGCGTGCGCCCATGCCTGTCGGGAGAAGAACGATCGCGGAGTCACGAATGAAAACGTGCGGGCGGACTGCGGCACCCCGCTTTGAGGTGTTCTCGAAGCGGATCGGGTGACTTCAGTTCTACAGGGTGTTCTATGTCTCAGGCTATTTCAGACGTGTTGGATAAGTTGATCGAGGAACTTCTTCCTCGTGGTGCCGGTGAGGCTGAGGGAGAGCGTATCCGGGAGCAGATCTGTCAGTCGCTCGCCACGGACTATGCAGAGCGATTTGATTGGGACATCCCCGCGATTATCGAGAAGGTGGTCAACGAGGAGCTGGACAGCTTGTCGGCCGAGGTGCAGAACGCGCTGGCCGACAGTGTCATCGAGCACGCCGATGACCGCATCGCGGAAGCTATCCGTGAAGAGGTCGTTGCGGTGCTTCGTCAGTTGACCGCACAGGTCACGGCCTAGTCTCAGGGCTGCAACAGACACCCCCGGTCGGGCTCACGCCTGGCCGGGGGCTCTGTTTGCCCGCCCCGTCGCGGCTGGGTTTATCTGCGCCTGCTGATTTCTAAAAAAAGCAGGTTTTCCGGGCATATTCCCTGAAGGACGTTCTGCCGTCAGGGCTTTTGGGCAGCGTTCTTCTCCAGATATCAAAGCCCGCCCCGTCACCAGCTCCAACGGTGAAAATCCACGTCACGCTGATCCCCATACCCAACCCCGACCAAATCCCAACCAGCTCCGATCCGCTCGAGCACGCCTACCACTACACGACGGGCCTGAAACTCAAACAGATCATCAACTCGGGACACATCCGGCCCACGACTGCCCGAATTGAGCCGCACGAAAAGCCGGTCGCTTGGTTCAGCACTTTCGGCCAGTGGGAGCCAACTGCCACGAAGGTTCCAATCCCGGGCATGCAGGGCCAGATCATGACGGCTCAGGCCCAAGGCGGTCTGGTCAGGATCACAGTCCCGGGAACCAGCGCGCCGTACGTGTTCCCGCAACTGCCCCTGATCGCCGGCACGAAGCCCACCGTCTGCATCGGGCTTCTTTTGGCCGGACTCGAACTCGGCAGTGACCCGGACACGTGGAGATTCACACCCACGCCCGTCCCCACTGCCCTCTTTCGCGAGGTCGAGTTCTTCGACTTTGCGAACAACAGGTGGCTCGCCATTGATCTGGCTGAGCTTTCCTGCCGCAACTGACTCACTTACCTCTCTCCCATAAGGAGTCCCCCATGGTCCTGACAACTGGGCTCTTCGTCTGCGCACTGCTGGCCACCGAGATTGCCGGCGTGCTGTATCTGGCCAAGTACGTTCGCGCCCGTCGCAAGCGGCACAAGACCGGCCCTACCACGCGTCACTTTCCCTACCTCACACCAAGGAAACTCTCGTGAGCACCCTGATCGCGATTCCACTTACCGTCCTGCCCGCGTTCCTCTGGCTGATCAAGTTCCTGTTCTTCAGCGGCTTCTTTGTCGCCCGCTGGATCGCCTATCTCACATGGCCGCTTTGGGCAACCGTCGTCGGCCTCGGGGCTCTCGTTGGCCTGATGTGAGAGCACCCTGATCCATCCATCACCACATAGGAGAACTGGCATTGAGCCACATCGTCGAAATACGAACCGAGATCAAGGACGAGCAGGCAGTACGGGCGGCCTGCACTCGTCTCCAACTTCCCGCGCCCGAGCACAAGACCGTCCGGCTGTTCAACGCAACGGCTACGGGCCTGTGCGTGCA
>Ga0315902_10002518_pt1 | contig 28441 bp, 34 predicted proteins | sample LakEriMetagenome_9_FD_203523 | JGI IMG/M metagenome (GOLD analysis project Ga0315902, IMG submission 203523) | Freshwater fungal communities from buoy surface, Lake Erie, Ohio, United States - Buoy 12 MA117 | ecosystem: Environmental > Aquatic > Freshwater > Lake > Lake biofilm | place: USA...
CAGGCCGACAAGCTGACGGCGCTGAAAGCAAGCCAAACTGGCTTGCCGCTGCGCCCAGGCCGCGAAGTTTCGATGCTGAGGCGGTTAATCGCCGATGCGCCAGCGCCGTTGGATCGCGAATTGGTGCTTGAGCTGTGGCGCGCGATCATGACGGCGGGCCTGCGCCGCCAGCGCGTGATCGATGTTGTTGTTGGCGGCGGGCGCGGCGACCCCGCGCGCTTGTTCGATGTGGCGCGACGTCATTTCGGCGCCCGAACGCGGATCAAGGATTTGGGCGAACCGCAAATGGCGCTGCAAAAGGCGGCGGAGAATCCAGAGACAGTCGTTGCGGTGACCTCATGGCCGTCGGCGCCGGGCGTGGGCGCTTGGTGGCCGGCGCTGACGGAACGGCGCTTCCACGGTTTGCACCTGATTGCTGGCCTGCCGTTGCTTGGGTCCGGCGAAGAGCCGGAAGCGGCGCTGTTTGCGGCGAGCCCGAACGAAGAGGCTGGCGGTGATGTATCGTTGCTGCTTGCGTTCGATCCGCATCACCGTTTGCAACGCGCGTTGAACGAAGCGGGCTTGGTGGGCAAAGAGATTGCGCGCGCTGAGCCGCGTGTGCTGGTGCGCGTTGAGGGCTTTGTCGCGCTCGACGACCCGCGCGCGGCGATGCTGTCGCGAGCCGGGCTGGATAGCGTCCGCGTGCTCGGCTCATACGCGCGCGTTTGAACATGACCCAGGTATTCGATCGCATTGCCGTCATCGGCGTTGGCCTCATTGGCGCATCGGTCGCCCGCGGCGCGGCGGAATTTGGCGCGGCCGGTTCGGTGGCGCTCTATGATGCGAGCGAAGCGGCGCGGGCGCGGTTGCGCGAATTGAATATCGGCGAGGTGTTCGACGATGCGCAAAGCGCTGTCGCCAACGCCGATCTGGTGGTGCTGGCCACGCCCGTGGGCGCGATGGGCTATGCGCTGGAAGCGGCCGCGCCTGGGCTGAAGCCTGGCGTGATCGTGACGGACGTGGGTTCGGTGAAGGGCGCGGTGATCTCGGCGACCGGCGCACGCGTGCCGGCGCACGCTTTCCATGTGCCGGGGCACCCGATCGCGGGGACCGAGCATTCAGGCCCAGACGCGGGCTTTTCCAGGCTGTTCAAAGGCCGTTGGCACATCCTCACGCCGATCGATGATGCGCGGCCTGAGTACGCCCAGGCTGTCGATAGGCTGGAGGCGTTCTGGCGCGCGCTCGGGGCCAATGTTGAGCGCATGGATGCGGCGCGGCACGACGTCGTGCTCGCCGTCGTCAGCCATCTGCCGCACTTGATCGCGTTCAACATCGTGGCGATGGCGGAAGATTTGGAGAGCGTCACCGAAAGCGAAGTGGTGAAATATTCCGCGTCGGGCTTTCGCGATTTCACGCGTATCGCCGCCTCCGATCCGACGATGTGGCGCGACGTGTTCTTGAACAATCGCGAAGCCGTGCTCGAAGTGCTTGGGCGCTTCTCGGAAGATTTGGCGGGGCTGCAGCGCGCAATCCGCTGGGGCGACGGCAAGACGCTCTACGAGCTTTTCGATCGCGCCCGCCGCATGCGCCGCGAAGTTATCGACGCCGGCCAAGACACGGCCGCGCCAAACTGGGGTCGCGAGAACTAATAAACCGGCGGCAATTCGCGGACGCTGAGGCCTTCAAGGCGCAGCACGCCGTTTTGCGCTTCGACATCGAGATCGATGTCGTCGCCGCTGATGGCGAAGGCGGCGGCAAGCAGGCCGAGCGCACGGCGTGCGTCTTCGCTGGTGTCCGGCGCTTGCGCGAGCGCGGTGAAGATGGGCGCGGGCTCTTGGATCGGGAGTTCGAGGTCGCCTGAGAGGCGGCGCTCCGCATCGAGACCGCCGAAACCTGTGCCTGTGGCTTGCAACGGGCCCCAGTTCAACGCCAGCGCTTCGAAGCGCAAACGTCCGCCTGCTTGGCGCCACGGGCCCGTTGGATCGCCTGGGGCCGACTCCAGCAGCGCGGCAGCTTGTTCGATCACGATCGCCGCGCGCAGCGCCGCGACGTCTTGGCCGAAGGCTTCAAAGCTGCGCACTGGGCGGGGCAGCAAGAGCTCTGTCGCATCGAATGACAGCTGATATTCGCCCGCCACGCGTGTATCGGGACGGACGTTCAAGACGAGCTTGCGCGCGGTGAGCACGCCGTCTTCACTCGGATCATCAAGCGTCAGATTGTCGGCTTCGATCCCGGCTTGCGCGAGCGAGCCGTTTTCGGTGCGCAAGCTGGCGATCATCGTGTCGGCCGCAATGTTGGTGACGGCGCCGTCTTCGCGCGCGAGCGCTATTGGCGCTTCGGCTTTGAACGTCAGGTGCTGCGTGTTCATCAGATTGAGATGCAGATCGACGCGTGCGGTGGTGGCGCGCCAGCCGCCGCGCGCGGGCGCGTAGGCGATGTCGTTTAATTGCAGGCGCAGGATCGCTGGGAAGCCGTGACGACTGATGCTGCCGATGCTTGCGGTTGCACCTTGCGCTTGTTGCTCGGCGATGGCCGCATTCAGACGGCGCTCTGTTTCACCTGCGACGGTGTTCCAATAGAGCGTCCAGCCGACGGCGAGCAGTACGGCGAGCGCCCACGGAATGGCGAGCCAGAGATATTTGCTTTTCATGCCGCCTCTGCTGGCGCCGCTTTGCGCCGCTTTTCCGGCGGCAACATTGCTTGGCTCTCGCTTTCGATGCGCTCCTCAAGCTCGCGCATGAATTCCTCGCGCGGCAGACCCGGTGGGATCGGCGGCAATACTCTGAAGGTGACGTGCCCCGGGCTGCGCATGATGCCCTTTGGTTTCCAAACCAGGCCTGTGTTGCAGGCGACCGGCGTCACCGGAATGCCGAGGTCTTTGTACATCGCCGCGATGCCCGGCTTGTAATCCGGTGGCGCCTCCAATTCCTGGCGCGTGCCTTCCGGAAAGATCAACACTTGGCCGCCCTTGGCGACAGCGACACGCGCGCCGCGCACGATGCTCTTTAGCGCCTTTGCGTAACCGCCGCGATCGACCGCGATCTGGTTCTTCTTCAAATACGCGCCCATCACCGGCGTGTCGCCCAGTTCGGCTTTGTAGACATAGACAGGGCGCGACAAGAACAGCGCCGGCGCCACAGTGTCGAGCATGGATTGGTGTTTCATCGCGATCAACGCGCCGCCTTCGGGCACGTGCTCAAGGCCTTCAAACGACACGCGCGCACCCACGATCCAGCGCAGGCCCCAGACGGTTGCGCCGCCCCAAGCACGGAGCGCCGTCCAGACATGACGCTCGTCCATCAGCACGAAGGGCCACAGCGTCAAACCAACCACGGCCATCGAAGCGTAAAGCCAGATGGCGAAGATGATGGAACGGAGAAGTCTCATGCGGGTGCGTCGGCCTTAGTCTCTTCTGCGGGCGTGCCCAGGCTGATCAACGCCTCACGGCCGCGAATGACAAGATATTTCAGGTATTCGGAAGCGAGCCGGCTCGCCGTTGGCCAGTCGCTGCGCCAGAGCGCGGGATCAGTGAAACGGGTGCGGACTGGGTAGGCGTAAATCTGCGCTTCCGGCATCGCCAGGGTCAGCTCCGCATAGGAGCGCGGCATGTGATAATCGTCGGTGACAAGGATGAGTTGCGTGTAGCGATGCTGGCGCGCCCATGACGCGGTCTCGGATGCATTGCCTAGCGTATCTTCCGCGCGGCGACCAAGATCGATGCAGCACGCGCCGAGTTCGGGATCGACGTTCAGCACTGCGTAAAGCTCTTCATCCGTGACGATGCGATTGACCCCGGAGATCAAAAGCCGCTCGCCTTTTTGCTCTTCAAGCAAACGCACGCCGGTTGAGAGGCGCTCGAGCGATCCGCCCGTGAGCGCGACGATGGCTTGCGCTTGCGGCGGCTCTGGCGCTTCGGTGCGCACGCGCGCGGCAAAGCTCCAGAAGCCGCCAAGGAACGCCACGACGCCGAGCAGCGCCGCCCACAGCAATATTGAACGCATTAGCCCAGCCTCGCGGCCTGCCGATGGATCGTGGCCGCGGCCGCACGCGCGCCGGCGCCAGCGGCGATGGCCACGCCGATGGGCGCTGCGGCGATGGGTAGGAGATCGATCGGCAGAATCATGTCGCGCAGAGTTTCAAGCTGCACGCCCGGAATGGCCAGCATCAACACGACGAGCGCCGTGATTCCGGCCAGGACGCCGCCCGCGAGCCCAGCGACGAGCCCGGTCATGGCCGCTTCGTCGGCAATTCGGCCCGCCGTTTCGCCTTGGGTCGCGCCAAGGTCGCACATGACGGTGACCATTTCCCGCCGCCGCGCGGCCAGTCCGCGCGCCGCCAGCCAGACGATCACCGCCATCAGCACTGCGAAGGCCGCCGCGCCCCAGAGCGCGATCTGGCGAACCACGCCAGCCAGGCCGCCGCCCGAGCCAGTGTCGGGTGCGCCCACGATTTCGGCCGTGACCCCGCCTTGGGCGAGGGCGGCGACGATGTCGCCGTTCACGTCCACCTGCGCCTCCGCGGGGGCGAGTTCGATCTCGAACAGGCGCAGCGGCGGCAGGTCCGCGGCGGCCACCTCCGAACCGCCCCATTGCTGCAGCAACGCGGCGGCGCGGCCGGCCGTCATGGGGGCAGCGCTCGTCACGTGCGGGGCGGTGTTGAGCGCGCTTTGGGCGGCGGTGATGGCTTCTTCGCCTTCCGGCGCGATGACGCGGACGATGGCGTAATTGGTGCGCTGCTGCTCGTAGCCGACGGCGATCCGGTCGGCCGCGCGCGCGCCCAGCGCCACGGCCACGGCTGCGAACGCGGCGAACACGAGCGTCCAGAACAACGCCCGCTCAACCCCTGGCGGCGCCCGCCTCATTCATAATCCTCTGCATCGCCGGCCGTTTCATAGCCGATGCGGGAGAGGTGGCCGCGGTCCATGCGCCAGCGCAGGATCGGGCCGACCTCAGCCAAGCTTTCGTCCTGGCTCGTGATCACGATTGCAGCGCCGACGCGCCGCATTTCTGTTAACAGACGCACGACGCGCCGCCCGTCAGCTGGCGACATGCCAGCCGTTGGATCGTCCGCGAGGATGAGCGTGGGCTTCGCGGCGAGCGCGCGGGCGATGGCGACGCGACGTCGTTCCGCATTCGAAAGTTTTTCGATCGTTAGATCGGCGGCGTCGCCGAGGCCGACGAAATCCACAAGTTCTTGCACGTCGTGATCATAGTCGCGGGGCTTTTGGCCCAACAAGCGGAGCGGCATGGCGATGTTGTCGAACGCGCTCCAATGTTCAACGAACACCGGGTTTTCAGCCACATAGCCGATACGCTTCTTCAAGTTCGCTTTGGCCCGCGCGCTGGCGCGGGCGATGTCGACGCCCAACATTACAGCGCGTCCAGAGCGTGGCTCCAACGCTAGCCGCAAGAGGTGGGTGAATGTAGTCTTGCCTGCGGCGGCGGGGCCGGTGACGAGCGAGACTTCGCCGGCGCGTGCTTCGAACTCGACGCCCGCCAATACGGTCGCTGCGCCATAGCCGGCGTCAACGCCGGCGAAACGCACGACGGCGCCACGCTCGTAGAGGTCTATGTCCACGGGGTTAGATCGAGCCATGACTAGACAAATTTATTAGAATCAAGGCACCACAATCAGTCACTGGGGCAGCTGAACGTATCGTTACCATGATCCTTACCTGCACGTCTTGCTCGACGCGTTATTACGCTGACGACGCCGCAATCGGAGCCTCTGGGCGAACGGTGCGGTGCGCAGCATGCGGATTCTCCTGGTTTGCCGAGCCGCAGCTTGAGCTGCGTATGGCCGCTGAGCCAATGGCGGAGGCTGTCCGGGCCGAAGCCCCCGCCAATGAACCACTGACACGCGAACGTGTCGAAAGATTGCGCCGCGCCGCCGAGCAGCCGGGGCCGGCCCCGTCCGCCGCCGCGAAATTCCGCGCCCAGCAAGCTGACCGTATGCGCAAAGAGCGCGCCCGCGCCGCCGCCGTTGTGTGGACCGCCACGGGCGCAGCGCTTGCGGCTTCGGCCACGGGCATGGTCGCCTTCCGTCAGGACGTCGCTGAGATTTGGCCGCGTTCGGCCAGCGCTTTCGCCGCACTCGGTCTCGACGTGAACGTGTACGGCCTTGAGTTTTATGACCTCTCGGTCGAGCGCGCGTTTGACGGCCCGACACCGATCCTTCTGGTCTCGGGCGAAGTCCGCAACATTGGCCGTGACGACAAGCTCGTTCCGCCGGTGCGCGTCTCGCTGCGTGACACGCGCTCGCAGGAAATCTTCGAGCTCGTGAACACGGTCACCGATCAACCGCTCATCGCGGGTGAATCGATCCCGTTCCAAATTCGCGTCGAGAACCCGCCTGCGGACGCCGTGGATCTTGAAACGACGTTTGCGAGCTTCTCGGAATTGTCGGTCGCCGACAGCCTGCCGCGCGTGTCGCCCGAAGTCGCGCCCGCACCCGAGCACAGCGAAGAGCCGCTGACGCTCGACCAGCCGGTCGATGCGCATCCGGCCACGACCAGCGCGCTGGAGCCGATCGCGGGCCTGCGCTTCACGAATGGCTGACGCGCGATTGCGCGTTCTGCTGGATGAAGCGGGCATTGCGGCGCGCGTCGAACAACTTGCCGAGAAGCTGAGCGAAGTCGATGACGGCTGGACCGTCGTCGCTTTGCTGCAAGGGGCCATCCCTTTCGCGGCGGATCTGATGCGCGCGATCGAGAGGCGCGGCAAACATCCGATTTACGATTCACTTTGGCTGGAGAGCTATCGCGATGAACGCGAGAGCTCCGGCAAGGTCGTCGTGCGCGCAGATATTTCGCGCTCGGTTGAGGGCCGCCCGGCGCTCATTGTCGATGACGTGTTCGATAGTGGCCGCACGATTGCCTATGCGCGCGCGCACCTTATGGCGAAGGGCGCAACGCGCACGCTTGCATGCGCATTCGTGCGAAAGCCGTTGGCGATGGGTGAGCCGATCGATGCGATTGGCTGGGACGCGCCGGGTGATTTCCTCGTCGGCTACGGCATGGATGACGCAGGCCGCTATCGCGGCCTGCCCTACATCGCCGCGATCGATTAAGGCCGGCGCGCGAAGCTCAGATTGAGCCGGCCGTTGGCGCCATCGGGCAGACGCAGTTCAAGAGAATCTGGCGTTGCACTGAATTCTGCAGCGACATTGCCGACGCGACCGCACGTATAGGTGATGCTCGTGCTCGGCGTTTCGGTGAAATCCGCCGTCCAGCGATCGATCGCGCCACCGGGCGCTGCGCCCGCCCAATTGAAGGTGACGCCGCCGCTTGCGGCTTCGCTCACTTCGAGCGCGACGGAGCGTGTGTTGGTCCAGCCCGTCGCAGACCCGATGCGCACCGCTTGCGTCAGATCGTAAGTGCCCGGTGCAATGCGGCCGCCGCGCAGATCCGAGGCGGCTGCGGCGACAGCAAGTTCCTCTTCGACGCCGACTTGGCGCGAGAGATTTGGCGCAATTGTGTTGCATGCAATCTCGCTGACGGGCGGTTCGGTTGGATTCTGCTGTGGCGCTTGGGCGGGCGGCGCGCAGGCGACGAGCGCGGCCAGAGCGACCGTTGCGAAAAGCGTGCGCATGTTTCCTCCGTTATGAATCGCCGAAGCGATCGAGCAAGCGCCTTAGATATTCGCGCTCGGCTTCTGGTCTATTGGGATCTTGAGCGCGGCGGCGGATTTCGTCGAAAATTTCGCGCGCGCGTACCGGGTCGGCTTGGCTTGGGATTTCTCCTTCGCCGTCGGTTGCGCCAGCGCCATTGACGGGGCGGTTGAGCGGATCGCGTGCGCCTTGGCCGCCTTGATCTTGAGTCCCGCTCGCTTGGCCGCGTTCGCGCATCTCGGCGGCGAGCGATTCTGCGCCTTCGCGCAAATTATCGAGCGCCGCACTCTGCGCGCGTTCCGCGCCTTCCAGATCGCCGCGTCGCAAAGCTTCTTCAGCCTGACGCATCGACTCGCCGGCGGCGTTGAGGTCATTGCTGGGCGCTGCGCCGGATTCTTCGGCCATGCGCTGCGCTTCGGCGAGGCCTTGGCGGATTTCGGATTGGCGCTCTGCGAGGTCGTCGCCGCCTTGCCCGCCTTGTTGATCACCGCCGCTGCCGCCTTGGCCTTGTTGCTGTTGCCCTTGTTGTTCTTGGCGCGTCTCGTCGCGCAGCGCGCGCTGTTCGCCCATCTGTTCAGAGAGGGCGTCCATGCTTTGCTGCATTTGTTCGTCGGATTGCTCGCCGCCTTCGCCTTGAGCTTGCTCGAGCTGCACTTCCATGTTGGCGAGGATGTTCGCCAGCTGTTGCAAAAGCTGATTGGCTTCTTCGTTGCGGCCTTGCTCGGAGAGACGCTGCACCTGCTCCAGCATCTGCTGAATGTCTTGGCCGCTGATATTGGTTTGATCCTCGGTGTCTTCCATGTTGGCGCGGTCGCCATTGCGCAGCGCTTCTTGCACCAGGGCTTGCATGTAAGTGTCGGTGGCGCGGCGCAGCGCGTCCATCAGCTGGCGAATGCGTTCCTGCGGCGCGTTTTGCGCCAGCGCTTCGGCCAGTTGGCGCTGCGCCTCTTCCAGCGCCCGCCGTGCATCGGCCGCGCCGCCATATTCGGCCCGCAGCGCGGTGCGCCAGAGCGTGTCAGCAGCGATCTCGGTCGCATCGATATCGCGCGCGACATCGAGTTGCGCGCGGGCGGAGCGGAAACCGAGGAACACAGCGAGGTCGCGGAAATAGCCGTCGTGCGCCTCCATAGTCAGCGCGTCGATGAGGCGCGCGGCGCGGCGAATGCCTTCGGGCGCGCGCTGGAGAGAGGGGCGGCGATCATAGTCGCGAATCTCGATGCGTTGGTTGCCGAGGATGATGTCGCCGGCGGGGATGGTGCGACGCTCGGCGCGGCGCTCTTGGGTGTAGGCGCGGCGCTCGGCGAGAAGGTGACGGCGGATTTCGATCGCCGCTTGCGCGAGCGGCTGCAGGAAGACCTTCTCCGGCAGGGTAAAGCGCATCGGCGCGCTGGCGCCTTCTTGGCCCAATGCATCGAACGCGACAACGCGCGCTTCGACTTCCATGCCGGCATAGGGGTGGTCGGCGAGATCGATCGTGGTTTCGGTTTGCGCCTCGGCCGGATCGCCGGCCGGGACTTCGAGTTCAGTATCGATCGGGTCAGCGCGAACCAGGCCTTCCGGCGGATTGATCGGGCGCACACGCAGCGCCATGCGCCGGACGCCAAAATCGTCGCGCGCGCGCCAGGAGATGGAGACGTGCTCGTCCGGCAAGCTGGCGATGGGCGCGACGAAATCGGCTGTCGGCGCGGCATCGGGCGCGGGCGCCAAGCGCCATTGTGCGCGGGTATGGAAGCGCACGATCTTCAGCTGCCCCCCGCGCGGGATTTGCATGCGCGCTTCCCAGGCGCCGTCCGCCGCGCGCTCAAAGCGCTGGCGCAATTGCTCGCCGCCACCGTTGAACACGAGCGCTGGCGCGCCGGTTGGGCCGGTGAGGCGCACGGTGACCTCAACGCTGGGCGGCGTCTGGACGCGCTCGCCGATCACTTCGCTTAGCGAGACAGGGCCTGCGTGCGTGTAGTCTGCCGGCGTCGCCCAGGCTTCGATCGCCATTTCCTGATCGCCAAGCAGCGGCCCGGGATCGGGCAAGAACGCGCGCGCCAGACGATCGGGCGCGTTCACATTTGCGAACGCAAGCGCAATGGCCAAAGCGGCCAGCAACACAAAGCGCAGCTTGTGCGGGTCGCGTTCATCGAGCTGCACGCGCGTTGGGCCGGCGCGGGCCTTCTGCGCACGCTCGATCGCGCGTTCGCGCTCGCGCTGCCAAAGCGCGACGGAGAAGGCGTCGTATCGCGTGGGTTGGTCGCGCAGCGCTTCAAACGCGCCAGCCTCGAGCCGCGCATCTTGGGCCAGTCGTGCGCGGGCTTCTTCTTCTGTCGGCTCGCGCCAGGCGCGCTTGGCGCGAACGCTAAGCCACGCGAACACGAGCAAAGCCCCGATCGCGGTGAGGCTTTGCAGCAAGAGCGGGAGCGTCTCGTGGCCGCCGATCAGCGCGATGAAGGCCCAAAGGCCTATAGCGGCGATAAGAAAGAAGCCGGCGCGCAGGCCGCGTTCCAGCGCCAGCCGGCGCTTGGCGCGCTGGGTTTCACGGGCGAGCTGGGCGAGGGCGTCCTGATGTCTCATGCCGTCGGTTCAAGCCTAACATTCGGCGTCTGGCCAAACCATGACCAAACCCCAGAGAGGCGCCGTGGCCGCCGCTGAAAAAGGCTTAATTCGCGCCCCAGGAGGCGGGCGGCGCGGGAACCGGGCGCGTGAGATCGAACTCGACGCGGAAATGCCGGTTCGGGCGGCGCAATTCGTAGGCGAAGCTTTGGCCTGGATGCACCTCTACGGCCCAGACATTATCCACAGAGACGGGGATGTTGTTGGCGCGGAAGATTTGCTTGGAATGCTCGTCGGCCGGGAATTCCTGGCGCGTGGATGAGCCGGCGTTGGCGGTGTCGCCGCCATATTGGGTGAGCACGTCTTCGCCGCCGTCTTCGTGGCGGTGGTCGTGCTTCAAGCGCAGGCCTTCGCCCGTGCGCGTGATCACCCAAGTGCGCGAGCGATTTTCACCGACATTGAACGGCACGCGGATTTCGCTCGCGCTGCAATCGCGCACATGCATCACAAGCGGCTGGCTCGCGAAGCTCGCATCCGCCGCGTCGGTGGTGACGACGCGGCCGGCATAGGCATTGCCGCACAATGTGGAGAGGTTAGCGAAGAAACCATCCTGTGCTGATGGCGGCGGCGCGCTTGCGCATGCGCTCAGAGCAAGGGCGGCGAGTGCGGTGAGGATGGTTCGCATGTTTTAGTCCCAATTCGGAATGTGTTCGAGTGCGAGCTGATCTTTCAGCTCCCATCTTTTGCGTACGATCTCGTATTTGTCGCCGCGCACCAGAACTTCGGCGACAAGCGCGCGGGCGTTGTAGGTGGACGACATGGTCGCGCCATAGGCGCCGGCCGTCATGAAGGCGACGAGATCACCGGCCGCGAGCGGCGGCAGCGCGCGATTGCGTGTGAAGAGATCGCCGGTCTCGCAGATCGGGCCGACGACGTCGTACGCAGTTTCGCCGCCACCCTTGGCTTCTCGCACCGGCTTGATGCCGTGATAAGCGTCGTAAATGGCGGGGCGGATAAGATCGTTCATGCCCGCATCCAGCACCACGATTTGCCGTGTCGGGCGCTCTTGAAGGCGGATCACGCGGGAGAGCAACACGCCGGCATTGCCGGCGATCATGCGGCCAGGCTCGAACGCGAACCCAATGTCCAAGCCGTCAAACACGCGATTGACCATCCTGGCGTATTCAGCCGGCGTTGGTGGCGCGGGTTCGTTGAAATAAGGCACGCCCAGCCCGCCGCCGAGATCGAGGCGATCGATGCTGAGCCCTGCGCCGCGCAAACGCTCGGCCATGCCGCGCATGGCTTTGAACGCTTCTTCGAGCGGCGCGAGGTCTTTGATCTGGCTGCCGATGTGAACCGCAAGCCCGCGCGCATGCAGGTGCGGATCGTTATGTGCGCGGCTGTAATATTGCAGCGCCTGATCAATCGAGACGCCGAATTTGGTGTCGCCTTTTCCGGTGGTGATCTTCTCGTGACCACCGGCGCCAACGTCTGGGTTCACGCGGATGGCGATCGAGGGCTTGGCGTTCAGGCTCGCAGCGATTTGCGAGAGTGTTTCGAGTTCGGCGATGCTCTCGACATTGATTTGATGCACGCCGGTTTTTACCGCGTACGCCAGTTCGGCTTCGGTTTTGCCGACGCCGGAGAAAATGATCCGTTCCGGCCGAACGCCCGCGACCAATGCGCGTTCGATCTCGCCCTGGCTCACGGTGTCGGCGCCCGCGCCTTTGCGCGCGAGCGTGTTGATGACGGCAATGTTGGCGTTGGCCTTGACGGCGAAAGCAACGAGCGTGTCGCGCGGCGCGAACGCTTGCTTGAACACTTCGTAGTGCCGCTCAAGCGTGGCGCTCGAATAGACATAAACCGGCGTGCCGACGGCTTCCGCGATGGCTTCTAGCGAAACGCCTTCGCAGCAGAGCACGCCGCCGCGATAGTCGAAATGGTTCACGGGTTGGTCTGCGCCCCGGTTTCGTATTGGGCGCAGCGCGCGTCTTGCGGCTGATTGCGTTCGGCCTGTTGTTGGCACTCGCGGCGGATCGCGCCTTCGCGATCCCAAAGCGGATCGGGGCGCTCAAGATCGCCACGAATGCCGCATGCGCAAACCAGCGTAAGCGCCGCCAGGATAAGTATGGTCCGTTTCATTCGAACATCTCCTTCCAGCGCTCAACTTGTTCGCGCACGCGCTGCGGCGCGGTTCCGCCATAGCTATCCCGGCTCTCGACCGATTTTTCAACTGTCAACAAGCCGCGTGCGGCATCGGTAATGCGCGGATCGACGGCCTGGAATTGCTCGATCGCCAGCAGGCCAAGCTCGCTGACGCCGGATTCTTCAGCGCTGCGGACGATTTTACCGGTGATTTCGTGCGCTTCACGGAACGGGACCTTGAGTTCGCGGACGAGCCAATCGGCGAGGTCGGTTGCGGTGGAATAGCCGCGCGCGGCGGCCGCACGCATGGCTTCGCGCTTGAAGCGCATGGTTTCGATCATGCCGATCATGGCTGTGATCGAGAGCGCAAATGAGTCGAAGGCGTTGAAGGTGAGGGTTTTGTCCTCCTGCAAATCCTTGGCGTAGGCGAGCGGCAGCTTTTGCACGATGGAATTGAGCGCGGCAAAATCGGCGCCGACGCGCGCGGCCTTGGCGCGGATGAGTTCAGCCGCATCCGGATTGCGTTTTTGCGGCATGATCGATGAGCCTGTGGACCACGCGTCGCTCAAAGCGGCGAAGCCGAATTGCGGGCTGGTCCAAAGCACGATCTCTTCGGCCAATCGCGAAAGATGTGTCGCGGCGATCGAGAGATTGGCGAGTGCGGCCAGTGCGAAATCGCGCGAGCCGACAGCGTCGAGCGAATTGCTGGCCGGTGCATGGAAGCCCAGCGCGTGGGCCGTCATGTCACGATCGATCGGATAGGAGGTGCCGGCGAGGGCTGCGGCGCCGAGCGGGCATTCCCACGCCGCTTCAAGCGCTGCGCCGATCAAGCGCACGCGGTCGCGCTCGAACATCGAGACGTAAGCGAGCAGATGGTGGCCGAGCGTGATCGGCTGCGCTGTCTGCAGGTGCGTAAAGCCCGGCATGATCCAGTCGGCGTGCGCAGAGGCTTGCTTCACGAGCGCCTTTTGCAGCGCGCGCAGGCCGTCGCCCGCTTCGCGTGAGGCGCGCATGGTCCAGAGCTTGAAATCGGTCGCCACCTGATCGTTGCGTGAGCGGCCGGTGTGCAAGCGCTTACCGGCTTCGCCGATGCGCTCGGTCAGCCGCGCTTCGATATTGAGGTGGATGTCCTCAAGTTCCGTGGAGAATTTGAACTCGCCTGCGGCGATTTCCGCGGCGATCTGATCCAGGCCGCCCTGTATCGCTTGATTGTCTTCTTGCGTAATGATCCCACGGGCCGCCAGCATGTCAGCGTGCGCCTTCGAGCCTTCGATGTCCTCTCGCCACAAGCGCTGATCGACATCAATCGAAGCGTTGATGGCTTGCATGGCGTCCGCGGGTTGGGCCGCAAAACGGCCGCCCCACATCTTTTGGCCGCCTGAGGACTGGGAATTGGACACGAACACTAGCTCCAAGGCGCCGCGCAACTGGGCCTTATGGGCCGCGATGGTGATGCTCGCGGCTGGCGTTGTAGCGCTCCTTTACGTGCTTTTCGCGGCGTCTTCAAAGCCCGAAGCGAATGCGGGGCTGATGCAATATGCCCAAGGCGACATGCGCCGGCTCCAGATCATGGAGGCCGCGCCGCCGATGCCGACGCGGGCGCTGACCGACGCGCAAGGGTTGGAGACCAATCTGCAGGCCTATCAAGGCGAGGTGGTCGTGCTGAATCTCTGGGCGACGTGGTGTGCGCCCTGCGTGGAGGAGATGCCAACCCTTGGCGCATTGCAGCGCCATTTTGGCGATCGGCTCAAAGTGATTCCGATCAGCGTCGATGGCGAGGCTGATCGGGCGAACGCGGTGCGCCAGCTTGGCGAACTCAGCGACAATTCGCTGCCCTTCCTCATGGATATGACGCGTGGCGTGCTGTTCGACGCTCAAGCCGCCGGTATGCCGGTGACCATTATTTACGACCGCAATGGCCAAGAGCGTGCGCGCTTGGCCGGCGGCGCCGATTGGGCTAGCCCCGAGGCGATCGCACTGCTGGAGGCGGTGCTCGCGAGAGAATAGATGGCGCCTGTGATCGAGACCGAACGCCTGCGGCTGCGTCGCCATGAGCTGAGCGATTTTGCCTCGAGCGTGGCCATGTGGGCTGACCCGGACGTCGCGCGCTTCATCGGCGGCAAACCTTCATCGCGCGAAGACAGCTGGGGGCGTCTGCTCCGCTATGTCGGCCATTGGCAGCTGTTGGGCCACGGCTTCTGGCTGATCGAGGAAAAGGCGACCGGCACATTCGTCGGCGAAGGCGGTTGGGGCACATTCAAACGCGAGATTGAGCCGCGGTTTGAAGCGCCTGAGCAGGGCTGGGCCCTGGCGACCTCCGCGCATGGCAAGGGCTATGCGCATGAGGCCATGCGCGCGGCTTTGGATTGGGGCATGGCGCATTTTGGCCGCAGCGATTTCGTCTGCATGATCGCGCCAGAGAACGCGCCTTCGCTCAAGCTCGCCGCCAAACTCGGTTATACCGAGTACGGTCGTGCCGCGTACAAAGGCGCGCTCTCGATCCTGCTGCGCCGCTCTTAGAGATAGGGCGACAGCGCCAAGCGGATGCGCGAACCGGCCGCCAGCAACTGGTTATACGGCGTGGGCGCTTGCGGCGCGGTGGCGGCTGGCCAAAGCGCGACGAAACGATCCAGTTCGCGATTGGCTTCGGTGTAGGCGTTGCGGTCGCGGCCGCGCAGGTCCGATTGTGCTTCGCGGAGCGCGGCGCGAGCCGCAAGCGCTGCGCCCATGCTGTGTTGGTATTCGATCGGATCGACGAAATCGGCCCCAATCACGAGTTGGTAGAGGCCGGTCGAAATGTCGACCAGGCGCGCGACTGTGATGGCGGCGTCATCATCGAGTGCGCCTGAGGCGCGCGCAATTTCAGCCTTCGCGGCGTTGAGGCGCTGGGTGAGCTGATCGCGCGGCAATTCCATATCGGTGGCGGCGCGGATCAATTCGACGTTCAGCGTACCGAACTCGGTGGGCGCTGGGTCGTAGACTTCGAGTACGCCTTGTTGCACGAGGATCGCCGCATCCATCGGCTGGACATTGTTGTCCTGCAGCGCGCGTTCAGCGGCGAGCACGAAGCCGAGCAGGTGGTGCAAGCGCAGCGCCGTGCGCTGGTCGCCTTCAAGGCCTGCATAAGCCGTCTGCGCGCCAGCTTCGCCGGCTTCTCCGCCAGCGGCGGCCGCTGGTGCTTGCGCCGTAGGCGCAAGGGTTGGAGGGGCGACCACGTCGCCGCCTTCGCCGGCCTCACCGCCGTCGCCGGAAGCGCCCGTCTCGCCGCCTTCGCCGCCGCAGGCCGCCACCGAGAAGGCCGCCGCTACGCCGACAACGCGCCAATGTTTCAGCTTCCACGCGATCATTCGACCCACTCCCAAATTCCAAATCTGGCGCGCAAACTGGACCAAATGCAAATGGTTCGCAACAACGAGGGGCGGCTTTATGAGCGTCATTCTGCAGCAGGTGCTGGCGGGGGAGGATCTGGCCAAGGTGCGCGCCGAGCTGGCTGAAACCGGCTGGATTTCCGGCAAGCGCACCGCGGGCGCCGCTGCGCGGGGTGTGAAGGAAAATCTGCAGGCCGATGGCTCATCGGCCAGAATTCAGGCGCTGGAGCGCTTCGTGGTCGAGGCGCTGCGGCGACACCCTCTGTTCGACATCGCGGCGCGCCCGGCGCGGATCACGCGGCTCATTTTCTCGCGTTACGAGCCCGGTATGACCTATGGCGCGCATACCGACGATGCGCTGATGGGGCCGGCGGACGATAAGCTGCGCACTGATCTTGCCTTCACGATCTTCTTGCAGGATCGCGACGCCTACGAGGGCGGTGAACTCGTCACCGAAAGCGCGCTTGGCGATCAGGCGCTTAAGCTCGATGCCGGCGACGCCATTCTCTATCCGGCCACCACGATCCACTACGTCGCGCCGGTTGCCAGCGGCGCCAGGATTGCGGCGGTGGGCTGGATTCAGAGCTTCGTCGCGGATGCGGGCCAGCGCGAGACGCTCTTTGATCTCTCCGTCGCGCGTACGCGTTTTGCCGAAGCCGGCGCGCCGCGCGATCAATTGCTGCTGATGGATAAGTCGATCTCGAACCTGCTGCGCATGTGGGCGCGTTAGCGGAAGGGCTGCACGTCGCCCTGGAAGGTGACGATGAGATCGTCTGTGCTCTTTGGGCGTGTGAGCGCCGTCCACGCGAACACAACACCGGAAACGAGCGCGATCGGCAGGCCGATGAGCAAGATCAGCGGCAAGATCGAAAGCGACATCGAGAACGTCACTTGCTCGCCCGCACTTTGCGCGCCGAGCAAGCCGCTCAGCGCGAAGGGCGAGAGCAGGGCGACGACAAGGCTCACCAATACGATGTGTGAGACCACGATGCTGCGCATTTTCGGTGCTTTGCCCATCGCCCAGCGAGCGCCGAGCGTGATCAGCGAAAGCCCGAACACAGCAAACAGCGCCGTCACCGCCAGACGCTGCGAACCTGGGTTTCCGTAAAACAGCGCCAGCGGCCAGCTGATGGCGAGCGCCAGCGCGATCGGCGTCCAGAGGAACGCCGGCTTGCGCCAGGTGAGCGCGGGAATGCGCTGGGGTATGGGCGGGCCGTTCATGGGGACACCTTAGAAGCGAAATTCGCGGCGTCACTGGGGCGCAATCGTGGGGCGATGAACTTTCCCCAGAAGCCGTCGCGTGCTTTGTGGCGGGCATGGATCCCCGCCAAAAATCACCCTCCGCAGCGCGTAACCGCGCACCTATTCTTGCCGTGCTGCAACGCATCTTGACCCCGCACGCGCAGGTTTTGGAACTGGCCTCGGGCACAGGCGAGCACGCCGTGTTTTTCGGCGAGACGCTGGCCGGCGTCACTTGGCAAACCAGCGATCCCGACCCGGGCGCGCGCGACAGCATCGCCGCCTGGATAGGCAGCGAAGGCGTCGCCAACGTGCTGGCGCCGCGCGCAATTGATGTGTCCGCGGCCGAGTGGGATGTCGCCGGCCCGTTTGATGCGATGGTCGCCATCAACATGATCCACATCTCGCCGTGGGAAGCGACGCTGGGGCTGATGGCTGGCGCGGGGCGTTTGCTGCGGCCGGGCGGGGTGCTTTTCACCTACGGCGCTTACAAGCGCGGCGGGGCGCATACTGCGCCGTCGAACGAGAGCTTCGATCAATGGCTAAAGCAGATTGATCCGCGATTTGGCGTGCGTGACCTGGAAGAGGTTGAGGCCGCAGCGCACATGCACAAGATCAATCTCCGTGAAATCATAGAGATGCCCGCAAACAATCTGTCGCTCGTGTTCGAGCGCTAAAAATGGCGCCGTCATGTGAGCGTCGCGCAACCTTCGCGATTGGGGACTAAGACGCATCCATGCTTCGCTCAAGCGAGAGGCTCTGCATGATGACGTTGTCCATAGCAGTGCGCACCTTTACCGCGCTGGTTACAAGCCTGGCGGTGTTGGCCGCCTGCTCAGCGCCAGAGTCGGCGCAAGAGGAAGAACGGGCTCGCGCCATTCGCATTGACGGCTCATCCACCGTGTTTCCATTGACGCAGGCTGTGGTTGCGGCAATGGCGGCGGAGGCGGACGCGCCTTTGGTTACGGTGGCCGAGAGCGGCACTTCCGCTGGGATTGCAAGGCTTTGCAATGGCGAGATCGACATAGCTGGCGCTTCGCGCCCGATCCAGACGCGTGAGATTGTCTCCTGCTTCCGCAGCGGCGTGAGCTACGTCGAAGCGCCAGTCGGTTTTGATGGGCTGACGATCATCGTCCACCCTTCCAATCCGCTTACGGCCGTCACAACGGAGGACCTTGCGGCCATGTGGAGCCCGGACGCCCAGGGCGAGGTCATGACATGGCGCCAAGTCAACAGTCGCTGGCGCGACCAACCCTTGGTTTTGTTTGGTCCAGGCGTGCAATCAGGCACGTTCGACTACTTTACCGAAGCTGTCGTTGGGCAAACTGGCCAGTCGCGCGCGGACTACACCGCGAGCGAAGACGACAACGTGATCGTGGAAGGCGTGGCGTCCGATCCCAATGCTCTGGGCTATCTGGGGCACGCCTATTTCGAGCGCAATCGCGAGCGCTTGAAGGCCCTGGCCGTCAACGCGGGCGCGGGCGCCGTTACTCCCACTAATGAGGCCATCGCCTCCGGCGAATACGCGCCGCTTTCACGTCCGATCTTCATCTATGTCAACGCGCAGGCGCTTGGGCGACCGGAGGTCGCGCGGTTCGTGGAATATTATCTTACGCACGCCGAGGCTCTGAGCGCCGAAGTCGGCTACGTACCGTTGCCAACCGACGCCTACGCGACGTATCTCGCGCGCGTGCAGGAGCGACGGGTGGGCACTGCGTTCTCGGGTCGCCCGGCGACAGGGCTTACAATTGAGGAAGTGATCGCAGCGCCGCTTATCGAGCCCTCGAGTTAGGCGACGCGTTCGATCATCGAACCGGCGTCGGTGTCCGCGCCTTGCTCGCCGCCCATGCCCTGACGCAGCTTTTCTTCGATCATCTTGGCGATCTTATCTTCCATCGCGCGCTTTTCATCAGGCGGCAGTTGCGACAGTGAATCTTCAGTCAGGCCGAGCGCTTCCATGATTTGCTCGCGCATGCGCTCGATCGGCGATTTGCGGGCTTCTTCCAAGAATTTTTGCGTGGCGCTCTGTTCGACGAGCTGCGTTGGCGCGACTTCATCGAGGCTTTGCAGGCTGAGGATGGTTTCGAACGAGAGGCCGAGGCTGGTGTTCGCGGCCGGCAAAATTGCCCCCGACGCTGCAGGACTTGCCGCCTCGCTCAGTGCGCCAACCCGTGGCTGAAACCCCTGCTGGTCAGCGATTTCCTTGCTGCGGCCAAGCGCCAGCAAGCCTGAGAGCGAACTCGCGCCAATACTTGCAATGTTCATGCGTCCACGCGTCCCGTAAATGCGGGACGGTTAATGCAAGAGCGGCGCCGTGCTGGGTGAGCGCGCCAAAGACCTATCGCGTCGGCGTCGGCGGATCGGTGCGGTAGTCGTAGAAGCCGCGCTGCGTTTTGCGGCCGAGCCAACCGGCTTCGACGTATTTCACCAGCAGCGGGCAAGGGCGGTACTTCGAATCCGCCAAGCCGTCATACAGCACCTGCATGATCGACAGGCAGGTGTCGAGGCCGATGAAGTCCGCCAGTTCGAGCGGGCCCATCGGATGGTTGGCGCCCAGCTTCATCGCCTTGTCGATAGCTTCGACCGAACCCACGCCCTCGTACAACGTGTAGATCGCCTCGTTGATCATCGGCACCAGGACGCGGTTGACGATGAAGGCCGGGAAGTCTTCGGCGTTGGCGATCGTCTTGTGCAGGCTTTCGACGAACTTCACCGAGGTGTCGTAGGTCTCTTGGCTGGTGGCGAGGCCGCGGATGAGCTCGACGAGCTTCATCACCGGCGCCGGGTTCATGAAGTGAATGCCGATGAACTTGTCCGGCCGATCCGTCGTTGCGGCCAGGCGCGTGATCGAGATCGAGGACGTGTTGGACGCCAGGATCGTCGTCGGCTTCAGCGCCGACTTCAGATCGGCGAAAATTTTGCGCTTGGCTTCGTCTTGCTCGACGATTGATTCAATCACGAGATCGGCGCCGCCGAGATCCGTGAGCTTGCCGGCGCCCTTGATGCGCTTCAGCGCCGCGTCCGAGTCGGCTTGCGTGATCGTGTTGCGATGAACTTGGCGGTTCAAATTGCCGCGAATGATTTCGATGGCGGCGTCGATGCGAGCGGTATCTGCGTCGCTCAACAGCACGTCGTAGCCGGCCAGCGCGCACACATGCGCGATGCCATTGCCCATCTGTCCGGCGCCTACCACGCCCACGGTGCGAATGTCGGTCATCTTGCTCCGGCCATCACGCTTTTGTTCTGCGCGAAACCCATTGTTTAGCACGGCTAATGTTGCAGTGCAGCATCTTTTCTTCAGACCGCTGGACGCGGAAACGCCGCCGCGAAGCAAATCGCGACGGCGCTACCCTAGCGGTTGAATCTCTGGCTTGCCAGATGGGCTTAGACGCCCGCCTTGGTCAGCTCGTCCATCAATTCCGGCACGGCCGTTTTGTAATCGGCGACCAGGCCGTAATCGGCGATCTGGAAGATCGGGGCTTCTTCGTCCTTGTTGATGGCGACGATGACCTTGGAATCCTTCATGCCGGCGAGATGCTGGATCGCGCCTGAGATGCCGACAGCGACGTAAAGCTCCGGCGCCACAACCTTACCGGTTTGACCGACCTGATAATCGTTCGGCGCGTAGCCGGCGTCGACTGCGGCGCGCGAGGCGCCGACGGCGGCGCCGAGTTTGTCTGCCAACGGCTCAAGCACGCGGTTGAATTCTTCGCTCGAACCCAGCGCACGGCCGCCCGAGACGACGCGCTTGGCCGACGCCAGTTCCGGACGATCCGACTTCGCCATTTCTTCTGAGACGAACGCCGCCTTGAACGGGCCGCCTGGCGCAGCGACAGTTTCAATCGCGGCGCTGGCGCCTTCACCAGCCGCTTTGAACGCGGTCGGCTGTACGGTCAGCACTTTCTTGGATTGCTCGTCCTTCACGGTGACGATGGCGTTGCCGGCGTAGATCGGGCGTACGAACGTGTCGGCGCCTTCAACGCCGATGACGCCCGAAATTTGCATCACGTCGAGCTTCGCGGCGACGCGCGGCGCTGCATTCTTGCCGGTCGTGGAGGCGGGGAAGAGCACGGCGTCGTAATTCGCCATCAGCGGCACGATCAAAGCTTCGAGCGCTTCGGCCATTTGCTTGGCCAATGTCGCGCCATCGGCGTGCAGCACTTTGCGCACGCCTTCGATTTTTGCAGCAGCAGCGGCGGCGCCGCCCGCGTTTGAGCCGGCGACGAGAACATCGACATCGCCACCCATCGCCTTCGCGGCGCTGACGACTTTGCTGGTCGCGTCCTTCACGGACGCATTGTCGTGCTCAGCAACAACAAGAACGGCCATGTCAGATCACTCCCGCTTCTTTGAGCTTGCCGACGAGTTCGCCGGCCGTTTTCACTTTGACGCCGCCGGCGCGCTTGCCCGGTTCGGCGGTTTTCACAACTTTCAGACGCGGCGTCGTATCAACGCCGAAATCGGCCGGCGCTTTCACGTCGATCGGCTTCTTCTTGGCCTTCATGATGTTGGGCAGCGACGCGTAGCGCGGTTCATTGAGACGCAAATCGGTGGTGATGATCGCCGGCAGTTCGACGTCGATGGTTTGCAGGCCGCCGTCGACTTCGCGCGTCACTGTGGCCTTGGCGCCTTGGAGCACGATCTTCGAGGCGAACGTGGCTTGCGGCCAGCCGAGGAGGGCCGCCAGCATTTGGCCGGTCTGGTTTGCGTCGTCGTCGATGGCTTGCTTGCCGAGGATCACGAGATCGGGCTTTTCCGCGTCGATCACGCCCTTTAAAATCTTGGCGACGGCCAGCGGCTCAACTTCGCCCTCGGCCTTGACCAGGATGCCGCGGTCAGCGCCGATGGCGAGCGCGTTGCGGATGGTCTCTTGGGCCTGGTCCGGGCCGATCGACACGGCGATGACTTCGGTTGCAGCGCCCGCTGCGTGCCCGCCGCCGCCTTCCTTCATGCGCACGGCCTCTTCGACCGCGATTTCGCAGAATGGGTTGATCGACATCTTCAGATTGGAGAGGTCCACGCCCGAGCCGTCCGGCTTGACGCGAACTTTGAGATTATAGTCGAGCACCCGCTTGACCGGGACGAGCACCTTCATGCTTGAAATCCTTGAGACAATCGCCAGCGCCTTCGCGAGCGCACAATCGCGGCCGGACACTAGCGGCGTAAGAAAACGCTCGTCAATGCGACCGTGTTGACAGAAAGCCGCGCCCAACGTGCGAGCGCGGCATGGTCTTGCGGTTTCCCTAGGGGTGAAGGGCGCTTGTTAGCGGCTCAACACATTCGGCCAGTTCGTGTTGGCGCTGCGGATGAAGCCAGGGATGTCGCGTTCCCAGCGGGTTTGGATTTCGTCGTTGTAGTTCAGGTAAAGCCTGCCATCGACGATGCGCCAATTGTTGGGATTGCCCGCTGCTGTGTAGCCGTTGGCGACGGCCCAGGCGCAATAGCCGCCATATTGGGGCAGGTAGCGCGCCGGGTTGGCGCGGAAGGCGCCCAGATGCTCGGCCGAGGCGAAGCGGTATTCGTAGCCTTGGTGGGTGATGCGGTGGTCAGCCGATCCGCGCACGGGGCGGCCATCGGTGAAGTACGCCACCGGATCGTAGCCGCCGACCGCGACGCGTGAGAGCAGACCCGTGTGGACGGGCGCTTGATCGGCGAACGCTGGCGTGGCGATGGAGGCGGTGGCGATCGCTATGGCGAGGAGCAGTTTGCGCATGGGTGAACCTCAGGCGTGAGCCGGCGCGCGAAGTGACGCAGCGGCGGGTGTGGATGTTGGAACGAAGGCGCAGGCGAGATCGCGCAGAAGGCCGATCAGTTCGACGCGGCGGATGACCAGGAGCGCTATGGCGCTAAACCAGATCGTGACGGCCGCCGCGAATAAGCCGCCGCCATCGTTGTTTGGATCGACGCCGAGCGGTGTGAAGAGATGAAAGCTCACCGCGCCCGTCATGACAGCAAAGCCGATCAGCGCGCCGAGCGCGTTGAGACGCGTAAAGTGGGGCAGCAGACCAATCAGCAATAGCGATGAGGCCAGCAATTCGGCCGAGCCGATGACGTATTGGCTGAAGAGGCCGGTGTGGCCGAAAAGGCCCGCTTGGCCGAGCGCGCCGGCCCAGCCGTCGAGCCGGCCGAAGATTTCTTGCGTGTTGGGGTGATCGGTGAACTTGAAGCGCAGGCTGTCAAGAAACACGGCGGCCGCGAACAATGAAATGCCAATCGGCGCGTAGCGCTTGATGTGTGTGAGCATAGGCAATCCCTCGGACCCGTCGGCTTCTAGCCGGCATGTGGTCGATGCAGGGAAGATCGTTTGACGATTGCGTGCGGTTACAGTCAGCGGGAAGCCGACGGTGCAAAAAATTGGTTACCAGCGCAAAAATTTGGAAACGATCAGCGCGCCCAGCGCCGCGCAGACGGCGATGGCGAGCGCATACCAGGTTGTGACGAAGGCGACCGAGTCCGTGGGGCAATACATCGCGTAGGCCATCGCGCCGACGCCGCCGGAAAGTGCGCCGATCGCAGCGCCCGTCATGGTAAGCCGGGTCGGCGCAAAGGCGCGCATCAGCCATACGAGCAGGGCCGCGGTTGGCGCGGCGATCACCGGGATCAGCACCACGCACCACGGAAACGCTGCGCCCCCCATCCATGCTTCCCAGCGCCGCTCCGGCATTTCGCCCATGAGCGCGACGATCGTCGCGAGTGCGCAGAGCGCAAAGAAGATCACCACTGCGCCGATGCGCCATCCGAGCGGCCGGCCAGGTCGCATCAATTGTAGCGCCAATGGCAGGATCACGACGGCGGCGGCGGCGGAAAACAGGGTCTTCCACATCACCGGCATACGGGCTGCGCCGATGTCTGGCCGCACGCCCAAGCCAATCGCCACGAGCACGGCGCCAACAACCAAGCCTACCACTAGCGTGATCGCCAGCTTGCGTTTACAGCGCGGCTTTTCGGCGGGTTCGACGCTGCGCGAGAGCATAGCGATGAGTTGATCGGTCTTCATGCTGCGCCTTCCCCGGCCATCAGACGCATCAACGTCTTCAAGCCGCGATGGATGGAGATTTTGATGTCGGATTCGGTGAGGCCGGTTTCGGCGGCGGCGTCGCGGACGCTTTTCTCCTCGAGTTTCACCAGCTGGATTGCCTTGCGTTGCTTCTCGGGCAATTGGCCCAGCAATACGCCGATATCGTGCTTGGCGTCGGTCGCCTCATAATCTGGATCGACCTCACCGATATCGACGCCATCGAGGGAGGCATGATTGCGTCGCCCGGCGCGCCGCAGAAAATCGATCAGGCGATAGCGCGCGATCGCGTACATCCACGCCGTCAGCGGGTAGCTGGGATCGTAGCTGTCACGGCGCGTATGCAGCGCCACCAATGTCTCCTGCACCAGATCCTCGGCGTCCTCAGGCCGGTTGCGCAAACGATTGCGGAAGAAGGCGCGCAACAGCGCCGCCGCTTCCGTGAGGAATGCGCGGTGGGCCGCCTCGTCGCCGGCGAGGCCCTTGAGCACTAAGGCTCTGAGTGCCGCTTCGTCCGCCATTCCCCTCCAAGGGCTGTTACGGTTGGGCAGGCGACCCGGTTACTGCCGCCGGAAGGGGGCGGCTGGATATACGCCGAGTACTTTGAGCATGGACGAGAAGAAGCTCGCTTCTTCTAGGGCCAGACGCACGTTGCGGTCTTCGGGGTGGCCCTCGACTTCGGCGAAGAACATGGCCGCCGCGAACGCGCCGCCTTCAATGTAGCTTTCGAGCTTCGTCATTTGCACGCCATTGGTGGCGAAACCGCCCAACGCTTTGTAGAGCGCGGCCGGCACGTTGCGGACGCGGAAGACGAAACTGGTCATGCACGGGCCGCTCGCTTGTACGGCGTCTTGCGGCTCGCGGGCGAAGACGAGGAAGCGCGTCGTGTTGTGCGTCGCGTCGGCCATGTCGGCCTTTAAAATCTTTAGGCCGTAGATATCCCCCGCCAGCGAAGAGGCCAGCGCGCCGATCTTGGGATCACCGAGTTCCTTGATCTCGCGCGCGGCGCCGGCGGTGTCGGCGGTCTTCACGGCCTCTACGCCCATCGCGCGCAATTGTTTGCGGCATTGGCCAAGCGCTTGGGGGTGCGAACGCACGTGCGTAAGCCCTTCAAGCGTCGCGCCATCAAGGCCCATCAATTGATGGCGGATTGGGACGAAATGTTCGCCGATGATGAAGAGTCCAGATTCCGGAATGAGGTGGTGCACGTCGGCGACGCGGCCCGCGACTGAGTTCTCCACCGGGATCATCGCGTAGCGCGCCGCACCTTCGCTCACGGCGGCGAACGCGTCTTCAAAGCTGGGGCACGGCAGCGCTTCCAGATCGGGGAAAGCTTCGTGCGCGGCGATGTGCGAGTTCGCGCCGGGCTCGCCTTGAAAAGAAATGCGATCGTGGACAATTAGCTTTGACATGACGCGGCGAGCGTTAGCGTAAGCGCCGGAGTTCGGGTAGGGGCGTCGCCTCATGAGTTTCATCGAAAAGGCCGAACTCGCGGTCCTGGAGCAGAACAGGCGCGCCTTGCGTGCGCTCCTGGTGACGCCGAAGGCGCGGGCGAGCGGGTTGGCGAAGGTCGAGGACCTGCACATTCCCGGACCAGCCGGTCAGTTGCGCGCGCGCTATTACGAAGCGGCGGACGCCGTGGCCGCGCCGATGACGCTCTTTTTCCACGGCGGCGGTTTCGTCACCTGCGATATCGATACGCACGATTCCATTTGCTCCCACCTAGCCAAGGCGTCCGCGGGGCGCGTGCTTTCTGTGGATTACCGGCTGGCGCCGGAGACTCGTTTTCCAGGTCAGATCGAAGACGCGCGTGCGGCGTGCGCATGGGCGTTTCAGAATGCGCAGAGTTTTGGCGCAGCGCCCGACAAGCTTGCCGTTGCTGGCGACAGCGCGGGCGCCTATCTCGCGGCCACAATGGCGCTGGAGATCAATCGCGTCACGCCGGGCGCTGTGCCGCTGCAAGTGCTGCTCTATCCGTTGATCCACGTGCAGGATTCGTTGTGGGCTGAAGAGGAATTGTGGAATTTTCGCTTTCTTGGCCGCGCGGCTGCGTTCTTCATCGCGCGCTTTCTCGGCGCAGAGGGTTTGCCTTCGCTGCTCGATGTCGATCTCTCTGCTGCGCCCGCAACGATTGTCGCCGGCGGCGGGCCGCTTGATCCGGTGCGCGCGGATGCGAAAGCCTTCGTCGGCAAGCTGCGCGATGCGGGCGTGCGCGTGACCGAGCGCAAATACGCGGCGCTCACACATGGCGGCCTCAATCTTACGGCATCCTCAAAAACCGCGATCAAGGCGCTGGAAGAGGTTGGCGCATTGATGCGCGAGGAGCTGACGCGCTAGGCTGCGCGCCGGGGAGGACTAAACAATGCGGATGATTCTGATTGCGGGCGCCTTGGCGTTGCTGGCTGCTTGCACGCCAGCGCAAGAGGCGGATGTCATGTCCCAAGGTTGCGATGCGCGTGGCGTCGGCGCCTGGACGGTCGGCGAAGAGAATTTCTCGGTGGACGCCACCAGCGTTGGTCCAGATTGTGCGCGCGCTGTCGCGACCCTCGTTATCCGCAATGCGAGTGGCGAGCCGATCTGGGCGGACGTGCGTATCACTTCAGACATCATGACGCTCGCGCCTGCGCACGATATCGCCGCAATGAACGCGGCGCTCGGTGAATGGACGACGAACAGCTCGACCATGCAGAGCACATCGGCGCTGCCCGAATGGCCCGCGAACGCCGACAGCCCGCAGAACGGCGAGTTTCCGTTCTATCCAAACGAGGGCTATACGCGCGAAAGTTACGCCGCGATGCGGGCGGCCAATGCTCCGATGTTCTGCTATGTGCAAGGCATGGAGAGCTTGAACTGCGTGATCTACGGCGATGGCGGCATCGAGCAGATCGGGGTGCAGCTCTTTCCTGGCTGAATGGAGCTCGGGTCTTTAGACCCCGCGTTTTAGCGGTGGAGTTTGAACCTGCGCGCGGGCGAAGACGCGCGCTCCATTAGCGCTTCGCCAGCACAGCCCGCGCGGCTTCAAGATCGGGCGGGCTGTCGACCCCTTTGGGGAAATCGCTGATCGCGTCGGCGCGGATCCTCATGCCCATCTCGAGTGCGCGGAGCTGTTCGAGCTTTTCGCGCAATTCGAGCTTTGATGGCGGCGCAGCAACGAAACGCGCAAGTGCATCGCGCTTGTAAACATAGATGCCAACGTGGCGTTCAATCGGCCCGTCGCCCCAGGGCGCCGGCGCGCGGGTAAATGCCAAGCAGCGGCCGTCCGCGGCGCGGATCGCTTTCACGACGTTTGGATTTTCGCGTTCGCTCGCGTCGGTCGATGGCGAAACGAGTGTGGCGATGTCGGCGCCGTCGCGCAGCGCCGCGAGCGCCTTGGCCAGGTCCTCGGCGCGCATTGTTGGCATGTCGCCTTGCAGGTTCACCGCCACATCGTAAGCGCCGCCAGGATCGAAGGCTTGCAGCGCCGCGTGCACGCGGTCGGAGCCTGAGGGCAAATCGGGATCGGTCATCGCCACTTCAGCGCCAGCGGCGCGCGCGGCCGCCGCCACCTCTGGTTCCGCGGCGGCGACCAGCACTGGGCCTGCATGAGCGCGCTGCGCCAATTCCACCATCCAGGCGATCATTGGCCGGCCGTGGATATCGGCCAGCGGTTTGCCGGGCAGGCGGGTGGAGGCCATGCGGGCGGGGATGACGACGACGGACTTCATGCGCCTCGGGTATTCCGTGCGGCGGTTCGCCGCGCAAGTGCGCTGGAGGGGCGCCAAGACGCCGCGCCCAGCTTGGCGAGCGCCCCGACGCAGGTCATAACGCCCCGAACTTTTGAGCGATCGGCCATCAGGGCAGGGCAATGAGCGATCTTCGGCTGAATTCGATTTTCGGGGCGGTTCTCGCTTCGGTTCTGGGTATAATGGTGGTGGGCGTCGGCGCTGACGCGATCGTGCACGCCAATTACCCGGAGAAGGCCGGCTTCTTGCCGGAGGTCGTTGAGACGCCTGGCGGCGGTGGCCCAGCAGCACCCGCCGGCCCGCCGGATTTCGGCCGTATCTTCGCCGATCCGGCGCAATTGGAAGAATTGATCGCGCGCGGCCAACGCGTTTCGGCGCAGTGCACGGCCTGTCACACATTCGAGGCCGGCGGTCCAAACCGCATCGGCCCCAACCTGCACGAAGCTTTCGGCTTCGCCGTCGCTGCGCACGCGGGCTTTGAGTATTCCGAAGCCATGGTCGCGCATGGCGGCAATTGGGATTATCTGGCGCTGAACGACTTCCTGCGTTCGCCATCTACCGTTGTGCGCGGCACGAAGATGGCGTTCGCCGGCCTCCGCAATGACACCGATCGCGTGGCCATGATCGCGTATCTGCGCTCGATCTCGCCGAACAGCGTGCCGCTGCCGGCGCCGTTGCCGGAAGCCGCGCCGACTGAGGCTACAGATGGCGCCACAGCGACTGAAGCCGCCGCAACACCGGCGCCAGCCGCGCCGCAATGATTTTCTTCTAGGTTTCGAGCAACGAAAACGGCGTCTCGGTTTCCCGAGACGCCGTTCTTGTTTCTT
>Ga0315902_10002519_pt1 | contig 28432 bp, 27 predicted proteins | sample LakEriMetagenome_9_FD_203523 | JGI IMG/M metagenome (GOLD analysis project Ga0315902, IMG submission 203523) | Freshwater fungal communities from buoy surface, Lake Erie, Ohio, United States - Buoy 12 MA117 | ecosystem: Environmental > Aquatic > Freshwater > Lake > Lake biofilm | place: USA...
CGCGCTCGGTGCACCGACGCGCCCGCGAGGTCGCGCAGGCGATCCGTGACATCGAGCGTGATACGGGAAGCGAGGCCCGACCGGGCGACATCGCGGCGAAGCTGGGCATCGATCTCGATGCGTACCACCGCATCGTCCAGGACTCGGTCTCATGCCAGCTCGCGAGCCTGGAGGATCTCGGCGGGACGGATTCCGCCGATGAAGGTCCCGATCCGTTCCGCGAGGTCGCAGACCTCGGATTCCGCGCCGCGTTGACACGCGCCATCGCAGGGCTGCCCGAACGCGAGCGGTTGTTGATGGCGCTCTATTATCAGGAGGAGATGAACCTCAAGGAGATCGGTCTCGTCCTCGGCGTGACCGAGTCCCGCGTCTCGCAGCTCCACGGTCAGGCGGTGACGCGGCTCAAGGCGCGACTCGCCGACTGGCGCGACTCCGCCGGGTCGCGGGAGGCCTGAGATGGACCGTTTGACGGTGCTCGGGCTGCTGCTTGCGGTCGTCGCGGTCGTCGTCGGCTCGATCCTCAAAGGTGCGGGTGTCGCGGCGCTGCTGTCGCTCGCGGCTTTCGTCATCGTGCTGGTGGGTACGGTGGCGGCGATCCTCGTGCAGACGCCCGAGGACACGCTGCGGCGCGCGCTGCGCATGTTGCCGTCGATCCTGCGGCCGGCGCCCACCGGGGATCAGGGCGCCATAGACAAGCTCGTGGAGTGGAGCAAGACCTCGCGCCGCGGCGGACTGCTCGGTCTCGAGCCTGAGATCGAGCGGGTCGAGGATCCATTCATGCGGCGCGGTCTGCAGCTCGTCGTGGACGGTACCGATCCTGACCGCCTGCGCAGCATCATGGAGGTCGAACTCGATGCGCGCGAGGACGACGAACTCGCCGCCGCACGCGTGTTCGAGAGCATGGGTGTCTATGCGCCGACGCTCGGCATCATCGGCGCGGTGCTCGGCCTGATGACCGTGATGCAGAACCTCGAGGATCCGCGTCTGCTCGGTCAGGGCATCGCCGCGGCCTTCACCGCCACGGTCTACGGTATCGGTTCCGCCAATCTCTTCTTCCTGCCTGCCGCCGCGAAGCTCAAGGCCTTCAGCGCGCTCGAAGCGCGGCGCCGGGTGATGATCATCGACGGCCTCGCCGCGGTCGCGCAGGGCGAGAACCCGCGATCCATCGCCGCGCGCTTGCAGGGGTACCTGCCGACATGAGACCGGTGCCGTGAGCACCGGGCTGCGGCGCCGTCGCGTCCGTGAGGCCGAGCGGATCAATCATGAGGCGTGGGCGATCCCCTACGCCGATCTCATGACCTTGCTGCTGGCGTTCTTCGTGGTGATGTACGCCATCTCGTCGCTCAACACCGGCAAGTATCGGATCCTGGCCGATGCGCTGTCGGTCGCCTTCAAGGGCAGTGCGACGCAGGAGGAGATGCTTCCGCTGCGGCCGTCGGGCGTGTCGGGCATGACCGTCATCGACACCGCGCCGTCGCCTGTCGAGGGGCCGCCGATCCCCGGGGGATCCCCCGCCGCGGCGGAACCGCCGCCCGAATCGCTCAACTCCGGCCGGATCGCCATGCGGGTCGCACGCGCGGCCGAGCCGCTGGTGATGCGCGACCAGGTGATCATCCGACAGCATCCGAAGTGGGTCGAGGTGGAGATCCGCAACGATGTCTTGTTCGCGAGCGGATCCGCGACCCTCAATCCCGAGGCCGAGAAGGTGCTGGCGCAGCTCGCAGGCGTCCTGCGGGGCTTCGGCAACGCGATCCGGGTCGAGGGGCACACCGACGATGTGCCGATCCAAGGCGGCATCTACCGCGACAACTGGGATCTGTCGGCCGCCCGGGCGGCGGCGGTGGTCCGCGTGCTGGTGGCGGGGGGCTTGAACCCATCTCGTTTCGCCGTGCTGGGGTTCGGTGAGCACCGGCCGATCCAGGCCAATGATACGGAGGCCGGGCGCAGCGCCAACCGTCGGGTGTTGCTCGCCATCCTGGGCGAGGATGACGCCGCCGAGGGCCCTTACGGACGCCAACGGGGCAGCCCGTCGACCGATACCAACGCGCCGCGCTGAGCGGCGGTCGGCGCGCGACCGGCCGGCAGGTCGGGTATGGCACAGAAACTGCATCCCTCTATCCGGAGAACGAGCGTCGGAACGCCGACAGGCAGGACGCTCCACCGAACCCTTCCGGAGGACGCATGACTGACATCATCTCGAACGACATCCAGGCCTACGCACTCGCAGCGGTCCACGCCGCGGTGGTGCTCGCCGTGCTGTGGTTCGCCGCGTGGGCGACCTTCTGGCGCGGCACAACGGAGACTCTGGCGCGTCTGGATGCCGAGCTGCAGCGCCACAAGTACCAGGTCTCGGCAGGCGAGGCCGAGGTCCGTCGCCTCGGCGCGTTGGTACGCCAGTTCGAGGAGCGCCAGACAGTAGAGGTCCGACCGGCCGTCACCCCGGCTGTCACGGCGGTCCCGCGCAGCCCGACCTCCGGCTACGAGATGGCGATCCGCATGGCGAGCTCCGGCGCGACCGACAGCGAGCTCGTGGCCGCCTGCGGCATGAGCCGCGAAGAGGCGGCGCTGATGCTCCGGCTGCACGGTCGCCGGGCGCGCAGCGCTGCGTGAGGCCCCATGGGCGTCGAAGGCCAAAGATTCCAGCAGTTCCTCAAGGCCGAGTTCATCCGGCCTGAGATGACCATCCCCGGCATGCCGGAGGTGGGGCTGCGGGTCGTGCGACGGCTCGCCGACATCTCCGCGACCGTGCCCCAGGTGGCGAAACTGGTGGCGAGCGACCCTGCGCTAGCGGGCGTGCTGCTGCGCAACGCCAACTCGATCGACTACAACCCGAGCGCCGAGCCGACCACAGACCTCAGCATCGCGGTGCGACGCATCGGATTCGACTCCGTCCGCCGCCTCACGCTCGCCTATGCGCTGCAGACCGTCCGCGATGCGCCCCGTTACCGGATCGTCCATGGTCGTCTGGCCGCCATGTGGCAGCGCAGCGTCGCGCTGGCGTCGCTGGCTCGCGTCATGTCCGCGCACATCTCGGGTGTCCCGCGCGAGCGCGCCAACACGGCCGGCCTGTTGCACACGGTCGGCCACATCTGGGTGATCGCCAAAGCGGCGAGCTCGCCCGGGGTGTTGCAGGACCCGATGCATCTCGAGAACCTGATCAACGATTGGCGGATCCCGGCCGCTCGGCGGCTGCTGCAGAGCTGGGGGATGGACCCGGAGTTCGTGGAAGCGGTCTGCGACCATGAGTCGGCCGACGAGGCGACCGGCGCCGTTACGGCGCTCACCGACCTGTTGTACGTCTGCCAGCTCTTCCACGCCTACAAGGACTCGCCGCTCGAGCTGACCAAGCGGCTCGCCGCCTCGCCGGCGTCGGCGCGGCTCGGTCTGCGGGGTCGTGAGCGGGAACTCGTCTTCAGCCACTCCGCCGACGAGATCAGGGCGGTCCGCAGCGCCCTTTGCGACTGACCGCCCGCGCTTCGCTAGAATGCGGCCATGCCAGGCCGTGCCCCGCTGTCCCATCTCCGTCCCGCGCTCTTGGTGTTCGCGGTGGCGCTGTGTTCGCCGTCGACCTCGGATGCGGTCGAGTTCCCGCTGCGCGAGGACGGTGCCGCCTTGATCGGCGAGGTCAAGCGCGTGCGCACCCGGTACGAAGACACGCTGATCGAGCTCGCCCGTAAGCACAGCCTCGGCTACGAGGAGTTGGTCCGCGTCAACAAGGGTGTCGACCCTTGGCTGCCCGGTGCCGGCACCGAGATCCTGATCCCGGGACAGCGCCTGTTGCCGCCCGGTGACCGGGAGGGCATCGTCGTCAACCTGCCTGAGCACCGCATGTACTACTTCCCGAAGCCGGGCAAGGGTGAGCAGCCGAAGGTGTTCACCTATCCGGTATCGGTCGGCAAGATGGATTGGCGCACGCCGCTCGGCGTGACCAAGGTGGTGCGCAAGCAGAAGGATCCGCCGTGGTACCCGCCGGAGTCCGTGCGCAAGGACCGCGCCGCCCGCGGCGATCCGCCGTTGCCGCCCGTGGTCCCGCCAGGACCGGACAACCCGCTCGGCACGCGCGCGATGCGACTCGACATCCCGGGCGGCGCGTACCTGATCCACGGCACCAACAACCCCGACGCGGTCGGCATGGCCGTGACCCACGGCTGTCTGCGCATGTACCCGGAGGATGTCGAACGCCTGTTCGATGTCACGCCGGTCGGCACTCGGGTCGCCCTCATCAACGAGCCGGTGAAGCTCGCCCGGTTCGGCGGTGAGGTCTGGCTCGAGGTCCATCCGCCCGTGGACGCGACCGGTCAGGTGAAGCCCGTCGACATCGAGGCCTTCGAGGGCCGGCTCAATGAATTGTTGGGCGAGGCCGAGGTCATCATCGACTGGGACACTGCGTTGCGCGTCATGCGTGAAGCGACCGGCATGCCGACGCTGATCGGCCTCGAGCTCGCGCCCGAGGGCAGCGATGTTCCGGGCACCGAAGCGCCCGCGCCCGCGCCGGCTCGGGCCGCGTCTCCGTGACCGACGGCGCAGCGGACGCCGAGGACGCATCAGGCCGCGAGGGCGCGCGTCTGTCGCCGTGGCGGGTGCTGCCGGGGCCGATGCTCTTCCTCGCGACGCTCTGGCTGCCGGCTCCCGAAGGTTTCGCCGGCACCGCCTGGCCCGTGCTGGGGCTCACGCTCTGGATGGCATGGTGGTGGGCGTCCGAGGCCGTGCCGCTCGCGGCCACGGCGTTGTTGCCGCTGGTGGTGGTGCCGCTGATCGGCGTGCCGCAGCCCAAGCAGGTGCTCGCGGAATATGCCAACCCTTCGGTGATGCTGCTCATCGGCGGCATGCTGGTCGCGCTCGGCATGGAGAGATGGCGGCTGCACGAACGGATGGCCTTCGCCATCATGCGACAGGTCGGTGCCGAACCGCGGCGGCTGGTGCTCGGCATGATGATGGCCACCGCGTTCGTCAGCATGTGGGTCTCCAACACCTCGACCGCGGTGATGATGCTGCCGGTGGCGATCGCGATCGCACTGCTCGCGGTGCCCGACGGCGCCGCACCGGGGCGCGACGCGACGAACTTCGCGGCCGCCATGGTGCTCGCCGTGGCCTACGGTGCGACGATCGGCGGCATGGGCACGCTCATCGGCACGCCGACCAACGCGCTCGTGCAGGGGTTCATGTCGCGCAACTTCGGCGTCGACATCAGCTTCCTCGATTGGCTGGCGTTCGGTCTGCCGACCGTCGCTCTGCTGTTGCCCTGCGCATGGCTCTGGGTGACGCGGGTCGGCCTGCCGTTCGAACCGCGGGCCGTACCGGTGGCGGCCGATGCGGTCGACGCGGGTCTCCATCGGCTCGGTCCGATGACGGTCGAGGAGCGTCGCATCGCCCTGATCGCGCTCGGTGCGGCCGCCCTGTGGATCCTGCGGCCCTGGCTCGCACAATGGTCACCGCTGGCGCGGCTCGACGACACCGTGATCGCGATCCTCGCTGGCGTGGCGCCGTTCGTGGTGCGGGCGCGCGACGGCGGGGCGCTGCTGCGCGCCGCGGACATACAAAGATTGCCGTGGGCCGTGATGCTGCTGTTCGGCGGCGGCCTCGCGCTCGCCGCCGCGATCCAGGAGAGCACGCTCTCCGACACGCTGGGGGCCGCGCTGGCGGGGCTCGGCAGTTGGCCGCTGCCGCTGCTGATCGTGACGATGGTGTTGGCGCTCATCGTCTGGACCGAGCTCAACAGCAATGTCTCCACCGCGGCGACCTTCATGCCGATCATGGCGGCGGTGGCCGCCGGCTCGGACCATTCGGTGTTGGCGCTGGTCGCACCGGCCGCGATGGCGTCCTCCGCCGGGTTCATGCTGCCGGTGGGTACACCTGCGAACGCGCTGGTCTTCGGTACCGGTCGGGTCACGCTGCGTCAGATGCTGCGCGCCGGCATCGGCGTCAACCTCGCCGCGGCGGTGATCATCTCGCTCGTCGGTTGGCTCGCGTCGGGCTGGCTGTCGAAGGCTTAGCGCGCGGCAGCCGAGGGCCCGTGTCAGGCGAGCGCGGCGTGATGGCCTCCGTCGACAGCGAGCGTGACCCCGTTGACGAAACTGCCGGCGGCGCTCGTCAGCAGCAAAGCGGGTCCGATCAGTTCCTCGAGACGACCGGCTCGACGCGGCGGGATGCGGTCCAGATACTCCCGGCCCGCGGGCGACTCGAGGAACCCGTCGTTCATCTCGGTGACGAACCAGCCCGGCGCCAAGGCGTTGACCCGGATGCCGTGGCGCACGAACTCGAGCGCAAGGCAACGCGTGAGATGCGTGAGCGCAGCTTTCGAGGTGGCGTAGGCGGCATAGCCGGGTGCGCCGTTCAAGGCCAGAACCGAAGCGACGTTGAGGATGCAGCCGGGCTTGCCCGCCGCGACCATCCGCCGCGCGGACTCGGCGCTGAGATCCCACGCCGCATTGAAGTTGGTGGCGAAGTTCGCGTCGCGCTCGGCGGCGCCGGTCTTGAGGAAGAGCCCGGTGCGCGCCACCCCGGCGTTGTTGACCAGGATGTCCGGAACACCGAGCCCTGCCGATACGGCATCGAACGCCGCGGGCAGCGCAGCGCTGTCGGTGACATCTAGCGTCACGGGCAGGGCACGCGCACCCGCCGCACGCAGCTCATCGGCGAGGGCGTCGAGGCGGTCACGCCGACGCGCCACCAGCGCGACGGCGGCGCCGGCCTGCGCGAACGCACGGGCGAGCGTCGCGCCGATGCCGCTCGAGGCGCCGGTCACGAACGCGACGCGACCGTCGAGTCGGAAGGCTTGGGTCGGGTCGATGATCATCGCCAGGTCTCCGATGCGGCGCGTGCATCTCGGCGCCGCGGCGGATGATAGCCTAGCGGCATGGACACCAGCGGCATCATCACGTTGACCTCCGACTTCGGTCTGCGCGATCCCTTCGTCGGCGTCATGAAGGGACGGATCCTCGCCCGGCATCCCGAGGCGCGCATCATCGATCTCACACATGAGGTGCTCGCTCACTGGCCGGCCGAAGCCGGATTCTGGCTGGCCCGTTCTTATGGTTGGTTCCCGACCGGGACGGTGCATGTCGCCGTCGTCGACCCCGGTGTCGGCACGGCGCGCGACATCGTGGTGGTCGAGTCGCGAGGTCATTGGCTGCTGGCGCCCGACAACGGTCTGCTGGAGCCCGTGACGCGCGCCGACCGCGAGGCCCGCGCCTGGCGGCTCACGCCCGCCGGCATGGCGCGGTGCGGCGTCGGTCGCACGAGCGCGACCTTCCATGGGCGAGACATCTTCGCGCCGGTCGCCGCCGAGCTCGCCGCGGGGCGCGTAACGGCGTCTTCGCTCGGTGAGCCGTCACCACAGCTGGTGCCCTCCTGGGTGGAGGAGCCCATGACGATCGACGGCCGGGTCGCAGGTCGCGTCATCACCATCGACCATTTCGGCAACCTGATCACCGACATCGATGTCTCGATGCTCGAAGCCTTCCGTGAACCGTTGGTGCACACGGGTGGCGTGGTCCTTCCTCTGCGCAGGACCTACGGCGACTGCCGTCCCGGTGACACCCTGGCGCTCGTGAACTCGTTCTCCGTCCTCGAGATCGCGGTGGCCGAGGGCAGGGCGGCAGAGGTCCTCGGGTTGTCGCGCGGGGCCCCGGTCGTGGTCACCGATGGGGTGCGCCGGAACTGATCGGGCAGCGGCGACCTTGCGCCCGGACGCGTTTTCGATATAGTTCGGCGTCCGGCCCCGCCGGATATCTTGTAACTCATTGATTTTTAAAGACTAGGATCCAGCCTCCCCATGTCCGAACGGGATTCCGACAGCTTCGAGATCGACGAAGACCTGCTGGGCGAAAGCAACCTGCAGGAAGAGAACCAGGACTATGACCGCTTCCTCGACCGCGTCGAGCGGCGCGGTCGGCCGGTGCCCGGCAAACGCGGCAAAGCCGCCTGGAGCAAACTCGAAGAGGTCCTGGCGGAGAAGAAACTCGCCAAGGATCTGCGGGAAATCTACGACGACGAAACCTGAGCGGCACCGTGAGCGGAGTCGCATCCTCGGGGCGCGTCTGGCGGGTGCTGAAGTTCGGCGGCACCAGCGTCTCCACTGAACCCAATTGGCGCAGCATCGCCGCGACGGTCCGCGACCGTCGAGCCGATGGCAGCGCCGTGCTGATCGTCCATTCCGCACTGAGCGGCGTCACCGACCGCCTCGAGCGTCTGTTGTCAGCGGCCGTCGCCGGTTCGCATGCGCCGGAACTCGCGGCCCTGCGCGAGCGGCATCTCAAGCTGGCAGCCGAGCTGGGGCTCGATGGAGCGCCGTCCTTGGATGCGCAGTTCGAGGCGTTGGCGTCGCGCATCGCGCAGATCGCCGCACGGGGCGCAGCGGATGCGCGCGACCGTGCTGCGGTGATGGCCTCGGGCGAACTGCTCGCGACCGCATTGGGCGCGGCCTATCTCGGCTCGCAAGGCGTGGCCGCCGCGTGGCTGGACGCTCGCACGGTGCTGCGAGCCGAGCGACGCGACGGCGCCACCGTCGACTCGTCCTTCCTCTCGGCCACCTGCGAGTTCAGACCCGACGCCGCGGTGCAGGCCAGGATCGCGGCGCTCGGCCCGGTCGTGATCACACAGGGTTTCATCGCCAGCGACGCGACGGGCGATACGGTGCTGCTCGGCCGCGGCGGCTCGGACACCTCCGGGGCCTACTTCGCCGCGCTGCTCGCCGCCCGTGAACTCGAGATCTGGACCGATGTGCCCGGCATGTTCAGCGCCAACCCGCGTGCGACACCGGCCGCGCGTCAGTTGCGCTCGCTCTCGTACGACGAGGCTCAGGAGATCGCGACCGCGGGCGCGAAGGTGCTGCACCCGCGCTGCCTGCTGCCGGTGCGGCAGCACGGCATCCCGTTGGTGGTCTATGCCACGCAGGCGCCGCAGATGGGCGGGACGCACATCAGCGCGATGCCTGCCGGTGAGGACGCGCAGGTGAAGGCCGTCTGCGCCAAGAACGGCGTGACCTTGGTCGCGATGGACAGCCCGGGCATGTGGCACCAGGTCGGATTCCTCGCCGATGCGTTCGCCGTCTTCAAGCGTCACGGCCTGTCGGTCGACCTCGTCTCGACGAGCGAGACCAATGTCACGGTCTCGCTCGACCCGCAGGCCAATGCCTTGAACGATGCGGTGCTCGGCGCGCTGCAGCGTGATCTCGAACCGCTCTGTCGTACACGCGTGATCGGTCCTTGCGCGTCGGTGAGCCTCGTCGGCCGCAACATCCGCGGCATCCTGCCGCGGCTCGGCGAGGCCTTGGGCCTGTTCGCAGAGCAGCGGATCCATCTCGTCAGCCAAGCGGCGAACGACCTCAACCTGACCTTCGTGGTCGACGAAGAGCAGGGCGCGAGGCTGGTCTCCGACCTGCACGCGATGCTCATCGAACCCGTCGCCGACGACGCGGTGCTCGGTCCGAGTTGGCAGACGCTGATGCGCGCCGCCGACGACCGGCGCGGGGCGGCGGATGGTGCGGGTCCGTCCTCGGCCGTCATGCCCCGATCGTGGTGGCGCACGCGACGCGACGAGTTGCTCGGTCTGATGGCGGGCCGTGACGCGGCCTATGTCTACGACATGGCGACCATCGGCGAACGCTGCCGCGAGCTGAGGGCGTTGCGCGCCGTTTCGGGCTTGCATTACGCCATGAAGGCGAACCCGCATCCTGCGGTTCTCGGTGCCGTACACGCCGCCGGTGTCGGGATCGAGTGCGTGTCTCCCGCGGAGGTCGAGCACGCGCTCACGGTGCTGCCGGGTCTCCAGCCGAGCGATATCCTGTTCACACCCAACTTCGCACCGCGCGATGAGTACCGCTGGGCGGTCGAAACGGGCGTACGCCTGACACTCGACAACCTGCATCCCCTCAGACACTGGGGACCGCTGTTCCGCGATCGTGAGGTCTTCCTGCGCATCGATCCCGGCGTCGGGCGCGGTCACCACGCCCATGTGCGCACCGGCGGCTCGGCATCCAAGTTCGGCATCCCGGTCGGCGATCTCGCCGAAGCGGCAGAACTCGCGCGGCGCGCGGGCCTGCGCATCACCGGCCTGCATGTGCACGCGGGCAGCGGCATCGGCGATGCGGCGCACTGGTCAGGGGTGGCGGAGTTCCTGCTGGGGGCGGCAGCGCACTTCCCGGAGGCGCGCGTGTTCGATCTCGGCGGCGGCCTCGGTGTGCCGGACCGCGAGGGGCGTGCTTCGCTCGACCTGGCGGCGCTCGATGCATCGCTGCTCGCCCTGTCCGCTCGTCTCGGCGGCCGCGATCTTTGGCTGGAACCGGGCCGTTTCCTCGTCGCCGAGGCCGGGGTGCTGTTGGCGCGTGTCACCCAGCTCAAGGACAAGGGTGCGAGCGCGTTCGTCGGCGTCGCGACCGGCATGAATTCGCTGATCCGCCCCGCGCTGTACGGCGCGCACCACGACATCGTGAACCTGTCGCGGCTCGACGTCGCCGGCCGGTTGCGCGAGTTCGATGTGGTGGGGCCGATCTGTGAGACCGGGGATGTGCTCGGTCACGCCAGACTGCTGCCCGCCGATACGGCGGAGGGGGATGTGCTGCTCATCGCCACCGCCGGCGCCTACGGCGCTGCGATGGCCTCGCACTACAACCTGCGTCAGCCCGCGCCGGAGTTCGCGCTCTGACGCGAGGCATGGCGCCGCGCGAGCTCGCGTTCGACCTCGGCGAGCGGTATGTCCTTGACGCGCAGCAGCACCAACAGGTGGTAGAGCAGGTCGGCTGACTCGCTGACCAGTTCCTCGCGCCCGCCGCCGGTCGCCGCCAGCGCGGTCTCGACGCCTTCTTCGCCCACCTTCTGCGCGATGCGCTTGACGCCTTGCGAGGCGAGCCTTGCCGTGTAGCTGCCCTCGGGCGCCTCGCGCAGCCGCGCGGTGATCAGCGTTTCCAGCTCGGACAGGAATGCGCCTGGCGTCGCTGTGACGCCGTCGTCGCCGAAGCAGGTCGCGGTGCCGGTGTGGCAGGTAGGCCCGCTCGGCATCGCCTGCACGAGCAGCGTGTCACGGTCGCAGTCGGCGGAGACGGACCGCACCATCAGGCTGTTGCCGCTGGTCTCGCCTTTCTCCCAAAGCCGCCCCTTGCTGCGGCTCCAGAACACCACACGGCCGCGGCGCAGCGTCTCGCGGGCGGCGTCGATGTCCATCCAGCCGACCATCAGCACGCTGCCGTCATCGGCGTGCTGCACGACCGCAGGCAGCAGTCCACCGCCCTTGGCGAAGTCGAGCGTCGCCAAGGAATCTTCGGTCTCCGGTGTGGGTCGCATGGTGGGTCTCCGTGTCGGTGTCGGACGCGCCGCCTCAGGGGCGGACGACGACGCCCGCTGCGATCAGCAGCGCCTTGAGGTCGGGTATCGCGAGCGCGCCCGAATGGAACACGCTCGCAGCGAGCGCGGCGTCGACGCCGGCATCGCGGAAGACATCGATGAAATGCTGCGCCGTTCCTGCGCCGCCCGATGCGACCAAGGGCACATGGCAGCCTTCCCGCGCGCACCGCAGCTGTTCGAGGTCGTAGCCCTGACGGACGCCGTCGCTCGCCATGCAGTTGAGCACGATCTCGCCGGCACCGCGTGACTGCGCCTCGCGCAGCCAATCGAGCGTGTTGCGGCCTGCTTCACCCGAGCGGGTGGGGTCGCCCGTATAGCGATGCACACGCCACCCATCGGCCGTCGTCTGGCTGTCGATGCCGACGACCACGCACTGCGAACCGAAGCGCCGTGCGAGAGCGTCGATGAGCGATGGGTTCTCGAGCGCGGGGGAGTTCACCGAGACCTTCTCGGCGCCGGCGGCGAGGACCGCTTCGGCGTCGGCCACCGAACGGATGCCGCCCGCGACGCAGAAAGGGATGTCGATCACGCGCGCCACGCGTTCGACCCAGCCGCGATCGACGCTGCGTCCCTCGGGGCTCGCGGTGATGTCGTAGAACACGAGCTCGTCGGCGCCCTCGTCTCGGTAGCGCGTGGCGAGTTCGAGGATGTCGCCCACCACGCGATGGTCGCGGAAGCGAACGCCCTTGACGACCTGTCCGTCGCGGACATCGAGGCAGGGGATGATGCGTCGCGCCAGCATGCCGGTCAGTCCTGTCGCTCGGCGCCGCCGAGCCAACGCCGCATCGCGGCCTCGTCCACGCGGCCTTCGAGCAGCGCTTTGCCGCTGACCGCGCCGGCGACGCCCGTGGCGGCCAGGGCCTCGAGATCCGCCGCATCGCGTACACCGCCCGAGGCCTGCCAGGCGAGCGTCGGGTGGCGACGGACGCAAGCCCCATAGAGCGCGAGATTGGGACCTTCGAGGGCCCCGTCGCGGGCGATGTCGGTGCAGAGCACATGGCGCAGTCCGGCATCCGCGTAGCGCTCCAGCGCGTCCCAGAGCGATGTCTCGGTGGCCTGCGTCCAGCCGCGGGTCTGCACCCTCGGCACACCCCCATCGTCGAGCCGGACATCGAGCGCGAGGCCGACCCGCTCACCGCCGAAGTCCCGCATCCACCGTGCGACCTCATCGGGCGACTCGATGGCCGCGCTGCCGACGATCACACGGTCGATGCCCACGCCGAGGAGATCCTCGACCGTGGCGCGCGAGCGGATGCCGCCGCCCACCTGCAGCGCCATGTCGGCGCTGCGTGAGAGTTCAACGAGCAGCGCCCGGTTGCCGAGCGCGCCGTCACGCGCGCCGTCGAGATCGACCAGGTGCATCAACCGCGCGCCGAGCGAGCGGTAGTGCGCCACCAGCTGCTTCGGGTCGATCTCGTAGCGCGTCTCGGCGCCGAAGTCGCCGCGCAGCAGGCGGACGCAAAGGCCGCCACGCAGGTCGAGGGAGGGGATGAGCCGCATCTCGATCATCGCTCAGCTCATCGCCAGGAAGTTCTTGAGCAGTTGCGCGCCCGCGGCGCCGGAGCGCTCGGGATGGAACTGCACACCCATGAAGTTGCCGCGACGGACCGCTGCCGCCACAGCCACACCATAGTCGGTGGTCGCAAGCAGCGCCGTGTCGGCATCGACCGCGGCGACATGGTAGCCGTGGACGAAGTAGAACCAGTCGTCGGCACCGAGCCCGTCGAGCAAGGGGTCCGGACGGACGGACTGCAGAGTGTTCCAGCCCATATGGGGCACGGGCCGGCCGGGTGCCGGTACCAACGGGGTCACCCGGCCCCGGATGATGCCGAGACAGGCGGTGTCGCCTTCAGCGGAGCGCTCGAACAGGAGTTGCATGCCGAGACAGATGCCGAGCAGCGGCCGGTCGTAGCGGCGCAGGGCCTCGTCCAGCCCGCTCGTCGTCAGACGGGACATGGCGTCGCCGGCGGCACCGACACCGGGCAGGATCGCGCGCGAGGCGCCCTCCAGTGCTTCCGGGTTGCGCGCGAGGCGTGCGCTCGTCCCTTGCCGCTCGAGCGCGTAGACGAGCGAGGCCAGATTGGCGCCCCCGGAGTCGATGATGACGGTGTCCTCGGCCCGCGACATCGTCAGAGCACGCCCTTGGTGCTGGGGAGCTCTTCACCCTCGCGGCGGATGGCTTGACGCAGTGCACGACCCGTCGCCTTGAAGCAGGCTTCGATCATGTGGTGCGCGTTGTCGCCGGTGACCGATACATGCAAGGCGGCGCCGAGGCTCTCCGCGAGCGAGCGGAAGAAGTGGGGGACGAGCTCGGTGGGCAGGCCGCCGACGCTCTCGCGGCCGAATCGGCCTTCGAACACGGCATAGGCCCGTCCTGACAGGTCGAGCGCGACCTGCGCGCGCGACTCGTCCATCGGCAGCAGGAAGCCGTAGCGTGCGATGCCGCGCTTGTCGCCGAGCGCCTTGCGGATCGCCTCGCCGAGCGCCAGCGCGCAGTCCTCGACGGTATGGTGTTCGTCGACCGCGAGGTCGCCCTCGCAGTCGAGCTCGAGCGCGAAGCCGCCGTGCTTGCCCAACTGCTCGAGCATGTGGTCGAAGAAGCCGATGCCCGTGCGGGCGCGGGGTGTCGCCTCCGAATCGAGGTCGACGCGCACACGGATCCGGGTCTCGCGCGTCTCCCGCACGACCGCTGCGCGGCGCGCTGTGAGCTCCCGAGCGATCGCCGGCCAGGTCTCGGACGGCACGCCGTCGACACGGACGCGCAGTCCGCGGATGCCGAGGTTGGTGGCGAACTCGAGGTCGGTGTCACGGTCGCCGATCATGGCGCTCGCCGCGAGGTCTACGCGGTTGTCGCGCACCCAGTCGTCCACCAGCGCCGTCTTGGGCTTGCGGCAGACGCAGCCGTCGTGGCGCGTGTGCGGGCACACGAAGACCTCGACGAACTCGATGCCCTGCGAGCGGAACGCCTCCAGGATGAAGCGATGGGGTGCATCGAAGCTTTCTTGGGGGAAGGAGGGCGAGCCGAGCCCGTCCTGGTTGGTGACCATGGCGATGGCGTAGCCGGCGTCGCGCAGGCGGGTGAGCGCCGCGAACACGCCCGGCAGGAACCGGACCTTGTCGAGCGCGTCGACCTGCTCATCATGCGGCTCTTCGACGAGCGTACCGTCGCGGTCGACGAACAGGACTTTCATGAGAGCACCTCCAACATACGATCGTTCTCATCCGGGCTGCCCACGGTGAGCCGCAGCGTCTGGCCAAGACCGTCGTAGCCGCGGAAGTCGCGTACCAGCAGTCCCGCCGCGCGCAGCCGCGCCAGCGCTTCGCCGGCGTCGCGCCACTCGACCAGCAGGAAATTCGCCGCGCTGGGCCAGACCCTCGTCACGCCTGAACAGGTGGCGAGGCCCGCTGCGAGCCGCTCGCGTTCGGCGTTCAGCCGCGCGATGCGGCGGTCGGTGACGGCGAGCGCGTCAGGCCGCATCGCCGCGAGCGAGGCGCGAAGCGTGGGTTCCGGAACGGCGTAGGGCGGGACGATGCGGCGCAACAGCGCGATGATCTGGGGCGCCGCGACGATCGCGCCCATGCGGGCACCCGCGAGGGCGTGCGCCTTCGAGAGCGTGCGCAGCGTGGCGAGCTGCGGATACTGCGACACCTCCACGGTCCATGAAGGTCGGTCGGTGAACTCGACATACGCCTCGTCGACGATCACCAGCGCGCGACCGGCGGCGGCGGCGAGGACGGCGAGGATGTCCTCGCGTGCCAGCACCGTACCGGTGGGGTTGTTGGGCGTGCAGAGCCAGACGATCTTCGCGCCGGCGTCGATCGCGGCGCAGACGCCGGGGACATCGAGCGCGAAGCCCTTTGCGGCGTCGAGCGGCACGCGACGCACCGCAGCGCCCTGGATGCGTGCCGCGACCGCGTACATGCCGAAGGTGGGCGGACAGACGACGACCGAGTCTTGTCCGGCGACGCAGAATACGCGGGTCACGAGGTCGATGGCCTCGTCGCTGCCGCGACCGACCAGCACCTGCGACGCGTCGACACCCCATGCGCCGGACAAGGCCTTCAGGAGCTCGGGCGGCTGCGGCTGCGGATAGCGATGCAGCCTGCCGTCGCCGTCCGCAGTGTCGAATGCGGGCGGCCACGGTGACTCGTTGGCGTGCAGGCGGGTGAAAGCGGGTTCCCAGCTGGCGTTCTTGTACGGCTCGAGCGCACGGATATCCTCACGCGCCAATGCGAGCACGGCCTCGATGCCGGGCGAGGTCGCGGTCACGGCGCGGTCCCCAGAGCGCTCAGGCGCAGGTCCACAGCGAGCGCATGGGCATCGAGACCCTCGAGCCGGGCGAGCGTGCTGGCCGTCGGCCCGAGCCCGCGCAGACCGTCCTCGGTGAGCTCTTGCACGGTGATGCGTTTCAGGAAGTCGAAGACCGAGAGGCCGCTGTAGGCGCGTGCGTATCCGTAGGTCGGCAGCACATGGTTGGTGCCCGAGCAGTAATCGCCCATCGGCTCGGGGCTCCAGGGACCGAGGAACACGGAGCCGGCGTTCTGCACGCGCTCGAGCAGCCCCCGCGGCTGGCGGACCTGCAGCAGCAGGTGCTCCGGTGCGTATTCGTTGGAGAGTTCGATGGCGGTGTCGAGGTCCGGCACGAGGATCAATCGGCTGCGGGCCAGCGACCGACGGAGGATGTCGCCGCGGGAGAGCGCTTGCAGCTGCCGAAGCGCGGCGCTGCGCACGGCTACCGCGAGTTCGCGCGAGGGTGTGAGCAGCAGGGCTTGTGACAAGGGGTCGTGCTCGGCCTGCGCCAGCAGGTCGGCGGCGACGAACTCGGCGCGGGCGGAGTCGTCGGCGATGACCAAGACCTCCGACGGTCCGGCGGGAAGGTCGAGCGCGGCGCCTTGCGGATCCTCGGCGACCACCTGTTTGGCGGCGGTGACCCACGCCGAGCCGGGGCCGACGATCTTGTCGACCTTGGGAATGGTCTCGGTGCCGTAGGCGAGCGCCGCGATCGCCTGCGCGCCGCCGACCGCGAACACCTCATCCACGCCGCAGAGGCGGGCCGTGGCGAGGATGGCCGGGTGGACACGACCGCCGCGCGCGGGCGTGCAGAGCACGCGGCGACGCACACCGGCGAGCGCGGCCGGGATGGCCGACATGATGAGCGCCGAGGGCAGCGGTGCGCTGCCGCCCGGGACATAGAGGCCGACCGAGTCCAGCGGTCGCGTGATCCGCTCGCAGCGCACCCCGGGCATGGTCTCCAGCGAGAGCGGCGCCGGCAGCTGCGCAGCATGGAACGCCCGCACATTGGTGATGGCGCGCTCCAGCGCCGCACGATCCGCCGACGGCAGGGCGGCGAGGGCGGCATCGAGTTCCTGTGGTGGCACGCGAAGACGATCCGGAGCGCCGCCGTCGAAGCGACGGGCGTAGTCGATCACCGCGGCATCGCCGCCTGTCCGCACCGTGCGCACCGTCTCGCGGACCAGCGCCACGATCTCCGCGCGGTCCTCGCTCGCCGGACGCGCGAGCAGCTCGCGCCGCGCCGCGCCATCGAGGGCGTCGGCAGCCACGATCGGCAGCAGCGCATCGGTCGTCATGCGAGCATCTTCTCGACGGGCAGCACCAGCAACGCACTCGCGCCCGCCGCCTTCAACTTCTCGAGCGTCTCCCAGAACACGTTCTCGCGGCAGACGGCGTGGACGGCGACGCGGTCCGGGTGTCCTTCCAGCGGGATGATGGTCGGCGATTCGCTCCCCGGCAGCAGCTTGCGTATGGCGGGCAACGCCGAGCGCGGCGCGTGCAGCATGATGTATTTGCTCTCGCGCACCTGTTGCACGCCGTCGATGCGCATCAGCAGGCGCTCGACCCACTCCGATTTCTCCGGCGCGAGCGCCACCGGGGTCCGCACCAGCACCGCGTGGCTCTCGAGCACGGTGGTCACCTCACGCAGCCTGTTGGCGACCAGGGTCGATCCCGTCGAGACGAGATCGCAGACCGCGTCGGCACGACCGAGACGCGGCGCGATCTCCACGGCGCCCGAGAGCGTGACGATATCGGCGTGGATGCCGTTCTGCTCCAGGTAGCGCGCCAGGGTGTAGGGATAGGTGGTCGCGATGCGCTTGCCGGCGAGCGAGGCCACTCCCTGCCAAGGCGCGTCGTCCGGGACGGCGATGGCGAGGCGGCAGCGACCGAAGTCGAGGGAGCGCAGCACGCTGAAGCGCACTTCGTGGCCGCGTGCGGCGAGCTCGAGGCGTTTCTCCTCGACCACATTGAGACCGACCAGTCCGAGGTCGCAGACATCCTCCTCGACGAGGTCGGGGATGTCGTCGTCACGGACGAACAGCAGGTCGAGCGGCATGTTCTCGCCGTAGCCGACCAACTGGTCCTTGCCGCGGGAGAACTTCAGGCCGCAGCGGACAAGCAGATCGGTCGAGTGTTCGGTCAGCCGTCCCGACTTCTGCACCGCGAGCTTAAGGCGTCCCGCGCCGCGTTCCGGCGCGCTCATCGTGCCGCCGTCCCGACGGTGCGGGACGCTCCGCCGCCGATGCGGCGTGCGGCCGTCGCGTAGCCCCCGCTGCCGCCGGAGCGGTAACGCGCCACCCGCGCGATCGTGGTGACGCTGACACCCGTCAGGCGGTGGATCTCGCGGTAGGGCAGGCCGCGCTCGAGGCATTCGACGACCGCCCAACGGTCGGACATCGCCTCGATCTCCGCCGGGGTGCAAAGGTCGCGGAAGAACGCGCGGAGCTCATCGACGCTGCGCAAGGTGAGCATCGCGGCGTAGAGGTTGCGCTCGGCCCGCGCTTCCTGGCGCGGCGTCAGTCCGTCGTGGGGCTTCATGGATGCTCCGGCGGGCGCGGTTATGGCGCGCTTTAATGTATTAACGCGTTAACACATTACAACAATGGGACGGCCGCGACAAGCGCCCGGGCTTGCGCGGCGGCGGCCGAGACCGTAGGATTCGCGCTCTCATCGAGACCGGCTGAGGGACAGGCCCTTTGACGCCGGGGCAACCCACGGGCGACCACCGCCCGGAAGGTGCCAACTCCGGCGCGCGGTCCCATCCGCGCGCGAGATGAGCGGGGCCTCACGGCCCGGGCTGCAGCGCCGCGGAGGCGGCGCGTGGGCGGCCCTGTCGCTGAAGCGGCCGCTCGTCCCCGGGGTCCGGTGGGCGAGGACGAGACCGACCATGGCGAACCGACCACAGACCGCTATCGCACCCGCCGACGCGACCGATGTCGCCGAGGGCGTGCTCCGTCTGCCTTCTTTGGCGTTGCATCACGGTGGCGTGCTGCGCGATGTGCAGCTCGCGTGGCGCATGACCGGGCCTGCCGATGCGCCCTGCGTGGTCGTGATGGGCGGCATCTCGGGCCACCGACGCGTCTTCGGACCGCCGGGTGAGGAGCGGGGCTGGTGGCAGGAGGTCGCCGGCGAGGGCGGATCGTTCCCGAGCGACCGGGTCCGGATGCTGGCCTTCGATTATCTCGGCGGCAGCGGTGCGACCACGGGCCCGCGTCCCGACCATGTGCCGGGCGCCTTCCCGACGGTGTCCAGCCACGACCAGGCGGTGCTGCTTGCGCTGCTGCTCGATCATCTGGGCATCGACGCGGTGGACGCCATCGTCGGTGCGTCCTACGGCGGCATGGTCGCCCTCGCGTTCGCCCAGCGCAACGCGGCGCGCGTCCGTCGCCTGTTGGTGGTGAGCGCCGCAGACCGCACCGATCCCATGTCCACGGCGTGGCGCAGCATGCAGCGCGAGGTGCTGCGCTTCGCGATCTCCTGCGGCCGCGGTGCCGACGGTCTACGGCTCGCCCGTGCGATGGCCATGTCCACCTACCGCAGCCGCAGCGAGTTCGCGCAGCGCTTCGACGGCGAGGCGCGGCGCGCATCCCCCGACGCGCGGCTCACCTTCCCGGTGGAGGAGTATCTGCTGGCGCGCGGCGATGACTACGCGCGGCGCTACTTCCCCGGCGGTTTCCTCGTCCTGTCCGAGTCCATCGACCTGCACCGGGTCGATGCGGCGAGCATCGTCGTGCCGGTGGACGCGGTCGCGGTGGAGGAGGACCAGCTTGTACCGGTCGCCGATGTGCGTGCGATGGTCGAGCGTCTGCCGCGAGGCCGGCTGCATGTGATGTCCTCGCACTACGGCCACGACACCTTCCTCAAGGAGAGCGACAAGCTGCGGCCGTTCTTCGCCGGACTACTCCCCGGGTAGTCGACCCCGGTCGCCTATCCGACGCTCCCTATCCGCCGCTCCCCACCCGACACGCAGAACACGAGATCCCGACATGACCGAACCCCTTGATCCGCGCACGCTCGCCGTGCGCGCCGGACTGGAGAGCGACCCCTCGACCGGGGCCGTGGTGCCGCCGCTGCACCTCAGTTCCACCTACGCGTTCCCGGCGTTCGGCGAGAAAGGTCGCTACGACTACTCGCGCTCGGGGAACCCCACCCGCGACCTGCTCGCCGACGCGCTCGCGAAGCTCGAGGGCGGAGCAGGTGCGGTCGTCACCTCGTCCGGCATGTCCGCGATCGCGCTGGTGGGGCAGCTCCTGCCGCAGCGGTCGCGCATCGTCGCACCGCACGACTGCTACGGCGGCACCTACCGGCTGTTCAACGCATGGCGTCTGCGAGGCGACTTCGAGGTGGAGTTCGTCGACTACGGGGATGCCGCTGCGCTCGCCGCCGCGCTCGACCGCCCGGCGGCGCTGGTCTGGATCGAATCGCCGAGCAACCCGTTGCTGCGGATCACCGATGTGGCGGCCACGGTCGCGCTGGCGCGCAAGGCCGGGGCGAAGGTGGCGGTCGACAACACCTTCCTGTCGCCCGTGCTGCAGCAGCCGCTGGCGCTCGGCGCGGACATGGTCGTCCACTCGACCACCAAGTACCTCAACGGCCACAGCGATGTCATCGGCGGCGCGGTGGTCGCTGCGTCGGCCGAGGACCACCAGCAACTGGCTTGGTGGGCCAACGCGACCGGCGTGACCGGCGCGGCCTTCGACAGCTTCCTCACGCTGCGCGGTCTGCGGACCCTGCACGCCAGGATGGCCTTGCACGAGGCCAACGCGAACGCGCTCGCGTCCTGGCTCGAGGGACGCAAGGGCGTGCACCGCGTGCTGTATCCGGGCCTCGCATCGCATCCCGGCCACGCGCTCGCACGCAAGCAGCAGCGTGGCTTCGGCGCGATGGTCACCATCGAACTCGAGGGCGGCACGCCCGCGGTCGCGCGCTTCGTCGAGGCGATCGAACTCTTTTCGCTGGCGGAGTCCCTGGGCGGCGTGGAGAGCCTGGCGGCGCACCCGGCGACCATGACCCACGCGGCGATGGCGCCGGAGGCGCGGGCGGCGGCCGGACTGGTGGACGGCTTGCTGAGGTTGTCGGTGGGCATCGAGGCGCTCGATGACCTCAAGCGCGACCTCGAGAGAGGGCTGGCGGCGCTCTAGCCGCGGCGCGAGCCGTCAGGGCGCGGGTCAGCCCCGCGCCAACTCCGCGAGCACCGCATCACCCATCTGTCGGGTGGAGATCGGCGTGGTGCCCGTGGCCGCGATGTCTGCCGTGCGTGCGCCCCCCGCGACCGCGTGTTCGACGGCCGCTTCGATGCGCGCCGCTTCGGCCTCTAGTCCGAACGAATGCCGCAGCATCAGGGCGACGCTCAGTATGGTGCCGCAGGGGTTGGCGATGCCGCGCCCGGCGATATCGGGCGCCGAGCCGTGGATGGGTTCGTAGAGCCCACGCCGACCGTCGCCGAGCGCGGCGGACGGCAGCACCCCGAGCGAGCCTGCGAGCATCGAAGCTTCGTCGGTGAGGATGTCACCGAACAGGTTCTCGGTGAGCACCACATCGAAGTCCCGCGGGCGGCGCAGCAGATGCATCGCCGCCGAGTCGACCAGCATGTGTTCGAGCGTGACGGACGGGAACTCGTCCTGCAGCACCCGGCTGCTCACCTCGCGCCACAGCCGCGAGGTCTCGAGGACGTTCGACTTGTCGACCTGGGTGATCCTGCCGCGACGCGCCGTCGCGAGACGGCCGGCGACGCGGGTGACGCGCTCGATCTCCGCCACCGAATACCTGCACTCATCGAAGGCGGTCGAGCCTTCGCGCCACTTGCGGCCGAAGTAGATGCCGCCCGTGAGTTCGCGGACGAACAGCATGTCGATGCCTTCCAGCAGCTCGGGCTTGAGCGGCGCGGCGTCGCGCAGCGCGGGCATCACGGTGATGGGCCGCAGGTTGGCGTAGACGCCGAGTTCGGAGCGCAGACGGAGCAGCGCGGGCTCGGGCCGGACCGGGGCGCTCGGCCCCCACTTGGGTCCCCCGATCGCACCCAGCAGGATGGCGTCCGCGGCGAGGCAGCCCGCGAGCGTGTGCGGCGGCAGTCCGTCGCCGTGCGAGTCGATCGCCGTTCCACCGAAGGGAAGGTGTTCGAGCGTGAACTCGTGTCCGCCGAGACGCTCCACAGCCTGCAATACACGCAAGCCCTCGGCGACCACCTCGGGGCCGATGCCGTCGCCGCCGAGCACCGCGATGCGCGCCTTCATGCGGGGCGACGCGCCTCGTAGGTCTTGATGGCGGCGTCCTGGGAGAGCAGGAACCCGAGCTCGTCGACGCCGTGCATCAGGCAGTGACGCGCGAACGGATCGATGGGGAAGGGCACCGGCTCGGCGCCCGGACGCCGCAGCGTCGCGGTCGCGAGGTCGATCTCGACCTCGACGCCGGGGTTGGCGAGCAGCCACGCGTGCGTGGCCTCGTCGACCACGACCGGCAGCAGACCGTTCTTCAATGAATTGTTGCGGAAGATGTCGGCGATGCCGCTGCTCACCACGGCCTGGAAACCGTAGTCGAGCAAGGCCCAGGGCGCATGCTCACGCGACGAGCCGCAACCGATGTTGCGACCGGCGACGAGGATGCGGCACCCCGCCGACCCGGGCTTGTTGAGCACGAAGTCGGGGTTCGGTGCGCCGGCGGCGTCGTAGCGCCAGTCCGCGAACAACTGTTCGCCGAGCCCTTCGCGGGTGGTGGTGGTGAGGAAGCGCCCGGGGATGATCTGGTCGGTGTCGATGTTGGTCGACGGCATCACGACCGTGCGCGAGCGGATGGCGGAGATGGCTTGCATGTTCGGGTCCCGGTCAGCCGTTGAGGAACTCGCGCGGGTCGGCGACCCGACCGCGGACCGCGGACGCCGCAGCCGTCTCCGGACTCGCGAGCAGGGTGCGGGCGCCGATGCCCTGACGGCCTTCGAAGTTGCGGTTGCTGGTGCTGACGGCGTATTCGCCCTTGGGCACCGTATCGCCGTTCATGCCGAGACACATCGAGCAGCCCGATTCGCGCCATTCGGCGCCGGCGCTGCGGAACACCTCGTCGAGGCCCTCGGCCTCGGCGGCGCGCTTGACCTCCTGCGAGCCCGGCACCACCAGCATGTGCACGCCGCGGGCGACCTTGCGACCGCGCAGCACAGCGGCGGCGGCCCGCAGGTCGCTCAAGCGGCCATTCGTGCAGCTGCCGACGAACACCACATTGACCGGTGTGTCCTGGATGGCGGCGCCCGCCTGCAGGCCCATGTACTTGAGCGCGGCGTCGATCACCGGATCGCCGCGTTGGTCCGGCACGCTGCCGGTGATCGGCGCGACCATGCCCGGGTTGGTGCCCCAGGTGACCATGGGCTCGAGCGCGGAGGCATCGATCTCGACCGTACGGTCGTAGCGCGCGCCCGCATCCGAAGGCAGCTCACGCCAACGGGCGAGGGCGGCCTCCCAGGCCGCGCCCTTGGGCGAGCGCGGACGGTCCGCGAGGTAGGCGTAGGTGATGTCGTCGGGTGCGATCATGCCGGCGCGTGCGCCGCCCTCGATGGACATGTTGCAGACGGTCATCCGCTGCTCCATGGACATCGCGCGGATCGCCTCACCGCGGTACTCGAACACCTGGCCCGTGCCGCCCGCGACGCCGACCTTGCCGATGATGGCGAGGATGAGATCCTTGGGGGTGACACCCGCGCCGAGCCGGCCCGCGACCTCGATCGCGCAGGTGCGCGGCTTCTTCTGCAGCAGGCACTGCGTCGCGAGAACATGGCTCACCTCGGTGGTGCCGATGCCGAAGGCGAGGGCGCCGAACGCACCGTGGGTCGAGGTGTGGCTGTCGCCGCAGACGATGGTGCTGCCGGGACGCGTCAGACCGAGCTCCGGTCCGATGATGTGCACGATGCCCCGTCGCGAGTCCTGCAGGCCGAGCAGCTCGATGCCGAAGTCGGCGCAGTTGCGCTCGAGCTGACGGATCTGCTGCGCGGCCGACTCGATGGAGATCGGCGCACCGCCGAACACCTGCTCGGTGCGTGTCGGCGTCGCGTGGTCCATGGTGGCGATCGTCAGGTCGGGGCGGCGCACCTTCAGGCCGCGCTCGCGCAGCACGGTGAAGGCCTGCGGCGTCGTCACCTCGTGGGTGAGGTGCAGGTCGATGAACAGCACCGCCGGCGTATCGGGCGTCTCGGGGACGACCTCGTGGGCGGACCAGACCTTCTCGAACAGCGTGCGGGGCGTTCCCATGTCAGGCCACCGCCTGCGCGCGCTGCGACTGCTCGATGCGGTTGATGACCTCGAGGAAGGCCCGGGTCGCCGACTCGACGATATCCGTCGTGGCGCTCGCACCGCGGTAGCTGCGGTCCCGGAAGTCGACATAGACCACGGCCTCGCCCTGCGCGTCCTCGCCTTCGGAGAGGCTGCGCAGCTCGAACTTGCGCAGCGTCGGGTTGAGGCCCGTCGCGTCCTCGATGGCCTTGAACGCCGCATCCACCGGACCCGCGCCGCTCGCGCTGCGCTCGACGCGGCGTCCGTCGCTGTGCGTCAGCGTGAGGGTGGCCTCGCCGACGCCGCCGCCCTTGGAAGCGGTCTGCAGTCCGGCGAGCGTCCAGGGCCCTTGGTCGCCGCCCTCGGAGCGGAGTACCAGCGCCTCGATGTCGCCGTCGAACAGCTCTTTCTTCTTGTCGGCGAGGATCTTGAACTCCTCGAACACGCGCGCGAACTCCGCGTCGTCGAGCTCGAAGCCGAGCTCCTTGATGCGCTCACGCAGCGCATGGCGGCCGCTGTGCTTGCCGAGCACGAGGTTGGAGCGCGTGAGCCCGACATCCTGCGGTCGCATGATCTCGTAGGTGCTCGCATGCTTGAGCATGCCGTGCTGGTGGATCCCCGACTCGTGCGCGAACGCGTTCTCGCCGACGATCGCCTTGTTGCGGGGGATGGGCATGCCGGTGATGCTCGAGACGAGCCGCGAGGTCGGGTAGAGCCGCTCGCTGTGGATCCCGGTCCGCGCGTTGAAGAAGGTCTCGCGCGTGCGCAGCGCCATCACGATCTCCTCGAGCGAACAGTTGCCCGCCCGTTCGCCGATGCCGTTGATGGTGCACTCGACCTGGCGCGCGCCGTTCACCACCGCCATCAGGCTGTTGGCGACGGCCATGCCGAGGTCGTCATGGCAGTGCACCGAGAGCGTCGCGCGGTCGATGTTGCGGACGTTCTTGCGCAGGTAGCGGAACAGCTCCGCGAACTCGTGCGGCACGGTGTAGCCGACGGTGTCCGGGATGTTCACGGTGGTCGCGCCCGCATCGATGACGGCCTCGACGACCTGCGCAAGGAAGTCGAGTTCGGTCCGTGAGGCGTCCTCCGGCGAGAACTCCACATCGTCGCAGAACTCGCGCGCCATCTTCACGCCTGCCACGGCGTTGCGCAGGATCTCCTCCTTCGCCATGTTGAGCTTGTACTCGCGGTGGATGGCGCTGGTCGCGAGGAACACATGGATGCGGTGCCGCGCGGCGGGCCGCAGCGCGCTCGCCGCCTTCTCGATGTCGCCGCGGTTGCAGCGCGCGAGGCCGCAGATGATCGGTCCTTCGACCTCGCGCGCCACGGCGTTCACCGAGTCCCAATCGCCCGGCGACGCTGCCGGGAAACCCGCCTCGATGATGTCGACGCCTAGATCCGCCAGCGCCTTCGCCACGCGCAGCTTCTCGGGCTGCGTCATGCTGCATCCGGGCGATTGCTCGCCGTCGCGCAGCGTGGTGTCGAAGATCATCACGCGGTCGGCATTCGGGCTCATGGACGGGTCTCCGTGTACTGGTATGGCGGCGTCAGCGTGCGGGGCGCATCAACGGCCCTGGTCGAGCCAGGGCATGCGGGCGCGCAGCGCGTAGCCGACCTTCTCGATGGGACGATCGAGGTCGGCCTTGAGCATCGCTTCGTACTTCTTGCGGCCGGTCTTGTTCTCGCGGATCCACTGGCGGGCGAACTTGCCCTGCTGGATCTCCTTGAGGATCTTCCGCATCTCGGCCTTGGTCTTCTTGGTCACCACGCGCGGGCCGCGGGTCAGATCGCCGTACTTCGCGGTCTCGCTGATGAACTTGTGCATCTTCCAGATGCCGCCTTCGTGCAGCAGATCGACGATGAGCTTGAGCTCGTGCATGCACTCGAAGTAGGCGACCTCGGGCTGGTAGCCGGCCTCGACCAGGGTCTCGAAGCCGCGGACGACGAGCTCCGTCGCGCCGCCGCAGAGCACGGCCTGTTCGCCGAAGAGGTCCGTCTCGGTCTCCTCCGCGAAGGTCGTCTGCAGCACGCCGCCGCGGGTACCGCCGATACCGTCAGCGTAGGCGAGGGCCTTGGAGAAGGCCTTGCCGCTGGCATCCTGGTGCACCGCGAGCAGCGCGGGCACGCCGCGACCCTGCTCGTACTGGCGACGCACGAGATCGCCCGGACCCTTGGGCGCGATCAGCACCACATCGAGGTCCTTGCGCGGCTTGATCTGGCCGAAGTGGACGTTGAAGCCGTGGGCGAAGAGCAGGGTGGCGCCCTTCTTGACGCCGCCGAGGACCGACTTGTAGAGGTCCTTCTGCGCGAGGTCGGGCGCGAGCATCGCGATGAGGTCGGCGCCGATGACGGCCTTGGCAGGCTCCATGACCGGCAACTTGTCCTTCTTCGCCTTCTTCCAGCTGTCGCCCTTGCGGACACCGATGACGACGTCATGGCCGCTGTCGCGCAGGTTGAGCGCATGCGCGCGTCCCTGGCTGCCGTAACCCAGCACGCAGATGCGCGCGCCCTTCAGCGCCTTCTTGTCGACGTCCTTACGCGAATAAAGCTTCATCTCTCGACTCCCGTTTGCATGATCCGAAGATTCCGTGACCCGAAAAAAAACCCCGCAGCGGCGGTCGGCCGGTGCGGGGTCCCCTTGTCTCGGCGCGCGGCCGGGGCTGGCTTTTGGCTCAGGACCCGGCGCGTGACCCGCACCCGCCACCCACGAGGGATAGCTGCGTCGCAAGGGCTAGCGTCGCCAGCGGGGCGGACCCGGAGGCGTTTGCAAGCGATTGGACGGCGCGGAACATCCGATAATTCAAGCACGGGGGGCGCAGGGGTGTCAACGCGCGCGCGCCGCGGTCGCCGCCGAGCCCATGGATTTTCGGGCTAACATGGCACCCATGTCAGCCCCATCCGAGTCCGTCGCCAGCGGCGACCCGAACGCTGTCTCCGACCCGCTTGTGCGCGCCGCCGCGCCATCGGTGCCGATCTGGTTGCTGCGCGAGTCCGAGGTCGCTGCGTGGCGCGCAGCGCAGCCGCCGGCGGTGTCGGCGTGGGTCGAGGCGCACCAGTTCAACGGCGAGCGGCATCGCGTACTCGTGTTGCCGGATCCCTCCGGCGCGGTCGCCGGTGTGTTGGCCGGGTTGGGTGCGGGTCCTGGCCTGGAGGCGCTGAGCCCTTGGCAGATCGCCGGATTGCCCGACAAGCTGCCCCCTGGCATCTATCGATTCGCGCAGGACCTGCCGGGCGGGTCGGCGACCCACGCGGTGCTCGGCTGGGTGTCGGGTGCGACCCGACCCGCGTCCGCCGCATCCCGTCCTGCGCCGCCCGTCCGGGCGCGGTTGGTGCCGCCGGTCGGCGCCGATGTCTCCGCCGCGGAGCGTGAGGCGAGGGCTTGCGCCGAAGCGCGCGACCTCATCAACCGTCCCGCCAATTCGCTCGGGCCCGCCGAGCTTGCCGACACGGTGCGCGCGGTGGCCGCGACCCACGGCGCCGACTGCCGAGTGCTCGTGGGTGAAGAGCTGCTGGCCGCGAACTATCCGATGATCCACGCGGTGGGCCGCGCGGCATCGCGCGAGCCGCGGCTGATCGATCTCCGATGGGGCGACGAGCGCCATCCGAAGGTCACGCTGGTCGGGAAGGGCGTCTGCTTCGACTCCGGCGGCCTCGACATCAAGCCCTCTGTCGGTATGGCGCTCATGAAGAAGGACATGGGCGGCGCGGCGGTCGCGCTCGGACTCGCCGGATTGCTGATGGCGCGGCGCGCGCCCGTGCGCTTGCGCTTGCTGATCCCCGCGGTCGAGAACGCGATCGGCGGCGACGCCTACCGTCCGGGCGATGTGCTGCGCTCGCGGCGAGGCCTCAGCGTCGAGGTCAACAACACCGACGCCGAGGGGCGACTCGTGCTCGCCGATGCCCTGACCGAGGCTTGCAGCGAGTCTCCGGCGCTGCTGCTCGATTTCGCGACGCTGACCGGTGCGGCGAGGGTGGCGCTCGGCCCTGATCTTCCCGCGGCCTTCAGCAACGACCCCGATCTGCTCACTGCGGCGCAGCGCTGCGGTGACGCGGTCCATGACCCGGTTTGGCCGATGCCGCTCTGGGACGGCTACGACGATGAACTTTCGAGCCGCAACGCCGACCTGTCCAACGTAGCGCCGTCCGCGTTCGCCGGTGCGATCTTCGGTGCGCTCTTCCTGCGCCGCTTCGTCACCGCAGGCACGCCCTGGGCGCACTTCGATCTCTACGCCTGGAATCCGCGCGAGCGTCCCGGCCGCCCGTTGGGCGGCGAGGCGCACTGCCTGCGCATGGCGCACCGGCTGATACGCGAACGCATCGGCTGACCGACCCGCAAGACCACACCGTCCGGATCCATCACCACGAGGAACCCTCGATGCCCCCGTCCAAGCCGACCCGTGCCAAGCCCGTCAAGAATCCCGCCGCAGGCGTCGATCCGCGGCGCTGGTCGCGCTTGGTCGTCGACGGCGCGAAGCAGACGCCGTCGCGGGCCATGCTGCGCGCGGTCGGCTTCACCGACGCCGACTTCCAGCGGCCGCAGGTGG